>Ga0070661_100000043_pt1 | contig 98908 bp, 97 predicted proteins | sample KBSC43metaG_FD_64663 | JGI IMG/M metagenome (GOLD analysis project Ga0070661, IMG submission 64663) | Corn rhizosphere microbial communities from Kellogg Biological Station, Michigan, USA - KBS C4-3 metaG | ecosystem: Host-associated > Plants > Roots > Rhizosphere > Soil ... | reverse complement strand
TCTATCGCGCGCGCAGACATAGAGGGTGTGAAACACCACAAAATATCCGAGATAGAAAAGATAGTACCAGCTCGACAACGCGCTGAGCGCCCAGAAGACGATCGCAGCTCCGAGCCAGGCGAAACTGCGCTTTTCGAGCGCCGTCAGATAGGCGAACACGAAGAACGGGATGAATTCTATGGATGTCACATGCGCGTGGTGCATCGCGTGGGCGACATGGCTCGGGTTGAAGGCGAACACGAAGCCGCCCGCCAATGCGCCCGCTTCGCTGTTCGTGAACCGGCGAACCACCAGATACGCCCCGAGGCCTGCGAGCGGAAAGGAAAGCAGAAGCGTCAGATTGTGCAGGCACAGAAGCGTTCCCATATCCGTGCCCGCGATCTTCGCAAGCGCCGCCACGGCGAAGACCTGCGGATAGGCGAAGGAATGATAGGTGAGCTTCATCCCGTCGGGATAACGGATGAGATCGGTGAAGAAGAATCCGTGCGGCTTGGGCGCGGCTGCCGCGTACCAGCTGTTCCAGAAGTCCTGCAGATTGTCTTCGGGCGGCCCGATCAGCGCGCTACCCAGATGCGGCAACAACGGCGCGAGAAGGATGGCGGTCGCTGCGCAGAACAGGGCGAACACCGCGAGGAGTCGCAGCCAATCCGCGGAGCCGAAGCCGGAAGACAGGTCCTGAGAATCCCTCATTCCGCTTCATACCGCGTATCGTCCGAAATGACGTGCCTCATGCTGATGAAAACATTATGGTCCCCCAATGTCCGCTCGCCGCACCCTGCGTAGCACCGTTTCCGTGGAAGGCACGGCCCTCCATGCGGGCGGGCGCGTGCGGATGGCCTTGTCGCCCGCGCCGCCGGGCACAGGCATTGTTTTCCGCCGCATCGATCTATCGGCTTGCGAGATTCCGGCCCGCTACGACCGCGTTTCGCAAACAAGACTGGGCACGGTCATAAGCGACGGTGAAGGCCGGCAGTTCGGCGTGATCGAGCACCTTATGGCGGCGGTGGCGGGTGCCGAGATCGACGATCTCATCGTCGAACTCGACGGGCCCGAACCGCCTATCCTCGAAGGCGATGCGCTGTCTTATCTGACGCTGCTTGAAGGCGCCGGGATCGAGGAAGGCGATGCGCCGCGTTCGGTGCTCAAAGTCCTGAAGCCCGTCACGGTGCAATCCGGCGAGGCACGCGCGACGCTTCATCCGGCGGATGCCTACAGCTTCGATTTCGAGATCGTCTTTCCCTCGCCCGCCATCGGGCGGCAGACCTATCACTGGCCGTTCTCGCGGGAAGGCTTCCGGGCCGAGATCGCGCCCGCCCGCACCTTCGGCTTCGTCCACGAACTCGACGCTCTCAACAAGGCCGGGCTGGGGCGCGGGGCGTCTTTGGAGAACACGCTGGCCATCGACGGGGACAAGGTGATCAACGCCTCCCTGATGCGGTTCCCGGACGAGTTCGTCCGCCACAAGATACTGGACGCGCTGGGCGATCTGGCGCTCGCGGGGGCTCCGCTGGTCGCCCGGTTCGAGGGCGTGCTCTCGGGCCATGCCCTCAACAACGCCCTGCTCAGGGCGCTCTTTGCCGATTCTGCGAATTACCTTCGGATGACGCCGGGGTAACCCTCTAACCCCTTGAGATCATTGGCCGCAACGCCCCCCTGCTGGACCGGCCACGGCGGGCAATGCATAAGAGTGCGGGCGGGGCGCAAACCAGGGTCGGACCGAAGAATGCCGGGCATGAGTTTCAAACGCGCACGCGCCGTCGCGCTGGTGCTGGCCGCCGGTCTCGCGCTCACAGGCTGCGAGTCCATCGACAACCTGTTCAGCGGCAGCAAGGGCGACGAAAGCGACGCGAACTATGTCGAACGTCCCGTAGCGCAGATTTACAAGGATGCCTGGACGGCCATCGACCAGGGCAACTGGAGCGACGCCGCCAAGCAGTTCGCCGAAGTCGAACGCCAGCACCCCTATTCGGTGTGGGCGCGCCGCGCGATGCTGATGAGCGCCTTCAGCTATTACCAGGCCAACAAATATCCCGACGCCATCGCCGCCGCGGACCAGTACATCCAGCTTCATCCGGGCAGCAAGGAAGTGGCTTACGCCTTCTATCTGAAGGCGATCTCGCTCTACGAACAGATCGTCGACGTGGGCCGCGACCAGTCCAACACCGCGCTCGCGCTCGTCGCCCTGCAGGACGTGGTGCAGCGCTTCCCCGACACGGACTATGCCCGCGACGCCAACCTCAAGATCGACCTGACGCTGGACCATCTGGCGGGCAAGGAAATGGCGATCGGGCGCTACTATCTGCGCCAGCGCAACTATATCGGCGCGATCAACCGTTTTCGCGTCGTGGTCGAGCAATATCAGAAGACCTCGCAGATCGCAGAAGCGCTGGAGCGGCTGACCGAAGCCTATTATGCTCTGGGCGTGTACAACGAAGCGAAAACCGCCGCCGCCGTGCTGGGGGCCAACTATCCCGGCAGCATGTGGTATCAGGATTCCTATGCCCTTCTCACGCAGCACAATATGAGGCCGGAGATGGAAAAAGGTTCCTGGATCAGCAAGGCGTTCGGTTTCCTGTAAGGCCGCGATGCTCTCGGGTCTGACCGTCCGCGACATCGTCCTGATCGAATCCTCCGCTTTGGAATTCGCGCCCGGCCTCAATGTGCTGACCGGCGAAACGGGCGCGGGCAAATCCATCCTGCTCGACGCATTGGGCCTGGCCGCCGGCGGCCGGGCAGGCGCGCGCGCGGGCGTGCGCCCCGGCGCCGCGCAAGGCTCGGCGACCGCCGTGTTCGATCCGGAAAAGAAACATCCCGCCCGCGCGCTTCTGCGCGACAACGCGATGGAAACCGATGGCGAGATCATCCTGCGCCGCGTGATCTCGGCGGATGGCCGCACGCGCGCTTTCGTCAACGACGAACCGGTGGGCGTGGGCCTGTTGCGCGATCTGGGAGCATCGTTGGTGGAAGTGCACGGACAGGCCGACGACCGCGGTCTGTTCGACAACGCCACCCATCGCCGTCTGCTCGATGCGTTCGGCGGACACGAAGCCTTGGCGCAGGAGGTGGCCGATCTCTACGCCAGGCTCGAAACGGTTCGCGGGACTGCCGAAGAACTGCGCCGGGCAGCGGCCGCAGCCCAGGCCGATGCCGAATACACCCGCCACGCCGCCGACGAATTGACGGCGCTGGGTGCGGAAGAGGGCGAAGAAGCGGCACTGGTCGCCGCACGTTCGCTGCTGATGAACGCCACCAAGATCGCCGAAGACGTTTCGGCCGCAAGCGCCGCACTCTCCGGCGAGCGCGGCGCGGAAGCGGGATTGGCCTCCGCGTTGAAACGCCTCTCCCGCATGAACGAGGAAGCGCGCAAAGCCGCCGCCGCCGCCGAAACCGCGCTTGAACAGGCTTATGCGCTGGCCGAAGACGCGCGCCGCGAACTGGATTCGCTCCTGGCCAACCTTAAGCACAATCCGCGCGAGTTGGAGAAGAAGGAAGAACGCCTCTATGCGCTGCGCGATGCCGCGCGCAAATACAACGTAACAACCGATGCGTTGCCGCGTCTGCAGGCCGAATTCGAAGCCAAGCGCGAAAGCCTCGAAACCGGCGGCACGAAAGTGAAGGCGGCCGAAGCCGAAGTCGAACGGGCGTGTCAGGCCTACCTCGCCGCCGCCACGAAGCTTTCCGCCGCGCGCAAGAAATCCGCCCGCGAACTTGAAACCTCCGTCGCCGGCGAACTCGCGCCGCTGAAACTCGCGCACGCCAAATTCCGCGTGAATCTGGAACCGCTGGAAACCGAAACGGCAAGCGGTCTGGAGCGCGTTGCGTTTGAAGTCGCAACCGTCGAAGGCGCCGCGTTCGGTTCGCTTGCCAAGATCGCGTCCGGCGGCGAACTCGCGCGCTTCTCTCTGGCACTGAAAGTGGCGCTTTCCGAGGCGAGCCCGCCTGCCGCATTGGTATTCGACGAAGTGGATCGCGGCGTTGGCGGAGCGGTGGCCGACGCGGTGGGCGAGCGCTTGCAACGCCTCGCCAAGACCACGCAGGTTCTGTTGGTGACGCACTCCCCACAGGTCGCTGCCCGCGCCGCGCGCCACTTCCGCATCACCCGCATCGGCGACAAGACGCGCGTGCACATGCTGACCGACGACGAACGGCTGGAAGAACTGGCGAGAATGCTCTCCGGCGCGAACGTGACGGAAGAAGCCCGCGCCGCCGCCCGCCGCCTGGTAGCCGAGGCCGCGCCCAAACGGAAGAAACGGGCATGAGCGCGCTCACCACATTTCCTCCCCCGCTCGCGGGGGAGGGGGACCGCGAAGCGGTGGAGGGGGGCAGTCTCGCAAGCTTCCCGACTTCCCCCCTCCGCACGCGCTTCGCGCGTGGCACCTCCCGCGCAAGCGGGGGAGGACAATGAGCGCGCTCGCGAAAAAGGACGTCGAAAAACTTTCGCAAGCCGAAGCGAAGGAAGAACTTGAACGTCTCGCCCTCGAAATCGCAGAACATGATCGCCTCTACTATCAGGAGGATGCGCCAAAAGTTTCCGATGCTGCTTACGACGCGCTGCGCAAGCGCAACACGGCCATCGAAGCGCGTTTCCCCAAACTCATCCGGCCTGACAGCCCCGCACATCGTGTCGGAGCCAAGCCCAGCGAGAAATTCGCCAAGGTTGTTCACGCCGTTGCGATGCTGTCGCTCGACAATGCGTTCGACGACGAGGACGTGCACGATTTCGCCGTGCGCGTGCGCCGTTTTCTCGGGCTGAAGGAAGACGACGATCTCGCGATGACCGCGGAGCCCAAAATCGATGGGCTGTCGTGCTCCATCCGGTACGAAGACGGCATTCTCGTCCAGGCCGCCACGCGGGGCGACGGCACGGAGGGCGAAGACATCACGCCCAATGTCCGCACCATCCGCGACGTGCCGCTGCACCTGAAGGGCAAGCCGCCCGCCGTGCTCGAAGTGCGCGGCGAGATCTATATGAGCCACAAGGAATTCGCGGCGCTCAACAAACGGCAGGAAAAAGAAGGCAAGCAGGTTTATGCGAATCCGCGCAATTCCGCCGCCGGATCCGTGCGCCAGCTCGATTCCGCCATCACCGCGTCACGCCAGTTGAATTTCTTCGCCTATACCTGGGGCGAAATCAGCAAGCTTCCCGCAAAGACGCAGTGGGACATGCTGCAGGCTTTTGAAAGTTACGGTTTCCGCATCAATCCGCTGACCAAACGCTGCAAGACGGTGGAAGAGGTTCTCAAATTCTACCGCGACATCGAGGGTAAGCGCGCAAAGCTCGGCTACGACATCGACGGCGTGGTCTACAAGGTGGATCGGCTCGACCTCCAGGAGCGGCTCGGTTTCGTGTCGCGCTCCCCGCGTTGGGCCATCGCGCACAAATTCGCTGCCGAACAGGCCGAAACCGTTTTACAGAAGATCGACATCCAGGTCGGCCGCACCGGCAAGATGACCCCCGTTGCGCGGTTGAAACCGGTCACGGTCGGCGGCGTAGTGGTGGAAAACGCGACCTTGCACAATGAAGACGAAATCGCCCGTCTCGATGCGCGTGAAGGCGATACGGTCATCATCCAGCGCGCGGGCGATGTGATCCCGCAGGTTGTGCGCGTGATCGCGGAAAAACGTCCGCGCGGCGCGAAACCCTATCACATGCCGCACAAATGCCCGATCTGCGGCAGCCACGCCGTGCGCGAGGTGGACGAGAAGACCGGCAAGGAAGATGTCGACCGCCGCTGCACCGGCGGCCTCATCTGTTCCGCACAAGTTGTGGAGCGCCTCAAACATTTCGTCGGCCGCGATGCATTCGACATCGAAGGTTTCGGCGGCACCTACATCGAAACGCTGCATGAGGCCGGAATGTTGAAAGAACCGGCCGACATCTTCCAGCTTGCAAAACAGCCCGCAAAGCTCGGCAAGGTGCTGGCCGAAAAGCGCGCCGAACAAAGCGCGGAACGCCGCGCCAAGGAAGGCAAGGAAGCCGTCGCCAAGGCGAAGAAGAAAGAGGAAGGCGAGGGCAAGCTCGTCGAAAACCTCGTCGCTTCCATCGACGCGCGCCGCGAGATCGGGCTTGACCGTTTCATCAATGCACTCGGCATCCGCCACGTCGGCGAAACCAACGCCCGGCTTCTGGCCCGCAACTTCCTCAATATCGACGCGTTCATCGAGGCGATGGGGAGCAAGGATGCCGTGGAACAGCTCACCCATATCGGCGGCATCGGAGAGGTTGTGGCCGAGGCGATCCACGAATTCTTCGAGGAACCGCACAATCGCAAGCTGCTCGACCGCTTGCTGAAAGAAGTCACCGTCAAGCCGATGACCCCGCCGAAGACGAAAGGCTCGCCGGTCGCAGGCATGACCGTCGTCTTCACCGGCAGCCTCGAAAAGATGACACGTCAGGAAGCCAAAGCGCGTGCCGAATCTCTGGGCGCAAAAGCTGCAGGTTCGGTATCGGCAAAGACCGATCTTGTCGTCGCCGGTCCCGGGGCGGGATCCAAACTCGCGGAAGCCGCGAAACACAACGTCAAGGTGATAGACGAAGACGCGTGGCTGAAGTTGATCGGCGACGCCTAGGTGTTCAACGCTTTCGCCAAAAACGGCAGGCTGCGATCCATGCGGTAGTCGACGGAGGAATGATTGTCCGCGAATTCCTCATAGACATGCGCCACACTCATCTTCTCCAGCGTGCGATGCAGCCGCCGCGCGCCGTAGACCAGATTGTACTGGTCCGCATCGCCGCAGTCGATCCAGAGACCTTTGAGCTTCTTCAACCCTTCGCCGCGTGTCTCCGCGATCACGCACGGATCGTGATTGAGGAAATTGCGCCAGCGATCCGGAATGATCTCGCAAGTATCGAACGTCACGGGCAGCCGCACACCCCAATACGCGCTCGGATCGGGATCGTAAGTCGCGCACATCGCCAGCGTCATCAGGTCGTGGATGTCGTCATCCTTGGTTTTCTTGGCCGCGTAGAATCCTTCCAGCCATTTCTGGATGGAGTTGTCGCATTTGGCGAGTTTGCGCAGGAGGCGCGGAAATTCCGGCAGATAGGCAAGCTCGAACGCCATGTCGCCGGAGTGGCACGCCGCCGCCGACCAGAAATCGGGATAGAGCAGGGCGTGCGCGATCGCGCCATAGCCGCCCGAACTCTTGCCGAACAATCCACGCTTGCCCGCACCGCCGCAGCCAAATTCCTTCTCGATGAACGGTACACATTCTTCGATGAGGAAATCCGCCCAGCGCCCAACAGCCGCGCTGTTGATATATTGGTTGCCGCCGAGCTTCGTGAAGCAATCGGGAAAAGCCACCACGCAAGGCGCCATCCCTTCCGCGATCAAACGGTCCAGCCGCTCAGGCACGTTCTCGCCGAAGTTCTTCCAGTTGGTGTGCGCCGGCCCGCCTGCGGTGAAGCCCACGATGTCGACCAGCAGCGGTAATCCTCGCCCGTCATGCCCGGCAGGCACATAGACGTCGATCACCCGTTCGCTCGGATCGCCGAGCATGTTGGATTTGAGAACCTTGCTGTCGAGCGTAAGCCGTTTGACGATCCCGCGCGGGCCGGTGGCTTTGCGCATCAAATCGCCCGCGTCGCGTGGGTGAGCCAGGCGCGCGTTTCCTCATCGACCTGTGGCCCGATCTTCTCGCGCACCTTCGCGTGATACCCGTTCAGCCACGCCCGTTCACCCTCGGTCAGCAGCGACGGCTCGACCAGTTCGAGGTCGATGGGCGCGAATGTGATGGTCTCGAACTCCATCATCCGCTTTTCGCCGCCTGGCACTTCCTTGCCTTCGGTGACGACGATCAGGTTCTCGATGCGAATGCCATATTCGCCCGCTTTGTAGTAACCGGGTTCGTTCGAACAGATCATTCCCGGCCGCAAGCTCTGCGTCACGGGGCGCTTGGAAATGTTCTGCGGTCCTTCGTGCACCGACAGATAGCTGCCGACGCCATGGCCCGTGCCGTGTTCGTAGTCGAGGCCCGCCTCCCACAGCGGCCGCCGCGCGAACGCATCGAGCGCGGCCCCCGTCGTGCCGTCGGGAAATTTCACGGTGGCCAGCGCGATATGGCCCTTGAGAACGCGCGTGAAGCGGTCGCGCATTTCGGGCGTCGGTTTGCCCACGATCATCGTGCGCGTCACATCGGTGGTGCCGTCGGGATATTGCCCGCCGGAATCGATCAGATAGATCTCGTCCTTCTGGATCGGCCGGTTGGTGGAGCGCGTCACGCGATAATGCACCACCGCCCCGTTCGAACCCGCGCCCGAAATGGAATCGAAACTCAGATCGGTCAGCGAACCCGTCGCGCGCCGGTAACCTTCCAGCGCCTGTGCCGCCTCGATCTCAGTCAGATGCCCGTTCGGCGCCTCGCGCGAAATCCAGGCGAGGAAACGCGAAAGCGCGGCGCCGTCGCGCAAATGTGCCTTGCGCGTGCCTTCCAGCTCGACCGCGTTCTTGCAGGCTTTTGGCAGTTGAATAGGATCGCTGCCGCGCTTCACCGGGGCGCTGGCTTTCGCCAGCCGCTCGAAAATCGCTGCGGGCGCAGTTGTCGGATCGGCGAGAACGATCTTGCCTTTCAACGCTTCCAGCGCCGAAACGAATTCCGCCGGTTCGCGCACGCGCACGGCATTGCCCAGATGCTTCGCCAGTTCGGGCGAGGATTTGCGGCTGTCCATGAACAGGTCGGTCGATCCGTCGCCGTTCAAGATCGCGTAAGACAACACGAACGGCGTGTGCGGCGTGTCTCCGCCGCGCATGTTGAGCAGCCAGCAGATCGAATCCGACAAGGTGATGACGGCGGCATCCGCGCCCGATTTCTTCACGTCCTCGGCGATGCGCATGCGCTTGGATTCCGCCGTCTCGCCCGCAAGCGAAATGTCATGCGGCACGGCCTTGGCAAGCGGCGGCTCGGGCTGGTCCGTCCACACCGCGTCGATGGGATTGCTCGCGCACGATACAAGTTCGGCACCGGCTTTCGTTGCCGCCGCCCGCAGCGCGTCCACGCCGCTCGCCGTATGCACCCACGGATCGTAACCGATCTTGGAGCCTTTCGGCGCATTGGCTTCGATCCACGCCGCCGGTCCTTCGGCCACGAGGTCGCGCGGCGTGAACAGCTTGGTGTCGGTCTGCTGCTGCACCTGCAGCGTGTAACGTCCGTCCACGAACACCGCCGCCTTGTCGCGCAACACAACGGCGGCACCTGCGGATCCCGTGAAGGCCGTCAACCATGCAAGGCGTTCGCCGCGCGGCGGAAGATATTCGCTTTGATACTCGTCCGAATGCGGCACCACGAAACCGTCGAGCCCGCGCTTTGCGAGTTCAGCGCGCAAGGCGGCAAGGCGCGGTGCACAAGTGGCGGCATCGGAACGATCGTCGTAGGTCTGGAAGGGGGTGTTTTTGTCCATACCCCGACCCTAGCGCGCCGTTTGAGGCCTCTCAAGGACAAGCGCGGACCACGGCCCGTCCCGCCGCGCGCTCCGGAACACAAGTCCGTGCGGGCGATAAAACGCCAGCACCAAATTTTCCTGCCAGCGCAGCAGCCCCGACAGAACAATCGTTCCGCCTTTTGCCACCCCGCTCGCGATTTGTGGCGCCAGCCGCGTCAGCGGGCCGGCCAGGATGTTGGCGATGATAAGGTCGTAAGGCGCGCGCGCCGCGAGCGCCGGATGCGTCAGCCCGTCGGCGGTCACCGCATGCACCAGCGCGCGCTCGTTGTTGGAGGCCGCGTTCTCCTTCGTCACCTCGACCGCCACCATGTCGATGTCGGACGCCATCACCGTCCGCCGCCAGAGCTTCGCCGCTCCGATGGCCAACAACCCCGTTCCGCAACCGAGATCGAGCACGTTGTCATAGCGCCGCCTCTTCGAAAGATCGCTCAACACCGAAAGGCAGAGCGCGGTCGTTTCGTGGTGCCCGGTGCCGAACGCCAGCCCCGCCTCGATGCGGATGGGAATGACGCCATCCGGCACTCTGCCGCGATCGTGCGCGCCATAGACGAAGAATCGCCCGGCGCGTACCGGCGGCAAACCTTCCTGGCTGAGCTTGATCCAATCCGCATCTGGCAACAGCCCTACATGCACCGGCCTGCCAGCCAATTGCTCAAGCAGATCGCCATCCGGCATGACGGCATAGAGCGCTTCGACGCTTGCTTCATCCTTGAACGGGTCTTCCGCAATCAACACGGCCTGCGGCAGGGGGGGAGTCAATTCGAACAATGCCACAACATCGGATGCTTCCGATTTGCGCAGGGAGACGGTTGCTTTCCAGAGCGGTGGGTTCACTTGCGCGATCTTACTTGAAACGGGTTCAGCAACGGCACGCCTGTCCGCCGAAAATGTTTGGCATTGCCGGTTACCACCGTGAGGCCGTGTTCGAGCGCCGTCGCGGCAATCGCGAGATCGAGTTCCTTGTTGCCGATTTGCGCGGCCAACCGCCCCCAACGGCGCGCGACGTTGACGGTGAGTGGCAGGATGCGATCTCCGAAAGCGCGCAGGGTGAACTCAAGCCAAGCCGCGAGATCTTTGGCGAACGCCGGATCGGACGCTTGCTGACGTTCAATTCCTCTCTCGATTTCGGCAATGGTCACGGCACTCAGGTAAAGATCGGCTTCCGCGGTCGCGCGAACCCACTTTGTAACGCCCGTGTCGCATTTGCGCTTGCGCATCTCGGACAAAACATCGGTATCGAGCAGGTACACTAAAAGCCGCTTTCCCGAAGCCGGCCTTTGAGACGCTCAAACTTACCGTTGTCTTTCGGCATGTTCAGCAGGTGTTCCTTGAAACTCGGTGCGTTTCGCTTCTCGAGTTTTTTGAGCCGGTCATATTCCTCGGCCGCGACCATGACGACGGCGCGCTTGCCGTGTTTGGTTACGGTCTGCGGCTGCTCGCGCGCGGCTTCCACGACCTCGCTGAAGCGGTTCTTGGCGTCCTGAACGGACCAGTGCGGATCGTCCATCGGTTTTCTAGCCAGAAATTCTGGCTAGAATATGAACCTACCAACGTGCGCCTGTCAAGCGTTCTGCCAACGGCGCCGGGCTTCACGCCCGCGTCACGAAATTGTCGATCACTTTTTTCTCGCCCGCCTTGTCGAAATCGACGGTGAGCTTGTTGCCTTCGACGCCGCGCACGACACCGTAACCGAACTTCTGATGGAAGATGCGGTCGCCGCGCGTGTATAGCGACGATTCCGGGTCGCTGGTTTGCACGGTGTAGGCCTGTGCTTCGATCAACGGTGCGCGGGTGCGAACCCCGCCTGCCGCCGCACGATTGGCCTGCGCGCGTTTCCAGCCGGGGCTTTCGTAGCCGCTGCCGAACGTCGCGGCCTGTGCGTTGTCGCGGAAGCCCGCATAGCCGCCATAGAAGCCTTCATCGACCACCGCATCGACATGCTGTTCGGGAATCTCGGTAATGAAGCGCGAGGGCAGGGCGCTTTGCCAGTTGCCATGCACGCGCCGGTTTGCGGCGAATGAGATGCGGATACGTTTCTTCGCGCGCGTCAGGCCGACGTAAGCAAGGCGGCGTTCTTCTTCCAATCCCGCAAGTCCGCTTTCATCCATCGTGCGCTGCGAGGGGAACAGGCCTTCTTCCCAGCCCGGCAGGAAGATCGTGTCGAACTCCAACCCCTTCGCCGCGTGGAGCGTCATCAGGTTGATGCGGTCTTCGTCGGTGTTCTGTTCCAGCTCCATCACCAGCGAAACGTGTTCCAGAAACGCGCCCAGCGATTCATAGGTTTCCATCGAGCGGACGAGTTCTTTGAGGTTGTCCAACCGCCCCGGTGCTTCCGCCGATTTGTCGTTTTTCAGCATGTCGGTATAGCCGCTCTCGTCGAGCACCATCTCGGCAAGCTCCGTATGCGGAATATGCTTGGAGGCTTCCGTCCAGCGCACGATGGATGCCGCCAGAGCCCCCAGCGCATTGCGCGCTTTGGGCGGCAATTCGTCGGTGTCCACGATCTGGTGCGCCGCCGCCAGCAGCGGCATGGAATTGGACCGCGCGTAATGATGCAGCGCCTGCACGCTCGCATCGCCGATGCCGCGTTTGGGTTTGTTGACGATGCGCTCGAACGCCAGATCGTCGTCGCCTTGCGCAACCAGCCGCAGATACGCCATGGCATCGCGGATTTCGGCGCGCTCATAGAAACGCGGGCCGCCGATCACGCGATAGGGCAGGCTCAGCGACAGGAACCGGTCTTCGAATTCGCGCATCTGGAACGAGGCGCGCACGAGTATCGCCATCTCCGCGAATTTGTTTCCGTCGCGATGCAACGCCTCCGCCTCGCTCGCCACATTGCGCGCTTCCTCTTCGGCGTCCCACACGCCCTGCACCTTGATCTTGTCGCCCGGATCGCCTTCCGTCCAAAGCGTCTTGCCGAGACGGCCTTTGTTGGCCGCAATCAAGCCCGATGCCGCGCCCAAGATGGCGGGCGTCGAGCGGTAATTGCGTTCCAGCCGCACCACTTTCGCGCCGGGAAAATCGCGTTCGAAGCGCAGGATGTTCTCCACCTCCGCGCCGCGCCAGGCATAGATCGATTGGTCGTCGTCGCCCACCACGCAGACATTGCCGCTCTGCGTCGCCAGCAATTTCAGCCACAGATATTGAACGACGTTGGTGTCCTGATATTCGTCCACCAGCATGTAGCGGAAACGGTCGCGATATTCCTGAAGGATCTCGGGATTGTTCTTCAGGATCGTCAGCGTCTCCAGCAACAGGTCGCCGAAATCCACCGCGTTCAGCGTTTTCAACCGCTCCTGATATTCGCGATAAAGCTGGCGGCCTTTGCCGAACGCAAAACTGTGTGCCTCGCCCTCCGGCACGTCGTCGGGGCGCAGGCCCTTGTTCTTCCAGCCGTCGATGAAGCTCGCCAGCGTGCGCGCGGGCCAGCGCTTCTCGTCGATGTTGTGCGCCACGATCAACTGTTTCATCAGCCGCAACTGATCGTCGGCATCGAGGATGGTGAAGTTGGATTTCAGCCCGGCCATCTCCGCGTGGCGGCGCAGCATCTTCGCGCCGATGGAATGGAAGGTGCCCAACCACTGCATCCCCTCCACCACGCCGCCAATGAGCGCGCCGATGCGCTCCTTCATTTCGCGCGCGGCCTTGTTGGTGAAGGTCACGGCCAAAATTTGCGCCGGCCAGGCCCGCTTGGTGGCGAGGATGTGCGCAAGCCGTGTCGTCAGCACGCGCGTCTTGCCGGTCCCTGCGCCCGCCAGAACCAGCACCGGCCCATCGACCGCCAACACGGCCTCGCGCTGTTCGGTATTCAGCCCTTGCAGATAGGCGGGTTCGCGCGCGGGCGCGCGTTCGGCTTCTTCGCCGAACGCGGCATCCAACGGGTCGGAATAGCGGTTTCCGAGGCCGCTCATGGGAACCTACGCGAGTCTGGGATCATGGAAACAATTGTAGAACGCCAGACCCTCAAAGCCCAAGCATTTTCAGAATCGCCGCCCGGTCGGCGTCCAAATCCGGCGCGGGCGCGCGGGTTTTGGGGTCTTCGTGGGCGGAAAGCTTGATCGGGTTGCCCTGCATCCGCCATGGGCCGATGTCTGGGTCTTCGGCGGTCACGATCATGTTGCGGGCAAGTACCTGCGGGTCGGCCATCACCTGCGCCACGTTGTTCAGCGGCCCGCACGGCACGCCGGCCTTTTCGAGCAGCCCCAGCCACTCCGCGCTGTCGCGCGAGGAAAGCGCCACCTCGATATCGTCGTGCAATTCGCGCCAATGCTGCATGCGCGAGGGGTTGGTCTTGTAGCGCGGATCGTTCGCCATCTCCGGAGCGCCCAGCACGTCTGCGATGATCGCGAACAGATGGTCGGCAGCGGCGGCAATCGCGATGTGCCCGTCTCTGGTTGCGAACGCCGCGAACGGCGCGATGGAGGGGTGGCGCGAACCGAGCGGCCCCGGCACATCGCCCGTCGCCACATAGCGCGCGATGGCGTTTTCCAGTACCGCGACCTGACTATCGAGCATCGATACGTCCACCTTCTGCCCGCGCCCCGTATTCTTGCGGTCGTAAAGTGCGGTGACGATGCCGATGGTCGCGAACAATCCGGCGGTGAGATCGCCCGTCGATGTGCCCACGCGCGTCGGCGGCGAACCAGGATGGCCGGTGAGGCTCATCACCCCGCCCATCGCCTGCACCACCATGTCGTAAGCCGGGCGATGCGAATAAGGCCCGGTGTGGCCGAAGCCGGAAACGCCGGCGTAGATCAGCTTGGGATATTTCTCTTTCAACGCATCGTAGCCGTAACCGAGTTTCTCCATCGTGCCGCCGCGATAGTTTTCGACCAGTACATCGGCGCGGGAAAGCAACGCCTCGAAAATCTTGCGGTCGCCATCGGCTTTCAGATCGAGTGCGATGGATTCCTTGCCGCGGTTGACGCTCATGAAATAGCCGGATTTCGTGCCCCCCGATTTCGTCTTCACGAACGGCCCGATGGAACGGGAGTCGTCACCCTTCACCGGCGGCTCGACCTTGATCACGCGTGCGCCCATTTCGGCCAGCAACAGCGCCGCATAAGGGCCCGCCAGCACGCGCGTCAGATCGATCACAAGAATGCCGGACAGCGGCCCTTTTGTTTTTCCGTTCAATTCAAACTCCTTTGTCATCCCCGGCGAGCGCAGCGCAGCGGAGCGAGGGAAGGGGACCCAGGCGTCCAACACCGAACGGTAGCCGGCACCTGGGTTCCCTTCCCCTCGCGATGCTATGCATCGCTCGGCCGGGAATGACAATTATTTTTCATTCTCCAGTTTGTGAGCGTTCAGATCTTTCGCAGTCTTCGCATTGCGCGCGTCCGCCAGATCGCGGATGGGTTTCGCCACGCCATGCTTGGCGCGGTTGTTGGCGGCTTCTTTTTCCTTGGCGTCGCGCACCTTTCCCTTCCGCGCGCGGCGCAGGTTGACGATCTCGCTCATTCCGCCATCGACTTCTTGAACGCGGGCCGGTCGGTGATGCGGGCGCAATAGTCTTTCAGCAGCGGCGTCTCGGCCATCATCTTGAACAGCGTCATGTAATAGATGCCGCCGCCGATCACGATATCGAGCGCGGAGAAATTGTCGCCGAGGAAATATTTGCGGCCCTTGAGCTGGTTGTTCAGAACTTCTTCCACTTCCTCCGGCGGGGCCCAGCCCATCGCGCCATAGACATGCTTGATGCCGAAGCGGCGTTCCATGAAGGCCGGTTCCAGCACACCCGAACGATAGGCGAGCCACGACAGATATTCGCCGCGATTGGCATCGCCCACCTTCGGCCCCAGCTTCGCATCGGGGAAAAGATCGGTCAGGTAAAGCGCAATCGCGCTTGTCTCGAAGATCGTATGGCCGTCATGCACCAGCGCCGGAACCTTGCCGTGCGGATGCGGATTGGAGGGATCGCGCTCGCCCGTTCCGTCCTGTGAGCGCAAGGTGACGATCTTCTTTTCGTAAGGCGCGCCGATTTCCTCCAGCAGCCAGACGATGCTGGCCGAACGCGTCTGCGGCTTGTGGATCAGCGTGAGCATGAGGGACTCCGTCGCAATTTCGGGCGGGAGGCTAGGGCGCGTTTCGCGTCGCCGCAAGCGCGCGCAGACGAAGGGCGCTTGCGAGTGGCCGCTCGCCCCGTTTGGCGTCGATTTCCGCCACGAAACCGGAAAGGCTTTTCTTTCCGCGCGCGGCTTCGCCTTCCAGCACGGCCCAGAATTCCGGCTCCAAGGCCACGCTCGTTTTGTGGCCGGCGATGTTGAAGGATCGTTTCCGCAGCATGGTTCAACCGTCCAGATCGCGAAACTGCATGGTCGAAAGACTGTTCGCAATGTACCGCGCGCGGCGGCCGGGCCGCATGAGCACACGCGGGCGTTTCAGCTTGCGCACGGCGCCCGCCATTGCGATGGCGTTGCGGTCTTCCCATTCCTCGTGATCCAGAAGCCGCGCGTCCCGCCAGACATAACGCATGTTGCGCGCCACGCGGAACGGCAGCGGGTCGTCGTCATCGGCCACGATCAGGTTGATGAGGAAAACCGATCCGCGCGGACGCATCCGCGATTTCACCAGCGCGAAGAACGATGGCGAGAGAAGGTGCGTCGGCACGACCTGTTTGGAAAACGCATCCAGCACGACCGCATCGTAAAGCGTCGCGCCTTTGCGCAGGAACGCGCGCCCGTCCGCGACGTGGCATTCGATCTCGTTCGGCATGTGGAAATACTGGCGGGCGACTTCGAACGATGACGGATCTATATCGACAATCGTGACCTCCACACCCACCCGATGCAGCATCGTCGCCAAGGTGCCGCCGCCGCAGCCGATCATCAGCACGCGGCGGCATTTCGCCTGCCGCAGCAATCCGAAGATCGCGTGGATGTATTCGGCCAGGCTGACGCCGTTCTTGTCTGCCTGGCTCTGATGGTCGCCTTCCTGCCAATAGGAAACGCTGCCGGTGGCGTTGTGCTGTTCGATGGCGAACGGAACGGGGCGCGGCGCGCGCTTGCCCATTACTTCGGATGGATCATGTCGGCAGGTACGACGATTCTGTCGAATTCCTCCGCCGTCACATAGCCGCCCTTGACCGCTTCCTCTTTCAGCGTGGTGCCGTTCTTGTGCGCCGTCTTGGCGATCTTGGCCGCGTTGTCGTAGCCGATCTTGGGTGCCAGCGCCGTCACCAGCATCAGCGAGCGTTCCAGCCCGGCCTTGATGTTGTCGAGGCGCGGCTCGATGCCGACGACGCAATTGTCGGTGAAACTGACGGATGCATCGGCCATCAACCGCACGCTCTGCAGGAAGTTGTAGGCCATCACCGGATTGAACACGTTCAATTCGAAATGGCCCTGGCTATCGGCAAACGTCAGCGCTGCGTTGTTGCCGAAGATCTGCACGCAAACCTGCGTCATCGCCTCGCACTGGGTCGGGTTCACCTTGCCCGGCATGATCGAGGAACCCGGTTCGTTTTCCGGCAGCGACAGTTCGCCAAGCCCCGAACGCGGCCCCGAGCCCAGCAATCGAATATCCTGCGCGATCTTGAACAGCGAAGCCGCCACCGTGTTGATCGCGCCGTGGCTGAATACCATCGCGTCATGCGCCGCCAGCGCTTCGAATTTGTTGGGCGCGGTCTTGAAGGGCAGTCCGGTGATCGCGGCGATGCGATCGGCCACCATCTTGTCGAAGCCGACCGGCGCATTCAGGCCCGTGCCCACCGCCGTTCCGCCCTGCGCCAGTTCCATCAGCTTCGGCAGCGTCTGTTCGATGCGCTCGATACCGTTCTGGATCTGCTGCGTGTAGCCGGAGAATTCCTGACCCAAAGTCAGCGGCGTCGCATCCTGCGTATGCGTGCGCCCGATCTTGACGATGTTCTTCCAGGCCTGCGCCTTGTCATTCAGCGCATTGCGAAGCTTTTGCAGCGCGGGCAGCAGGCGATGATGAATCTCTTCCGCGCAGGCGATGTGCATGGCCGTCGGATAGGTGTCGTTCGACGACTGGCTCATGTTCACATGGTCGTTCGGATGCACGGGCTTCTTCGAACCCATCTCCCCGCCCAGCATCTCGATGGCGCGGTTCGAGATCACCTCGTTCGCGTTCATGTTGGATTGCGTGCCGGAGCCCGTCTGCCAAACCACCAGCGGGAAGTGATCGTCGAGCTTGCCTTCGATCACCTCCTGCGCCGCCTTGACGATTGCGTCCCCGATCTTCTTGTCGAGATGGCCGAGCGCCATGTTCGTTTCGGCTGCCGCCCGCTTGACGATGCCGAGCGCACGCACGATGGGCAGCGGCTGCTTCTCCCAGCCGATCTTGAAATTGCCGAGGCTTCTCTGCGCCTGCGCGCCCCAATAACGGTCCGAGGCAACTTCAATGGGACCGAACGTGTCGGTCTCGATGCGGGTCTTCGTCATGAAAGAAAACTCACTTCTTGCGGAAAGCGTCCAGGTTCACCACTTCACCCGCGGTCGGCAGAACTTCGTCGGTGTTCTCGGCCTTGATGGGCGGCGAGGCGGGCGGCTTTTCCTTAGGCGCAGGCAATGAGGTTGGCAACGCTGCGACAGGCGAGGGCACGTTCGCCTTGTCGGCATCCTCGCCGCCCTTGAACTGCAATCCGAACTGCACGCCCGGATCGAAGAACGCAGTCAGTGCGGCAAACGGTATGGTCAGGGTCGCGGGCAATTTGCGGAACGACAGCGCCACCTCGAAATACTCGTCCTGTACCTTCAGCCCCCAGAACTGGTGCTGCAGGATGATGGTCATCTCGTCGGGATATTGCTCTTTCAGGAAGTCGGGAATGTCGACGCCCGGAAAATGCGTCTTGAACGTCAGGTAGAAATGGTGCGACCCGATCAGCCCCTGCTTCTCGATCCGGTGCAGCGCATCGCGCACGACGGAGCGCAGCGCCGCGTCGGTCAAAGCCTGATAGCCGATGTAATCTTTTGCCATGTATCTCTGCCCAATTCTGCGAGAGACTAGGCGTGAGGACTTCCCTGTCAATTGTCCGGCTCGCTTGCAGGGCGCGAACATTTATGTCAGTTGCATAAATTCAATAGCTGGCTGGAGATAAGCCGTGTCTGTTGCGACCGCTTTGGAGCCTGCACCGCAGCGTTTCCGGCCTTCCGCGCCGGTTCCGCACACCCATCCGCCGACGACGATTCGGTTCCTTGTAGATCTCGCCCGCAACCCCATCGAGGCGTTTGGCCAATACGCCTATACCGAGCCGTACATCTACAAGCGGTCGTGGATTCGCCACCTACTCATGGTGAATCATCCCGACGGGGTGCGGCATGTTCTGCTCGACAATGCGAACAACTATGTGAAAAGCGACCAGGCGGTGAAGCGCGTGCGCCCGGTGGCGGGCAACGGCCTGCTCACCGCCGAAGGCGCAAGCTGGCGGTTCCAGCGCCGCACCGCGGCCCCGATTTTCCAGATGCGCAAGGTTGCGGGCTTCACGCCGGAGATGACCGCTGCCACGCAAGCCATGCTGTCGCGCTGGGGAACGCTGGGCGACGACGCCGTGGTCGATATCGGCGAAGAGATGATGCGGCTCACCTTCGACATCATCTCGCGCACCGTCTTTTCCAACGAGATCACAACCGAATACCGCAGAATTGCCCACTCCATGGCGACCTATCTGGATAATCTCGGCCGCATCACCATTCCCGATGTGATGGGCCTGCCGGGTTGGGTTCCGACGCCGGGGCGCCTGCGCGCGCGGCCTGCGATCAATTTCTTCCGCCACGAACTGGGCGGCCTGATCGACCGCCGCCGCGAGAAACTCGCGCGCGATCCCTCCGGTGTGCCCGACGATCTGCTCACCCTGCTGCTGACGGCCAAAGACCCGGAAGAGGGCGCGCTGTTCAGCGAGGCGGAGGTCTATGACAATGTTTCCACTTTCGTGCTCGCGGGCCACGAGACGACGGCCAATGCACTGACCTGGACCTTCTATCTGCTCTCCCAATTCGCCGAACACGACGCGGCGCTGGCGAGCGAAGTCCGGGGCACGCTCAAGAGCGATGGCGCCACGTCCGACGATGTATCGTCGCTGCCATTCACCCGGGCGGTGATCGAAGAATCCATGCGCCTTTATCCGCCCGCGCCGATCTTCGCGCGCGATTCCGTGGATGGCGATACGGTGGGCGGCATCGAGATCGAACCCAACACCGCGATCATGGTCGCGCCCTGGGTGATCCACCGTCACCGCAAGCTGTGGGATGCGCCGGATTATTTCATGCCCGAACGCTTCGCACCCGGCGCGCGCGAAAAAATCAACCGCTTCGCCTACATCCCCTTCGGCGGCGGCCCGCGCATCTGCATCGGCATGGCGTTTGCGATGCAAGAGGCGGTCGTCATCCTGTCGACAATCGCGCAGCGTTACCGGCTGGAATTGTTGCCGGGGCAGAAAGTCGAACCGCTGGCGCGCATCACCTTGAGGCCGAGATATGGTCTGAAGATGAAATTGGTGAAGCGCTGATCTTTTTTATCCTCCCCCGTGAAACGGGGGAGGGGGACCGCGAAGCGGTGGAGGGGGCGACGCCGCACGGTGTTCGACTTACCCCCTCCGCCCTCGCTTCGCTCGTGGCACCTCCCCCGCTTCGCAGGGGAGGAAGATTCTCAAAAATAAATCCCCAGCGATTCCGGCGTGTAGGGTTTCAGCTCATGGCTGAGCCCTTCGCGCACCTTGTTCGCCCAATCGGGATTGACGATCAGCGCGCGTCCCACCGCCACAAGATCGAAATCGCCCCGCGCCATCATCTCCATCAACCGGTCGATGTTCGCGGCTTCGGTTTTCGTCGGCTGCTGCGCGAACGAGGTGATAAAATCGAGGTCGAGGCTCACCGATCCCACCGTCACGGTCGGTCTGCCGGAAATCTTCTTCGTCCATCCGGCCAGGTTCATGTCCGATCCGGTTTCGGGGAATTCCGGTTCCCAGAACCGCCGCGTCGAACAATGGAAGATATCGACGCCCGCATCCGCCAGCGGTTTCAGGAAGCGTTCCAGTTCCTGCGGCGTGTGCGCCAGACGCGCGGTGTAATCCTGCTGCTTCCATTGCGAGAACCGCAGCAGGATCGGAAACGCTTCGCCCACCCGCGCCCGGACCGCGCGCACGATTTCGGCTGCGAATTGCGTGCGCTTCTCCAGCGATCCGCCGAACGCGTCGTCGCGCGCATTGGTGCCGTCCCAGAAGAACTGGTCGATGATGTAGCCGTGCGCGCCATGAATCTCGACGCCGTCGAAACCCATGTCCTTCGCGTAGCCCGCGCTGATGGCGAATCCCGAAACGACATCGTCGATGTCTTTCGCCGTCATCGGCTCGCTCACCTTCTTGCCGGGCCGCGAAAGCCCAGATGGCGACATGCTCGGCTGATCGGGATACGGCCCCGACCCTTTGTGGCGCACGATGCCCTGATGCCAGAGCTGGGGCATGATGTGTCCGCCGGCCGCCTTCACATCCTTCAGCACGTTCGCCCAGCCCTTAAGCGATTCTTCGCCGAAGAAAGCAGGCACATTCGCATCGTTCGATGCCGAAAGATGTTCCGGCGATGTCCCTTCCGTAAGAATCAGCCCTACGCCGCCTTCGGCGCGGCGGCGGTAATAGGCGGCAACATCGCCGTCCGGCACCTGTCCCGCGGACCGCGATCTGGTCATGGGAGCCATGACGATCCGGTTTGGTAGCGTCAGCCCCTTGAGCCGGAACGGTTCGAAGAGTAGGTCCGTTGAAACCATGGCAATGCCCTCGTTCGGAAATATCGTTTCGCGCGCAGCGAACAGTCTTCGGTTCTGTCTGGCAAGAGCGAGGGTGGCGGCATGACGACCGCAGCCGAAAACCTGTCGCCCACGCCCGAAGAGACCCCGCCGCCCGAAGGGGGAAGCGGGCGCCCATCGGCGCTGGCGCTGCTCAACGTCTTCCGCCATCGCAACTACCGCCTGTTCTTCACCGGTCAGCTCGTCTCGCTGATGGGAACGTGGATCACCTCTGTGGCGCAGGGCTGGCTCGTCTATTCGATGACGCATTCGCCGTTCCTGCTGGGCGTGGTGTCGTTCTGCGGACAGGTGCCGGTGTTCTTCATTTCGTCGTTCGGCGGAATGATCTCGGATCGCCTCGACCGCCGCAAAATGCTGGTGTGGACGCAAGGCCTTTCGATGTTGCAGGCGGCTGCACTCGCAGCCCTCACCTTAAGCGGCATCGTGCAGGTCTGGCATATCGTGGCGCTTGCGCTGTTCAAGGGCTTTGTCAACGCCTTCGACGTGCCGACGCGGCAAGCCTTCACCATCGAAATGGTCGGCAAGGAGGATCTGCGCAACGCCATCTCGCTCAATTCGGTGATGTTCAATCTCGCGCGCATCGTGGGGCCGACGGTTGCCGGCATTCTGGTGGCGACGGTGGGCGAGGGCCTCTGTTTCACCATCGACGCGATTTCCTACGGTGCCGTTCTCATCAGTCTCATCATGATGCAGGTGATCCCGAAGCCGCCGCGTCAGCACGGTCGTCCCTGGCAGGAATTGAAAGCGGGATTCGTCTATGCCTGGAGCAATCGCCAGATCCGCATTTCGCTGATGCTGATCGCGGTGTGTTCGGCGTTCGGCGCGTCCTACATCCCGATGATGCCCGCCTTCGTGCGCGACGTGCTGAACGAAGGCTCGCAAGGCCTTGGCTATGTGCTGGGCGCGGTTGGCGCGGGCGCGTTGTGCGGCGCCTATGCGCTCGCCCGCATCCACGACCGCCATCTGACCTTGACGCCGATCATCTCCGCCGCGTCGTTCGGCATCGGTCTCATCCTCTTCGCCAATTCGCATTCGCTGATCGCGGCGATGCTGCTGGTGCTGCCGACCGCGTTCAGCCTGATGCTGCTCGGCGGTTCGACCAATACGATCATCCAAACCGTTTCCGAAGATCACATGCGCGGGCGCGTGGTCTCGTTCTACGCGATGGGCTTCATGGGCATGATGCCGTGGGGATCGTTGTTGCTGGGTTGGCTCGGCGGACGCATAGGTGTCGGCCAATCGGTGGCCGTCGGCGGCAGCATCTGCATCCTCGCCGCCATCGTCGCGTATCTGAACCGCGAACCCGATGCGAAGATTGCCACAGCCTAACTCACCTCCCCCTAGGCGGGGAGGTCGGCGAGCGAAGCGAGACGGGTGGGGGTGATCAATAAAGTGAGGGACTTCTGTTGCCCGGTGTCCCTCGAACCGCGCTTGGCTAACCGAAGTTAGGCAGCGAGGGCCATTTCATTGTCGTTGGCACCTGTACGATTAGCCCGATAACGGCGGATACCATACCGAGCGAAAGGTCAGCCTTTACACGTCTGTCGATCCTATTTCGCCCCCACAGATATCCTCCTGGGAGGACATGTGGTGGAGGCGCCGGGTACCGCCCCCGGGTCCAGTCCGCTTATTACGCAGCCGTTTATCGCCGTAGTCCGAGCAAGCCCGAACATTCCCAATATAGGGACCCGCGGTTAAGACTTAAAGCCATTGACTCGCTATTTATTTGTAACTACAATTAAACGAAGATCGAATTCGATCCGGCCAAAAGCGAAAGGAATGCCCGTGAACGGGGATTACCGTTCGACTTGGCACGGGATTTCGATTGGGAAACGGCGGAATACGAGGAAGATGTTCGCTTCGCTTATCCGGAACACCGGATGATTGCCGTGGGCTATCTCGGGAAGAGGCTGCATTTCGTCTGCTTCACGATGAGAGGAGATATTCTCCGGATAATCAGTTTCCGTAAGGCGAACAACAAGGAGATGCGCGACTATGAAAAAAAGAAAGCCGCTCACTGATGCCGAAGGCGAGGTCAGGGAACTGACTGTTGAGGATTTCAAACAGTTCAAACCGCTCGATCACTTCCCGGAGCTGGCCAAGCTCGTGCGTGGCCGCGGGCAGCGGGGTCCGCAGAAAGAGCCCACCAAGCAGCAGGTCACCTTGCGGCTGGATCGCGATGTGATCGAGCGTTTCCGCGCCACCGGCCCCGGCTGGCAGAGCCGCGTCAACGAGGCGCTGCGGAAGGCACGCGTCGGTTAGCTCTATCGCAACCGCTACGGTGCGCTAGACTGGAGCCGAATCGAAAAAGCTATCCATGCGCCAATATCACGACCTGATGGAACGCGTGCTCAAGCACGGCGTCGAGAAACGCGACCGCACCGGCACCGGCACGATCTCGGTGTTCGGCCATCAGATGCGGTTCGATCTCGCGCAGGGTTTTCCGCTGCTCACCACGAAGAAGCTGTTCACCAAGGCGATCGTCAACGAACTGCTGTGGTTCCTGCGCGGCGACACCAACGTCAAATGGCTGCAGGAACGCGGCGTCACCATCTGGAACGAATGGGCCGATGCGAATGGCGAGCTTGGGCCGGTCTATGGCCACCAGTGGCGCTCATGGCCCGCGGGCGATGGAACGACCATCGACCAGATCGCCAATCTCGTTTCGGACATACGGAAGAATCCGGATTCACGCCGTCTCATTGTGACGGCCTGGAATCCCGCCGACGTGCCGAAGATGGCGCTGCCGCCGTGCCATTGCCTGTTCCAGTTCTATGTCGCGAACGGCAAGCTCAGTTGTCAGCTTTATCAACGCTCGGCCGACATCTTCCTCGGCGTGCCGTTCAATATCGCAAGTTACGCGCTGCTCACCATGATGGTCGCGCAGGTGACGAATCTCGAACCCGGCGAGTTCATTCACACGCTGGGCGATGCCCATCTCTATCTGAACCATCTGGATCAGGCGCGCGAGCAACTCACGCGGCGGCCATATCCGCTGCCGATCATGCGCATCAATCCGGACGTGAAGGATATCTTCGCGTTCCGGTACGAAGACTTCAAACTGGAGAACTATCAGGCGCACCCGCACATCAAGGCGGAAGTGGCGGTTTAAAAAAAAGCCCCGGCGTTTCCGCCGGGGCTTTCGTTACGCAGCACACAACTCAGTAGAACACGTTGTACTGGACGCTGATGATCTCGCCCGTGTAGCGGTCGATGAGCAGCGCGTCCGGCCCGTAGCGCACCCACACCGCATCCGGCGGCGGCGCGAAGAGGCCGTAGACCATGAAGTTGCTCAGCCAGAACGAACGCGCCCAATAGGTGGACGGCAGGAACTGACCATAGTTCCAGCGGCGATACGAATATCCGCGCGGGGCATGATAGGTGCCGATGCGGAAGCGGCGCGGCGCTGTAACGGCCCTGCGATACTTCGAATAATCGGGCCGCGCATGCGGACGGACGCCGGGCCGCGCGTTGTGATCCGGCCGATTGAAGCCGGGTCGGTTGTTGTTGCCGGGCCGATAGTCGGGCCTGCGATCGTTGCCGGGGCGATTGATATTCGGCCGGTCGTTGCCGGGCCGTGTGGCCGCCGGACGGCTTGGAGCTGGTGCGGGTCGCGCGGCAGGCGTGCCCGGCCGCGAACCCTTGTGGTCGCCGCGATCGCCGCCATGGGTTTCGTGACGGTCGGCGTTGTTTCCGCGATTGTGATCGGGCTGGGCCATCGCTGGCGCGGCCAGTACAAGGCTCAACGCCGCGGACAATAGTAACTTGTTCATGGGAAAAATCCCTTTCTAGGGCTATCGGTTGGTAATACCCAAGAGGTCCGAAAGTTCCCTTTTGCTGACATACTCCCGTTGCCCGTTTATGGTCCGTCGCACATGACGGGGACATGAACGTGGCTTTCACGATCCGTGCAGCAAAGCGAGGCGACGAGGACATTATCCTCACGCTGCTCCATGAACTCGCCGTCTACGAAAAGCTGACGGCCAGGTTCAAAATCACCCGCGAGATCGTCGCGCGCGATTTCATCGGCGAACACGCCCCGCTGAAAGTCGATCTGCTCCACGAAGCCGACGCGCCCGCCGGAATCGCGACGTGGTATTTCACCTACAACAGTTTCGCTGCCGGCCGCGGCGTTTTTCTTGAAGACCTGTTCGTTCGTCCCGAATTCCGTGGACGCGGTTATGGCAAAGCGCTCATCGCCCATCTTGCCAAGCAAGCCGTGAAAGCGGGCGGCAACAAAGTCGAATGGGCGGTGCTCGACTGGAACAAGCCCTCCATCGATTTCTACGAAAGCCTCGGCGCGGAGCGCATGAGCGGATGGTACATCTATAGTCTTGGCGGCGAAGCGCTGGCTAAACTCGGCAGATGATTCACATCTCCCTAATCCTCGCCATGGCCGACAACGGAGTGATCGGCAACAAAGGCGGCATTCCGTGGCGTCTGCCCGAAGACATGCGCCGCTTCAAGGCGCTGACGCTCGGCAAGCCCAACATCATGGGTCGCAAGACATGGGAGAGCCTGCCGAAGAAGCCGCTTCCCGGCCGCGTCAATATCATCGTCACACGCGACCGCAATTACCACGCGGAGGGCGCAACGGTCGTCGCCACGATTGAAGAAGCGCTTGGCCGCGCCAAAGCCGAAAACCCCGAAGAGATCATGGTGATCGGCGGCGCGGAGATCTATCGCGCGGCTCTGCCACTCGCCACCCGCATCGAACTCACCGAAATCCATGCGAATGTCGAGGGCGATACGACATTCTCATTCGACCGCGCTGGCTGGAGTGAAGTAGCGCGGGAAGATCGCAAGACGGAAGCGGGCCTGGCGTACAGCTTCGTCACGCTGGAGCGCGCCTGAAAGCTTCTCCCTCTCCCCCAGCGGGGGAGAGGGCAGGGGTGAGGGGGCGAATGTATCCGCCGAACCGAAACCGAAATCGTTGCGCCATCACCCCCTCACCCATTCCCTCTCCCCCAAAGGGGGAGAGGGAATGGGTAGGACGTGCAATCGGCGTCAATTCCGCGCTAGCCTTCCCTCAGACAACAATGGAGGAAACGCATGGACATTCGTGAACTCGCCACTGGCCTCAGATTCCCCGAAGGCCCTGTGGCGATGGATGACGGTTCGGTGATCGTGGTGGAGATCGCGGCGGGCCGCATCACCCGCGTCAAGCCGGACGGCAAGACGCAAACCGTAGCCAACACCGGCGGCGGACCCAACGGTCTGGCAATCGGGCCCGACGGCGCACTTTATGTCTGCAACAACGGCGGCAACTTCGTGATGCACGAACGCGACGGCTTGCTGATCCCCGGTCACATGCCGCCCACCAAAGAGCCGGGCCGCATCGAGCGCGTGAACCTCTCTACCGGCAAGGTCGAAGTCGTCCATTCCGAATGCGACGGCCATGGTCTCGGCGCGCCCAACGACATCGTGTTCGACACGCAAGGCGGCTTCTGGTTCACCGATCACGGCTCGACGACCGACGAATACCGCACGCACGGCAATCTCTATTACGCCAAGGCCGACGGCAGCGAGATCAAGCATGTGGTGCGGGAATTGCTGTCGCCCAACGGCGTCGGCCTCTCGCCCGACGGCAAGACGGTGCACTACGCCGAAACCTTCCCCGGCCGTTTATGGAGCCTGCCGCTCGAAGCGCCGGGCAAGGCCGCTATTCCCACAGGGTTCACACCCGCCAATTTCGCCGGCGCCTATCCGGGGCTTGGCTATTTCGACTCGCTCGGCGTGCAGGCCGATGGCGCCGTCTGCGTCGCCACCATTCTCGCGGGCGGCATCAGCACGTTCTGGCTCGACAGCGGCAAGTTCGAACACACGCCGCTGCCCGATATCGCCGTCACGAACATCTGCTGGGGCGGCAAGGATATGAAAACCGCTTACGTCACGCTGTCGTCGACGGGCAAACTCGCCGCGATGCCGTGGCGTTCGCCAGGGTTGCGCTTGAATTACAACGCCTAGCTGAAAGACACATACGCCAAAAGCAGCACGAACGCGGTCACCGCGATCGTGCTGTGAATGGCAATGACCAATCCGCTCGTGCGTCTGAAACGCCTTGCCAAGATAAGCACGACGAGCCCCATCACCAACGCGAGCGCAACCAAAACCCCCGCCGCAGGGCCGAACGCCGATACGCCATATTCCGCACCACGCGCCGGTGCCTGCAAGGCGAGGATCAAAACCACGAGCCCAGTCGCGCCCGCCATGCCGTGCAACACGCCGACAGGCCAAGGTGGCAATTTCGCGGCGCGCAAATGCAGGAACGCGAGTGCGCTGCCGAACGCAACGGTTGCCGCAAGTATCCAGAACGCGAGCGTCAGCATGAACGAGAGCGTTACTTCTTCTTTTTCTTTGAGGGTTTGCGCGCGATCCATTCCGGTGGATCGCTCGCGGGGAAGGATTCGAGCGAGGCTTCGTCCACCGCATCCCACTTGCGCGGCTTCTTCTTCAATTTCTTCACCTTCTCGGTCTTAGGTTCGGCGATGCGTCTCTTCGCCGGCTTCTTCGCTTTCCTTGCTGCCATCGCCATCCCCGTCTATTCGATCACGATACGCGGCGCCGCGCGCGCTGGCGCCTGGATCGATTTCGCCACCTTCTCCGCCACCGCCATGAAGGCGCGCGCCTCCGCGCTCGTCGGATTGTAATCCACAATCGGCGTTCCCGCATCGGAAGTCTGCCGCACGATCGGCATCAGCGGAATCTCGCCGAGGAACGGCACGCCCATCTTCTCGGCTTCCGCCTTCGCGCCGCCATGGCCGAAGATATGCGTCTCGTGCCCGCAATTCTCGCATACGAAGGTGCTCATGTTCTCCACCACCCCCAACACCGGCACATGGGTCTTGTTGAACATGGCGACGCCCTTGCGCGCGTCGATCAGCGCGATGTCCTGCGGTGTGGACACGATCACCGCGCCCTTCAGCGGCACGCGCTGGGCGATGGTGAGTTGCGCATCACCCGTGCCCGGCGGCATGTCGATGACCAGCACGTCTAGCGGCGCCCATGACACGTCGTTCATCATCTGAGTCAGCGCCGATTGCACCATCGGCCCGCGCCAGATCATCGCCTCGTCCTCGCGCACCATGAACCCGATCGACATCGCCTTGATGCCGAGTTTCTCGATGGGCTTCAGCTTCTTGCCGTCGCTTTCCGGCTTGTGACGGATGTCGAGCAGCCGCGGCACGCTCGGCCCGTAAATATCGGCATCGAGCAATCCCACTTTCAAACCCAGCCGCGACAACCCCAGCGCCAGGTTCACCGCGACCGTCGATTTGCCGACGCCGCCCTTGCCGCTCGCAACCGCGATGATCGCCGCCACGCCGGGAATGCCCCCCGAAGGTTGCGGCGCATGTGCATGTGCGCGCCGCGCCTGCGGCGGTTCGTTGTGCGCGGTCAGAACGGCGGTCACCGAAAACACGCCGGGCAATTTCGCCACCGCGTCTTCGGCGGCCTTGCGCAAAGGTTCGGATTGGGGCCCGCGCGCAGCGGGCACCTCAATGGCGAATCCCACATTGCCGTCGCGAACGGTGAGGCCCTGAATCAGTCCGGCTGCGACGACATCCTTGCCGCTTGCCGGATCGATCACCTGGGCAAGCACCTTCAATACGTCATCTCGCGTCGCGGCCATGATTTGCGCCTGTTGGAAGCAGCACCTATATACCCCGTAGATCGTCGGAACCAATCGATGCCCTGGACAAATCAGCCCGGTAACGGAAGCGGCAATCCGCCACCCGGCGGAGGCGGCCGCGGACCGTGGGGCAGGGGCCCTGTCGGCGGCGGTCAGCCGCCCGATTTCGAGGAAATGCTGCGTCGCAGCCAGGAGCGGTTGAAACGCATCCTGCCCGGCAATTTCGGCGGCCCCGGTTTCGGCTCGGGCGGGCTTGCCATTATCGCGCTTGCCATTGTCGCTGTCTGGCTGATGAGCGGCATCTATGTCGTCTCGGCGTCGGAGCAGGGCGTGGTCCTGCGCTTCGGCGCCTTTGCGGCGCGCACGGCGCCCGGCATCAACTATCACCTGCCATGGCCCATTGAGACCGTCGACATCGTCGACGTCACCCATCCGCGCCAGATCACCATCGGCGACCGGCCGACCGAAAGCCACGATGCCGACCAGAGCGAAGACATCACACAGGAAGGGTTGATGCTCACGGGCGACGAGAACATCGTCAACGTGAACTTCGTCGTCTATTGGGTCATCAAGGACGCCGCAAATTATCTCTTCAACGTCGATCGCCCCGATGCCGCGATCAAGGCGGTGGCCGAAAGCTCGATGCGCGAAGTCGTCGGAAAGAGTCCCATCGAACCCATCCTCACGCAGGACCGCGAACCCATCCAGATCGAGGTGCGCGACCTGATGCAGAAGACGCTCGACACTTACGGCGCGGGCGTCACCGTCACCGACGTGAAGATGCAGAAGGTCGATCCGCCCGACGAGGTGCTCGACGCCTATCGCGACGTGCAGGCCGCGCGCGCCGACCAGGAGCGCATGCGCAACGAAGCCGAAGCCTACGCCAACAAGATCATTCCCGAAGCGCGCGGCAAGGCCGCCCGCATCGTGCAGGAAGGCCAGGCCTACAAGCAGCGCGTGATCGCGGAAGCAAGCGGCGAAGCCAAGCGCTTCCTCTCCGTTTATGAAGAATACAGAAAAGCGCCCGAAGTCACCCGCAAGCGCATGTATCTCGAAACGATGAGCGGCATCCTGGGCTCGTCGAACAAAGTGCTGATCGACGACAGCGCGAAGGGCGTCGTTCCCTATCTGCCGCTGCCACAACTCAAGACCAACGATTCCCGCAGCGTGACGGTGACCGAACAACCGATGTCCGCCTCGCAGCCCACTCCGGCGGGGACGACGCCATGAACCGCAACGGCCTGTTCCTCGGCGGCATTGTCGCGGCCATCGTCATCATCGTCGCGCTGTTCTCGCTCTACACCGTGAATCCGCGCGAGCAGGTTCTGCTTCTGCAATTCGGCGCGCCGCAGCGGCTTGTCACCGAACCGGGCCTGCATGTGAAGGTGCCGTTCCTGCAACAGGCGCAATTCATTCCCAAGATGCTGCTCAATCTCGACGCGCCCGCCGAGGAAGTAATCGCACAGGATAAAAAGCGCATGGTGGTCGATGCGTTCGCGCGCTGGAAGATCGTCGATCCGCTGCGCTTCTATCAATCCCTGTACGACGAAACGACCGCCACCATGCGGCTCACGCCGATCCTTTCATCGGATGTGCGCCGCGTGCTGGGCTCGCAAACGTTCGCCGCCATGCTGTCGGGCAAGCGCGCGGAGCTGATGGTGCAGATCCGCGACGAGATCAACCGCGACGCCGACGGTTACGGAATCAAGATCGTCGACGTGCGCATCCGCCGTGCCGACCTGCCGCCGCAGAACAGCCAGGCCATCTATCGCCGGATGCAGCAGGAACGCACCCGCGAAGCCAACGAATTCCGCGCCGAGGGCGAGGAAATCTCCCAGCGCGTGAAGGCCCGCGCCGAACGCGAAGTCACCGTGCTGACCGCCGAAGCCACGCGCGAATCCGAAATCCTGCGAGGGCAGGGCGACGCCGAAAAAACGAAGGTTCTGGGCGCCGCCTACGGCCAGGACGCCGATTTCTTCGCCTTCTATCGCTCGCTGGAGGCCTACCAGGACGCATTCCCCGGCGACAACACCACGATGGTCCTGTCCCCCACCGGCGAATTCTTCCGCTATTTCGGAGCGCCAGGGAAGAAGTAGGCCGGTTAACAGCCTATTTGTCCTCCCCCGCCGGCGGGGGAGGGGGACCGCCGAAGGCGGTGGAGGGGGGCAGTGCCGCCGCAATCACGCCGATTACAACGTCTAACTGCTCATAAACATCGGTATTCTGAACCCGCAGCACCCGCCAGCCGAGCGCTTTCAAATAAGCCTCGCGTTTCCGGTCATATTCAAATGCTTCTTCCGACCAATGCGTGACTCCATCGACTTCAACAATCAATTTGGCGGGAACGCAGGCGAAATCAGCGATGAATGGTCCCACGGGATGCTGCCTTCGGAACCGGTAGCCGTGAAGTCTGTCACGACGAAGTTCGACCCATAAAATTGTTTCCGCTTTCGTCATCCGACGGCGAAGAGATTTCGCAAGCGGGCGTGATTTTCCTTCGTTTTCTCGCACGTCCCCCCTCCACCGCTTCGCGGTCCCCCTCCCCCGCGAGCGGGGGAGGACAAACATACTCCGAAATGTGATCCCGCGACCAAACAAGCCCTATTTGTTCCGTATTCCCATCGCATATGCTGGCCCCGATTCCGGCAAAGCGAACCGTTCGATGTTGTGTACCTTCAAGGCATTTTTGGTTGTAGCCCTCACTCTTGCCACGGCTCCCGCCCTCGCGCGGCCCGCGCCGGATTCCTTTGCCGATCTGGCTGACAAGCTGCTGCCGACGGTGGTCAATATTTCCACCTCGCAGACGTTGAAAGCGGCAAATCCCAAGCTCTCGCTGCCCGACATTCCGCCCGGATCGCCCTTGGAAGATCTGTTCAAGGATTTCCTGCAGAACAACCGTGCTCTACCGCGTCACGTCACGTCGCTCGGCTCCGGCTTCATCATCGACCCGTCTGGCTATGTCATCACCAACAACCACGTCATCGCGGATGCCGACCAGATCACCGTCACGCTGAACGACGGCACCTCGCTTCCGGCGAAGCTCGTGGGCCGCGACGAAAAAACCGATCTCGCCCTTCTCAAGGTGAAACCGGCAAAGCCCTTGCCCGCAACCAAACTTGGCGATTCCGATCACGCGCGCGTCGGCGATTGGGTGATCGCCATCGGCAATCCGTTCGGCCTCGGCTCGACGGTGACCGCAGGCATCGTGTCGGCGCGCAATCGCGACATCAACGCCGGCCCCTATGACGATTTCATCCAGACCGACGCGCCGATCAATCGCGGCAATTCCGGCGGCCCGCTGTTCGACATGGACGGCAATGTCGTGGGCGTGAACTCGGCCATCTTCTCGCCCACGGGCGGTTCGGTCGGCATCGGCTTCTCGATCCCGTCGAACCTCGTGAAGGACATCGTCGGACAGTTGAAGCAATACGGTGCCGCGCGGCGCGGCTGGGTGGGCGTGAGCATCCAGCAGATCACGCCGGAAATCGCGCAAGGCATGGGTTTGCCGAGTTCGGCAGGCGCGCTGATTTCCGGCGTCGACAACAATGGCCCGGCGGCGAAAGCCGGATTGAAGAACGGCGACGTGGTGCTCGCCTTCGACAACAAGCCGATCCTCGACAACCGCGCTCTGCCGCGCATCGTCGCCGACACGCCCGCAGGCAAGACCGTGAACGTCCAGGTGCTGCGCGGCGGCAAGAAGCAGGTTGTAAAGCTGACGGTCGCCAAACTGCAGGACCAGGAAAAGCGCAAACCGCAGGCCAAGCCCGCGCTGGCGTCGCAACCCAAACCGAAATCCAAGATCGCGCAACTCGGGCTTTCGCTCGCAGCCCTCGATCAGGAAACGCGCGGCCAGTTCAAGGTGCCGGTAGACGTGCGCGGCGTGCTCGTCACCGATGTCGATCCCGACAGCGCTGCAGCCGACAAGAACCTGCGCCCCGGCGACGTCATCGTCGAGGTACAGAACCAGGCGGTGCGCACGCCCGACGATATTGCGAAGAAGATCGAAGCCGACATGAAATCGGGCCGCAAGCTGGAAATGCTTCTCGTCAACCGCGGGGGACAGATGACGTTCATCGCCTTGCCGCTGACCGGCGGCTGAGCCATTCGTTTCACGAATGTTAACGGTTGGGTTCTAGGTTCCGGAGGGATTGCTTCCGGGGCCGTCCATGCATCGGGTTCTCAAGCGCACGCTGTTCGCCGTCGCTGCGATCTATGCCGCGATCGATGCCGTGTGGCTCAGCTTGGTCCATTTCGATATCGAACTCTTCAATTATCTCGCCGTTGCGGGCGCGGCGCCCATTTTCATGGCCGGTTCGTTCTTCTACAGCCGCAAGCGACACGACGAAGCGTTGAGCACGCTCTTTGCCGCTGCGGCGTTCATGGTGACGTTTCCGCCGGCCTGCAATCTTTTGAGCTATCTGCTTCTGACCGCAGCCGGGCCCCGGATCGACGTTCTGCTGGCGCATCTCGACCATGACATAGGCTTCGATTGGGTGTCGCTGATGGCGGTTGCCGCCGATCATCGCGCGCTGACCACGCTCCTGAAATACGCTTATCTCTCGGTAATCCCGCAGACGCTTGTGTTGGTCTTCCTGCTCGGATGGAAAAAGCAATTGGGCGAGATCTATGGCTTCTGCCTCGCTCTCGCGGTCGGCGCAGCGATCACGCTTACCATCTGGGCATTGTTCCCTTCGTTCGGCGCGTTTTCGATTTTTCCCCTGCCAGACAAGGTTGCAAGCGGGTTGGGTCTCGCGCTCGACACCGACTATGGCGCCGAACTGACGCGCATGTTGCAAAACGGCCCGGGACACATCTCGCCTGCCGAGCTTCGCGGGATCGTCGGCTTTCCCTCTTATCACACGCTGCAAGCGGTCGTGCTTGCATGGTATGCACGCCGCCTGGCTTTCCTGCGCTGGCCGTTCCTTGCGCTCAATGCCGTGGTTCTGGTTGCCGTTCCCATCCACGGCGGTCACCATCTTGTCGATTTGTTCGGCGGTCTTGCCGTTAGCGCCGTGGCCATCGCGATTGTCTCGGCAATTATCGCCTATGCGCGACGGCAAGAAGAGGTGCCGCTAGAATGGCCGCTCTGGCTTTCGGGCGGCATGCGAGGCAGGCCCGAACCCGAGGCCGGCTGACCGATCGAATGTGAATTAACCATTTGTTCCCGCGGAACTCCAAGGAACGCGGGGAAACCACCGGCGCGCAAATTCGTTCTGCTCTCACAACTGTTCGAATGCTCGCTCTTCCGCCCGGTGCGGAAGAGAAGCGACAAAGGAGACAGACGATGAAAATCCGTTCCCTGCGCACGGCTTTGCTGGCTGCCGGCACACTTTTGCTGCTCGGCGCGTCCGCGAACGCACAAGAATATGGATATGGCTATGAAGATGCGGCCTATAGCGCGCCCGATGAAAACGTAACCGTGAGTGTGCCGCGCTACAATCCGCAACGCAGCCCGCTCGGCGCGCCTTATCGTTACATCTCAATGTCGAAAGGCGTCTATATCGGCGATCTCGACCTGCGCACGCGCCGCGACATCCGCGTCATGCGCGACCGCATCAGCTATACGGCACGCAATATGTGCCATCAGTTGAACGTGCGTTATCCGATCACCGCGCCCGGTAGCCCCGGCTGCTACACCACCGCGATGAACGACGCGATGTATCAGGCGAACATCGCCATCGCGCAGCAGCGCGGCGATCGTCTCGACCGTTATTGATCTCGGTCTGTGAACAAACGATCCCGCCGGTGCAAACCGGCGGGATCGTTTTGCCATCCGTGTCCCTTCCGATAAGGTCGCCGCGCAGCATTTCGGAGCGACGCCTTGTTTCAACAGTTGATGAATTTTCTGAAAGGCTCCGAGCCCGGTCAAAAACGCGCGGATGATCTGCGTTTGGCGGTCGCGGTGTTGCTGGTGGAAGCAGCCCATCGCGACGACCAGTTCGGCGAGGAAGAACGCGCGGTGATCGAACGGCTTCTGACCGAGAAATTCGCGTTGTCGAAAGACGAATGCGACCAGTTGATGTCGGCCGGCGAAGCCACTGCCTCGCGCATGGTCCAACTCCATCCCTATACGCACGCCGTCTTCGAACAGATGGACCCGGCCGAACGCATCCAGCTCATCGAAATGTTGTGGGAAGTGGTCTACGCCGACGGCGTGCTCGACCCCGAAGAAGACGCGCTGATCCGCAAGATCGGCGGCCTCATCTACATCACCGATCGCGACCGCATGCTCGCCCGCCAGCGCGTCCTCGAACGCATGGGCGGGCAGAACTAGCCCCGCACGATCTCGTCGTCGCGATAGCCCTGTAGATAAAGCAGCGCCGTCAGATCGCCATGATCCACCTGCGCACCCGCCGCCTGTGCAACAATCGGCTTGGCATGATAGGCCACGCCCAGGCCGGCGCGCCCGATCATGTCCAGATCGTTCGCCCCATCGCCCGCCGCAAGCGTTTCCTCATAGGAAATGCCGAGCGCCTTCGCTTCGTTTTCCAGCGTCTGCAATTTCGCTTCGCGCCCCAGGATCGGTTCGGCCACCGTTCCCGTCAGATGCGCGCCGTCGTCCAGCAGAACATTGCCGAAATTCGCATCGAACCCCGCGTCGGCCGCGACACGCGAGGTGAAGAAGGTGAACCCGCCCGACACGAGAACAGTGCGCGCCCCATGCGCCTTCATCGTGGCGAGCAAAGCGCGCGCCCCCGGATTGAGCCGCACCCGCTCGCCATACACTCGCGCCAGCCGGTGCACCGGCAATCCCTTGAGCAGCGCCACACGCTCGCGCAAGGCGGGCGCGAACGCGATCTCGCCCGCCATCGCGCGTTCGGTGATGGCGGCAACTTGCGGCTTCAATCCCATCGCATCCGCGATCTCGTCCAGGCATTCGCAGGAGATGATGGTGGAATCCATGTCGGCCACGAACAATTTCTTGCGGCGATGCAGACCAGAGACCACATTGACGTCGAGCGAAGTTCCCTCGGTTTCTGCGCAAACCGCCGCTCTTGCCTCTTCCTCGTCGCCCTCAAAGGGGATTTCGAAGGCGCGGTCTTGCGAAAGCCACGTCCCCGCACCGGTTTTGGAATGTTCGGCCAAGACAGAGGCGATGCGTGGTGCGTGGACCCCGGCGTCCTTGCCGATCACGCTCAGGATAAGAGGAAATTCACCAATCAAATGCGTTGCCCTTCTTGGCAATGGGAAACCGCAGGGATCATTCTTGAAAGACAGAGGGACGATTCGCAAATGCGCGTGGACGCGGTGCTTATTGCAGGGCCCACCGCAAGCGGCAAGTCGGCCGCGGCGCTGGCGCTGGCTGAGGCGATAGGCGGATCGCTGATCAACTGCGACTCCATGCAAGTCTACCGCGAGTTGCGCATCCTGACCGCGCGCCCGCCGGACGAAGACATGGCGCGCGCGCCCCATCATCTCTACGGCCATGTGAGCGTGACCGAGCGCTATTCCGCAGGCCGCTATCAGTCCGATGCGGCGGAAGCGCTCGCCAAAGTGCGCGCCGATTGCCGCGTCCCCATCTTCGTCGGCGGCACGGGACTTTACTTCGGCGTGCTCACCGAAGGCCTTTCCGAAATCCCCCAAGTGCCGTCGCATATCCACGAAGCGCTGCGCAATAAGCTTCTGATCGAAGGCAATGATGCGTTCTACTCCCACCTCAAATTACGCGATGCCGAAACCGCCGCTCAGCTTCGCCCCTCCGATCCGCAGCGCATGTTGCGCGCGATGGAAGTTCTCGAAGCCACGGGCCGCTCTCTCGCAAGCTGGCAAAAGGAAAGTGCCCAGCCCGTGCTGAAAGGCTTGCGGCTCGCGCGCTTCGTGCTCGATCCGCCGCGCGTCATTCTGCATCCGCGTATTGCCGAGCGTTACAGGAAGATGGTGGAGCAGGGCGTGCTGGAAGAAGTGCGCGGCGTCGCCGGTCTCGATGACAGCTTGCCCGCCGCGAAGACGTTGGGTCTGCGCGAATTGCGGGAGTTCGATGAAGGCAAGCTCTCCGCGGCCCAGGTCGAAGAGGCCATCGTCATCGGCACCCGCCAATACGCCAAGCGCCAGACCACCTGGTTCCGCAACAAGATGGCCGGTTGGACGTGGCTTCCTGTCGTCGGGCAGAGCAATATTATTGCTGAAATGCTGAAATTAATTAAATGATCTTGCTTGACTGTGAAATCGCTCCGCCATATGTTGCGCCGCGAAAACTGGGGCAGGCCATGCGCACTGTGCTCGTACTTGTATGTGGGCCATCGAACGGGCGGGACTAAACCTCCCGCGTTCCGAACGGTGGCTTTTACCCAAGGGGCGGCAACGCCCCTTTCGCTTTTCTGGTGCTTTGTTTTTGAAGGACGTCCGAGATGGACAAGGAAACAACGATGACGGCAGGCGACACGCTCGAACTGAGCGGTGCCGAAATGGTGATCCGCGCGCTGAAGGATCAAGGCGTGGAACATATCTTCGGTTATCCCGGCGGCGCCGTGCTTCCGATCTATGATGCGTTGTTCGCCGCCGAAGGCATCGTCCATGTGCTGTGCCGTCACGAACAGGGCGCCACGCATGCCGCCGAAGGTTACGCGCGCTCCACCGGCAAACCCGGCGTCGTGTTGGTGACATCGGGACCGGGCGCGACCAACGCCGTCACGGGGCTCACCGATGCGCTGATGGATTCCATTCCGCTCGTCGTGCTGACGGGGCAGGTGGCCACGCATCTCATCGGCAACGATGCGTTCCAGGAATGCGATACCATCGGCATCACGCGCCCCTGCACCAAGCACAACTGGCTGGTGAAAGACGTCAACGATCTGCCGCGCGTCATCCACGAAGCCTTCCAGATCGCCACCACCGGCCGTCCCGGCCCCGTGGTTGTCGACATTCCGAAAGACGTGCAGTTCAAGAAGGGTGCCTATGTCGGCCCGCAATCGGTGCGCCACCGCACCTATCGCCCCAAGACCGATCCCGATCTGTCGCAGATCATCAAAGCCATCGAATTGATGGAAGGTGCGAAGCGCCCGATCATCTATTCCGGCGGCGGCATCATCAATTCCGGCCCGGAAGCGAGCAAGCTGCTGCGCGAACTCGCCAAGGTCACCGGTTTCCCGGTGACGTCGACCTTGATGGGCCTCGGCGCATTCCCCGCTTCCGATCCGCAATGGCTCGGCATGCTAGGCATGCACGGCACCTACGAAGCCAATCTCGCGATGCACGGTTGCGACGTGATGATCTGTCTGGGCGCGCGTTTCGACGATCGCGTCACCGGCAAGATCGATGCCTTCTCGCCCAACTCCAAGAAGATCCACCTCGATATCGACGCCGCCCAGATCAACAAGAACGTTCGCGTCGACGTGCCCATCGTCGCTGACGCGACGAAAGCGCTGAAGGAGATGCTGCATTTCTGGAAGACGCAGCGCCGCAAAACCGATGCGCCCGCCATCGCGCAATGGTGGAAACAGATCGATCAATGGCGCGAGAAAAAATCGCTCTCCTACAAACAGTCCAAGACCGTCATCAAGCCGCAATACGCGATCGACCGCCTGTATGAACTTACGCGCGGCCGCGAAACCTACATCACCACCGAAGTCGGCCAGCACCAGATGTGGGCCGCCCAGCGCTTCAAGTTCGAAGAACCGAACCACTGGATGACCTCCGGCGGCCTCGGCACGATGGGCTACGGCTTGCCCGCCTCCATCGGCGTGCAGATGGCGCACCCGGACGCCCTCGTCATCGACATCGCGGGCGAAGCCTCCGTGCAGATGACGATGCAGGAAATGTCCACCGCCGTTCAGTACGACCTGCCGGTGAAGATCTTCATCATCAACAACGAGTACATGGGCATGGTGCGCCAGTGGCAGCAATTGCTGCACGGCGGGCGCTATTCGCATTCCTATTCCGAAGCCCTGCCCGATTTCGTGAAGATGGCCGAAGCCTTCGGCTGCGTGGGCATCCGGGCGCAGAAGCCCGACGAACTTGACGACAAGATCAAGGAGATGATCGAGGTCAAACGCCCGGTCCTCTTCGATTGCCGCGTCGATCCGAAGGAAAACTGCTACCCGATGATCTATTCCGGTGCCGCACACAACGAAATGGTGCTGTCGGACGCCGAAGAAGAAGCCGCCGAAGTCAGCGAAGAAGGCAAGATGCTCGTCTGATGAAACACTTCCCCCCTCCGGCTCATTTCATTCGCCTCCTCCCCCGCAAGCGGGGGCGAACATCGACAACGCACACACAATTTTTCCTCCCCTGCGAAGCGGGGGAGGTGCGCTCGCGAAGCGAGGCGGAGGGGGTAAGTCACCTGCAATGAACATGGTCATCAAAACCCCGCCCCAATCCCACACCATCGCGATCCTCGTCGACAACGAAGCGGGCGTGCTCGCGCGCGTCATCGGCTTGTTCTCGGGCCGCGGCTATAACATCGAAAGCCTGACGGTTGCCGAAGTCGATCATGCCGCGCGCACCAGCCGCATCACCATCGTGACCTCCGGCACGCCCGAAGTGATCGAACAGATCGAGGCGCAGATCAAACGTCTCGTGCCCGTGCACCGCGTGGTGAACTGGACCATCGCCAAACCCGGCATCGAACGCGAAATGGCGCTGGTGAAGGTATCGGGTTCCGGCGAGAAGCGCACCGAAGCCATGCGCATCGCCGAAATCTTCCGCGCCCGCATCATCGACACCGGCCAGGCAAGCTTCGTTTTCGAAATCACCGGCGCACCATCGAAGATCGACAATTTCCTCGACCTCATGCGTCCGCTAGGCCTCGTGGACGTCAGCCGCACCGGGGTCGCCGCCATCAGTCGCGGCCCGGAGGCGATGTGATTGACGTCCGTCGCGCGACACGCTACGGTGAGCCATGATCCGGTCCTTTCGCCACAAGGGCCTTCGGCGATTGTTCGAGGGAAACGACGCGCGTGGCGTTCCGGCGCAACTGGCGCAGAAAATTCGTCGGATGTTGGCGCAGCTTCATGTCTCGGAAGCGCCGGAGGATATGGATGGCATGCCCGGCTGGCGGCTCCACCCTCTGAAAGGCGATCGCGCCGGGCAGTGGAGCGTGACGGTGTCGGGCAATCTCCGGATCGTTTTTGCGTTCCAGGGGAAGGATGCTTTGGAAGTCGATCTGGTCGACTATCATTGAGGTGAATGCAATGGAAATGCTGGCTCCTCCCCATCCGGGTGAGATCATTGCCGAAGACGTGCTGAAACCCTTGGGCGTTTCTGTAACCGAAGCGGCGCGTGCCCTTGGTGTCGGCCGTCAGGCCTTGAGCGCCGTGTTGAATGGGCGCGCCAAGCTGACGCCTGAAATGGCCGTCCGCATCGAGAAATCGTTCGGCCCGAAATGGGAAGTGTTGATGCGGCTCCAGCTTCAATACGACGTGGCCGAAATGCGGAAGCACGTCAAAGACATCAAAGTGACCAAGCGCTTCACGCGCAAGGCTGCATGATGAACGCAACCGGCGCAGTCGTCGCGCCGAATTTGAATCCAACATGAAGAAGAGGACTTGAAATGCGTGTCTACTACGATCGGGATGCCGATCTGAACTTCATCAAGAACAAGAAAGTCGCTATCATCGGTTTCGGCAGCCAGGGCCATGCCCACGCGCTCAACATGCGCGACAGCGGCGTGAAGGATGTGGCGATTGCCGCTCGTCCCGGCGCATCCGCGAAGAAAGCGGAAGCGGCAGGCTTCAAGGTGATGTCCAATGCCGAGGCCGCCAAATGGGCCGACGTGATGATGATGGTCACGCCCGACGAATTGCAGGCCGACATCTACAAGAACGATCTGCACGACAACATGAAGAAGGGCGCTGCTCTTCTGTTCGCGCACGGCTTCAACGTCCATTTCCGCCTGATCGAAGCGCGCCCCGACCTCGACGTGCTGATGGTCGCCCCAAAAGGCCCCGGCCACACGGTGCGCAGCGAATATCAAAAGGGCGGCGGCGTGCCGTGCCTGATCGCCATCCATCAGGATGCGAGTGGCAACGCGCATGATCTTGGCCTTGCATATGCGAGCGCCATCGGCGGCGGCCGCGCGGGCGTGATCGAAACAAGCTTCCGCGAAGAATGCGAAACCGATCTGTTCGGCGAACAGTCGGTGCTCTGCGGCGGTCTGGTCGAACTCATCCGCGCCGGTTTCGAAACGCTGGTCGAAGCGGGCTACGCGCCCGAAATGGCCTATTTCGAATGCCTGCACGAAGTGAAGCTGATCGTGGACCTGATCTACGAAGGCGGCATCGCCAACATGAATTACTCGATCTCCAACACCGCCGAATACGGCGAATACGTCACCGGCCCGCGCATCATCACGCCGGAAACGAAAGCCGAAATGAAGCGCGTGCTCGACGACATCCAAACCGGCAAATTCGCCCGCGACTGGGTGCTGGAAAACAAGGCCGGCCAGGCAAGCTTCAAAGCCACGCGCGCCAGAGCCGCAGCACATCCGATCGAAGACGTCGGCGCCAAGCTGCGCGCAATGATGCCGTGGATCGCCAAGAACAAGCTGGTCGATCAAGCGAAGAATTAATACCTATACTTGTAGCGCTGACGCAACTCTACCAAGAGTTGCGTCGGTGGCCAAAAACACATAAAACACCCAAGGCTATTCCTATATACAGATAAAATCTCTAAGTGCCTGAATTCTCTAAAGAGCTTCTCGCGCTGCCTGAAGCGGCAAACCAAGCCGCGCTGAGGCGCATTGCTCTCGCGAAACAACGCGTACAAAGCATCCTAGATAAGCAAATCGTAGCGCACCAAAAAACATTAGAACAAAAGATCGCCGACCAAGGACCCAACAACCAACGAGTCGACCCCCATCTCGTAGGGCTGGCGATATTCGATCTCCTAAAGCAAAATCGCTTAGTCAAACACGATCCACCCGGTATCACTTCTGGTGCATGGTATTCCAACCCAGGCGCGCCGCTTGATCAAATTGAATCCCGTTTGGAGACACTCACCAATTTGTACGAGAGTGTTAGCGGCCACGGGTTTGGCAACCTGACCGGAGACGCTTTGGAGCTGATCGTTTTCAAATGCCTAGAAGAAATACGTACAAAGAATCCCCGGTATTCTTATTCAGGTCAATTCCTACTCGGAGAGCAAAAAAAGGACGGCCGATATAGAAAGATATCACCACCAAAACACTTGAACGGCCTCATAATCACCACCGAAGCAGACTTCTTCCAGTTTGGACACGAGGCCGGAGTACTTTGCATCGAATGCAAGAATCTGCGCGAATGGGTCTACCCCCATCACGAAGCAATCAAAGAGCTCATAATCAAGGCAGCTGGAATTGACGCTATACCAGTGTTAGTCGCGCGAAGAATACACTACACAGCTATATCAAACTTCTTAGCGCCCGCAGGCATAATAGCTCATGAAAGCTACTTTCAATATTATCCAGCCGATCAAGCTGAAATTGCTAGCAAAGTGCGTGATAAGAATTTGCTGGGCTTCACCGATGTACTCGCTGTCGAAGAACCCCATGCGCGAACCAGAAGATTCTTTTCCGAACATTTGCCGAAAATTACACACCACATGGCAGCGGTCTGGACCAAAAACAAAGCAGTCCTACTCGAGTATGCAAATGATGAAATAAATTTGCCGCAACTATATACTGCCATTGAAAGTCCGGCCGGTGGGAAATGGGCTGATTTCAGTGAAGCAGAGGAATATCCTGAGTATTGAATTAGTCTCGGAATTTTCCAACTTCTGTTCGAAAAGTGGAACTTTTAGTCCCAATCTTCCCGCAAACCGGCGGCTGCGTCTGCGGCGCGATTCGTTATCGCCTCAACGCGGCTCCGCTCTCGCTTTACGCCTGTCACTGCAAACGCTGCCAATGCTATTCCGGCGGCGCCTATTCCATGTCGATGCCCGCGCTGAAGAAGGATTTCGACATCCTGCAAGGCGCGCCGAAGGAATATGCCGAACAAGCCGAAAGCGGCCGCACCGTGCGCGTGTTCTTTTGCGAAACATGCGGCACGCGCGTCTGGCATGCGCCGTCGCATTCGCCCGATCAGGTGAACATCAAACCCGGCACGCTCGACGACACGTCATGGATCGCGCCCGTGGCCCATCTGTGGACCAGCCGCATGCAGCCCGGCACGCGCCTCAACGAAGATGCGTTCTGCATCGAAGGCCAGCCCGCCTCGCGCGAACCGCTCTACGAAGCGTGGGCAAAAGCGACCCGCTGACGTCAAGCCTTTGCCGGCTGTAGGCTGGCAAGGATGGCGGCCATGCCTGCATTCCAGCTCGAGAGCTGTTTCTTCGGTACGACGGGCAGATCGAGCGGCGTTTCCTGAATCAGTTTGTCGACAAACTTCGCAAACTTTGGTCCGTATGCGGGCCGAACACCCAGCCACATCATTCGTATTGCGGGGGCGCTCAGACTGTATTTGAGCGCATTGATGAAGCCCGCGAATTGCTCCTCTTCCAGCAGTCCGGATTCGTGCTGGTAGTAAGTATCTTCCGCGTTCAGGAACAGCGCCCGCGAATAGTGCAGGAACTGAAACAATTCGTGCGCCGTCAGTTTTTCCGAATTCGTCAGCACGTTCGCCATCGCAACGCCGAATTCCGATTCCACGGTGCGCAGGCTCAATTCCACCATGCGGTTGACGCGGCCTTGCCCGATGGCGGCGCGTTGATGTTTCTTGGCCTGTTTTACCTGTTCTGAAATCTGCCGAATCTGGAAATAAAGAAAGATCAGCGAAACGAGTACGGCCAGTCCGCTGACAAAACTCCCCAATGTGGCAAGGTCTGAAAGTGTCACGATGTTCCCCTCCGTCGAACGCTCGATGAGGCGGATCGTAGGCAGGGAATCTTCGCTCCGACAGAGTTATCGAACACCTCGAATCCCAAGGTATACTCGTGGCCAGATCGCAACCCGGCCTGCGGTCCAAACCCGTGAGGGGGAGGGGGTATGCCAAAACCGAAAAACGAATAATCGGAATAACCGAATGAAATCAAAGGCCGGAACTTTCTGAATGCGCTTCGGTACGCCGCTCACCCCTCAAGCCACCCGCGTCATGCTTCTGGGTGCGGGCGAACTCGGCAAGGAAGTGGTGATCGAACTCCAGCGCCTGGGCATCGAGACCATCGCGGTCGACCGCTACGCCAACGCGCCCGCCCAGCAGGTCGCCCACCGCGCCCACGTCATCGACATGACCGACGCCAAAGCCCTTCGCGCCGTGGTGGAAAAGGAACGCCCGCACCTGATCATGCCCGAGATCGAGGCCATTGCGACCGATGAGTTGGTCCGCATCGAAGAGGCTGGTCTGGCGAAGGTCATTCCCACGGCGTTCGCCGCCCACACCACCATGAACCGCGAGCGCATCCGGGTTCTCGCCGCCGAGGATCTGAAGCTGCCGGTCTCGCCTTATGCCTTCGCCTCCTCGCAAGGCGAATTGCAGGCCGCCATCGACAACGGCATCGGCTATCCCTGCTTCGTGAAGCCGGTGATGTCGTCCTCCGGCAAGGGCCAGTCCCGCCTCGAAGGCCCCGAAGATGTGGCCAAAGCCTGGGACAAGGCGCTGTCGGCGGGCCGGGTCCGCGAGGCCCGCGTGATCGTGGAAGGCGAGATCGCCTTCGACTTCGAGATCACCCAGCTCACCGTCCGCGCCGCCGACGGCGCCCATTTCTGCGAACCCATCGGCCACCTCCAGAAGGAGGGCGACTATGTGGAAAGCTGGCAGCCCCAGCCCATGTCGGAAGCTGCCCTGGCCAGATCTCGCGAGATGGCCGCCAAGGTCACCCAAGCCCTTGGCGGCTGGGGCATTTTCGGGGTGGAGCTGTTCGTGAAGGGCGACGAGGTCTGGTTCTCCGAGGTCAGCCCCCGCCCGCACGACACCGGCCTCGTCACACTTGCCACCCAGTACCAGAGCGAGTTCGCACTCCACGCCCGCGCCATTCTGGGCCTGCCGGTCTCGACCGAACTCAAATCTCCCGGCGCTTCCGCCGTGGTCTATGGCGGGATGGATGCAACCGGTATCGCGTTCGAAGGCGTGGAAGAAGCCGCTGCCGTTCGGGGTACAGAGATTCGCCTGTTCGGCAAACCGGAGTCGTTTTTGACGCGCCGCATGGGTGTCGTCGCCGCGAGAGCCCCCACCGTTGAGGAGGCGCGAAACCGTGCCCGCCAATCTGCCGCGTTGATCCGGCCCGTTCGCTCCGTATAGAGACGGTCCATCGGCGGTAACGCTATTGCACGGCCCCCGAAAATCAGCGTAAAAACACGCTCAAGAAACGGAAAACGGCTGTCTTTACGAGGCCTTAAGACCATTTCTTTATGTTGAACGAACCGTAGCTTCCGGAAGAACAATGCATCTGGGAACCTGCAAGCTGAACGTGTCGGGCGGAACTTCCGCCACCGTTCGCGCGCGCGTTTCCAAGCGTTCCTCCGGTTCCTCGCTTCGCAAGCTTCTCCTCCTTAGTTGCCCCTGACGCTGCGTGCCGCCGATGCGCGGGCCGTCGTTAGGGGACGCATGACAAAGGAGCGATTGAAGCCGCCCGAGCGGCGTACGGAAGGAATGCGAAGCTATGACCGACTCAAACAGGGTTAGAATTTTCGACACCACATTGCGCGACGGCGAACAATCGCCCGGAGCCGCAATGACGCTCGAAGAAAAAATCGAAGTCGCGGAATTTCTCGATGCGATGGGCGTCGACATTATCGAAGCCGGTTTCCCGATCTCCTCGCCGGGAGATTTCGAAGCCGTCACCAACATCGCCACGCGCACCAAGAACGCCGTCATCTGCGGATTGGCGCGCGCGGGCTTCAAGGATATCGACACGGCAGGCGAAGCGCTGAAGCCGGCGAAGCGTTTCCGCATCCACACCTTCATTTCCACCAGTCCGGTCCACATGAAGCACAAGCTTCAGATGGGCCCGAATGCCGTGCTCGATGCGGTCGGCGCATCGGTCGCGCGTGCGCGCAATCTGACCGACGACGTGCAATGGAGCGCCGAAGACGCGACGCGCACCGAGCCGGATTTCCTGTGCCAATGCGTCGATCTCGCCATCCGTTCGGGCGCAACGACCATCAATATTCCCGATACGGTCGGTTACACGACGCCTCAGGAATATGTGGCGCTGATCCAGATGCTCCGTAACCGCGTACCGGATGCGGACAAGGTGATCTTCTCCACCCATTGCCACAACGATCTGGGTTTGGCCGTGGCCAATTCGCTCGCGGGCGTGATCGGCGGCGCCCGGCAGGTCGAATGCACGATCAACGGCATCGGCGAACGCGCGGGCAACGCCGCGCTGGAAGAGATCGTGATGGCACTGAAGGTCCGCAAGGACGCGATGGCCTTCACCACCGGCATCAAGACGCAAATGCTGGCGCGCGCCTCCAAGCTCGTGTCCAACGTCACGGGCTTCCCCGTGCAGTACAACAAGGCCATCGTCGGGAAGAACGCCTTCAGCCATGAATCCGGCATCCATCAGGACGGAATGCTGAAGAACGTCGAGACCTACGAGATCATGCGTCCGGAAGATGTGGGCGTGAAGGAAACCTCGTTGGTGCTGGGCAAGCTCTCCGGCCGCCATGCCTTCCGCGACAAGCTGGAAGCCATGGGTTACGAGCTGGATCCGCCTGCCTTCCAGGAAGCGTTCAAGCGCTTCAAGGAACTGGCCGACAAGAAGAAGCACGTCTTCGACGAAGACATCATCGCGCTGGTCGACGACGAGGTGATGCGCGGCCACGACTCCATCTCGGTGAAGGCCCTTCGTGTCGAAGCCGGAGTAGGCATCGAGCCGAGCGCCGAACTCACGCTGTCCATCGCGGGCAGGGATCACAGCACCAAGGCGACCGGCGACGGCGCGGTGGATGCGATCTTCCACGCGATCCGCGCTCTCTATCCGCACAGCGCCACGTTGGAACTGTTCCAGGTCGGCGCGGTGACGGCGGGTACGGACGCGCAGGCAACCGTCAGCGTGCGTCTCGAAGAGAACGGGCGCACAGTCACCGGCAAAGGCTCCGACACCGACACGCTGGTGGCCGCCGCTTACGCCTACGTCAACGCACTCAACAAACTCCTGGTGAAGCGTGAAAAGCAGGCGCCGGAAGCGCTCACCGTAGCAAGATGAACCAAAGCCCCCGGCGGCAACGCCGGGGGCATTCAAAAGGGGCATAAGGCAAAGTATGTTCAACAGTCTTCTCGGCGTTCTGTCGAGCGACATGGCCATCGATCTTGGTACGGCGAACACGCTTGTTTACGTGCGTGGCCGCGGCATCGTGCTGAACGAGCCGTCTGTCGTCGCCATGATGAGCAAAGGCGGCAAGAAACAGGTTCGCGCCGTCGGCAACGACGCCAAGATGATGCTGGGCCGCACGCCCGGCAACATCGAAGCCATCCGCCCGATGCGCGACGGCGTGATCGCCGACTTCGAAATCGCCGAAGAGATGATCAAGCACTTCATCCGCAAGGTGCACAATCGCCGTTCCTTCGCGAACCCGATGATCATCGTCTGCGTGCCGTCCGGTTCCACCGCCGTCGAACGCCGCGCGATTCAAGAATCCGCGCTGTCGGCCGGTGCACGCCGCGTGTTCCTGATTGAAGAACCGATGGCGGCGGCGATAGGCGCAGGGTTGCCGGTTTCCGAACCCACCGGCTCCATGATCGTCGACATTGGCGGCGGCACCACGGAAGTTGCCGTGCTTTCGCTAGGCGGCATCGTTTATTCGCGTTCGGTGCGCGTCGGCGGCGACAAGATGGATGAAGCGATCATCGCCTATATCCGTCGTAACCTTAACCTGCTGATCGGTGAATCCAGCGCCGAACGCATCAAGAAAGATATCGGCTCCGCCTGCGCGCCGGACATGGGTGCGGGCAAGTCGCTAGAGATCAAGGGCCGCGATCTTCTGAACGGCGTGCCGAAGGAAATCACCATTACCGAACGCCAGATCGCCGAAGCGCTGGCCGAGCCCGTTGGCCAGATCGTCGAGGCGGTGAAAGTTGCGCTCGAAGCAACGCCGCCCGAACTCGCCGCCGACATTGTGGACAAGGGCATCGTGCTGACCGGCGGCGGTTCGCTGCTCGCCAATCTCGATCGTGTGCTGCGCGACGCCACGGGCCTTCCCGTTTCCATCGCCGACGATCCGCTTTCCTGCGTGGCGCTCGGCACGGGCAAAGTGCTGGAGAACTCGAAAGGCATGCGTCACATCCTGTCGACCGCTTTCTAGGGACACCGCCGAATGGCGAACGGGTTTTGGAGGAACGCAAGGGTAAGGGGGGACAACCGGGTCTCGCTGGCCGCGTTCGCCCTGCTCGCTTTGCTTCTGCTGATGTTGAGCCGCGCGCAGGTCAACGTGTTCGACCGCACCCGCGCCGAAATCAGCGATGCCACCGCGCCGTTGCTCACCAAACTCGAAGCGCCGTTCGACGGGTTCAACCACTGGATCGGCAATCTCACCGGCATCTTCAACGTCTACAGTGAAAACCTTCGCCTGAAGGACGAGAATGCGCGCCTGCGCCAATGGCAGGGTGCAGCGATCCTCCTGCAAGGCCGCGTGGCGAATTATGAGCGGCTTCTGCATGCCGTTCCGCGCCGCGATACGTCCTCGGTGCTTGCCCATGTCATCGGCCGCAGCGGGCGGCCCTATCTGCAGACGATGATCCTCGACGCCGGAAAGGCCGAAGGCGTGCGCCCCGGTGAAGCCGTGCTCGACGCGCGTGGCCTGATCGGCCGTATTCTCGTCGCGGGCGATCACACGTCGTGGGTCCTTCCGTTGAAGGATCTGAACAGCCGCATCCCCGTCACCATCGCGCCGGGGAACGCACAGGCCATTCTTTCCGGCAACAACACGTCCAATCCCGGTATCGAGACCTTCGATCCGCGCGCCCAGATCAAACCCGGCGATGTCGTCTTCACATCGGGCGACGGCGGCTTGCTGCCGCCCGGCCTTCCCATTGGCACCTTGATCGTGCGGTCCGATCGCTATCGCGTGGCGCTGTTCGCCGATGCCAATTCCGGCAGCGACGTCGAAGTGCTCGATTTCAAGGGCGTGCCCGAAACGCAACCCGCGCCATCGCCCGCCGATCTTCCGCCCGCGCCGCCGCAAGCCGCTCCAGCGCCGGCAGCACCCGTATCCTCCGTTCCGGCCGTCGTCGACGGCAATGAGTGATTGAAAGACGGATGGAGCGCGCCAGCGTCATGGTCGGCGGACTCTTTGCGGGCATCGTTCCCTTCGCCTGCGGCGTTCTCGGCGCGGTGCTCGCCAATCTTCCCGTCTCGTTCACATCGGGCCTGTTGCCGCCGCCCTTGCTCGCACTGATGCCGGTCTATTTCTGGACTCTCGTGCGCCCCGACCTCATGCCGCCATGGGCCGCGTTCGTGCTGGGCCTTCTGCAAGACCTTCTCTCCGGGATGCCGCCGGGTGTCTGGGCCGCCTCGTTCATCGCAGCCTACGCGCTGATCGACCGCCAGCGGGATTCCTTCGCAAGCCTGTCTGGCTGGGCGGCGATCCTGGGCTTCGGCGTTGTGGCGCTCGTCGCCAGTGTCTGCGCCTTTTTGTTGGTTTCTTTCTACTTTCTTCGCATCCCACCGGTGACGCCCGCACTCGGCCTGCTGGTTGTGACGGTCGTGTTCTACATGCCGACGGCATTGCTTCTGGGCGGCGTCCACCGCCGTCTTGTCGGCTCGGCAAGGACGCAATTCTGATGCCCTTGTTCGACCGCAAGGACAAAAGCCGCTACGCGACGTTCTCCCGCCGCACGTTGCTTGCCGCGGGCGGCATGACCGGAGTGTTCGCCGTCCTCGCAGGCCGCCTCTATCAACTACAGATACTCGACTTCGACGAGTTCATGACTCAGGCCGAGGACAATCGCATCAACGAACGTCTCATCACGCCCGCACGCGGCCGCATCATCGACCGTTTCGGTGTCGAACTCGCCAACGATCGGCGCAATTATCGCGTGCTCCTGGTTCCCGAGCAGGCCGCAGATGGCGCGAAAGCTTCCATCCAGGCTGTGGCCCGTCTTCTTCCCATCGGCGAGCACCAACAAGAAAAAATCCTGCACGACGTGGCGGAAAACAAACCCTTTGCGCCCGTCGTGGTGGCCGAAAATCTGAGCTGGGACGACTTCTCCCGCATCAATCTCCATCTGCCCTATCTCTCCGGCATCATTCCAGACGTCGGCGAAACACGCGCTTATCCGTTCGGCGAGGAGTTCGCGCACGTCCTTGGCTACGTCGCCTCGGTCAGTGCCGACGACATGAAGAACGACAACGATCCGCTCTTGTCGCTTCCCGGTTTCCGCATCGGCAAGCGCGGCATCGAGAAGGCGTTCGACGAACAGATCAGGGGCGCTCCCGGCATCAGCCGCGTTGAGGTGAATGCCCATGGCCGCGTGATCCGCGAACTGAGCCGCGAAGCCGCCACACCCGGCAAGGATATCTATCTCACCATCGACCGCGAGCTGCAGCATTTCGTCAGCGAGCGGCTCGGCACCGAAAGCGCCGCCTGTGTGGTGATGGACACCGAAACGGGCGACGTGCTGGCGCTCGAGTCCTCGCCCGGCTTCGATCCGAATCTGTTCAATGTCGGTATCTCCAGCGCCGAATGGCACGAACTGACGACCAACGATCATTCGCCCCTGATGAACAAGGCGCTCAGCGGCGCCTATCCGCCCGGCTCGACGTTCAAGACGGCTGTTGCCGCCGCCGCCGTCGACGCAGGTATCGCGGTTCCGGGCTACACGGTGTTCTGTTCGGGCAGCCTCACGCTCGGCAATCACGATTTCCATTGCTGGAAACGCGGCGGTCACGGCACGCTCGATCTGCGCGGCGGCATCAAGAATTCCTGCGACGTGTTCTTCTACGAAACCGCGCGCCGCATGGGCATCGACAAGATCGAAGCAGCAGCCCACGCGCTGGGTCTCGGCGCGAAGACCGGCATCGAACTTCCGGGCGAACGCAGCGGCTCGATTCCCGGCCGCCAATGGAAGCTGCACAGGTATGGCGTACCATGGCAGCAGGGCGAAACGCTCGTCACCGCGATCGGGCAGGGCTATGTGCTGGCAACGCCGCTGCAGCTTTGCACCATGACGGCGCGCATCGCGAGCGGCAAAGCCGTGAGCCCGCGCTTGGTGCACAGCATCGGCGCGCAACGCCAACCTATCGCGCCGGCTGCCCCGCTTCCGTTCAGCGCGGATGCATTGGCCGCCGTGCGCGACGGTATGAACGCGACGGCCAACGAACCCGGCGGCACTGCCTATGCATGGCGCATCACCGAGCCCGGTTTCGAAATGGCCGGCAAGACGGGCACCGCGCAGGTGCGCGTCATCACGCGCGAAGAACGCGCCCATGGCGTCGCCAAGAACGAAAGCCTCCCATGGAAACTGCGCGATCATGCGCTCTACATCGCCTTCGCCCCGGTCGAAAATCCGCGCTATGCCTGCGCCATCATCGTCGAGCACGGCGCGGTCGCCGCCCACCCGCAGGTGCAGATGACGCGCGACATCCTTCTGTTCGCGCAAAAACGCGACGTCGCCCATCGTACCACCGCCTATCCGTCCACCTCGGCGGACAACCGGGCGACAGGAAGAGGCTAGGGCAATGAACACCACGCTCTATGTCGCCGCGCGCCGCCCGCTCACCTACAGCGAGAAATTGCTGGAAATAAACTGGGGGTTCCTGCTTCTCATCACCATCATCGCTTGCGCCGGATTCGCGATGCTTTATTCGATCGCTGGATCGAGCTTCTCGCCCTGGGCCGGAGCGCAGATCCTGCGCTTCATCATCGGCTTGGGCATCCTCGTCGTGGTGGCACTGGTCGACATCCGCGTCTGGATGGGGTTGGCCTATCCGGCTTACGCGATCGCGCTGCTTCTGCTTGTCGCTGTGGAATCCGTGGGCCATGTCGGCATGGGCGCGCAGCGCTGGATCGCGCTCGGCCCGCTCCAGATCCAGCCTTCGGAGATGATGAAGATCACGCTGGTGCTCGCGCTTGCGCGCTATCTGCACGGGTCCACCGTCGAAGATATTTCCAAGCCGCTGAAACTCATCGTACCGCTTGCGATGATCGCTATTCCGGCGGCACTCGTCCTGCATCAACCCAATCTCGGCACGGCCACGATTCTCGTGCTCGATGGTTGCTCGCTTCTGTTCCTCGCGGGCCTTTCGTGGTGGTGGATATTGCCGACCGTCGGAGGCGTCGCTGCCGCGGTTCCCGTCGTCTGGCAATTCCTGCACGACTATCAGAAACAGCGCGTGCTCACCTTCCTGCACCCGCAGGACGATGCGCTGGGCGCGGGCTGGAATATCACGCAGGCCAAGATCGCCATCGGCTCGGGCGGTTTCGCAGGCAAGGGGTTCCTCGAAGGAACGCAAAGCCGCCTCAACTTCCTTCCCGAGAAGCAGACCGATTTCATCGTGACCGCCTTCGCCGAGGAGTTCGGGTTCCTCGGCACGGTGGGCCTGCTCGTGTTGTTCGGCACGGTGATCTTCTATGGCATCCGCATCGCCATGGCCTCGCGCAGCCAGTTCGGCCGCCTGGTGGCGATGGGCGTGACCCTCAATTTCTTCTTCTACATCATGATCAACGGACTGATGGTGATGGGCCTGATCCCCGTGGTCGGCATCCCCATGCCGCTCGTCTCCTATGGCGGCAGCGCCATGTTGACGGTGATGTTCGGATTCGGCCTTCTTATGAGCGTCCACGTCCACCGCCAGGTCGAGATTCCCCAGCGTTCCAGCGGCATAATTTGATCCACAGCCCCTTTCTGGACACCCCAAAACCCCTCTGCTATAGGCCCGCCTCCCGGAGGAATTTCCTGCTCAGGCGCCAAGGCACCTGATTTGCAATCAGGAGGTCCAACGGTTTGGGTGATTAGCTCAGGTGGTAGAGCAGCTGACTCTTAATCAGCGGGTCGAAGGTTCGAGTCCTTCATCACCCACCAATGAAATCAAAGACTTATCTCTGGATTCAAGTGAGGCGTTGGACAAGGGCGTTGGACTTACGTTCTCTTTTGTAGTTTTCCAATTTCGAAATTGCATGACTGGCCACAACTGAATCTCGCGGCGGATAGTGTTCGATCATTCGCCAGTATCGCGAAGGTGAGGAAGGGCGATCCATCTTGGACGCGGGCATGACTATTGGATCCCCATCCACCGATGAAGGGATCAATCTCACTCGCAACAGATCGATGATGTGATTGCCTTCTCCGGTCCCTATCGACCGATTAAGTGCCAAGTATGTGTCCCGGCCGCCGCTAAGCCGTTCGTTTCATCGATGGCGCCAACTCGTGTTCGGCCTCTGCGACGATGTGCAATGTTTTCACAACGCTAGAGGGATTGACGCTTATGGAGTCGATGCCAAACCGTACAAGCTGCTTGGCGATCTCGGGGTAATTGGCGGGTGCTTCGCCGCAAATTCCGACATGACGATGGTTGCGGTGAGCCCCTTCCACCGCCATTCGCAATATCTCGATCATGCCGGGATCGCGCTCATCGAAGTCGAAGGCCACGATCTCGGAATCCCGATCGACTCCCAAGGTGAGTTGCGTAAGATCGTTCGATCCGATGGAAAAGCCATCGAACTGCTTGGAGAACGCGTCGATCCTCACAACATTGTTGGGGATTTCGCACATGACGTAGACCTCTAGCCCGTTCTCGCCACGCTTGAGTCCGTTTCGCGCCATCTCTTCCACCACGGTCTTCGCTTCCGCCTCGCGCCGGCAGAAGGGAATCATGACCTTCAGATTGGTGAGGCCCATGTCTTCCCGAACACGGCGAAGAGCTGCGCATTCGAGCGCGAACCCTGCCGCATAGGCCGGATGCGCATAACGCGAAGCTCCACGGAATCCAAGCATGGGGTTGGCTTCGACCGGTTCGAACTGCGCTCCCCCGGTTAGCTTGGCATATTCATTGGTCTTGAAATCCGAAAGGCGGATGATCACCGGCTTCGGATAGAACGCCGCCGCGATTGTACCTACACCTTCCGATAGGCGTTCAACAAAATAGTCTTGCGGATGCTTGTAGTGGCGGACAAGTTTCTGAATCGTGCGCCTCTCCGATGCGTTCGTCACCTTCTGGAGGTTGATCAGCGCCATTGGATGCACGCCAATGAATTCGTTGATGATGAATTCCATGCGCGCGAGCCCGACCCCGTCGTTGGGGCGCATCGCGGTTTGGAAGGCAAGATCCGGGTCGCCCAGATTGATCATGATGGCTGTTTTCGGCCTCGGCAGGTCGGAAAGGCTGAGTGTCGATGCCTCGAAGGGGAGCTTTCCTGAGTAAACATGACCGACATCGCCATCTGCGCAGGAGACTGTGAGGTCGGCTCCAGACTTCAGAATTTCCGTGGCCGTCGCCGTTCCCACCACGGCGGGTATACCAAGTTCGCGAGCGACAATGGCCGCGTGGCAAGTTCGGCCGCCGCGATTGGTGACGATGCCGGCAGCCTTTTTCATCACAGGCTGCCAGTCCGGCGTTGTCGTGTCGGTCACCAGGATTTCACCGGCCTGAAATCGGGAGAGATCCGCTTCATTCCTGACCAGGCGTGCGCGCCCGGTTGCGATCTTCTCCCCAATCGCATGGCCGGAAACCAGCGGCGTTTGCTTTGTCTTGAGCGAATAGGTCTGGAGTATTCCGGCTTCGCGTTGCGAAGCGACCGTTTCGGGGCGCGCCTGTACGATATAGAGCTTTCCGTCCTTCCCATCCTTGGCCCATTCGATATCCATGGGGGTAGGGCGGCCATTTATTTGGGAGTAGTGGTTCTCGATGGCTATGGCATGTTCCGCCAAGACCACAGCTTCGGCGTCGGTCAGGCAATAGCGCTCCCGCTGACCCTTGGGGACCGGGCGATTTCTCGTGGGGGACTTCGATTTTCCTCGCGCAAACGTCATCCTGAATTGCTTCTTTCCCAATCTGCGCCGCAATACGACGCGATGTCCTGTATTGAGTGTCGGCTTGTGAACGTAGAATTCGTCCGGATCGGCGCGACCCTGCACGATGTTCTCGCCCAGTCCATAAATGCCCGTCACCAGGACGACATCGCGGAACCCAGACTCGGTATCAAGCGTGAATGTCACTCCACTCGCGCCCAAATCGGACCGCACCATCCTCATAACTGCGACTGAAAGGCCGACCTTGGAATGTTCGAAGTTATTGTTGTTCCGGTAGACGATGGCTCTGTCGGTGAAGATAGAAGCAAAACAGCGGCGGCACGCCTCGAAGACAGCCTGCTTGCCGCGCACATTGATAAAGCTGTCATGCTGGCCCGCGAAGCTCGCATTTGGCAGGTCTTCAGCGGTCGCCGAACTGCGTATCGCGACGGATGGGTTTCGTCCGTATTCCAGTTCGAGCCGACGGTAGGCTTCGAAAATCTGGTCGCGGATGTCATCCGTGCCGGTAGCCCGATAGACGATCTCGCGCGCCGAGGCAGCTCGCTTGGCCAAATCACGCACAGCGGCGGTGCGAAGGTCTTCGAGTAGCCGGTTCAGTTCGTTCCAGGCCCCGGCCTGGTTGAGCGCATCGCGATAGGCGCTCGCCGTTATTGCAAACCCATCCGGAACACGTATGCCTTTCGGGGAAAGGGCGTTGTACATCTCGCCCAGCGATGCGGTCTTGCCGCCGACCAAGGCAATGTCCGACATCCTCAACTCTTTGAACCGTCGAATATAGCTGGGCATGTTTCAACCCCTTTTAGCCGAATACAGGATGCACCCTTTGCAAGAACGGACATTGATTTCGCGCAAGAGTGCCGATTGATCTGACGCAAGGACCGGTCAGACAAAGGCGCTTATTGGGCGCTATGGCCCCAGGCACCAATAAAATTGTTCCCATGAACCCCGGCAAACGGCGCGGTCTGATGGCCTGGGCGGTGTACGATTGGGCCAATTCCCCCTTCACGACTTTGATCGTCACCTTCATCTTCCCCGCTTACTTCGCGCAGGCCGTCGTGGGCAGCGAGGTAGAGGGCCAAGCGCTGTGGGGTTATGCGAACGCCTTCTGTGGCCTCGCGATCGCTGTCATGAGCCCTATCGTGGGCGCGATCGCCGATGCGGGTGGAAGGCGAAAACCGTGGCTTTTGGCGTTCACAGTGCTGTGCATCGCAGCATCTGCGCTGCTCTGGTTTGTCGAACCCGGCCGGTCATTTATCGTATTGGCAATAATTCTGTCTGTGGTCGCCAATATCGGGTTCGAGTTCGGAACAGTTTTCAACAACGCCATGTTGCCCGATCTTGTGCCGGAAGATCGCGTGGGGAGATGGTCCGGCTGGGCCTGGGGGCTCGGCTATATGGGCGGATTGGCGGCCCTGCTACTGGCGCTCGCCGCCTTTGTCGGGGCAGGCCCGCATCTGATCCCACTCGATCGGTCTCATGCCGAACATATACGGATTATCGGTCCCTTTGTTGCAGTCTGGTTCGCCTTGTTTGCCTGGCCGCTTTTTCTTTGGACGCCTGATCGCGCTGCCTCGAATCTAGGCGCGATAGAAATGATAAAGACGGGTGCTACGCAGCTTGCTGGGGCGCTGAGAGACGTTTCCACAAAGACGGACACAATTCTTTTTCTCCTCGCGCACATGCTCTATGCGGATGCTCTGGTCGCCCTCTTTGCGTTCGGCGGCATTTTTGCTGCCGGAACTTTCGGCATGTCGCTCGCCGAAGTGACCGTGTTCGGCATCGTATTGAATGTCACGGCTGGGCTGGGCGCCTTCGCGTTTGGATGGATCGACGATTGGATCGGCTCGCGCACGACGATCCTGGTATCGCTGAGCGGCCTCATCATTATGTCAGTTGGTGCGGTTTTCGCGCAGGATCGCCAGTGGTTCTGGATCGCCGGAAGTGCGCTGGGCCTATTTGTCGGGCCAGTACAGGCTGCAAGCCGATCATTCATGGCGCGTCTGGCGCCCAAAGGTGAAGAAGCAAAATATTTCGGCCTGTTTGCCCTTTCCGGAAAAGCAACCGCTTTTCTAGGCCCGGCCCTGGTCGCAATAACCACTGACGTGAGCAGAAGTCAGCGCGCAGGCCTTGCGAGCTTGCTTCTGCTTTTCGTCATTGGCGCGCTGGTCATGTTGCGCGTGCCGGAAATCCAGAAATCAGCGATGGTGCGCTGACACCGCTCTCAAGACCTCACCGCTAAGCAGTTTGGGGGCCTTGCTGGAAATATCGCCCAAGCTGAGCATGCCTACCATGCGCTTGTTTTCGTCGATCACGGGAAGCCGCCGTACGCCTTTCTTCTCCATGATCTTCGCCGCCGCTTCGAGCTTGTCTTTTGCCCGGCAATAAACAATCGGCTTGGTCATGACGCGGCCAACCGTGAGCTTGGCGACATCTTTGCCGTTCGCAAGGCCGCGGCACGCGATATCGCGATCTGTGATCATACCGACAAGACGGTCGTTTTCGCCGACCGGAATGGCGCCGATGTCCTCGTCGCGCATAAGCTTTGCAGCAGCGCGAATGGACGTATCGGGGGTTACCCAGGTGGCCCGTTTGTGCATGGCGTCTTTGACCTTCATGTCGGTCTCCTATCGTCGATCAGTGGTGAACTATGAAGGGGCAACGATGGGGTCTGTTTGATGTGGATCAGTTATCGCCCGATTGGGGGCAAGACTGGACACCACGTTATGAAGCAGATCGGCGATTTGCTGAGGCGCGGTTCCTTTGTCGGCCATCAATGGCCGCCAGGCCTCGGGAGTAATCGGCTCACCGAATTTGACGCGGATTTGACCCAGCCTCGGAAACCGGCGATCGCGAGGGTAGGCCTCGAAAGCACCGTCAATATGAGCGGGAACGACCGGGACAGGCGTTTTTAGGAGCAAATGGCCAATGCCGGGCAGGAACGGCTGGAGTCGGCCATCCGGTGAGCGCCATCCCTCCGGGAACCAAACAATATTATCGCCGCGTTGCAGCAATTTGGAGCTTATAGCGAGCGCCTCGGCCGGCGCATGTTCCGCAACGGGATAACCGTGCACGGACCGCATGAGCGACTGCTGCCAGCGCTTGGAAAACAGAAGAACAGGGTCGCCCGCCCAGTAGCTCCTACGCGCCGTGGCGTAGCTCAGCGCGGCCGCAAGCGCTGGCGCATCGAGATAGCTTGTGTGGTTTGCGATGATGACGAAACCCGTATCTGGAAAGCGAGACGGGTTTTCAACGCGAAGGCCGAAGAACGTGCGCATTGCCTGCCGGTTCAAGGTATAAAGCGCAGCTCCTGCAAGCGCTGTGGCCTTGTTCGTCGGGGCAATCCATTCGGCAAGTCCCGATTGCGGCGAAACGGGCGCGGACTGCGCCCCCATTGCCGCCACAAGCAGGTCGCGCACGGTCACCGCGTTTCCGATGTCGGCTTCTGTCAACCTAACCTTCAGGCGATCCTCGATTTCGAGACTCAGCGATATCCATTCCAGTGAATCGATGCCGAGGTCCAGAAGCGGGCTCGCATCCAGCGCAAGCTTTCCGTGCGGATATCGCTTTGACAGCATTTCATAGATTTGATTGGCAACGGGATGTTTGAGAAGAGCCCGGTCGTCCTCCGAAAGCTCAATGTCAGGGCGGGGTGCTTGGCGATGTTGTGCGCGTTCAAATATTTGCGGCAGCAGAAACCGCCGGATTTTTCCAAGCCTGGTGCGCGGCAGCGGCTCTCGCGTCAGGACCACTTGAGATATTCGTTGATATGAGGGCAGCGCTCTGGCTCGGCTTTCCAAGTCGACATGAATAGCCTTGTCGACATGAACGGCACCGCTTATTCGCGCGGCTTCAAGCGCCGGTACCACGATCGCTGCGAGCGCACCTCGGTTCTCGAAGATTGCGATTTCGCGAATATAGCGGCTGTTGCCATACAAGCGTTCGAGTTCTTCAGGATTGATTTTCTTGCCACCCCCAAGGACGAGCGTTTCCTTTAGCCGCCCGGTCACATACAGGTATCCGTCGCTGTCGATATGGCCGAGATCGCCAGTCCGAAACCACCCGTCGTTCGTGAACGCGGCATGCGTTGCTTCCGCATTGCCGAGATAGCTTGAAAAGATTTGCGGGCCCTTCAGCTGAATTTCACCCGTACCGGATGAATCGGGATCGGCGATACGCATCTCGCCCGCAAAAGGCTTCCCCTCGCTTCCCATCCGCTGACTACCAGGCAGGTGACCGGTAAACATGGAAGCGGTTTCAGCCAGCCCGTATCCACTCCTGACATCGAATCCCAGCGCCAGCAGTGTCGATAGCGTCTCTGGCTCCAAGCGCGCGCCGCCTGAGACGAGCAGTCGCAAGTGCGGGCCGAACCGGGCACGCAGGTTTTGAAAGAATAGGGCCCCGATATTCATACCCGTTGCACCGCGGAGCCAGGCGGATGCACGAAGTGACCCCCACAACAAGGTCCGCACCATCGAGCCGCGTGACTCTATCCGTGCGAGGAGCCCAGCGGTCATCGCGCTGTAAAGCCGGGGCACTCCAACGATGGCAGAAACGTCTGCGGCCCGGATAGCTTCCAACATATCCGGTCCGGTCGCCGACTGCGGAAACACTACGGTCGATCCGCTTGCCAGGGGCGCCAGAAGACCAACAACAAAAGGATAAATGTGGTGGAGGGGCAGCGGCAGCAGCACTCGGTCGATCGGGCCAACCAAATGGGCATCCACCATTGCTTTGACGTTCGCTTCTATATTCGAGTAGGTCAACACAATCGCTTTTGGCGCGCCAGTCGTGCCGGACGTGTAGGCGAGCATTGCCGATGAAGTGGGCGGCGCTTCGGCAAGAACAGATGGTGTCGCAGAATCCAGATATTCAAATCGCGCCACACCCTCCGGCAGTGGGCCATCCCCCAGTGCGAGAATCCGAAGATTTGGGTTTGCCGCCTTCAGGGCTTTCGCCTTTGCGACAATGCAAATCGCCCGCGTGGCTTTGCATCCGGACAGGATGGCCTGAATGTCCGTGTCCGTTGCGGCGTCATCGATGGGAACAGCCATCGCACTCGCTGCAGCGATAGCAAATCGCGCGACGACCCATTCGAAGTCGTTGGGAGCGATCAGGGCTACCGGCTCTCCAGGTTTTGTCCCGGATTCCTGCAACTGGCGGGCTAGAGCCTGCGAACGTTTGGCGAGCGCTTCGCCGGATAGGATATCGAGCACACCCCCTCGCACGCTAATAAGCGCGGGACGGTTGCCCCGTTCTTCAAGATGCTGCATCAAATTCGGGATTGTATAAGCTTCGCGCATGCCGCTCTCTTCGATGGGCTGAACAGCTTTTCGCCTCAGACCATCCGAACAGTGCTTGCCTGCGGACCCATTTCTCCAGTCTCTTCATGGAAAGCGACGGACATCCCGGGCTTCAGCCGGTCGAACTTTCCGTCCAAAACACTGTGAGCGTGAAAGTAGATTTCTCGGCCGTCCTCGGTCTCAAGGAAGCCGAACTCTCCGCTTGGATCGAGGCGAATAACCTTCCCCTTCGGGCTCGATTCTCTCACCGTTGGTCGACCTCTCATCCGCGAGACATAGTCCCTCAACTGGCGATCGGCACGCCGGAAGGCATCGTTGACAGCAAATGTGAGATTGCCCTGACGCGCATCCATGCCGCGCGGCGGGGGCTTCACCATTACGTCCCGGTGGCTGGGGAGCGCGAGGCGAACCGTAACAAAGTATGGTTCGCCCATTTTGTGATGAGCGTTGGGCGCGCGAATGGCAACGCGGCAAGCAGTGATGCGGCCATAGCGGCGTTCGAGTTTGGACAGTTGGGCTGCGATTTGTTCTCTCAGGTGAGAGGAGGGCTCAAATCCCTGAATTTCGAGTTCAAACGGAGTTTCCATGGGGCCTTACGCCTTGGTGACCACACAAAATAGCTCTCCGAACAGGCTTGCAGATTGATTCAAAGCAGAAACGGCCGGCGAACGCTGCGTACCTTGCAGCACCAGAGGCGGAAATTTCATCTGGCGAAATACCCATAAGTGCCTAATTCGGCGGGATATTTTGCAGAACAGGTTCCGCATCCAAACGGCATCGAGGCAAAAAGCTCGCTGCATTTGATCGATGTCATGAAGTCCGCGCGGTTGCCGTGCGCGGCTTTCCCAAACGAGCGATGGAGGAAAATGTGCCTTACCGAGCCAATGCCGACCTTCCGGAATCGGTGCGCCATCATCTGCCTGCTCATGCGCAAAGCATCTACCGCGAGGCGTTCAACCACGCCTTTGCCTCTCACGCGGGAGAAGCAGACCAGGAGATACGGGCACATAAGATTGCGTGGTCTGCTGTGAAACGTTCGTACGAAAAAGTCGGCGACAGTTGGATAGCCCGCACAGAATAGCGACGCACAGCCCAACCGTTTGAGGAATCGCAATATCGGCCTGCTTGGTGGTGCGATGATTATTAAATGACCATTCACAACCCGCAAATAGCAAACCTGTTCAACCGTTATGCGGTCCTGCTGGAGATCAAGGGCGCCAACCCCTTTCGGATTCGCGCCTACCGGAACGCTGCCCGAACGATCGAAAATCTCCCGCGCGACGTAGCTGCCATGTTGGGTGAGGGCGCGGACCTGACGGAACTTCCCGGTATCGGAGACGATCTCGCTCACAAGATCGCCGATATCGTCGCAACAGAACAGTTCGGCGAACTGGAGAAACTGAAGCACCGGTTGCCCGTGGCATTGGCCGATTTGACCGAGGTGCCGGGCATTGGGCCGAAGCGCGTCAAAACACTGTTCCGGCTGCGAAAGATAAAATCGCTGAAGGAACTTGCCGCTGCCGCGCGAAAGGGTCGGCTGAAGGGGCTGCCGGGGTTCGGCCCAAAAATCGAGGCCAATATCCTAAAGATCGCTGAACAGCACCTGACCTCGAATCGCCGATACAAGCTTTCCGATGCACAACAGATCGCGAATTCGCTTGTGGCCAATCTCGAATGCGTCCCCGGCGTCGCAAAGGTCACGGTGGCGGGCAGCTATCGCCGCCGCAAGGAGACGGTCGGAGATCTCGATATACTCGTCACATGCGCCGCAAGCGCGGCCGTCGTTCAGAAATTTGTCACCTTTTCCGAAGTGCAGGATATTCTCGCAAAGGGTTCGACCCGCGCCTCGGTTAAGTTGAAGTCGGGTATTCAGGTGGACTTGCGAGTGGTGCCGGAACGCAGCTACGGCGCGGCCCTTGTCTATTTCACGGGTTCCAAGGCGCACAATATTGCGTTGCGAGCGCTGGGCCTCAAAAGCCATCTTAAATTCAACGAATATGGCGTCTTCCGCGGAAAGAAGTGGATCGCAGGGCGGACCGAGAAGGAGGTCTATGCGCAGGTTGGCTTGGCCTTCATCGAGCCCGAGCTTCGGGAGGACCAGGGCGAAATCGATGCCGCAAAAACCGGCCGACTTCCGAAACTCATTGGACTCGCCGACATAAAAGGGGATCTGCACGTCCACACCGCGGCAAGCGACGGCGAGGCGTCGATAGAGCAGATGGCTGACGCCGCAAAGGCACTGGGATATCAGTACATCGCGATCACCGATCATTCGAAGCACATCGGTATTACGCATGGACTGGATGTCCGGCGTCTTGCGGCACAGATGCGAAAAATTGCAACCCTCAACGCCAAGCTGCACGGAATCGAAATCCTGAAATCCGTCGAGGTAGACATATTGGCGGATGGATCGTTGGCGCTTCCCGACTCGATTCTGGAAGACCTCGATCTGGTCGTGGCTGCCGTGCACTCAAAGTTCGATTTGGATGCGCAAGCGCAGACCGATCGGATCATCCGCGCGATGGACAATCCAAACGTCAACATCATTGCCCATCCATTCGGGCGCCTTCTGGAAGAGCGCGAACCCTGCCAGCTCGATATACAGCGCCTGATGAAAGCCGCTTTGGAGCGCGGGTGCCATCTCGAAGTCAACGGCCAGCCATCGCGCTTGGATCTCTCAGATGTGCATTGCCGGATGGCAAAGGAGATTGGCTTGAAACTCGTGATCTCGACAGATGCACACACGTCCGAAACGCTTGCCTATATGCGCTACGGTGTGGATCAGGCCCGTCGCGGTTGGCTCGAAGCTTCGGACGTTCTAAACACGCGAGGCCTTGCCGAGTTGCGGCGCTTGTTGAAGCGCCGATAACGTCCCAGGGAGCTGACTATGAAAGCATTGTCATTGGCTCATGGAACCTGGCTCGCCGTAGGCGCCGATTCTTGCCTGGTTCATTAGGATGGCTCGGACCGTCGTCACGCTGACGCTCAATCCGGCGCTCGACATCGCGGCGAGCGTGCAGAAGCTGATGCCGGATCGCAAACTGCGCTGTGAAGACGTTCGGCGTGATCCGGGCGGCGGCGGCATCAATGTCGCGCGCGTCATTCACCGGCTGGGCGGAAACGTAACGGCGATATTTCCCTGCGGCGGCGTCACCGGGAAGATCATTTGCGAACGTCTCACCGCCGAGGGAACTCCCTTCCATGCAGTTCCGGTTGCGGGCGAGACGCGCGAGAATTTCAATGTGATTGATCGCGCGGCCGGCCAGCAATACCGTTTTATTTTCCCCGGATCCGCACTGGCGACAACCGATTGGCAAGCCTGTCTCGACGATGCGATCGCTCTCGTACAGCCCGGCGACTATCTGGTGGGCAGCGGTAGCCTCCCGCCCGGCGTGCCCGAGGATTTCTACGCGTTGATGGCACGTGCTGCACAGTCAAAAGGCGTTCACGCTGTGGTCGATGCGTCCGGCCCTGCGCTAAGGGGCCTGGGACTTCAGATCGTGCATCTTCTTAAAACCAGTTTGAGCGAAATGAGCGAATTGGTTGGCCGCCCGTTGCCGGACCTCGACGCCTGGAAGCAAGCGTGTATGGACGTCATATCGCGCGGCAAGGCGGAACACGTTGCTTTGTCACTCGGGCCTCACGGCGCGTTGCTTGCCAGCGGAAATCAATTCTGGCGTGCAGCCGCCCCGGAAATGCATTCGACGAATGCGGTGGGAGCCGGAGATAGTTTTTTGGGCGCGCTTGTGTGGATGCTCGCCGGCGGTGCCGCTCCGGCAGAAGCATTGCCCTATGCGGTCGCTGCGGGTACCGCCGCGATGTTGTCCAGCGGAACCGGTCTTTGTGACCGGCCGCATGTGGAGCAGTTGGCAAAGGAGATCGTCGTCGAGCGGTTGTGAATTCCCGAAGGGGTCTTGCCGCTGGCGTTTACAGCTTTGCTTTCTTCCGTTCGAGCACGCCTGACAGCAAGGCAACCACATCGTCGTCGCTCACCTGCCCGAAGTCGGAATAGAACAGGCCCACCGCTCCGAAAGGATCGGGGGTTGCCAGGCAAACCGTCTGATCGGCTTCGCGGCCCAGATCGGCAAGAGTGTCAGCCGCCGCCACCGGGACGGCCAACACCAGCTTGCTCGGTTTGCGCGCCCGAGTTGCGCGTAGCGCGGCGCGCATCGTTGCTCCGGTTGCAATACCGTCGTCCACGACAATGGCAATTCGGCCCGCCGGATCCAGGGGCTTTCGTCCCTGCACATAAGCACGCCGGCGCCTTTCGATCTCTACAAGCTCACGTTTGCAAATGTGGTCAAAGGTCTGATCCGTCGTACCGGTCAAGCGCAAGAGCTCTTCGTTGCGAACGACAATAGGATTGCCGCCATCCACGACGGCGCCGATAGCCAGTTCAGGTTGATAAGGCGCGCCGATCTTGCGCACCAGCAAAACGTCAAGCGGAGCGCCGAGGCTTTCGGCAATCTCCGCGCCGATCGGTACGCCGCCGCGGGGCAGGGCGAGAACGACGCAATCCTGCCCCTTGAACGCCGCCAGAGCGGCGGCGAGTTTACGTCCGGCATCATAGCGGTCGCGGAAATGCATCTTTCCTCGTCAGGTGCGCAGATGTTGCGTGAACCATTGTTCGGTCAGCGCAATCACCCGTTCCATAGCGCCAGGCTCGGGGAAGAGATGTGTAGCGCCGGGAACGATCTCGAGTTTCTTGAGGCAGGTCAGGCGGGCGAACGCATCCTCGTTGAGTTCGATAACACCGAAATCGGCTCCGCCGACGATTAGCAATGTCGGTGCCACGACATTCGGCAACGCATCGCCCGCAAGATCGGGCCGGCCGCCGCGTGAAACGACGGCACCTATTCTCGTGGGCATCCGCGCTGCCGTTTCAAGGGCGGCCGCGGCACCTGTGCTGGCGCCGAAAAGCCCGACCGCCATATGTGCAAGCAGCGTTTGTTCGTCGATCCACCTCACGGCTTCCGCGAGCCGGTCTGCAAGAAGCGAAATGTCGAAGACCTTCGCGCGATGGTGGGCGCTCTCTTCTTCCGGCGTGAGCAAGTCGAACAGCAGCGTGGCTAACCCCGCGGAATTCAGGGCTCTAGCAACTTGGATGTTGCGCGGGCTGAGGCGGCTCGATCCGCTGCCGTGGGCAAAGGCAACCAGAGCAAACGCGTCTGCAGGCATGCGCAAGGTCGCGGGAAGACGCCTAGCGCCGATCTGCATCTCTCGTATGTCAATGTGACTGCGCAGACCTAGCGACATTGCAAGATGCCTCTTTCCACACGGCGACTTTAATGGGCTGGGCGAAGGAAAGGTTGATCCTGATCAAGCCAGTCTTTCACCGAGCGCAATATTCTTGCGACCGAGCCCCATTCTATTTCGGCAGGAGGTGTCGGATGAAGATCAAGCTGCGAATCCACAAGCGCCATGAAACGCTTCTGGAAAGAACGTGCGACGTGTTCGACGCCGAGACGTTTGGTCAGGCCTGCGCCGATGCTTTCGCCGAATTGCGATCGCAGGAACTGGAACGGTCGACGAGCGTTGGCGCGATGATGGACATGTTGAACATGAACGTTCTCGAGGTTCTCGATGGAGCTTCGATCACATTGTCCAAAGTGTGATCCGCCGGGATGGATATGAACGAGCCGAAGCTTTTTGCGCTCAGCGCCACAAGAGATTTTGGACAGGCGATCGGCGAAGCCTGCAATGTGCCACTGGCGCAGCACGAAGAGCGAACCTTCGAAGACGGGGAATACAAAGTCCGCCCGCTTGAGACTGTGGCAGGCCGCGACGTCTATGTCGTCCAAAGCCTTCACGCCGGCCCGGATCTGAGCGCCGATGACAAGCTGAACCGGCTGCTGTTCTTTGTCGGCGCATTGAAGGATTCCGGGGCGGCAAAGGTCACCGTCGTTGCTCCTTATCTCTGCTATGCGCGCAAGGATCGCCGCACGAAGTGGCAGGATCCGCTGACCTTGCGTTACATGGCTGCTCTTTTCGAAGCCGTCGGCACAGATGCGGTCGTCACGATGGAAATCCACAACGATGCGGCGTTCGAAAACGCCTTCCGCTGCCGCACCGTCGCACTGACCGCCGCATCTCTTCTTGCCCAATATGTGAAATCGCTGGGCGAAAAGCATCTGTGCGTGGTTTCTCCCGATCCCGGTGGCGTGAAGCGGGCGCAGCTTTTCCGGGAGACGCTTGAGGCCGCTTGCGGATTTCCTATCGGCCGAGGCTTTGTCGAAAAGCGCCGCAGCGCCGGCAAGGTTTCCGGAGATCTCTTTGTCGGTGAAGCCGAAGGCGCCACCGCTCTTGTTGTGGATGATCTGATTGCGTCCGGCGGCACGTTGTTAAGGGCTGCTCGCGCCGTCCGAGACCATGGCACACAAAAGGTGGTCGCATTTGCGACGCACGGCCTTTTTATGAAAGGCGCCACCGAAGCGCTGGCTGACCCTGCGATAGATCGCGTTGTCGTTTGCGACACCGTTCCGGCTTTCCGGCTTCCGCAGCAACATTCCATACGCCAAAAACTGGACTTGATTTCAAGCGCCGGTCTTTTCGCGCAGGCAATCTTGCGCTTGCATCGGGGCGAACGATTGGACGATTTGCAGAGTTTTTGATCGCCTTCTTGAGTGTTGCAGTCTCCTTTCGGGCGATTTCCAGATAGCGAAGGGCCAGCGGTCGCCATTTCTGGGGCGTTCGCGGGTTCTTCTCCAGAAGGTGAACGGCCGACAGATTGGCGCGCAGCGTGGCACGATAACATTTATAGAACGATAGCAGTTCGGGCGGCGGCGGATTCGGCAGTGTTTTTCGGAGCCGCTGAATGACCCACGAACCGATCTTGATGTCTCCAAAGCGCTCGCACTCAACCGCCAGATAAGCCAGCTCCTCGAACGGGTCGATGGCGCGAAGCTCGGCATTGAATTCAAGGCAGTCGATGACCGCCAGGGGCTCGCCAAGCCAGATGTGTTCGGGCCTGAGATCGCCGTGTCCATCTACGATCTTCCTTTGCTTGAGCCGTTGCAGCAGCAAACCACCCAGGCAATCCAGAAATCGGGATTGTATGCGATCGAGTTCGAGGACGCGTGCGACGGGTAGGGAAAGATCGGGATGAAGAAGGGCATGCCTGTTCGACCGTATAACCTGCCGCCATTTCGCAAGATATCGAGCCGGAGAAATAAACACGGGATGGGCATGCCGATAAAAATCCGCCAGCCTGGTCGTGAGTCGCAGAAGCTGCGGCGCATGCGCCCGTCGGTTGGTTACTGCCGAGTCCAGCATCAAGCGTTCGTCGAGGCGCTGCAAGACCACCAGCCAATCAACGATATGTTCCCCGCTTCCCAGCCTCAGCTTGCCATCGGTTTCACACAAGGGGACGACTTCCAGATACAAATGAGGCGCCATGCGGCGGTTGAGCAAGAGCTCTTGTCGGCACATCCGTTCGCGTTTCTCGAGCGTGGAAAAATCGAGAAAGGGCAATTTGATCGGCTTCTTCAGTTTGTAGGCCCTGTCGCCAGCGAGAAAGACGTGGGACATATGCGTTTCCACATGGCGCACTTCTGTTGCCGGCTCGGGATAGCTATCCGCGCTAAGCAGAAATCGCACCTTGTTTTCCAGCGCACGATCTGCGCTCAACTCGGCCGGGCAGGATGACATTCATATCTCCGATGCGGCTCGAAGATTGTACCGTTCCGGGCTGTACGTTGATGATCTTCCTCAATCTTTGAGGGCTTCGGCTCGGAACCCAAACGGCAAGTTCTCGATTGGGCGGCGAGATACGCTGGTTTCCAGCTTAAAAAAACGCCCTTCTTATCGCCTCGAGCAATTGATCGAGGTCATAAAGTGGAGGCAACATCCGTGCGCAACTTCTCTTAAGAATGACAAAGGAATAGCCATGACTGCCTTACCGCTGCACCACGGAATGTGGGTCGCCGTATGCGATGGCCGCAAGGCGTTGCTGCTGGAAAACAAGGGTGATGCGACTTATCCCAAGCTGGAGATGCGCGAGACGTTCGTGCAGGACAATCCACCAACGCATGAACAAGGGACTAGCCCGCCGGGCCGTTCATTCAATTCCGCCGATGGGGCGCGTTCATCCATGCAGGAGGAGGATTTTCACGATCAAGCCGAAACGGCATTTCTGCAGAAATTTGCGGCCTGTCTAGACGGCTATGTCCGGGAGCGAGGCGTGACTTCGTTGATATTGATCGCGCCTGCCCGCGCTTTGGGCGCTCTGAGACCGGCGCTGTCTAGCTCGACGCGCGGCGCGATCGTCCGCGAGCTGGATCGCGACTATGTAAAGATGCCCATCTACGAGATCGAAAAGCAGCTTTTGCGGCAACTGTAGTTGAATTGCGCGCTGTTGGCCCGCGAAACTTGCGGCATATGTCTCTCACGACGCGCGATTGGCAGATACAAGTTCTAGTGGCGCTTTGGGTGCGGTGGTTCCACCTTCCAACTGACTCTTGAGCCGTTCGATCTCCTTCGGCCCGAGGGTCTCATGCGAGAGCAGCTCGCCGGCCCACCTTTCGAGCGCGTCTCGATTTCGCTCGAGTATTGCACTGGCCGCTTCGAACGCGCTTTCGATGAGTTGCTTGACGGCCAGATCGATCGCTTGGGCGGTTCCATCCCCATACGTCTTAGGGCGCCAGGCGGGGATTTGGCCCACGAGAAAGCTGCCGCGCTCAGGTTCGTAGGAGACCTGCCCAAGCTCCTTTGTCATGCCGAACCTTACCACCATGTCGCGCGCGATATCTGTGGCGCGGGTCAAGTCGTCGGCTGCTCCCGTCGAAACCTCGTCGTAAATGAGCGTTTCCGCAGCCCGCCCGCCCAGCAGCACAGCCAGACGGTTTTTAAGTTCGGTTTGGCTGATCAGGAACCTGTCTTCTGTCGGACGTTGAAGCGTATATCCCAGTGCGCTCAGTCCGCGTGGGATGATCGAGATCTTCTGCACGGGATCGGTTCCTGGAAGCGACATCGCCACTAGCGCATGACCCATTTCGTGGTGCGCCACGATTTGACGCTCGCGGGGACTTAGGATGCGGCTCTTTTTCTCAAGACCCGCCACGATGCGCTCAATCGCTTGGGTAAAGTCCTCAAGCGTGGTGGTGTCGCCGCCGCGCCGGGTCGCCACCAGCGCCGCCTCGTTCACGAGGTTGGCGAGGTCCGCACCGGTAAACCCCGGGGTCAAGCCTGCGATGGTGTCCACGTCGAGGTCGTGTGCAATCCGGATTTTCTTCAGATGGACCTGAAGTATATCGATCCTGCCCTTGCGGTCGGGGCGATCCACAAGCACCTGGCGGTCAAATCGCCCGGCGCGCAGCAACGCAGGGTCGAGAATCTCTGGCCTGTTGGTTGCCGCCAGAACGATGATCCCGACGCTCGGGTCGAAGCCATCCATTTCCGCGAGCAGCTGGTTGAGCGTTTGTTCCTTCTCTTCATGCCCACCCGTCGGCATATCGATCCCCCGGGCACGGCCAAGCGCATCCAATTCATCGATAAAGACAATAGCGGGCGCTTGAGCCCTTGCTTGCTGGAAAAGATCGCGCACGCGCGCGGCCCCGACACCAACGAACATTTCAACGAATTCCGAGCCGGTGATGGATAGGAAGGGGACATGGGCCTCTCCCGCGACAGCCCGTGCCAGCAAGGTCTTGCCTGTCCCCGGTGGGCCCACCAGCAACACGCCCTTTGGAATGCGCGCGCCCAGGCGGCCATAAAAACCTGGATTTTTAAGAAAGCCGACGACCTCAGCGAGTTCCTGCTTTGCCTCGTCAACCCCTGCGACGTCGGCAAAAGTGATTTTGACGCCGGTCTCCGCATACACCTTGGCGCGACTACGCCCGATCGGCAGAAGGCCGCTACTCGCACCACTCATCGGTTTGAGCAGAAACACCCAAGCCAGTATCAGCAAGACGGTAGGCATCATCCACGAGGCCAAGTTCTGAAGCAGCCCGGGCTCAGGTTGCCCCGAAAACGGGATGTGCCGCTTTGCGAGAACATCGGCGATTTGTGAATCGACCCTGATGGTCGCAAATGGCTTGGGCGCGGTATTCTTCCCCGGCGGCTTATATGTTCCGCTGATCGTCGTCTGTCCAACGACCACGTCCGACATGGAGCCCTTTTTCAGCCACTCCTGGAATTGGCTATACGGAATCTCCGTTCGCGCAGGATTGATGTTCAGGAAAAAGCCAAACAGAGTGAACCACACAAGGCCCGCCCCGACCACGAAGCCCACCGAGCCCCACGACCAAATCTTGTTCCCATCATCCCGCTTCTCTTTCGCCATTGCTTAGCCGATCCAGCGAATATTCGCAGATTTGCGCGCGACGGCCGGAACCTCGCCGCAAGGGTGGCCGACAATGATCGGCGCAACGGGCCTGTACTCTTCGGGCAGAGCGATACACCGTCTTCCTTCTTCTGTTTCGAGCCAACGTTGTGCAAATCCGATCCAGCATGTGCCAAGTGATTTCGCACATGCAGCGAGCATCAGGTTTTCTGCTGCGAGGCTGGCGTCCTCCACCGCCCAGGCGTCGGACTTTAGCGCGGAGATGAGAACGAGAACGGGCGCGTTATAGAATATATGGAAATCGGGATTGGTTAGATGTTCGCGCAACGCGGATGGAACAGTTCCCGCTTCGATGCCGAGCAGCATATGTTTCTTTGATTCATGTGAAATCAAATCCAGCACGCGCCGATCCTGAACCACAGTGAACAGCCAGGGCTGCAGATTGACAGCGCTGGGAGCCTGAATTGCCGCAGCAATTATGAATTCGATGGCGTCAGGAGCGACTACAGTGCCTGTGAAGTCACGCACCGCCCGTCTCTGGTGAATGGCCTCAATGACTTCCATGTCTGAGCTCCCAAAGCCAGCATTTCATCTTCGGGCATTCGGCGAGTGGACTTGTTGATTTTGCTCAATTCTTCAATGATAGTTCCGCGATGGTGTTGCGGAGACGTCCTTGCCCGCAAAAAGCGCCGGTATCCTGCTATTCCGGAAGCTCGCCGGAGAAATGCAGATCTTTCTTGTGCATCCCGGCGGCCCGTTCTGGGCGAAAAGAGACGAAGGTGCATGGTCGGTGCCCAAAGGGCTGGTGTCTCCAAGCGAAGATCCCCTTTCAGCCGCGCGACGAGAATTTTTCGAAGAAACGGGCTTTTCGATCGACCCACCGTTTCACGATCTGGGGACATTCGAACAGTCGAGCGGCAAACACATCATGGTGTGGGCCCACGAGGGTGATTGCGATCCCGCGCGCCTGACGAGCAACGTGTTTTCGCTGGTCTGGCCTCCCAAATCCGGCAAGACGAAAAGTTTTCCCGAAGTCGACAAGGGTGACTGGTTTGGCTATCACGACGCCGTGACGAAAATCGTCAAAGGGCAGCGCCCCATTGTCGAAGCCGCTTTCCAGCGTTTTGCTTGAATTTCCGCTCTATCCGGCGTTTGCAGATTTCAGGTCACCGCGCTCGTTGGTTGTGTTCGACATACCAAAGCGCAGCGAGCCAGATACCCGCGCTTAGTACGGCTGCCCCAATCAAGGCAAAGACGAGATCGGCGTCGCCGATCACGATAAAGACCGCCAGACACGTGAATATAGCGAACCCGATACCAATCGCATGTGCTATTCTGCGAAGACGAACGCGGACCTGTGCACTCTCATCGCCACGCGGCATGATCACGCAACAACCAGCCGATTATGGACTTGGGCAACACCCGGAGCAGCCCACGCCGCGTTGGCCGCCGCCATGCTTTCCTTCAAGCTATGCACCCGGCCGTCGAGATAGACCTCTCCCCCTTCGGCAACCCTCACTTTGATTTCTTTGGCCTCAATCTCCGCGCTCCGCCTGAGAGCGCTTTCGATCTTGTCACGAACGTTTGCCGCGATGGGTTGGGGCTTGATCGCAATGTTGTTCAGGACTGCCTGCACGCCAGACAATTTTCGCACATCGCTTTCCGCAGAACTGCGCTGATAGTGCCATCTGACTTCACCCGATAGCGTCACCATGCCATTGCGCACAGTGACATCTATCGCACCCGGCGGCACGAGCACGTCCCATTTGAGAATGTCCAGCGCACGTTTGGCGATCTGATCGTCGGAGGTTTTCTTGTCCTCAGGATGGCGCACGACGATCTCATCCGCGATCGCCTGCACTCCCTTTACGCGACGTGTCGCGCTTACGGCGGCCAACTTCTGCGCATAACTCGATACGAAGCCGCTCAACGTCGCAACGCCGTCATGAACGGTGACTCCAATATTTGTGGAATCCAAGCTTGGATCGAAGTCGAGTTCATCCAACACGTCCTGGCGTAAAGTCTTGTCGAACATGATACGTTTCTCCAAAGCCTATTTTATTTTGACAGCTTAGCCGGCCGCGACGTTGATCTAGGTCAACCCCCACAAAGCTGATGCTTGGATCGACATTCAGAGGCTGTCGTCGCGATGGCTAAGTGGGGCGCGCCAGCCAAATTTTCACTTGATGTAAGTCAAGGTGGAACAACAGGTTGTGCAATAGAAAAAAGACGGAAATCGTGGATTGTGCAAAATATGGATCACGACAAAGTCTTGGTCGCAACGGATGGATCAGAGCCCGCCGAACGAGCCGTGGCGCATGCTTCGGAACTCGCTTCGGCTTTTGGTAAAGGGCTCACCATCATGACTGTCGACAACTCGATTTCGAGCGAGGCGTTGCGGAAATTCGCGGAACTCGAACATGCCACGGTACGTGAGGTACTCGATGCCGATTGTGAGCTCAGGCTCGCTCGTGCCCGCGCTTTGACGGAAAAGTGTTGTCCGTTGGGCGTTGAAACCATTCGAGAAGTGGGTGATCCGGCGGAGCAGATTGTGGAATTGGCAAAGCGCTTGCAGCCATATGCACTTGTCGTCGGCAGGCGTGGCCGCGGGCGGCTTGAGGGCCTTCTTCTTGGCAGCGTTTCTCAAAAGGTTGCTAGCCTTGCACCCTGTCCGGTGATGGTGGTGCCATGATCAAGAGCATTCTCTTGCCGCTTGTGGGCGAAGTTGGCGGTCATGGCTGACGCAGCGGATCGCGGTGAATTTTCGCTGGCATATGGCATCAAGCCCGAAATCGTTGCCTTTCGTCGAGCGATGACACCGGTCAGAGTCTTGTCGATGCGGCTCAACCTTTCTGGGTTCCGCGGTGCACTTGATGATCAAAATCAATGCATCAAGTCCGGTTTTCCATAGATTGCGCAGGCAGAACTTAGGCCTGCTTCATGCGGAAGAGATCCTATTTCATCGCCGCAATTGTCGTGGCTGTACTCGCCATTGCGGGCTTTTTCGCCCTTCGTACCTTCATCGGCCAGACGCTGGATGTCGTTCACCCGCGCGTGGGCGAGGCCGTTGAAGCGGTCTATGCCACGGGAACGGTCGAGCCCACCGTGATGATGCCGATTGCTGCGCGCACGACCGCGCGATTGGTGGTCCTGAATGTCGATGAGGGCGCGCAGGTTAAGAAGGGAGAAATACTCGGCCGTCTGGAAGATCAGGATCTACTCAATTCCCTTCGCGCGGTCGAAGCACAGGAACAATTCACCCGCGAAGACTATCGCCGCGACATGGCAATGCTGTCACAGGGCGCCATCGCGAAAGCAGTGGTCGACCGCGCGAGATCGGATTGGCTTGCCGCGCGGGCCAATGCCGAGCGCGCGCGCAACCAACAGGATTTCATGAAGCTCGTTGCCCCATCCGCTGGCGTGGTGATCAAGCGTGACGGTGAAATCGGCGAGCTTGTTCCCGTCAACCAGCCGGTGTTCTGGCTGGCCGTGCACTCGGCACTGCGCGTTTCGGCCGAAGTCGACGAGGAAGATATTTCGCGCGTTCGTGCGGGCCAGCCCGTGCTCCTGCGCGCAGACGCCGTTCCCGGCCGCGTGATGCGGGGCATCGTGCAAGCGATCACGCCCAAAGGCGATCCCATTGCACGCAGTTATCGCGTGCGAATTGCGCTGCCGCCGGATACACCGCTGATGATCGGGATGACGACAGAAGCGAATATCGTGATCCGCCGGGCCGCGCACGCACTCCTTGTTCCGTCCACCGCCATTAAGGGAACGACGGTTTGGCGGGTGGTCGATGGCCGGCTTCGCGCAACCCCGGTTGTTCCCGGCGCGAAAGACACAGACAGTGTCGAGATCATCCGCGGCATAGCGTCGGGCGATGCCATCCTGCTCAATCCACCAGAACGACCAATCGAAGGCGCGCGCGTAGATACGCGGCTGGTCGGACAATGACCCCGCTGCTCGTCAGCGTCGCTATGCGCCATCTTCTGGCTCGAAAACGGCAGAGTCTCGTATCGCTAATGGGCATCGTGCTGGGTGTGGGCTTCTTTCTCGCAATCTCGGCGATGATGCAGGGATCCGAAGCCGATTTTATCAGGCGTCTGGTCGACAATTCTCCTCACATCACGCTGCAAGATACCTATCGCAACCCCACCGCTCAGCCGGTGGCGCAGGCCTATCCCAACGCAGTCATCGCAATCCGACGGGTAAAGCCGGAAACCGAGACGCGCGGCATCCGCGGCTATGCGAGAATATTGGACGCCATCCGCGCGCGTCCGGGTTTGCGTGCTTCGGCCGTTCTTACCGGCCAGGCGCTCATCAATTTCGCGGGACGAGATGTTGCCGTCACCCTCAACGGAATTGTTCCTTCCGAATATACGGGAGTCTCGACCATCGAAAACTACATGGTGGCAGGCACTCTCGAAGATTTGAACTCCAATCAGGATGGAATCATCATCGGCGATCAACTGGCGCACGATCTGTCGCTTGAACGGAACGAGAATATCAGCGTTACCGGCACCGCCAATCAGACGCGCACGTTCAAGATCGTCGGCCTGTTCCATACCGGCCGATTGAATGTCGACAGCAGCCAGGCGTTCGTCCAACGCAAACGTGTTCAGGCGCTGATGGATCGTGCCAATCGCGTCAACAGCATTATAGTGAAGGCAAACGATCCCTATGTCGCTCGCGACGAAGCGGCGCGGATTGAGCAACGCTTCGGCTACAAATCGGTCTCGTGGCAAGAGGCGTCGGAAGATATTATGAACACTTTGATGATCCGCAATATCATCATGTACACGGTGGTCAGTGCGGTGCTCATTGTGGCGGCTTTCGGAATCTACAACGTCATTTCCACCGTCGTTCTCGAAAAGCGGCGCGACGTGGCGATCTTGAAATCCATCGGCTTCCGCGCCCGCGACATCGAATGGATATTTCTTCTGCAGGGCGTTATTCTGGGCACGCTGGGCAATCTGATGGGCCTGCCGTTGGGGTCGCTTATGATGGCTAGCCTCGGCGGTCTGGAATTCAAACTGCCCGGCAGCTCCGACGTGGTCAGGCTTCCGATCGACTGGAGCTGGCAGCAATTCGCGATCGCCGGCGGCTTTGCTTTATTCGCTGCCGTATTGGCGGCGTTTTTGCCAGCAAGAAAAGCCGCAAGGCTTCGCCCGGTGGATATTCTGCGAGGCGGGACATGACGGCGGTACTGGAAGCCGAGCACCTCACCCGCAGATTGCCGGGCGAAGTTGTCGTAACACTGGTCGAGGATGTGTCGCTGCAAATCCAGAAAGGCGAGTTCGTTGCGATCAACGGGCCGTCTGGCTCAGGCAAATCGTCCTTGCTCTATTTGCTTGGACTTCTTGACCTTCCAACTAGCGGCGCGGTCCGTCTCAACGGTGAGGACATGAGCCACTCCGGCGAGGATCAACTCGCGCGCGCTCGGCTGGAACATATGGGCTTTGTGTTCCAGTCTCATTTCCTGCTTCCGGAGTTTTCGACGGTGGAAAATGTGGCGCTTCCCATGCGTCGCTTGGGAAAGCTGGACGACACGGAAATTGTTCGCCGCGCAACGGAGATCCTGGAAACGTTAGGTTTGAAACAGGAGCGCCACAAACTTCCCAAACAGCTTTCCGGGGGACAAAGCCAAAGAGTCGCTATCGCGCGCGCGTTGGGGAACAATCCCGCCATTATCCTGGCCGACGAGCCGACCGGAAATCTCGACACCAAGTCGAGCGCTATCGTTCAAGGCATTCTAAAGGGGCTCGCGCGCGAGCATGGACGCACGGTCGTAGTGGTCACCCACGATCCGCAATTCGCCGCTCAAGCGGATCGTATCATCACTATCGTAGACGGGCGCATTTTGCACCCTTCATATACGTGAAGAAGATCAGTCGCGCGTAAAAAAAGAAATGGCCCATCGTTTTGTTTCGATGGGCCAGGAGGGCTGCTCATTTGGGGGGAGTAATGAAGCAGCCGACGCCAGATATCGAGAATTCCGCCCGCCACATTGCGCCAAATCAATTGCCGCAATCAGAGCGGCGACTCTTGCAAGCCGTCGCCCCAATTCGGTGGCAGTGGATTTTTAGGTTTTGGCCCTCTTCCGAAGACGCGCGCCAGCCATTCCGAAGAGACCCGCGCCCAATAGGGAGATGGTCAGAGGCTCAGGAGTTTCAACATCCGAGCGGAAGCTGACGCTCAAATCCGAAAGACCGGAGTCGACCAGCTGATAGTCGCCTGTCTCAAAGAGCGCAGTCGCATCAGCCAGCGCAACAGGGGGGATTTCATCAGATGAATCGCTTCTGAAATGAATGTCGACGGAGACATTGTTGTTGTCATCGGGTCCAGTCGGAGTATGGCCGACAATCGATATGCTCAGCGTATCCGAAAGGAGATCCGAGTTCGGCTCGAATATGTTGTAGTTGCGCAAGATTTGTGCGCCAGGGGCTGGTGCGTTCGGGTCATCGGAGAAATATTCGAACGCGAAATCCGCGCCCCCCAACACTCCCGGTGCTTCGTTCGTCAACTGCTGCGAAAGGTTGCTCACCCCGCTCGCGGTGCCGCCGATAATGTCTGTCAGATCATCGATTGTGATGACGGCGGTCGCGTTAGCAGCAGCGGGTGCTCCCAGCGCAATGCCCGCAATGGCGGAAATCAGGGATAGCTGACGAAAACGCATAGCAAACCTCCTCATACGGGGTTATGCCCAAGCCAACAACCCAAGCGACGCAAGAGCCATGCCAATAACAAAAGGCAGGAAAACTCGCCAAATAAAGTTAATCCCGAGGAAGGGTTGTAACGTTAGCGGACTACATGATCCTGGAACCCCAGCATTCCCGCGAGACCGCGATGTAATCGCCGCTTACACCTGTAAGCGAGTTTGTCAAATCCAAAATGGCTGCGATTGGCCGGGCACGGGGTTCCTCTTTCTGTAGAAGGAGATTTACGGAGCGCCTTGTCGTCGTGATCGAAGTGCGTGAGCCCGTGCTCAGCGTGTCATGCTCAGGCCCGCTTTCGCCGCCGTAACATCGCACGTGTTTGATTACATCGAACGCTTCCGCGGTCGCGAGCGACGGCATTCGACGATCTGTTAAGTGAGCCCTGCGGAGTTCGAGGCCAAAGCAGGTTTAGCTCAAGTGTGTGTCACCCAAGCCCGGTGACAGCTCAGCCCCCCAAGCCGATGCGCCCCCCTGGTATGGCTTACGTTGAAGCATTCTGACGCAGCTTTTGTTTGATATCGATCAACTCGTTTCCGAAAGCGCCTCGCAAACTTCGCCCAGGCAATACGGGAGTGAAAAATGCCTGCGCATGAGGTTATCGTTACGGTCCTTGTAACGGCTGTGTTCGTGCTTTTCGGTGTGGCCCTGGCCTTCGGCTCCTGGCAGTCCAATCGACGGCTCTAACGGCCGTTTCTGGCGCCCGACCGGGAACGATGCTACTTTTGGTATCGGACCATTTGTCGGACAGCTATGCCAGAGCTTGGAATAGCCCAGATTGCGAATGCGGATGCGCTTTTCCACGCGCTGATCCACACCGCCATCGACGGCATCATGGTGATCGATGAAAAGGCGCGGGTACAGGTCTACAACTCTGCCTGCGAGCGCCTTTTCGGATACGGGCCTAACGAAGTTCTCGGGCGGAACGTCGACATGCTAATGCCGGAGCCCTATCACAGCGAGCACGACGGCTATATCGCACGGTATTTGAAAACCGGCAAGCCGCACATCATCGGAATGGGACGCGAAGTGGTGGGCCAGCGAAAAGACGGCTCGACTTTTCCGATGTATTTGTCGGTGGGCGAAGGAGAAGTCGGCGGAAAACGCATCTTTGTCGGTATCGTCAGCGACATTTCGGAGCAACGCGCACGCGACAAGCGTATTCAGGAACTCCAGGGGGAGTTGCTGCACGTCACGCGCATGACCGCAATGGGCGAGATGGCCTCCGCCTTGGCCCATGAAATAAATCAGCCATTGACGGCATTGCTCAACTATACAAGCGCCGCGCGCCGGATGGCCAAAAACTTCGGCGAGCCGGGCGCAAAGCTGGTCGACATATTGGAACGCGCCGTCGAGCAAACCGAGCGCGCCGGGTTGATCATCAGGCGCCTGAGAAACTTCATCGAGAAGCGAGAGCCGGATCGGTCGGCAGAAGACATCAACAAGGTCGTTGAAGACGCCATCGCGCTTGGCATGGCCGGGTTTCGCGACACAGGCACGAAGTGGATACTCAAGGTGGAGCCCGGCTTACCGCAGGTTTTCATCGATAAGGTTCAAATCCAGCAAATTCTCGTGAATCTCGTTCGCAACGCCACGGAGGCTATGAGCGGGCGCAACAAGCGGCAACTGACGATCTCGACCGGCCTCGAGGGTAGCGATGTTGAAATTGCCGTTTCGGATACCGGTACCGGTCTACCTGACGATGTCGTCAGCAGGTTGTTTCATCCCTTTGTGACCACCAAGGAACGTGGCATGGGAATGGGGCTCAGCATCTGCCGTACGATAGCCGAAGCACATGGCGGCCGATTATGGCTTGCTTCCAATACGTCTGAAGGAGCTACGTTCAAATTGAGCTTGCCGATAGGCAATGTCGGAGAGCCGGTAAAGTGACACAGAATCTCACCATCTACGTCGTCGACGACGATCAAGACGTACGGGATTCCCTCAAGGTACTTCTTGAGTTCGCGGACTACAACGTCCGGATATTCGAGTCCGCTGTCAAATTTCTCGCGGCCGACCTGCACGGCATAGCCGGATGCCTGATTGTCGACATCCGCATGCCGGACATGGACGGCCTCGAACTTCAGGACGAGCTTCTGAAGCGTGAAATCGATCTTCCGGTGATCGTCATTACCGGCCACGGGGACGTTCCGCTCGCCGTGCGTGCGATGCGCGCCGGCGCGGTGGATTTCCTGGAAAAGCCGTTTCGCGAAGAGGCTCTGCTGGAGGCCATTCAACGGGCATTCCGGCACACGCCGCGAAGAAATGCTGCAAAAACCGATGAAGTCAGGGCCCGGCTCGAGGCGCTTACGGAGCGCGAACGGGAAGTCCTGAATTTGGTCGTGGAAGGGCAGACCAACAAGGAAGTCGCTCGCGTCCTCGACATCTCTCCCCGTACGGTGGACATTCACCGCGCGCATGTCATGGAGAAGATGCACGCCAAGACATTGGCCGATCTTGTCCGGATGGCCCTGTCGATTCAGCGGTCTTGATTCAAAGCGCCAGCGTGGCCCGCACAGTGCCGGGCGCCCCCACCTCTGTCTCCATCGAGAATCCGAGATCGCGGCACAGTGAGAGCATGATCGTGTTCTCCCGCAGCACTTCGCCGAACAGTTCCTGAATTCCCCGCTTCCGTGCAAAAGCGACGAGATGGTCCATGAGCATGCGGCCCAAACCGTGTCCCTTCAAATCGCTTCGCACCAACACAGCGAACTCGGCTCGTATATTGTCCGGGTCGGCGGCCAGCCGAACAATGCCCAGGAAATCCTGCCGATCGGCGGAAACGAGCGCAAATGCCATTTCCCGGTCGTAGTCGATCTGGGAGAAGCGCGCCAGTTGCTTTGGCGGGAGTTCGCGCCACGGAGTGAAGAAGCGCAAACGAATGTCCTCCGGCGAAAGCCTTTCGAACAGCCGGATCATCGCGCCCGCATCTTCCGGCCGCACGGGACGAAGCAAGCAATCTCCCCAATCCGGCACGTCTACGGCCCGTTCGAGCTCTTTCGGATAAGGGCTGATGGCAAACCGCCTGCCATGCTCCGCGTCTGCCGTCCCGAGCTTCACGCGCGCATCGAGCGCGATCACGCCTGTTTCATCGGCCAGAAGCGGATTTATGTCGAGTTCCACAATCTCATCGTTGTCGGTGACGAGCTGTGAAAGTTTGACGAGCGTCAACGCAATGGCGTCAAGCTTCGCTGCCGGACGGTCGCGATAGCCCTCCAATTGGCGGAAAACTCTGGTCCGCGCCATCATGGCGCGCGCGAGGGGCAGATTGAGCGGTGGCAAGGCCAATGACTTGTCGTCGATCACTTCGACCGCAGTACCTCCCTGACCGAACAGGAGTATGGGGCCGAACGTCGGATCGACGCTCATGCCGAGGATCAGTTCATGGGCCCGAGGCCGCACAACCATCTCCTGAACGAGAAAGCCATCCAGTTTCGCGGATGGATGCGAGGTTCGCAGGCGCGACCACATTGAAGTGGCAGTCGCGCGCACGTCTTCCGGCTTCTCCAGATCGAGGGCAACTCCCCCCACATCGGACTTGTGCACGATGCTTTGAGATTGGATTTTCAGCGCGACAGGCATACCGAATTCGGCGGCAATGTCCGCGGCGTCTTTCGCGCCCGGTGCGGCGGCCATGCGCGGCGTAGGGATCATATAGCACCCCAACAGCGCATTGAGGTGCATGGGACTGAGCCACGTTTCTCCTGCCTGCTTGGCTTCTGCGATGATCGCTCTGGCGCGCGCCGTGTCCGGGGCGAAGTCCGCCGGCAGGGACGGCGGCACTTCCCGCAGCGCTTCCTGCGCGCGCTGATAGCGGATCAAGTGCATATAGCCCCGAACGGCTTGATCTGGCGTATCGTAGGCCGGCAGACGAGCGGCATTGAAAAGTGCGCGGGCTTCTTGCGCGGTCTTCGTTCCGAGCCAGGCCGTCAGCACGGGCCGTTTCGCATTTTCCACGGCGGAAACGACCGCCCGCGCCGTATCTGGGCTCGACGTCACTGCTGTGGGGCAGTTCAGGGCCAATATGCAGTCGATTTCCGGGGCCTCCAGAAGAATACGCAGCGAATCCGCGTATCTTTGCGGCGGCGCATCGCCGATGATGTCTACAGGATTGGCGTGTGACCAGGTCTTGGGCAATACGCCATCCAACGACGCAATCGTAGCCGCAGAAAGTACTGCCAGCTTTCCTTCGCCATCGAGAAGCGCATCTGTTGCGAGCACGCCGATACCGCCGCCATTGGTCAAAATGGCGAGCCGGTCGCCAATATCGCCCTTTAGCGTGGCAAGGCTCTCCAATGCATCGAAGACTTCCTCGAGTGTCATGACACGCAAAATTCCGGCGCGGCGTAACGCGGCGTCATATACGGCGTCCGCCCCCGAGAGCGCGCCTGTGTGCGAAAGGGCCGCTTTGGCCGCCTCGGTATGCCGGCCGGCCTTGATGGCGATGACGGGTTTGATGCGCGCTGCCGCGCGAGCAGCGCTCATGAACTTGCGAGCGTGCGTGATCGCCTCGATGTAGAGAACGATCGAATGCGTGTTGGGATCGCCCGCCAGGTAGTCCAGCATGTCTCCGAAATCGACATCGGCCATGTCGCCCAAAGATACAAGATGAGAGAAGCCGACGCCGCGAGCTGAGGCCCAGTCGAGAATCGTCGTCAGGATGGCACCCGATTGCGCCACCAGTGCGATACCGCCGGAAATGGCATTCATCTGTGCAAACGACGCGTTGAGTCCGGATTGCGGCGACAGGACACCAAGACAATTGGGACCGATGATACGCAGCAGATGCGGCCGCGCGGCGTCGAGCATCGCCTGGTGCAGACGCTTGCCGTCTGGCGTGTCGCCAAAGCCAGCCGTGACCACGATGACGCCCTTCGTGCCGCGAGCTCCAAGTTCGGCAATCAAAGAAGGAACGGTCTCAGGAGGCGTGCAGATCACCGCAAGATCGGGACTTTCCGGCAGCGATGCCACATCCGGGTAGGTCCGCATGCCGGCCGCTTGCGAGTGGACAGGATTGACCAATCTGACTGTACCGGAAAAGCCGCCGTGAAGCAGATTTTCGGCGACGACGTTGCCGATGGAATGTTCTCGCGTGCTGGCGCCGATCAATGCCACCGAGCGGGGATGAAAAATAGACCCAAGGTTTCGAACCGACATTGGCGTCTCCGCGAAGAAAACTTCTTTGAGAGTTCCCGGGTTCCCACGCGTTGAGGGAGATCAATGATTTTACCGATAACCGAAAATAGACTGAATACGCAGCATGCCGCAAAGAACGAAATTGCCGGATCATAACAAAACCTCTGGGGAGCGGCCCTATGTCGGCGTGGTCGATAGTGACGAAGCCGTTCGTCATTCCATTCGCGTCCTCCTGGAATCCCATGGTCTGAAGGTGGCCGAATTCGACTCGGCCGAAAATGCCCTGCGATCTTCGTTGTTCGCCCATTGTCATTGTTTGATCGTGGATATGGAATTGCCGCAAATGAACGGCTTGCAGCTTGTAGAGACCATGCGCAAAGGGGCCGACCAAACACCCGTGATCCTCCTGGCGTCCGACCCCCATTTTTCCGAGCCGGACCGCATCCGGAAGAGCAACATATTGGCGCTTCTCGTCAAACCCGTGCCGCAAAACGAACTCTTGGCGTGGATCCGGCATTCTTCTGGCGCCTGATAGGTAATATCACCTACGCGCTTTTGCCTAGGCAATCGCACGAATTTCGCAAGCAAAAACCATTTGGCACTCTGTCCCCGTCGCTGAATTCGATGGAGCCCCAAATGTCGCTGGCACTGCAGGCAATGGTCCAACCGGCCGCCCTCAATCGTGAATTTGGGTGCGAGTCTACGACTTCCAAGATCGACATTCCGCCGCTGAACGCCATCGGCAGCGTGGCACACTTTGATGCCAACGAGACGATTTTCGCAGAGGGTGACGGCGCGAACTACGTCTACAAGATCAGAAGCGGTGGGGTGCGCCTCTGCAAGCTGCTGGCCGACGGACGCCGCCAGATTGTCGATTTCGCGCTTCCCGACGATCACTTCGGGTTCGAGCTGGGAGATGAACATACGATCACAGCAGAGGCGCTGGAGCCGGTCGTCTTGCTGAAATGCGCGAGAACGCGGCTGGCACGCCTTGAGCGCGAGCGCCAGGACGTCGGGCAGTCCCTCATGCATATGCTGCGCCGCGATCTGTGGGCCGCTCAAAACCATCTTCTGATGCTGGGCCGGCAGACCGCGAAGGAACGCGTGGCATCGTTTCTGCTGCTCATGGCCGAAAGAGGTGGCACCGAGGCCGGCCCGGCAATCGACATTCCCATGAGCCGGCAGGATATCGCCGATTATCTCGGTCTCACCATCGAAACGGTCTGCCGCGCGCTCAGCGATTTGAAGCGCGACCGGATCATAACCATTCCCAGCAGGCACCAAATCGTCGTTCGCAATTCCGCCGTTCTCGAATCCATGGCGCTGGGCGAGGAGTGAAAGATGAGCATCGCCAAAATTATCGCGCCCGTTACCGGAAGCAAGCGCGACTCAATCGTTCTGGGAACCGCTCTCGCGGCGGCCAAGCCGTTCAACGCGCACGTCATCGCGTTGTTCGTGCGCCCCGATCCGTGGATGGTCGTGCCGTATTCAGGTGTCCCCCTTTCCGCGTCCCTGACGCAAAGCCTGATAGACGAAGCGAACGCAATTGCAGACCAGGCGAGCAAGCGCGCCCGCCTGACTCTCCATCGTGAGGCCGAAAATGCCGGCGCACGCGTGCTGGCGACGCCGGAACGGGTATCCGAACTCTCCTGCTCATTCCGCGACGCACACGGCTCGTTGCCACATCTCGTAGCGGAGGCCGCCAGGCTGTCGGATCTGGTGGTTTTCGGCCCCCAATCGGAGATCGATGGCGACGGCATCAACGATGCGTTCCTTGAAACGCTGACGAAGACGGACCGTCCGGTCCTGATCGCCGAGCAAACGCCCGCCCGTATGGTTTGCAACGTCGCCATCGCCTGGGATGGCAGCGTCGCTGCTTGCCACGCCGTCACCGCAGCCTTGCCATATCTCAAGCATGCGGAGGTGATCGACATCCTCACCGTGCACAAAAGCGGTGAGCCGCGCCATTCCACACATGAGCTGTCGGAGTACCTTGCGTTGCACGGTCTTTCTTGCACTGAACACTTCATCCGTTCCGAGAAGGGCCTTGTCGCCCGCGAGCTGATCGAACACGCCCTGCAACGAAACACAGACCTGCTGGTGATGGGTGGGTATGGGCATGGCCATTTCCGCGAATACCTGTTCGGCGGCGTGACCCAGGATATTCGTTGGCATGCGTCGGTGCCTATCGTGATGATGCATTGAGAGGGGTTGGACGATGACACATCTTTACAGAATTTGGCTGCAGCTTGCGCGCACCACCGGCTTTCCGGAAGGAAGCGATAAACATGGTTATGTGTTCGCCGCGCCGCTCGACGAATCGGCTCATATCGATGTCGAGACGTGGCGCCGTTTAAAAGACAAATGCCGCGTCACCCGTTTCTGGGGGGAGGAACCCGTTCAGCATGGCGTGCTGCGTCATGTCGGTCACGGCTGGCGCTTCGACTACGAGAAATCCTCAACCGAAGACGATGAGCCCTTCTTCAAACTCGACCAGCACGAGCTGAAGGTTGGAAATTATGTCTCGGTAACGGAGCATGACGGCATACAGCGGCCGTTCCGCGTCATGAGTGTCGAAAGGGTGCGCGACATGGAGCAGGTGTCGTGAACCATCACGCTCACGCCGCTGTCTGGATAGATCACCGGGGGGCGAAGATATTCGAGTTCGACAAGAAGGACGTCGAACAAAAGTCCGTCGACCATTGGAACGCAGCGCATCAAATTCATCACAAGGCAGGTTCCGTTGGCTCGGGACATGTTTCTGAGGATGAAGCTTACTTGCAGGCCGTGGCCAAGGCGCTTTCAGCCGCCTCGGAAATCTTGATCCTCGGCCCCGGCCATGTGAAATGGCAGCTGCGGTCCTTTCTGAATCTGCACGAACCGCGCATATCCGAGCGGATCATGGCCGTTGTGGACGAAGATCATCCATCCGATGGACAAATCGTGGATCATGCGCGCAGATATTTTTCGCGCATCGATCGCATGACCCCACAGAAACTGGTCTAGCCGCAATGAGCGCCGTCCATTTCCCCACCAAGCTGCGACTTGAGATCGTGGTCCTGATCTGTGGTGCAATCCTCGGGTTACTTTTGTTCTATGATTTCTTTTTCTCCCCAGCTTTCGAAACGCATTGGCGGCTTATTCAAAGGCTTCCCTAGACCTTTCCGATTTGATTTGGAGCCATGGCGGCACATCCATGCACGAAGAGGCCGACGCCAGGAAAAAGAGCTTGCACGACTTCATGTCGGCCGAGAGATATTGTGTCGTGGCCACAAATTCACCGAATGGCGCTCCGGAAGCTTCCCTTGTAGGATTCGCTGTCACACCGGCATTGGAGGTGATCTTCGAAACCACCGACGCCACACGAAAGTGTTCAAACCTTCGCCGCGACCCTCGCATTTCGCTTGTGATCGCAAAAGATCAATTCACATTGCAATACGAGGGAACCGTCGATGAGCCGACCGGTTCTGAACTGGAGGAGCTCAAGGCCACCTTCTTTTCAGCCTGGCCGCAACTTCGCAGCCATGAAGAATGGCCGGGATTGACCTATTTCCGCATCAAGCCGCGATGGATACGGTTCAGTAGTTACTACAGGCCCCGTTCGATCGAAGAAATGTCATTCGAGCCTGAAGACGGCACGCCGCGAAAACCCGATGGACTTCACTTCCGCCTACAGGATTTGATCGGGAACATGAGGTCTTATTGGAACGTCAAAAAGTCATGACTCCTGGTCCACAGGCTGAGGTCATATCGTTTCTTTCCAAGGCGTCTGCTTACGCTTGCCATCCGCCTGTCGTTGAGCGGCACGAAACACATGGCGCAATCGTGTTTATAGCGGGCGATCGGGCCTACAAGCTGAAGCGGGCTGTTCATCTTCCCTATATGGACTATTCGACCGTCGAGGCGCGTCGCCAAATGTGTCTGCGGGAGCTCGATGTAAATCGGCGCATGGCTCCGGAGATATATCTGGGGGTGGCCAAGATCCGGCGCGATGCAGGTGGTTCACTGCAAATTGCGGATGAAGCCACCGCCGAAGATGCCGTCGATTGGCTTGTCGTGATGCACAGATTTCCTCAGGACGCATTGCTGGAAAACATGCGCCGTCACGGGCGGTTGTCGAACGACGTTTTGGTGCGTACGGCACGCCGCATCGCGCTATTCCATGCCGCCGCCAAAATACATCGCGAGATGGGCGGCTACGAAGGTGTCTCCTCTGTCATAGAAGGCAACCATGCCATTCTCGGCTCAATGGTTGGCAATCCGTTTTCGCGGGAAAAAGTTCGCCTGCTTGGCGATCTTTCGCGGGCGAGATTGGAAAGAATGCACGGCCTTCTGGAGCGCCGCCGGCAAGCGGGCTATGTGCGCCGGGTACACGGTGACCTGCATCTGAACAATATCTGCATGATTCACGGCGAGCCGGTGCCATTCGATGCTGTCGAATTTCGCGATGAATTCGCCCAGATCGATACGTTTTATGATCTGGCATTCCTTTTGATGGACCTCGACCGCCACGGTCTCTGCCGAGGCGCGAATACCGTTCTCAACGCCTATCTGGAGGATTCGCTGGACTATACCGGCTTGGCGCCCCTTCCGCTCTTTCTTGCCTGCAGAGCCGCCATACGAGCGCATGTGACGATGTCCATGGCGAAGGAGAATGTGCAGACCGCAACGGCCCCGCACGACGCGGCGGCGTTTCTCGACCGGGCCATAGGCTACCTGCAACCGGCTTCTCCCAAACTCGTCGCCGTTGGCGGAATTTCCGGCACGGGAAAATCGACTCTCGCCCGCGGACTGGCCCCAGTGATTGGCGCCGCGCCCGGCGCTGTCGTTCTGCGTAGCGACGTCATTCGGAAACAGCTGTGGGGCAAAGCGACTGGAGAGCGCCTGCCGGAAGAGGCCTATAGCGCGGACTTTTCCGCGCGCGTGTTCCAAACCATCGCTGAACGCGCGGAAATCATCCTCCGGGCGGGGCACAGCGTGATCGCCGACGCAGTGTATGGCCGGCCCGATGAGCGGGCCGCATTGGCAAAAGTCGCAGAACGCGCCCATGCCGAATTTCTCGGCCTCTGGCTGGAAGCGCCGGAAAAAGCTCTCGAAAATCGCATTTCCTCGCGAACGAACGATGCGTCCGATGCGACGGTGGCGGTGCTGCACAAGCAGCTCAAGCATGTCGTCCCACCGCACGATTGGGCTATTGTCGAGGCAGAACCGGGGCCGGATGACGTGCTTCTGCAAGCGCTTCGCCATCTTCAAATGGAAGCAACGCGATGAACCTGACATTCCTGGGCGGGGTGGGAACGGTCACCGGCTCCAAATATCTCGTGGAATATGGCGGACGTCGCGTGCTCGTCGATTGCGGCTTGTTTCAGGGATACAAGCAGCTTCGCCTGCGAAACTGGGCGCCGCTTCCCGTTTCGCCCGCGTCGATCGACGCGGTGCTTCTCACTCACGCACATCTCGACCATTCCGGCTATCTGCCCCTCTTGGTGAAACACGGCTTTAAGGGGCCGATCTATGCGACCGACGCAACCAAAGATTTGTGCGAAATACTGCTTCCCGATAGCGGCCACCTGCAGGAACAGGATGCCCTGTTTGCCAACCGGCACCGCTTTTCAAAGCACAAACCGGCGTTGCCCCTTTACACCGAAAAAGACGCGGTAGACTGCCTGGAGAAATTCCGCACGGTTTCCTTTCACAAGCCGCGGGATATTTTTGGTGCAAGCGTTCGCTATCTGCGTGCGGGCCATATTCTGGGCGCAGCGATGATTGAAATCGCCGCCGACTCGAAAGTTGTCTTTTCGGGAGACGTGGGGCGTCCAAACGATATTGCGATGTTGCCGCCGGAGCCGTTGCCGGAGACGGATTTTCTGGTGGTGGAGTCTACTTATGGCAATCGCACGCATAACGGCCGAGACGCAGAAGACGCATTGGCCGACGCCATAAGTGAGACCGCCGGGCGCGGCGGTACGGTTGTGATCCCCGCCTTCACCGTCGGCCGAACACAGGTATTGCTGCTCCATCTGTCGCGCCTGGTCGAAGCTCGGCGTATTCCGGGGCTTCCCATTTTTCTCGACAGTCCGATGGCCATTGATGCAAGCGATATTTTTTGCCGCCATCCAGACGATCACAAAATAAGCGCAACGGAAACGCGCAAGGCGTTTGCCGTGGCGCATTATGTGAGGACGGCCGAGGAGTCCAAATCGCTCGATAGCATGATCATCCCGAAAGTGATCATCTCGGCGAGCGGGATGGCGACGGGTGGTCGTGTGTTGCATCATTTGAAATCCTATGCCCCCGATCATCGCAACCTGATTTTGTTTACGGGTTTTCAGTCTGGCGGCACACGGGGTGCGACCATGGTTGCAGGCGGCGAAACCGTGAAGATTCACGGGGACTACATCCCCGTCCGGGCCGAGGTCCGCAACCTCGATATGTTGTCCGCTCATGCGGACGCGAACGAAATCCTTCAGTGGCTGAAGCCCACGCCCAGGCAGCCCCGCACCACCTTCATCACGCATGGGGAACCCGATGCGGCAGACAGTATGCGCCGGCGCATCTCCGAAGAACTCGGCTGGTCGTGTGTCGTCCCGGAATATCGCGACATGGTTTCACTGCAATGAACCCGGGCCCTCCCACCACGGGCGCCCGCCGCCTGCGGCCCAAACGCCTGGGCATAGAAACGCTCAACGAAGCGCACGTATTCTTGCACCGGGACAGTCCCATCAGCCGTGCGGAAGGCTTCTCGGCGCATTCGCGCGTTCTCATATCCGCCAACAATCGCACGATGGTCGCGACCCTCTATCATCTGACGGGAGACATGCTGAGCATCGACGAAGCCGGCCTGTCCGAGCAGGCATGGCAGCAGCTGGGGCTTTGCGAAAATGACACCTTGCAAATCGAACATGCCCCACCTGTCGATTCCCTTCGCTATCTTCGCAGCAAAGTCTATGGGCACGATCTTGCACCCCACGCCTTCGACGCAATCCTGGGAGACATTGCTCACGGCGAATACTCCAACATCCACCTCGCCGCGTTCATTACAGCTTGTGCCGCCCGGCCGCTGAAGCTTGAGGAAATTCACAGTCTCACGGAGGCAATGATAAAAGTTGGCGACCGGCTGCAATGGCCCGCAACGCCGGTTGCCGACAAGCATTCCATTGGCGGCTTGCCCGGAAATCGCACCACGCCGATCGTCGTTTCCATACTGGCGGCTTGCGGAATCACGATTCCCAAAACGTCATCCCGGGCGATCACCTCGCCCGCGGGAACGGCGGACATGATGGAAACGCTGACGAACGTCACGCTGGACGTCAATGCCATGCGCCGCGTCGTTGAGCGCGAGGGCGGCTGCATCGTCTGGGGCGGAGCCGTTCGGCTCAGTCCGACCGACGATATCCTGATACGGATCGAACGCGTTCTCGACCTGGACGCCGAGGGGCAGTTGGTTGCCTCCATACTGTCGAAGAAAATCGCCGCCGGCGCGACGCATCTGGTCCTCGACATTCCGGTTGGTCCAACTGCAAAAGTCCGCAGCCGTGAAACAGCCGATGCCCTGACACGGACATTGCTGAGTGTGTCAAATTCCTTCGGGCTCAAGACACGCACCGTCCTCACGGACGGACTACAGCCGGTTGGACGCGGCATTGGCCCTTCGTTGGAAGCTCGGGACGTTCTTGCGGTCCTGCAAGGCAACCCAGCCGCGCCCGCCGATCTAAAGGAACACGCATTGCTTTTGGCGGGCAATTTGCTTGAGCTCACGGGCGCGGCACCGGAAGGTAAGGGCCTTGCTTTGGGCACGACTGTGTTGGAAAGCGGAAAGGCCTGGAGCAAATTTCAGCGAATTTGCGAGGCGCAGGGCGGCATGCAAACCCCGCCAGTCGCTCCATACCGCGAGCCCGTTCTTGCCGGTAGCGCAGGAATCGTCGATCGCATCGATAACCGCAGGCTGGCCCAGATCGCGAAACTGGCGGGAGCACCGGACGACAAAGCCGCCGGTCTCGATATCCATGTCCGCATCGGCGAGCGCGTTATGGAAGACCAGCCGCTTTACACAATTCACGCACAATCGGTCGGCGAACTCGAATATGCTTTGGAATTTGCCAAATGCGGCGGAGCCATCGTTGGCATCGAACGCGCATGAGCATGCCCCTGATCGCCAGCCTGCCCGGAAACGAATCTTTCGGCAAATCGCTCGGACAGTTGCTTTCCATACCGACCGTCGATCTCGGCGTTCACCGCTTTCCCGATGGCGAATCCCTCATTCAATATCCGGTGCCGATCGCCAATCGTGATGTCGTGCTTCTTTGCACATTGGATCGGCCGGATGAAAAGTTTCTGCCTTTGCTATTTGCCGCGAAGACGGCAAGGGAACTCGGCGCGTCCAGCATCGGCTTGGTGGCGCCTTATCTCTGCTATATGCGGCAAGACACCCGTTTCCATCCCGGAGAGGCTCCCAGCGCAAAGATCTTCGCCGCGACGCTTTCCAATATGATCGATTGGCTCGTAACGGTCGATCCGCACCTGCATCGGCTATCGTCCCTTTCCGAGATATTTTCCGTGCCGGTCAGTGCGTTGCATGCCGACCGGGAGATCGCGACATGGATTGCGCGCGAGGTGCGCCATCCGCTACTGATCGGCCCGGATGCCGAAAGCGCACAATGGATCAATCGTGTGGCCAGCCTGGTGAAGTGCCCCGCCACGGTGCTGGCAAAGCAACGGGGCGGAGATCGCGAGGTGCGGGTGTCGGATCCTGACTTGAACCTTCCGTCTTCTCACAGCCCCGTCATATTGGACGATATCGTATCCACGGGCCAAACGATGAAAGAAACGGTCCTTAGGATTAAACAGCTGGGCGCACCATTGCCCATCTGCATCGGCGTACACGCCATATTTTCCGGTAACGCCTATGCCGAGTTGGCTTCAACGGGCGCTGACGTCGTTACAACCAACACTATCAGGCATCCCACAAATCGGATCGATCTGCTGCCGCTTGTCGCGGCATCGGTCGCGGAGCACTTGCGGGACGTTGCGCACAAATGAAAATGTGCAGCCGCGGCTGCACGAAACGCTGCTAATGGGCAAGAAAGATCGGCAGCAACGGCTCGTCGATAGCATAGGCCGTTGTTCCGCCGAAAAGAGATTCCCGCAGCGGGCTATGCCCGTATCCACCCATTACAAGCAAATCGGCGCCGCTGCCGGTTGCGGCATCTATCAGTTCTTCGCCTATGGAGCGTGAAGTCTTCTCGATGATGCGCTTGGTTGCATGAATTCCGGATAACGCCAGGTAATCACGAAGATCCCTGAACTCTTCCATCTGAGAAAAAGACGGACGCCTCACGGCGACGATTTCGACACTGTCGGCGGCGGCCAGCAAGGGCAGGGCGGCACAAACGGCCCGCGCCGTGGCATGTCCGCCGTCCCATCCGATGACTGCCTTGCGAAACGGGCCCGTCACTTTTTTGGGGGTTATGAGGACCGGCCGTCTTGCATTCATCAGGGCTTCTGCGAACCCCGCTGATGTCTGAAAATCCTCGGGCTCGCCAAGGGGGCCATACACCAGAAGATCGGCGAACTTTGCGGCTTGAGCCACGCATTCGAACACAAACCCGTCCGCCTCGTGGAAAGAGGCTGTCACCTCCCTGCGGTCCTTGGTTCGATCGGCAATAGATGCTTTCGCCTCGATCGCAGCCATCGTGAAGTGGCGCCGCGCGGTGCGTGACGTTTCGTCGGCAATCTGTTTGGCGGATCGGGAGATATCCGCCATCAGGTCCGGCAACAGCGAAAAACTCACCACAGGCGTGACGTAGCGGACATCGGGTCGCACAAACTGCGCCATGACATGCGCATTGGAGTATTTGGCAATCGAAAGGGCCGACCCCAATGCGATTTCATCCCGTTCGCTTCCGTTAACCGGGACCAGTATTTGGTTGAATGTCACTGTGGTCCTCCCATCTTCGCCAGCGCCAACCATAGGGCGGCCGAAGCAGAAAGAGATTGATTTGCCTCAATGGCCTAGCGGGTGGCGCCTTGACCCAAATCAAAGGCTCTGCCGGGCCAAAGCCATAAGCTGAAATGGGTTTGTTCGGCATCTTTATCCATGGACGCCACGGCGGCAACGATCGAGATTCAGGTCGAGGATCTGTCGCAACTGTTCGACAGCCTCGATCCTTTCCCGTTTCGCGAACGCGATCTGGACAAGTCCGCTGAAGAATACATTGTCGGCTGGGCGCGCGAGATCGGCAAGAACCAGGCTATCGAGATCGTCATCCACGTCCCTCAAAAGGCAAAGGACGTCACCAGCACGAGCGATATCCAAAGCGCCATTCAAAAGTACTTCGCTTACAAGTCCGGGCTCATCGATCGCGATCTCAGCGAATTGTTTCGCATCGGCAGGCAGTCTCTTCTCGTCGGCATCGCGGTACTCGGCACATGCATGGTCTTGCGGGAATTCTCATTGGCGGCGTTCGGCGCAGAGGGCGTCGGCCGGGCCTTGAACGAAGGGCTCTTGATCCTGGGCTGGGTCGCCAATTGGCGACCGCTCGAAATATTCCTGTACGACTGGTGGCCGCTGACCCGCCGCCGCGATCTTTACCGGCGCCTATCCAACGCGAAGGTGCTGATATCGGCACGCGAGTTGGAAGCATGAGCGTCGCTTCATTTACAACCGAAGAGGAAAATCGAATGTCCATGACCGCAACGACGATCGCGCGCAGCCATCTGGAATCTGCATTATCCGACGCGAAATCGCACGGCTTCGACACAGACCCGCTGTGTCGCGCGATGCTTGCTCTTATCGTATCGAAATACCTCGAATATCGGACCGTGCGAGATGTTCAATCCGAATTGCAGTTTCTTGCCGACAATTGCGATCCGGAACGGGATTTCGAGTTTATGCGGCCGTGATGCGGGTGCCCCGCTCAGTGTGCGAGCAAAACAGGCAAATTCGAATTTGTGAGCATGCTTTGCGTCGCACCTCCCAGAACGAACTCGCGAACCCTCGAATGCCCGAACGCGCCCATGACGAGCATGTCGGCACGAGTGCTTTGTGTGTAGGTACGAAAAGCGTCCCCGATATTGCGGCCAGCGATATCGACCTCGTCGAAGATAAAAGGAACTTTGTGTGCGGAAAGGTGCCTTTGCAAATCGTCAATTGTCCGCCCCGCCGTGCTCTCCTTTTCATTGGCAACCGTGAAGATGCGAACTTTGCCCGCTGCGGAAAGAAGCGGGAGCGAGGCGCGAAGGGCGCGCGCCGCCGCCAGGCTGAAATCCCACGCCACGACGACTATGTCGAGGCTCAGGGAGTTTCTCTCGTCCGGCAGAAGCAGCACCGGAGAACCCGACCCAAAGATAACAGCTTCGCTAAACCAACGCTCGAATCCCCAAGTCGTAGGCATGATCGTGAGGTCATGCAGGCGCGCCCGTTCGACAATCGGCGAGGCAGAAGGAAAGATCGTGGTCGGTTCGTGGACGACGTTCACGATCACTTGAGATCGCGATGCTTCGGCTTCTATTTTCTTCACGGTTTCTCGCGAATTCGCATGGCTTTGGGCCAGCGCGCCGCCGATCAGGTCCGAAATGCCCGCAATGCTCGTGCCCAGCGAGGATGGCCAAGCGGAGCGATGCGCATCCAGATCGAGCAGCATCGCGGTCAAGCTGGCGTCGAATTGCTTCGCCAAGCCAAACGCCGCGCCGATCGGGCCGGGAGACGGCGGGTCCGGATAGGTCAAGACCGGAAGCAGGATATCCCGATAAGTCATCTTGGTACCCAAATTGCTTGCACAATCAGTATGGCGCAAGGGGTATGGCGGGATTTTGACCGAGATCAAAGAGGGTTACGACTGCGCCTCGCTGCTTCGAATGAGACGCTCCACATAGCCGTTTCCGCTATGGTCAAGTTGGTCGATTTCACCGTGCCAAGATATTTTTCCGTCCTGGAGGACGGCCACACGCGAGGCGATTTTTCTGACGCAGGCCAGGTTGTTGGTGATCGCCAGCGTGGTTGCCTGGAGCTCGCGAGAGGTTTTAACGACGAAATCGTCCACCACCGCGGCCATGATCGGATCGAGGCCGTCTGTCGGCCCATCGAGCAAAAGTGAGGTTGGGCTTGCGGCTATTGCGCGGGCGAGGGCGACGCGCTTTTGCATGCCGCCGGAAAGCTCTGCGGGCATGAGATCGGCGATGCCCGGGCCCAATCCTACTTTCGCGAGGGTTTCCAAAGCTGTCGCTCTTGCCTTCGCGCGTCCGACGCCGCGGCCTTCAATCAATCCGAAGGCGACGTTCCGCCAGACAGTCAAGCTGTCAAACAACGCTCCGCGCTGAAAAAGCACGCCGAACTGACGCAGCATTTCCTCCCGCTTGTGCGCTGCAAGGCGTGTCATTTCGATGCCGTCGAAAAGGATTTCGCCACCGTCAATCGGCAACAGGCCGAGAATGCATTTGGCCAATACCGATTTTCCTCCCCCCGAAGGCCCGACGATTACTGTCGTCTCTCCCGCTTCGACGGACAAACTCAGTTCGTCCAGGACCAGGTGGGGACCAAACGATTTTCGCAGATTTCGAATTTCCAGCTTGGTGCGGCTTTGGGCGGACATGAATCGCTACGCTTTCCGACAGACAGATAGTTGGGCGAGCAGGCCCGCCAAGCAATATTGCCGATTTCCGGAACACAGCAATGGCTTGCCTGTCAAATCCGAGCATTTCTCCCGCCACTGCCCCAATCCCCGACTTGGCGAGCATGGGGGCGCGCCCAATATCGCCCGGCCGATTTGCGCGCCGAAGCAACTGAGGCACCGGCGAAGGAGTTTATGGTAAGTAGCTGACGGAATGCGATTTCCGTATGGCTCGGCAATCGAAACGAAGAAACCATGTCAGATTCCCGCGTGCTGAACGAGATCGATCGCCTCTGGCGGGCGGCAAACTATTTGTCGGTGGGGCAAATCTATCTAAGGGACAACCCGCTTCTCGAAGAACCTCTCCAATTTCATCACATCAAACCCCGCCTGCTGGGCCATTGGGGCACGACCCCAGGATTGAACTTTGTATACGCCCACCTTAACCGGCTGATCAGCGAAAAGGATCTGAACATGATCCTGATCACCGGCCCCGGCCACGGTGGGCCGGGCTTGGTGGCGAACACCTATCTCGAAGGCTCCTACACCGAGCGATTTCCCAACATAGAGCGCAACAGGAACGGGCTGCGCCGGTTATTCCGCCAGTTCTCCTGGCCTTACGGCGTTTCGAGCCATGCGGGGCCACAGACGCCGGGCTCGATTCATGAAGGGGGCGAACTCGGATATTCGCTCGCTCACGCTTATGGCGCGGTGTTCGACAACCCTGGGCTGATTGCGGCCTGCATCATTGGAGACGGCGAAGCGGAAACCGGTGCGCTTGCCGCGAGTTGGCATTCCAACAAATTCCTCAATCCCGCGCGCGACGGTGCTGTCCTTCCGATTTTGCATCTCAACGGATTCAAGATCGCCAATCCAACGGTGCTGGCGCGCATAGATCCCGTCGAATTGGATGATTTGCTCCGTGGATATGGCTATGACCCGCACTATGTCGAGGGTCACGATCCGGCAGCGATGCACCGGCTGTTTGCTGCAACGCTGGATCGCGTGATTTCGGGCATCCAAGACATCCAAGGTGCCGCACGATCGGAGGCGAACTCGAGCGTCCGCCGTCCGCTCTGGCCCATGATCGTGCTGCGGTCGCCAAAAGGCTGGACCGGCCCGAAATTCGTGGATGGAAAGCCCGTGGAAGGCACCTGGCGTGCGCATCAAGTTCCTATCGAGCGAATTGATACCGCCGAACATCTGAAGCTGCTCGAAGACTGGATGCTCAGCTATCGGCCTCGTGAGCTTTTCGACGAAAGTGGCGCATTCTGGGAAGGCAGCGCCGATCTGATCCCCACAGGCCGACAGCGCCTCGGAATGAACCCCCACGCAAACGGCGGCGAGCTGCTTCAACCGCTCTCGATGCCGCATTTTCGCGACTATGCAGTGACCGTCGCGGCACCGGGTACGAAAGAGGCCGAGTCTACCCGCGTGCTCGGCCAATTCCTTCGCGACGTGATGAAACTCAATCTTGCGAAGCAGAACTTCCGCCTTTTTGGGCCCGACGAGACGGCTTCCAACCGGCTGCAGGCGGTCTACGAAGTCTCGGGCAAGGAATGGATGGCGAACTACGAGGCCAACGACACCGATTTGAGCGTGGATGGCCGCGTGATGGAGGTTCTGAGCGAGCATCTCTGCCAGGGCTGGCTGGAGGGCTATCTGCTAACCGGCCGCCATGGGCTTTTTTCCTGCTACGAAGCCTTCATTCACATCATCGATTCCATGTTCAACCAGCATGCCAAATGGCTGAAGACGAGCAAGGCGATTGCGTGGCGAAAGCCCATTGCGTCTCTCAATTATCTCCTCACATCCCATGTCTGGCGGCAGGATCACAACGGCTTCTCCCATCAGGATCCCGGCTTCATCGATCATGTCGCCAACAAGAAGTCCGACATCGTTCGTATCTATCTTCCGCCGGATGCCAATTGTCTGTTGTCCGTGGCGGACCACTGCCTGCGCAGCCGCAACTACGTCAACGTGATCGTCGCGGGCAAGCAGCCGGAATGGCAGTGGCTCGACATGGAATCCGCGGTTACGCATTGCACGGCTGGTCTCGGCGCCTGGGGCTGGGCCGGCAATGAAGATGGCGATCCCGATGTGATCATGGCCTGCGCCGGCGACGTGCCGACGCTTGAGACGTTGGCTGCGGTGACGCTGTTGCGGGAATATGAGCCGGACATGCGCGTTCGCGTGGTGAACATCGTCGACCTGATGACCCTGCAATCGGCCACCGACCATCCGCATGGGTTGGAAGATCGCGATTTCGACGCGCTGTTCACCGCCGACAAGCCCGTGATCTTTGCCTATCACGGCTACCCGACGCTCATTCACAGATTGACGTATAAGCGCAACAATCACCGCAATATCCATGTCCATGGCTTCAAGGAAGAGGGCACGACCACCACGCCGTTCGACATGGTCGTTCTGAACCAGGTGGACCGCTATTCCCTTGCGCTGGATGCCATCCGGCGAAGCGAACGGTTTCAGAAGAAGACCGAAGAAGCGACCCAGCGTTATTGGACGACGATGGAACGGCATAAACTCTACATCTGCGAGCACGGCGAAGATCTGCCGGAGGTTCTCAATTGGCGCTGGACGCCTCGAACACCGGCGCCCTTTTGATCTTCGGGCGGGAGTTCCATTTCCAAGGTTGATGCAAATCAAGACAGCACGAACGGATTGCGCAAACATTGGGCCAACAAGGGAGTTTGGTTCGATGCACGATCCTGGCAATTGCGATTTGGGCCTTTATCATCTGACGAGCACCGGCTGGGTCAGGAAAGACAGCGAGCCGTTTCCTCCCAACCGCTATGAGACCTGGCTGTACGAGGAAGAGCGCCCGGCAAGCGATGCGAAAGATCGCATCCATTTGACTCGCGTCTGGCGTAAGCCCGGAGCGGCAACGGTCGAGCTCGAAAAACTGCACACCCGCTTCGGTGAAGCCATTTTGCCCGATGCCGATCGTCATCTTATATTGGATTGTTCGTGCTGAACGGATCGATCGCCGATTCAATGGACAATAAGCGCCGGAAAGTTGGCGGTTTCGAGCATATAGCGCGTGACGCCGCCGAATACGAGTTCCTTTGCCCGGCTGTGGCCATATCCTCCGAGCACCAGCAAATCCGCTCCCGCTTTGTTGGCGGCATCGACCAGCGCTTCTGCAACCGGAACTGCGCCGGGGGCTAGGTGACGGATTTCCGGTTCTATGCCGTGCCATTTCAGTTCTGCTGTCAATCGTTTGGCGTATTGGCCATAAGCCGAGGCGTCGGAATGTTCCGAAGCGATCAGAACAACCACCCTCTTGGCCGCCTCCAGCATAGGCATGGCGGCGGTCATCATGTGCGCCGCTTCCAACGTATCCTTCCAGCCGACCGCGACCGTCTCAAACGCCTTCGGAGCAGCCTTTGTATCGGACACGATCAGCATCGGTCGGCCGGAGCGAACAAGAATGTCTCCCAGCTCTCGCGGCGTGAAACCGGACGTGTCGTCGGCGCGGCCGACAACGGTCAAGTCGTGAAACCTGGCCTGCATGCCGACTTCCGTTGCAAGGTTGCCTTCGACTTGTTGCCAGCTTGCGCTTGGTGTCGACATCGCCTTGGGAGCGTCGCAGACTTGAATCGCCCGCGCTTTGCAAAACCGATCAAAACACTCGCGCGCGCTTTCGCGCCGGCGTCGGATACCTCGCTCGACTTCGTTCCACACTTCTCGTGTGATAAAGCCATCACCCGTCGTGAGCCGCAACACGTCGTCAACAGGGTTGCGGCCTACATGCAAAACATGAATGTGCGAACGAAACTGTGCCGCAGCCACATAGGCAAACCCCAGAACGCTTTCGTCCAGCTTGTCGCCCAGAAGCGGCACCAATATCGTCTTGATCATCGACGCCTCCCGGCGGATCGAGCCTATCCATACAGCAGCGCACAGAGTTGGAATTGATTGAAATCAACGTGCGCGCCGCCGACCTACGTAAACTTACCTAGGCGTTCGTTCGGATATTATCCTGGTCGATAAGGCGGCATCCTGTTGGAAATCGTCCGCGCGCCGGGGCCCAAAAGATGAATCGTCAGCAGGGTAAAAGCCAATTCGTTGCGGGGCTTTGTCTAGCTGGACTTCTTCTGGCAATCCCGCTGCCGGTGCAGGCGGAAGGCCCGGGCATTCGCGAGCTATTGACGGCACGCAGCGCCAATTCTTCCCGGACCGAACTTTACGAATTCTACGCG
>Ga0070661_100000041_pt1 | contig 99916 bp, 99 predicted proteins | sample KBSC43metaG_FD_64663 | JGI IMG/M metagenome (GOLD analysis project Ga0070661, IMG submission 64663) | Corn rhizosphere microbial communities from Kellogg Biological Station, Michigan, USA - KBS C4-3 metaG | ecosystem: Host-associated > Plants > Roots > Rhizosphere > Soil ... | reverse complement strand
GATCGCCGGCGGCACCGAGATGATGAGCTACACCGCATCCAGCGCCGATCCGAAAGCGCCGCCGATGATGGACAGCGGCAACTTGCACCTGCGCGCGCTCCATCCGCAATCGCATCAGGGTGTTTGCGCCGATGCCATTGCGACGCTTGAAGGCATCAGCCGCCAGGCGGTAGACGAACTCGCGCTCGTCAGCCAGCAACGCGCCGACGCCGCGATCAAGGGCGGACATTTCAAAAAGAGTCTTGTGCCGGTCTATCGCGAAGACGGCACGCTCGCACTCGATCACGAGGAATTTCCGCGTCCGCAAACCACGATGGAAGCCTTGTCCGCGCTAAAGCCGTCCTTCGCGGCGATGGCCGAATTTCCGCTGGACGACAAGGGCACGACCTATGGCGGATTGATCCGTCAGGTCTATCCCGATCTCAAATTCAATCACGTTCATCACGCCGGCAATTCTTCCGGCGTCGTGGATGGCGCGGCCGCGGTTCTTCTCGCGTCGGAAAAATATGCGAAGAAAAACGGCTGGAAGCCGCGCGCCCGCATCGTGGCGACCGCGAATATGGGCGACAGCCCGACGCTGATGCTGAACGCGCCGGTCCCCGCCGCGCGCAAGGTGCTGGAGAAGGCGGGACTGACACTCGACGACATCGACCTCTTCGAGATCAACGAGGCGTTCGCCGTGGTGGCGGAGAAGTTCATTCGCGACCTGAAACTCGACCGTTCGAAGGTGAATGTTAACGGCGGCGCGATGGCGCTCGGCCATCCCATCGGCGCCACGGGCTCGATCCTGATCGGCACCATCCTCGATGAACTGGAACGCCGCGATCTCAAGCGGGGCCTCGTCACCATGTGCGCCGCCGGCGGCATGGCGCCGGCCATCATCGTGGAGCGGGTCTAAGACGGTAAAAAATCCGTTAACGAATACGGAAGATTCGTTTGTGACGCGCAATTTTCTTTGTTAATTTTCGGTTGCAACGGAGGGGCGCTACCCGCCCCTCCGACAGCTAACCGAGAGAACCATGACATTCCACAGCGCCATCGGCCGTTCGCTCGACATCGCGGACGTCAATCATTTCTGGAAGTTCGGCTATGTGAAGCTGCGCGGCTTCCTTTACGACCACGAACTGGATGACCTGCGCGACGCGATGGACGACGCGCTCTCCACCTACGAGGCGAGTCCGAATTTCTACAACGTCACCGCCATCGGCGACTCCATCTGGGGCAGCGCCGAGGAGATCGACGCCGCCAGCTCTTCTCAGCACGACGTGAATGCGCTTGGCTCCTTCATGCGCGAATCCGGTTATCCGCGTCTTCTCGACAAACCCAAGAACTCCGTTCAGCGCGGTCGCTTCCTGGTCGACACCAGCGTGTGGCGGCGCGAACCGCGGCTGGCGAGCCTGGCGCTCGAAGGTTCGATCCCGGCTGCTGCGGCGACGTTGCTTGGCGTCAATCGCACGCGCTTCTTCGACGACCAGTTGTTCGTGAAAGAGGGCGGGGCGGTCGACAAGGCGGCGTTCCACCAGGATCTGTCTTATTTCCATCTCGACGGCGAAATGGGTTGCGTGGCGTGGATACCGCTCGACAGCGTGCGGCGCGGCGGCGGTTGTATGGGATATGTCCCCGGCTCGCACAAATGGGGCAAAACCTACAATCCGAACGTCTTCGTCAGCGAAATGCCGTCACCCGGCAGCACAAGCGACAACATGCCGTCCATCAACGCCGATCCGGAAAAATACAACGTCCGCTACATTGAAGCCGATCCGGGCGACGTCGTGATCCATCATTTCCAGACCATCCACGGTTCGGAAGGAAACACGTCGGGCCGCACGCGGCGCGCGTTTTCATTGCGTTATTGCGACGCCGACATCCGCTATCGCATCCGTCCCGGCGCGCCGTTCCAGCCGATGCACCGTCAGGATTCCGTCGACGGCGATCCGCTGGACAATGACATTCATCCTATCGTCTGGAGCGCGATCTAATCCGCCGCCAGCTTGTATGACGGGCTCCGAAGTCTAATATCGTCTTGGCGGCGGACATGAGTGTTCGCCTGCCGGGATCTTTCAACGGAGGAACAGATGACTTTGCGGCTTGGAAGCGTTGCGCCGGATTTTCGCGCGGAAACCACCGAGGGGCCGATCCAGTTCCACCAATGGCTGGGAGATTCCTGGGGCGTATTGTTCTCGCATCCCAAGGATTTCACGCCCGTCTGCACCACCGAACTCGGCTACATGGCCAAGATCAAGCCGGAATTCGACAAGCGCAACGTCAAGATCATCGGTCTGTCGGTCGATCCCGTTGATCGTCATTCGGGCTGGGCAAACGACATCAAGGAAACGCAAGGCACGGCACCCAACTATCCGATCATCGGCGATCCCGATCTCGCGGTCGCCAAACTCTACGACATGCTGCCGGAAGCAGCCTCGGGCAACGCGAAGGATCGTACGCCCGCCGACAACCAGACGGTGCGCAACGTCTTCATCATCGGCCCCGACAAGCAGATCAAGCTGATCCTGGTCTATCCCATGTCGACGGGGCGCAACTTCGACGAAGTGCTGCGCGTGATCGACTCCATGCAGCTCACCTCGAAGCACAAGGTCTCCACGCCGGTGAACTGGACGCCGGGCGGCGACGTCATCATCTCGCCCGCGGTCTCGGAAGACGAGGCGAAGAAGATGTTTCCGCAGGGCTGGAAGACGCTCAAACCCTATCTGCGGGTCACCAGCCAGCCGAAATAAGACGGTCAGGGTTTGGGCGGAGCCGGCTAAACCGGTTCCGCCTCTTGTATGGGTCAACTGGTATGATAAGTTGACCAGATGGCCCTCGAACCCGTCTCCCGGCAATCCCTGTCGGAATCCGTCTATCTGCAACTTCAAGACAAGATCGTCCGGGGCGAGCTTGCGCCGGAGAGCGCGCTGCCGTCCGAACGCGCGCTGAGCGAGGCGCTGGCCGTCAACCGCGGGGCCGTGCGCGAGGCCATCAAGCGCCTTCAGCAGGCGGGACTGGTCGCCGTCCGTCACGGCGGCAATCACACGATCCGCAATTTCGAAGAGGAAGCGGGTCTCGAATTGCTCCCTTCACTGCTCGTCGATGGAAGAGGCCGCCTCGATATCGAGGTGCTGCGCTCCATCATGGCGATGCGCTCCGCGCTGGCACCGGAGGTTGCGGCTTCGGCGGCGGAAAAGGGCGGAGAGGCTCTGGCGGCAAAGCTGGAAACGTTGCTCGATCGAATGCGCCAAGCCGAACGCGACCTCGCGCAACTGCAATCGCTCGTCTTCGATTTCTGGAAAACGCTGGTGGCGGGAAGCGGCAACATCGCCTTCCGGCTCGCCTTCAACTCCATGACCAAGACTTATGTGCAGGCTTGGGATGCGATACGCACGACGCTGGAGCCGGAATTGCGTGACATCGGCAATCTGCGCGCCATCGCAGCCGCCGTTCGCGCGCGCGATGTGCAAGCCGCGCGCACAGCCGCACGCCGCCATATCGAAATCGGACGCGCCGCCATGGACAAGGCGTTAGGGGGACAAAAATGAAAATCGACGATGGCGTGATGATCGCAGCCGCCGACACCGCGAAAAACAACCCGGCTTTACCGCCCGAACGGATGCCGCGCAACAGAAGCGCCGCGATCAAGTTTTTCGTCTCGCACACCAGTCCGCAACTCATCGCGCTCGCGGTGTTGCTGGCCGTGGTTGCGCGCATATGGGTCGGCAACTTCACCTGGGTCGACGCGGTGGTCGCGCTGGCTGCGTGGGCGTATTTCCCGATCAACGAATGGCTTATCCACGTCTTCATGCTGCATTACAAACCGCGCAAGATCTTCGGCCGCACCATCGACTTTCATTTGCCGAAAACGCATCGCTGGCATCACGCAGAACCCTGGAACATGGAATGGATCTTCATTCCGCGCCATGTGCACCGTCTGGTATTCCCGCTGATCGCGTTGATCGTGGTGTTGGCGGGATCGTGGCGCGGGCCGGTGCTGAGCTATTTCACGGTCTATCTGCTGCTGGGGCTGCATTACGAATGGGTGCATTACCTCGCGCACATCCCGTGGTGCCCGGATGTCGCCTATTACAAGCGCCGCGTGCGCGAGCATCGCTGGCATCATTTCCGCAACGAGAATTACTGGTGGGGTGTTTCGATGGGTTCCGGCGACCGGATTTTCCGGACCGCGCCCGCGGTGGAAGACACGGGCCGTTCGGGCACGGCTGCAACGCTCGGCATAGGCAAGGACGCGGCCTGAACTATTCCGCCGCCATCTTGTGCATCCCGCCGGAAGGTTTCGTGCGCGCCGTCAGCGATTGCAATGTTCCCGCACCTGCGGGCGTAATCGAATATTGCGCGAACTGAACGGTGGATTGGACGCATTTCAACAGGCCGCGTTGCGCCAGCCGGTCTGCGACATGGCGAAAGCGATAGGCTGCGATGGAGACGCAGCGGGGCGAGGCATTCAACGCGCCTTGCAATACGATTTGTTCTCGGTGGTCCAAGGTTGCCGCCCTCCACCGGCCGAACAGTTAACGCGCGAACCGCACATTCGATCCCGCTTTGCGCGCGTTTAAGACAGCATTTTGCGCAGGTTTTCTTCAATCTGCGGCCATTCGGAAGCGACGATGGAATAGCGGGCGGAATTGCGCACCGTGCCGTCCCGTCCGGGCCGGTCGGCGCGGCGGATTCCCTCAAGTTTTGCGCCAAGGCGGGCAATGGCGTTGCGCGAGCGCGTGGTGCGCTCGTCCGTCTCGAAATGAACCCGATGCACTTTCCACGTCTCGAAGGCGTGGCGCAGCATCAGAAGCTTGGCTTGCGTGTTGCACCGCGTCCGCTGCGCCGATTGCGACAGCCAGGTTCCGCCGATTTCAACCGCATCGGGCGTCGTGCGGCCCGCTTGCGGGTGGCCTTCGGGCCAATCCCAGAATTCGATCCGGAAAAAGCTCGTCCAGCCCACCACTTCGCCGCGAAAGACGGTGACGAACGGGTATCGCGTCCCTTCGCGGCGCTGCTGGAGAGCCTTTTCGATCATCGCGCGCGTTTCGGCGATGCCTTCCGGCACCCAGGTCCATTGGAATGTCTCGCGCGATTGCGCAGCCGCTGTCAGCGCCTCCGCATCCGCCGCCGTCAGCGGGCGGAGGAGAACATCGTCACTTTCAAGCGTGAAATCGGGCAAGGTCATGGATCAACCATGCCCAAACTCCAAATGTGCGCGAACCCGCGAAAGAGGAATAGCGGGTTTGCATGGATCGCGCCGAACGGCGCTTATCACTTACCGCCCCCTACGCGGGGCGGTCGACGCGCGAAGCGTGGCGGGTGGGGGGGCGCAACGAAGACGGTGTACGCCCCCCACCCGCCGCCGTTCCGCGACGTCGACCTCCCCGCGAGGGGGAGGTAAGTCGTGCGATGTCAGCCCGCCCCGTTCAGCTCCAACCCCTTCAAACCGCCGTCCGCCCGCCAGTCTTCGAGGATCTTCACAAACGCAATCGGCCCCGCACCATACGGCCCGTTGCGGGCGGCGCGCGGCGAAAGCTTGCCTTCGTTGTTGTAATAACCGGGCGTGCATTCCTCGAAGAACTTCTGCCGCAGGATGGCCAGCGACTCGACGGTCTGCACCCAATCGTTTTCGGCGTCCTGCGCCGCTTCGATGGTCCGCACCTGCCGCTCGCCGCACGTTTTCACGATATAGGCGATATGCTTGCTCTGTTCGTTGAGCATATGCGGGAAGTTGGCGGTGAAGCCCGATTGCGAATTGCTGACGATGAAGCAGTTCGGAAATCCGCGCGAATGGAAGCCGTGCAGGGTGGAAACGCCCTCCTGCCATTTCTCGGACAGCGAAATCCCGCCGCGTCCATACAATTCATAGCCGGAACGCCGCGTGTAGCTGGTCCCGACTTCAAAACCCGTGGCATAGATCAGGCAATCGATTTCATATTCCTTGCCGTTGGCGACGATGCCGCGTTCGGTGATCCGTTCCACGCCTTTGCCCGCCGTATCCACCAGCGTGACGTTCGGGCGGTTGAAGGTCTCAAGATATTCGTCGTGGAAGCAGGGCCGTTTGCAGAACTGGTTGTAATACGGCTTCAGCGCGTCCGCCGCCGCCTTGTCCCGCACGACGGAATCCACGCGCGCGCGCACCTGTTCCATCTTCTTGAAATCGGCAAGCTGCATCAGCGTGGCGGCGTCTTCCTGCGGCGCGCCTTCGGATTGCCGCTTGCGCGCGAGGAACAGGATGTTGCCGATGATGTCGGTCCAGCCGTCGTTGACGAGGTCTTCCTCCTGGAAGCCGCCGGAGACGAGGATGTTGAAGTTGTTCATCCGCTTCTGTTGCCAGCCGGGTTCGAGATTTCTCGCCCAGTCCGGGTCTGTGGGCCGGTTGTTGCGAACGTCGATGGAAGAAGGCGTGCGCTGAAACACGTAGAGTTCTTTCGCGTGCGCGCCCAGATGCGGCACGCATTGCACGGCGGTGGCGCCCGTCCCGATGATGCCCACGCGCTTGTCGGCAAGCTTCGTCAATCCGCCTTGCGAGGTTCCGCCCGTGTACTCGTAGTCCCAGCGGCTCGTGTGGAAGGAATGGCCCTTGAAATCGTCGATGCCCGCAATGCCCGGCAATTTCGGGCGATGCAGCGGGCCGTTCGCCATCACAACGAAGCGCGCCTTCATCGCATCGCCGCGATTGGTGTGCACGATCCAGCGCGAGGACGCTTCGTCCCAGCGCATCTCCGTCACTTTCGTCTGGAAACAGGCGTTGCGGTAAAGATCGAACTTCTTTCCGATCGCGCGGCTGTGCGCGAGGATTTCCGGCGCGCGGGAATATTTCTCGACCGGGATGTAGCCGATCTCTTCGAGCAGCGGCAGATAGATGTACGATTCCACGTCGCAGGCAGCGCCCGGATAACGGTTCCAATACCAGGTGCCGCCGAAATCGCCGCCCTGTTCGATGATGCGGACGTCTTCGACGCCCGCTTCGCGCAGCCGCGCGCCCGCAAGCAATCCGCCGAACCCCCCGCCCACGATGACGACTTCCACTTCGTCGGTCAGCGGCGCGCGCGTGAATCCCGGCTCGACATAAGGATCTTCGAGATAGTGGGCATAGTCGCCCTTGATCTCGACATACTGTTCGTTGCCGTCCGCGCGCAGGCGTTTGTTGCGCTCTTCAAGATATTTCGCCTTCAGCGCCGCCGGATCGAAATCCAGGTCTGCCGCCGCCTTCATTTGAGCCGACATTTCGCGTCCTACCGATGCTGACTAATTGTCAGTTTGAGGGAGGCATGGGCCTCGCGCAAGAGGGCCGTCAGAATGGGAGGTATGCTTAGTCGTCGATGGCCTGATAGGCGAGCGTCAGGAAATCATTGTGCAGCTGGACCACGGTTTCGTCATAGCCGCGCTGCCCAAGGAAGATCATCACCATGTCCTCGTGCGGATCGGACATCCAGATGGTGCCGAGGCCGCCCGTCCAGCCGAACCGGCCGGGGTTCGCCGAAGGGCCGTCGCGGCGGGTGATGACTGAAACGCCGAAACCCCAACCCTGATTGTCCCAGAAACCGGGGAAGAACGATTCGGGAGATTTGTTTTCGGGTTGAAGCTGGTCGGTGATCATCGCCTCGACGGTCGGGCGCGACAACAACCGTGTCGCGCCGTTCTTGCCGAGACGCGCCATCATCCGCCCGAAGGCAAGATAATCGTCGATGGTCGAAACAAGTCCGGTGCTTCCGGTGGGATACATTTTCGCGCGCACGGATTGGCCGTTGAATTCGTCGAAGCGTTCGAACTTTCCCTGGAAGACATAGCTTCCGGCCAAACGCGGAAGCTTCTCCTTCGGAACGGTGAAGCCCGTGTCCTTCATTCCAAGCGGCGCAAAAATTCGTTCGGCGAGAAAATCTTCGAACCGCTTGCCCGCCGCGCGCGCGATCATCACGCCGAGGATGTCGAAAGACGTGTGATACTGCCAGCGCTGGCCCGGTTGAAACATCAGCGGCACCTGCGCGAACCGTTTCATCATTTCATCGGGTTCGAACGGCGGTCCCATCGGTCCGGGGCCGATTTGGAGATCGGATACGAGTTTCTGGATGGGATAGGTGCCGGGCGGCGCCATGGTCATGCCATGTCCCGAACGCATGGTCAGAAGATCGCGCAAGGTGAGCGGCCGTTCCGCAGGTACGGTGTCATCGAGCGGGCTTTTCACGCTCCGCAGGACTTTCCGGTTCGCAAGTTCGGGAAGTAACCGGTCCACCGGTTCGTCCAATCGCAGGCGGCCTTCCTCCACCAGCATCATTGCCGCGACAGCGGTCACGGGTTTGGTCATGGATGCGATCTGGAAAATCATGTCCCGCTTCATGGGACCGCGCGATTCCAGATCCTGCACACCCGTCACGTCGACATGGACATCGTCGCGGCGCGCCACCATCGCCACGATTCCCGGCACCTCGCCGGATTCGGTCGTCCGGCGCAGGTGATCGGTCAGGCGTGTCAGCCGCTGTTTGGAAAGCCCACTCATTGCATCACCTCCCGACTGGCTCGCTTGATGCGGGCCAGTAACCTCTGGCCTCTAAGTTATTGAAAGAGTTTGAGAAAAATTTTTTCCTACCTAGGTCTTGAAACTAGGTTTTCCATAGAATACATTCCCCTACAGGATTTTAGAGGACCACCACTTCCATCACGCAGCAGCCCTGGCGACGGCCAGCACGCCCTGCAACGCGACACGAGACAATACAGGGATAGGGGTGTCACCTCGTGTGCACTGCGTGTCCTTCCGCCAGTTTCGATCCGGCAACCGGGCGTCAGGGGCGAAAGAACAATTCCCGCGGGACGAGCCAATGTGCGGGTGTCGATTGTTACGAAAATGTGCCCCGCTGCTGACGCTCCGACCTCCGCCATCTTTGTGGGCGCGGCGCAGTGAAATGCGCCGTTCGTTTCGCGAGGGTGGCGGAGGCATATCTAGCGCTATCTCAACCACCATCGGCCTCATCGCATCACTTCGCGTACATGCGTTTCAGTTCGGCTTCCAGATAGTCGATCGCGGCTTCGGTGCCTTCGCGGCGGCCGGCAAGATTGTCCACGCCGTCGAGAAAGACGATCTGCTCGGTATAGATCATCCGCGTGCCCGAACCGTTCGGACGAAACTCGACGGTCGCCGTCGAAACCGTGATCAGCGTCTTGTCGAGATGCATGTCGAAGGCGAGCACGATGCGCTCGTTCTCGATAATGTCCTTGTAGACCCCGTCGTATTTGTGAACCGCGCCACCCGGCGGCCCGCCATGGGAATGTTCGCGGCCGCCGACGCGAAAATCGAGCGACTGCTCGTCCTGTCCCCATTCCGGCGGGCCGGAAAACCAGCGCGCCTTGGCTTCCGGGTCGGACCACGCCTTGAAAACCAGCGGCGGCGCGAAATCGAGCTTGCGTTCGATGGTGAAGGTCGCGTGATGAAGGCTGTGTTCGGTCATCTGATCCTCAGCGCGGCAGCATGTGGAAATAGGGCTCGGCTTCCTTCAGCACCCGCGCATAAGACGGCCGCTGCTTCAGGCGTTCCAGATAAGCATTGGTCTTCGGAAATTCCGTCGCCAGCGGCACGATGCGATTGGCATAGAACAGGGCAGGGGCCGCCGAACAATCCGCAAGCGTGAATGCATCGCCCATGATCCAGCCATTGCCGCGCGCGCCCTCGATCATTCCCAACGCCGTGCGCATCGCGGCGATGGCCTGGTCGACGCCAAACGGATCTTTCTTGTCCGCGGGGCGAAGAACATCGCCCATCACCTTCTGCATATGCGTGTGGATATGAAGATCGAAAAACCGATCCCGCATCCGCACCTGCCGCGCCAGATCTGGGTCTGCCGGAATGAAGCGCGTTTTGCCGGGGTAATGCTGATCCAGATATTCGATGATGATGCTCGATTCCGGCACCATCCAATTGTTTCGGGATGTATCCTCGATGACCGGGAATTTCCCCACCGGCCAGACCTTTAAGAACGCCGCGCGCGACTCCGGATCGCCGAGATTGACCACAACAGGCTCGAACGGCGTGTCGTTCTCGTAAAGCGGGATCAACGCCTTGTGACAATAGGACGAGAGCGGATGAAAATAGAATTTGAGCGACATGGCTTTCCTCACTGTGCTTTCTTGGCACCCGGCCAGGCGGGCCCGGTGAATTCGGTTTCGATAATCAAGTCGACATCGTCGCCCACGCCCATGGTCGTGCCCGGCGCGGGAATGCCGTATGCAAGCCCGAATAGCGAACGCTTGAACGATCCCTGCACGGAGAACCCGACGCGCGCGTTGGGATCCATGGCGAAACCGGGATAGCCGCCGTTGAACGTGGCATCCAGCACCACCGGCTTGGTGACACCAAGCAGCGTAAGATCGCCTGTGATCCTTGCCGTCTTCGGTCCTGTCAGTTCGATCTTCGTGGCGTGATAGGTCACCTTCGGGAACAGTTTGGTGTTCAACCACTGCGCGCCCCGCAAATCGTCGAGGAAGCCCGCCGGTGGATTGTCGCTCGTGAGCGTGTTGGGATCGATAGTGGCGTCCAGCGTCGCTTTCTCGGGATGCTTCGGATCAATGACCAGCGTCATATCGATCCCCGTAAAGCGCGCGGTGAAATGCGAGAAGCCAAGGTGATTGAGCCGGACAATCAGGCTCGTATGCGCCTTGTCCTCGGTGTAGGTGCCGCCAGGAAGATCCGTCGCCGCCGGCTTTATCGACGCTGCGTAACCCGGCAATGCGCCCGCCGTCATTGTCAGCAGGGCGCAAGCGATAAAAAAACGCTTCATGTCGCTTCTCCTTATTTCTTCGCCAGGAAATTCTCGAGGCCGTCGATGGTTTGCTCCCAGCCGGCTTCCATACCTTCCAGCATCTGCTCCGCGGCGGGGCACCGCCGGGGCGAACGATCTTGTCAGTGGTTTTCGACGTTGATCATCCAGGGAATGCCGAAGCGGTCGTTGACCATACCGAATTTCGCCGACCAGAAGGTTTGCTGCAGGGGCATGGTGACGTTTCCGCCTTCGGAGAGTTCCTTGAAGATGCGCTCGGCATCTGCCGTGCTGTCGACGGTCAGCGACACGTGCCAGCCCTGCGGCTGCTTGTAATAGTCGCCCGGCGCGTCCGAACCCATGATGATCTGGCCTTTCACGCTTAGCCGCACATGCATGATCATGTTCTGCCACGCCGGGTCGGTGTTCATTTCCGGGGGCGCATCCTTGTGCGTCATCATCATCTCGATCTTGCCGCCGAAGCACTTCTCGTAGAAGCGGAACGCTTCCGCGCAGTTGCCTTTGAAGTTCAGGTAGGGGGCTACTTGCATTGTCTTCTCCTTGGTTTTCACGTCTCGTCCACGAGAGGCATGGTCAACGTCTTGTTTCTTTGTCTCGGCCTCAGCCCTCTAACTTCGCGAGATATTGTTCGAGCTGATCGAACGTGCCGCCGAACCCTTGCGTCATCGAAGGCTTCATGGCGTCGAAACGCGCGTTCTCTTCGGCGGTCGCATTGAATGGCCGGCCGCGCAGGCTAACTGTCGTCCTGCCGTTCTCTTCGGTGAACGTGACCGTGTTGAGAACTTCCAGCGGCCAGTCGGCCGCGAACGGCGCACGCACCATATTGCCGTCTTTGTCGGAGAACGAGTTGGTGAAGACGATGCGACCTGGCGCGGAAATTTCGCGATAATTGAATTTGCCCCACATCTCCTGGCCGGTCGGCCCGCGCATGCCATAGTGGAAGATGCCGCCGGGACGGAAATCGAGCGTGCCGGACAGCCAGGCGAACCCCGTCGGTCCCCACCATTTCGAAAGGTGTTCGAGCGTCGTATAGACCTTCCACACCAGTTCGCGCGGCGCATCGAAGGTGCGTGAATAGGTGAAGTCTTGGGTCGTGTTGTCGTTGGCGGTCATTATCGTGTCCTTTAGGGCTTGAGATCGGTTGCGGCGCGATAGCTGCCGTCCATGTAGAACGGCACCGAGTCGTGCAGATGCGCGATTTTCCATTCGCCGCGCTCCTTGCGGAAACAATGGGTGACGCGCGTCCAGATATCTGGTCGTTCGCCGTTACGCTTGGTGCCGCTCATGCGGCTCACGCCGTACGCGAAGGCGAGGTTGCCGGAGATCTCGATGTGTACGTCACGCAGTTCGAGATTGATCGGCCCACTCCAGGTGTCGAACCATTGCTCGAGAACCCCCTTGTTGCGGCCTTCCGAAGCTTTGTTGCGCAGCGGCGGCGCAAGATTTGCGACCACGATGTCGTCGGCATAATGCGCAACCATCGCGTCGGCATCCTTGGCGTAGAGCGCCTTGGCCGCACCGTCGAGAATGCTGCGAATCTGGGCTTCGTCCTGGAATGTATCGGTCATGGCGGACCTCATATCGTTGCTAGATAAGCGTCGAAGCGGTCGAACGCGCTGTTCCAGCCATAGTTGTGGCCATCACGGTTCTTCACGGTGTCGAACAGGAACTGCTTGAATGTCATGCGCGTTTTGCCGGCCACATCTTCGAGTTCAATGGTAACGAAGGTCTCGTTGGGCGGTGTACCGCCTTTCATGCCTTCCCACGCGAATGTGAACGCGAGTTTCCTGGGTTCCTCGATCTCACGATAAACGCCGCTCTGCCAGAGGTCTTCGATGCTATCGACGGAACGCAACCCGATGCGCCATCTGCCGCCCACGCGGAAATCGTTGTCGACCTTCATCGCGGGATATTCACGCGGCCCCATCCAATGAATGAGGTGGCTGGGGTCGCTCCACATCTTGAACACCAATTCGCGCGGCGCATCGAATATGCGCGTGATGACGAGCGTGCGTTCTTCCGTAGCGATGTCACTTGCGCTTGCGGTCATCGGTCTTCCCCTTGGCTTGCAGTTCGCGCAGGTATTCTTCGAGGCGGTCGAAACGCTTTTCCCAGAGGCGGCGATAGCGTTCGAGCCATTCGTCGACGCTCTTCAGCGCCTGTGGTTCCAGCTTGCAGGGGCGCCATTGCGCATCGCGGCCCCGGCTGATGAGCCCCGCCTTCTCCAGAACCTTGAGGTGCTTGGAGATGGCGGGCGCGCTTATCTCGAACGGTTCGGCCAGTTCCTTCACCGAGGTCTCACCCAGTGCCAGCCGCGCGAGGATCGCGCGCCGCGTGGGGTCGGCGAGGGCCGCGAAGGTGGCGTCCAGGCGATCGGGCATTTATAATAAACCATTCAGTTAATTAACTTGATGGTGAAATATCGCTGGGAACGCCGAAAGTCAAGTGACGCATCCTTTTTTTCCGAATTGACAGAAAGCTTGGTTTCGTACACTGTAATCGTACATCGTACGAAATACATATGCCCCGCGAGCTTACTCAGGAAGACGTTCAGGATTTTCGCGCCCGCGTAGGCGAGGCCGCGGCTGCGCTTTATACCAAAGGCGGCGAGGGCGCGGTCACTATGCGCGAGATCGCGCGCGCGCTCGGTTCAAGTCCGATGGGCCTCTATCGCTATTTCCGCGACCGCGACGAGATCATCGCGTATTTGCGCACCGCCGCGTTCAACAAATTCGCGCAAAGCCTTGAAACCGCTTTTGCTACGGGCGGCGATCCGTTCGCGCGGGCGCGTGCGGTCGGCCGCGCCTATCTCGATTTCGCGTTGGAGAATCCCGGCGATTATCGCCTGATGTTCGATCTTAGTCAGCCCGACGAACACGGAAACGACGAACTCGCCAAAGCCAGCGCACGCGCGACGCGCACCGTCACGCGCCATGTCGACGATTTGCGCGGGGCCGGAATCGTCTCGGGCGATTCAAAAGAAATCGGCCGGGCATTATGGGCTGCAGCCCATGGCGTGATCGTGCTGCATCTCGCCGGTCGCTTGCCGAAGGACACCGATGTCCGCGCCTTATATTTCGAAACCATGCGTCTGACCTTCCGCGGCGCGCGCACACTGTCCAGCAAGATCGAATCTCTCGCCAACTCGAAACGGAGCCTAACATGACCATTCACACGACGCCCTTGCGCGCGTTACCTGGCGCACTCGCCAAACCGCTGTCAATTCCAGTGATCGGTTCGCCGCTCTTCATTATCTCTAATCCCGATCTCGTCATCGCACAGTGCAAGGCGGGTGTGATCGGTTCGTTTCCGTCGCTCAACGCGCGCCCCGTTTCGCTACTGGACGAATGGCTCGCGCGTATCACCGAAGAACTGGCCACGCATGATCGCGCCAATCCCGATAAGCCCTCCGCGCCCTTTGCCGTGAACCAGATCGTTCACAAATCCAACGACCGTCTGGAGCAGGATCTGGCGCTCTGCGTGAAATACAAAGTGCCGGTCGTCATCACCTCCCTCGGTGCGCGCACGGATGTGAACGATGCCGTGCATTCCTATGGCGGCGTTACGCTGCATGACATCATCAATGTAAAGTTCGCCCGCAAAGCCATCGAGAAGGGCGCGGACGGATTGATCGCGGTCGCGGCAGGCGCGGGCGGTCATGCGGGCACGACGTCACCCTTTGCGCTGATCGAAGAAATCCGCGAATGGTTCGACGGTCCCATCGCGCTGTCGGGCTCAATCGCGTCGGGTCGTGGTGTGCTCGCTGCGCGCGCGATTGGCGCAGACTTCGCCTATATCGGCTCGGCGTTCATCGCAACGGAAGAAGCCAACGCCCCCCAAGGCTACAAGCAGATGATCACAGAAAGCGCTGCCGACGATATCGTCTATTCCAATCTGTTCACCGGCGTCCACGGCAATTATCTTAGGCCTTCTATCATCGCGGCAGGCCTCGATCCCGACAATCTTCCGCAATCCGATCCGTCGAAAATGAACTTCGGCTCCGGCGGCAACACGGACAAGAAGGCATGGAAGGACATCTGGGGCTGCGGTCAGGGCATCGGTGCGGTGAAGAGCGTCGTTCCGGCGGCCGAGTTGATCGCGGGGCTAGAACGCGAATATCACGCGGCGAGAAAGCAGATAGTCGTTTAAGCGCTTTGGTGCGTTCTGATCGCGTCGAGAAAGAGGGTGGCGAATTCTTTCGACTTTGCGGCGCCCACGCCATGCACTTCGCCGAACTCGTATTCGTTACGCGGACGCTTCTGTGCCATGTCGATTAGCGAGCGGTCCGAGAACACGACATAGGCAGGCACCTGCCGCTGCTTGGCGAGCCGCATGCGAAGCTGCTTCAAGGCCTCCAGCAGTGTGGTTTCCGCACGCGATAGCGCCGCGTCCTCTGTAGCTTTGGCGCGTTTTTCCTTTCGCGTCGCAGCGCTTGCCGGGCGATAACGGAAATTTTCATCTCCCTGCATCAGCCCGCGACCTTTGGGCGAAATCCGCAATCCTCCGTAGCCCCCGATGTCGATACGCAGGAACCCGCCGCCCACCAATTGCCGGATCATGGATTGCCATTCCTCGCGCTTGCGACCTGTGCCAACCCCGAACGCGGCGCTGTTATGGTGGCGGTTGGTCAATACCTTCTCGGTCTCGTTGCCACGCAGTATGTCCACGATATGCGCCGCGCCGAACATCTGCCCGGTAAACTGTACCGCTGCCAGAACCTGCTTTGCGTCTTCGGTGCCGTCGACCATCGCAACCGGATCGAGGCAGACATCGCAATTGCCGCAAGGCCCCGCCTCCTCGCCGAAATAGGTCAGTAAGAGCTGGCGGCGGCATTCCGGTGCTTCGCTATAGGCGAGCAGCGCGTTCAACCTCTGGTGTTCGCGGCGCTTGCGATCCTCGCTCGACTCTTCTTCGTCGATGAACATGCGCCGCATGCGGATGTCGCCGAGGCCGAAGAGCATGGCGGCTTCCGCGGGTTCACCGTCGCGGCCCGCGCGCCCGATTTCCTGGTAGTAGGCTTCAAGACTTCCCGGCAGGTCGGCGTGAAAGACGTAACGCACGTCCGGTTTGTCGATGCCCATACCGAACGCGATGGTGGCGACCATCACGATTCCGGCTTCCGTCATAAAGCGGTTCTGATTGGCCTCGCGTGCTTCCTTGGTCATGCCAGCGTGATAAGGAAGGGCGCGCACGCCATGCTCCGAAAGGAACGAAGCGATGTCTTCGGTCTTCTTGCGGGACAGGCAATAGACGACCCCGCTCACGCCGGGCCGCGCCTTGACGAACGCGATCAGTTGTTTCTTGCTGTCTTTCTTGGGCTCGACCGTCAGCCGTATGTTCGGCCGGTCGAAGCCCATTATCAGGGCATCCACATTGCCGCCGAAAAGTTTCTCCGCGATGTCGGCGCGCGTGGTTTCGTCGGCGGTCGCTGTCAACGCCGCAATCGGCACGCGCGGAAAAACCTCCCGCAGCCGCGTCAGCGCTTCATATTCGGGCCGGAAAGTCGGTCCCCATTGCGAGATGCAATGGGCTTCGTCGATGGCGATCAGGTTCACCGGCAGCTTCGCCAACGCCGAAAGCATCCGTTCGGTCATCAGCCTTTCGGGCGCCATATATAAGAGTCGGGTCTCGCCGCGTGCCGCGCGCTGCCATGCATCCACATTGCCGTCGCGGTCCTGCGAAGAATTGATCGCATCCGCCGCCACGCCTGCCAGTTTCAGCGCCGCCACTTGGTCCCGCATGAGTGCCACAAGGGGCGAGACGACAAGCGTCAATCCACCCATCACCAACGCCGGAACTTGAAAACAAAGCGACTTACCTGAGCCCGTCGGCATCACCATCAAGAGATGTCGCCCAGACAGAAGCGTATCCACCGCCTCTTCCTGTCCGGGGCGGAAATCGTCGAAGCCGAACACGCTTTTCAAAACGTGCCGCTTGGAATCGCAATGTTCGACTTCGAGTGCTGCCATCATAGTTTCACGGCGTTGTGTGTCGTCTCGCCGAGCATGTTCAACCATTCCTCCGGCGACTGCCGCTGCTTGCGGTTCGGATATTTCTGCGGAATCGCAAGTTTTTCGGCGGTTCGCCCGCGAATCACAACGGAACGCTCCGCCATCGCGTTAAACCAACGATGGATGTTGGGATAGTCCGCAATGTCGACGTTCATTGCGCCGCCCAGCGCTGCGTCCCGGCCCCCGGCGGTGGCCGTAATATACCGGTCGATCATGGAATCCCCCGGAAAATAGCGGAAGCCGCAAGCTTGCGCGATAGCCCCGCGATCCGGCAATAAGGGAGTGATTTTTTTACGCCCCAGTCCTACTCTGCCGGGGTGAGGGATATGAGCACCGCGTGAAAATTAAGCTCCACAAAGGCGATCTGCCCGACGGCCTCGATCTCGGCCCGGTTGTAGCTATTGACACCGAAACACTGGGCCTGTCTTACGTTCGCGACCGCTTGTGCCTCGCCCAACTTTCTGCGGGCGACGATGTCTGCCACGCGGTGCAATTCGCGCCCGGCGGTTACGCCGCGCCGAATCTGAAGCGGTTGCTCACCGATCCGAAGGTGCTGAAGATCTTCCATTTCGCACGCTTCGACGTGGCGATGTTCCAGCGCCATTTGGGTGTTGTCACAGCACCAATCTATTGCACCAAAATCGCCTCAAAACTCGTGCGTACCTATACGGACAAGCACGGACTCAAAGACCTCGTGAAGGAACTGCTCAACGTCGATCTCTCGAAGGAGCAGCAAAGTTCCGATTGGGGGGCGCCGGAACTCACCGAGCGGCAGCTCGCTTACGCCGGCAATGACGTGGCCTATCTCCATCGCCTGAGGGAATCGCTGGATATCATGCTTGCCCGGGAGGGCCGCACGGAGCTCGCCCAGGCCTGTTTCGACTTCCTGCCGGCGCGGGCGGCTCTTGATCTTGCCGGTTGGGATGAGGTTGATATTTTCGCGCATTAGATGGTTAACGCGCTGCCGGGCCTCGTTAACTCCTTGAAAAATTTTAAGACTTGATGCACCAGAGGGGATCGGCCACATTTGGCACGATTTTCGCGTGGGGCGTCGTTCGCGCCTGCGGGATAACACCAAGCAACCAGAGGCCACTCGATGCGCTCCGCCGTGACCGCTGCGGCTACATCTGAAGAGACACCGGATCTCAAGGCCGCCCGCCGTGTGTTCGACGTCGCGGGAGAGGCCATCGCCGCGCTCGGCCAGTCCCTGAACGGCGACTTCAGCCGCGCCATCGATGCGATCCTGTCCATCAAGGGCCGCGTGATCGTCAGCGGCATGGGCAAGAGCGGCCACATCGCGCGCAAGATCGCAGCCACGCTCGCTTCCACAGGCACGCCTGCCTATTTCGTGCATCCCGGCGAAGCCAGCCACGGCGATCTCGGCATGGTAACGCGCGAGGACGCCGTGCTGATGCTCTCCTATCGTGGCGAGACGGTCGAGCTTGGCGATCTGATGACCCACGCTAAGCGCTTGCGCGTTCCCCTGATCGGCATCGCGGGCTATCCCCATTCCACGCTGCTGCAAACCGCCGACATCGCGCTGGTGCTGCCGAATGCGCGCGAAGCCTGCCCGATGGGCTTGGCGCCTACCACCTCCACCACGCTGATGCTGGTGCTGGGCGATGCGCTGGCCGTGGCGTTGATGGAACGGCGCGGCTTCACCGCCGATCAGTATCGCGATTTCCATCCCGGCGGCTCGCTCGGCAAGGCTCTGATACGCGTCGGCGATATCATGCATACCGGTGAAGATATGCCGCTGGTGGGTGAAGATGCGTCGATGCAGCAGGTGGTCCTCACCATGGCTACGCGCCGTTTCGGATGTGTCGGCATCACCGACAAGAAGGGCGCGCTCGCAGGCATCATCACCGACGGCGATCTGGCTCGCCACATGGACCGCGACCTTCTCGACCGCAAGCCGCTCGACGTGATGACGCGCAATCCCAAGGTCATCGCCGCGGACCGCCTCGCCGCGGAAGCGCTCGCGCTGATGAACGAAAAGAAGATCACCCAGCTTTTCGTTCTCGACACGTCCAAACATCCGCAAGGCATCCTACACATGCATGATTGCCTGCGTGCGGGAGTGGGCTGATGGCGGAGCGCGCCACCACGCTGAAAGCCCGCCGCCGCGATTGGAGCGCGCGACCGCGCGGCACGATGCTCGATGCCGAGCGTTACACGCGCTTCGTCACGCTGATGAAGCGCGCCTTGCCGATTGCCGCACTGGTGCTGCTCGCAGCGGTTGCCGTTTACGTTTTCCAGCCGCGCCAGCAGGACCGCATGGCGATGACCTTCGAGCGCGTCGGCGAAGTTGCCAACGACCTCGCGATGGTCAAGCCGCGCCTTTCCGGCAGTGATGCCAAGGGCAATCCCTTCGTCGTCACTGCTGATCGTGCCGTACAAGACAGCCGCAATTCGCGCCGTGCGCGCCTTGAAAACGTCGATGCCGACATGACGCTCGACAAGGAACGCTGGCTCAACGCCACCGCCGCCAATGGTCTGTTCGATGCCGACGCGCGGACGCTGGTGCTGGATGGGGGGATTTCCGTGTTCTCCGACAACGGCTACGAGCTGCACACAAAAAGCGCACATTTCGATCTGAAGAAGGGCTTCGTCCATGGCGAGCAGAAGGTCACTGGACAAGGCCCCCTGGGAACCATGAGCGCCGACATGTTCGAGGTCGACAAGGCCACGCAGCAGATCCGTCTCAGAGGCAACGTGCACACCACTTTCCAGAAGGCGGCGGGCAAGACATGAAAATGAAAACCGCAGCCCTTCTTCTTGCGTTCGTGCCTGCCCCGGCCTTGGCCGCCAACACGCCGCTCGATTTCGGCAGGCACAGCGCCAACGAACCGATCAATGTCTCGGCCGACGCATTCCTCGCCGACATGAAAGGCAAGACCGGCACCTATTCCGGCAATGTCATCGTCACGCAGGGAAAACTCAAACTTCGCGCGGACAAGGTGCGGGTGAACGTGATCGATAACAAACCCGACAAGATCGAAGCCACGGGACACGTCGTGTTCGATTCCGCATCCGGCACGGCACAAGGCGACGTCGGTGTCTACGATGTGGCGCCGCGAACGATCACCTTGAACGGCCACGTTGTCCTGGCAAAGGACAAGAACGTGATGCGCGGAACCACACTGGTCGTGAATCTGGTGACGGGTGCTGCGACCTTGCAATCCAAGGGCGCGAACGGCGGTCGCGTTCAGGGATTATTTACCCCACCGCCCCAGAAGAATTCTCAATCGTTAAAGCCGGCGCCAACCAATCCGTAACCATTCATGCTTCTTTAAGCACAACTAGGCACAGTTCTTGCCCATGACGACAAACGCCACGGAAATCAGCACCAAGACGCCGCGCGCGGAACCTCCGCGCGTGGTCGAAGGCAGTCAGGGACTGGTCGTGACGCGCATCGGAAAGAGTTTCAGGAAGCGGCCTGTCGTGCGCTCGGTCAGCCTGTCGCTGAAGCGTGGCGAAGTGGTGGGCCTGCTCGGTCCCAATGGCGCGGGCAAGACGACCTGTTTCTATATGATCAGCGGCCTCATCCCGGCGGACGCGGGGACCATCGAGGTCGATGGCCATGATGTGACGCATCTGCCGATGTACCGCCGCGCGCGGCTGGGTATCGGCTACCTGCCGCAGGAAGCCTCGATCTTCCGCGGCCTCACGGCGGAAGAGAACATCCGGGCGACCGCCGAACTGATCGAACAAGACCCCGGCCGCCTGGAATCCATGGTGGAAGACCTGCTCGCCGAATTCGGCTTGCTGCATGTGCGCCACACGCCTGCCATCGCGCTGTCCGGCGGCGAACGCCGCCGAGTGGAAATCGCCCGCGCGCTGGCCACGCACCCATCCTACATTCTGCTCGACGAACCGCTGGCGGGTATCGACCCCATCGCGGTCGGCGAAATCCGCGATCTCGTTAAGCATTTGAAGGATCGCGGTATCGGTGTGCTTATCACCGATCATAATGTACGCGACGCGCTCGAGATGATTGACCGCGCATACATCATCCACGAAGGCCATGTACTGAAGGAAGGCCTTCCGTCCGACATCGTGGGCGACCGCGATGTACGCCGGGTCTATCTCGGCGAAAGATTTTCTCTGTGACCGGCAATTGGTGGGCGTAGGTCATGGCTATTTCACAACGGTTGGAGATAAGACAGGGCCAATCCCTTGTGATGACCCCACAATTGCAGCAGGCGATCAAGCTGCTGCAGTTATCCAATCTCGAACTCGCCGATTACGTCGAGCAGGAATTGGAGCGCAACCCGCTTCTGGAACGCGACGACGCGCCCGCGGAACCTGAAAGGCAGGCGGAAGAAACAGCACCCACCAACGAAGCGCTGGACACCGCACTCACGCGCGAGGATTTTTCCAAAGCGGAAGATATGGATGCGGGCCGTGACGACATGTATCCCGACGACAAACCGGATCGCGGAGAGGGCGATAGTTCGCAACCTTTGACGGACTGGTCGACCGTTCGCTCGTCGGGCGCGCGTCTGGAAGGCGACGAAGACGGTCTCGAAAATATTCTGGGCTCAGGTGAGTCCCTCAAGGATCATCTGCTCGATCAACTTGCGATCGCGGCTTTCGATGCCGAACGTCGCCTCATCTGCTTATCGCTGATTGATTGCGTGGACGAGGCGGGTTATCTGCGCGGGGATCTGCAGGAGATCGCGGAACGTCTCGGTACGTCGCTCGATCAGGTCCATGACGTTCTGAATGTCCTACAAGGATTCGATCCACCTGGCGTTGCCGCGCGCGATCTCGCCGAATGCCTCGCCATCCAGCTTCGCGCCAAGGATCGTTTCGATCCGGCAATGGAAATGATGCTGGCGCGCCTCGATCTCGTCGCGCGCCGCGACATCAACGGCCTTTGCACGGCTTGCGGCGTCGATCAGGAAGACATTAACGACATGATCGCGGAAATCCGCGCGCTGACGCCGAAACCCGGCCTCGCGTTCGGCTCAGAGCCCGTGCAGCCGGTCGTCCCCGACGTGTTCGTGCGGGAGGGGCCGGATGGCGGCTGGCATGTCGAACTCAACGGTGACACGCTTCCGCGCCTGCTTGTCAATTCGCGCTATTACACCAAGGTGTCCAAGGAAGCGCGTGAGAAGGATGCCAAAAACTATCTCACCGATTGCCTGAACAACGCGAACTGGCTGGTGAAGAGCCTCGACCAACGCGCGCGCACCATCCTGAAAGTGGCGACCGAACTGGTGCGCCAGCAGGACGGCTTTCTCACCTATGGCGTGCGCCATCTCAGGCCGCTCAATCTGCGCACCATCGCCGACGCCATCACCATGCACGAATCGACGGTGAGCCGCGTCACCTCCAACAAATACATCTCCACGCCGCGCGGTGTGTTCGAGATGAAGTATTTTTTCACTGCAGCCATCCAGGCGGTGAACGGGTCGGAAGCCCATTCGGCGGAATCCGTGCGCGACCGCATCCGCGAGATGATCGAAAACGAAGGTTGCGACGAGATATTGTCCGACGACAGGATCGTGGCGCTCTTGACGGCAGATGGTGTGAATATTGCGCGCCGCACCGTCGCCAAGTACCGCGAGGCGATGCGGATTCCCTCGTCAGTTGAAAGACGCCGCCTCAAGTCAAGCGATATTTCGGCCCCGGCCCACCCCTGAAATCCGCCATCGTTGACATTCCGGGCCGACCCGCTTACACGGCGGGCGCTTTTTTTGAAACGGCCCGGCCCGAAAGGGATTATAGTTAAGTGGTGTACCAGGGACCGTGGTCAAGACATGCGGGTTCGCGTTTCAGGAAAGCAGATTGAAATTGGGGAAGCACTTCCCGAACAAGTGAAGGCGCGTATCGAAAGCGCCATCGAAAAACACTTCGACGGGGGTGCAGGTGCCAGTATCGTTTTTTCGCGCGAGGGGGCTTTTTATCGCGCCGATTGCAAGGTGCATCTGGATTCAGGTGCGGTGCTGACGGCGGTGGGAGAAGCAAACGATGCCTATCGAGCGTTCGACGATGCGCTCGACAAGGTTGAGAAGCAGGCGCGGCGTTACAAACGCAAGCTGAAGAACCATCACGAGAAGGGCAAACCGCAAAAAGGCGCCCTTCTCTAATTCAAGGCCCCCGACATCATGGAAATCACAGATTTGCTCACGCCGGGCTCCGTCATTGCGGCGTTGAAGGCTCAAGGCAAGAAACAGTTGCTGCAGGAGTTGGCCGCCAAGGCCGCTCCGCTCACCGGCCTGCCGGAACGGCGCATCTTCGAGACACTCACCGAACGCGAACGCCTGGGCACCACCGGCGTAGGGCAAGGCATCGCCATTCCGCACGGCCGTCTTGCGGGGCTTACCAAGATCATGGGCCTCTTTGCACGCCTTGAGACGCCTATCGATTACGACGCGGTGGATAACCAGCCTGTCGATCTCGTCTTTCTATTGCTCGCGCCCGAACAGGCAGGCGCCGATCATTTGAAGGCGCTGGCGCGCGTTTCGCGACTGCTGCGCAATCAGACCGTCTGCGAGAAGTTGCGGGCAGCAAACAAGCCGGAAGCGCTCTACGCCATTCTCACCGAACCAAGCGCGGGCCCGAACACGCAGGCTGCATAAAAAGATTTACGCCCAGGAAAAACGAAAGGGCCGAAGCGCGAGTTTCGGCCCTTCGCATTTCGTGTAATCGCAAATGTTCAGTGCACGCTCACCGGCGTCATGTCGTTCTGCACGGCGGCGCCATAGGCGCTGTCCCATGCATCTGTGAAGCCCAGCACGCTGCCGTCCATCGCGTGCAGCACATAGAGCATGGTCTCCTTCGGCAGCTTGATGCCTTGCGGCACGATGCCTTGACGTTTCGCCTCTTCAAGCAACGTGGGCTTGATATAAGTGATGCGAGACGGATCGAACACGTTCAATTCGTTTTCCGCGTCGTCGAATTCTTTTCTTACGGTCATTTTGACCTCCTTCGGACGGCTTTACGCCCTACTTAGATGTGGCGTTTCCGCCACGGATTTCAATGGTACGAATTTCCGGTTCCAATTTGCGCCTTTTGAGTTCCACAACAAGCAGTCCATTCTCCAACGAAGCTCCGGCGACTTCGATCCCTTCGGCGAGCACGAATGCGCGCTGGAATTGCCGGGCTGCAATACCCCGATGGAGGAAGGTTTTCTCGTTGCTGTCGATTTGCTTGCCGCGAATGACAAGCTGATTGTCTTCGACGGTGATGTTCAATTCATCGCGGCTGAAGCCCGCCACAGCGAGCGTGATGCGCAAACTGTCGTTCGATAATTCCTCGATGTTATAAGGCGGATAACCATCGGTCGCAGCTTTCGCAGTGCGTTCTAGCAGACGCTCGAGATGGTCGAAGCCCAGAAGGAAAGGGCTGTTGAAATAGACGTTGCGGTTCATTCCCAAAGCCCTCCAGGCGCTTTGCCGGTCCCGAAACGGCCACCGGAATTCCAATGTCGCGGCCTCCAGAGAGCACCGCTTCCACACGAAGAGATGGGAATTTGAGGGGCATTTTCAAGGTACTCCGGAACCAGGTTGCGCAGCTTTATGTCTCGCGATTGCCCCCCCCGCCGGAACCGGGCAAAAGCCGCCCGTGAGCGACCCCATCATCCTTCTGGACGGCCCTCAAAGGGGGCGGCTCCTGCGTTTCGCGGGGCCGGGGGCCATTATAGAGGCCCACGAACCGGCTGATGTGGGGCTGGCGCTGGCTGCCCTCGAGGAGGCTCGCGCCAAAGGGCACTATCTGGCCGGCTATTTCGGCTACGAGCTGGGTTATGTGCTGGAGCCGCGGCTGGAGCCGCTGCTGCCGGAAGGCCGCAACGGGCCGCTGCTGTGGTTCGGGGTCTTCGACGCCTGCGAGGAGGTGCCCGCCGCCGATCTGGCGCCTCAGGGCAGGGCCTATGCGGGGCCTCTTATCCACGAATGGTCCCGCGAGGAATATCGCCTCCGCTTCGACCGCACCCATCGCTATATCGCGGATGGCGACATCTATCAGGCCAATCTCAGCTTCCGGTCCCGCTTCCGGTTTGCAGGCGATCCGCTGGCGCTGTGGCTGGCGTTGCGCGCGCAGGCATCCGTGTCGCACGGAGCCTATATCGACGATGGCGAGCGCCAGATTGTGAGCCTGTCGCCCGAACTCTTCTTCCATATCTCGCCGTCGGGTGCGCTGACGGCCAAGCCGATGAAGGGCACCGCGCCGCGCGCGCAGGAACCGTCTGCCGACGCGGCGGCGCGCGCGCATCTCGCAATGAGCGCCAAGGACCGCGCCGAGAACCTGATGATAGCAGATCTGCTGCGCAACGATCTCGGCCGTATTGCCGAGACCGGAACTGTCGCGGTGGAGAACCTGTTCGCGGTGGAAACCTATCCGACCTTGCACACGATGGTTTCGACGGTCACCGCGCAACTCAGGTCGCGCACGACGATACCGGAGATCGTGCGGGCGCTGTTTCCCTGCGGCAGCATCACCGGCGCGCCGAAGATCCGCGCCATGGAGATCATCCGCGAACTGGAGGAAAGCCCGCGCGGCGTCTATTGCGGCGCCATCGGTCATTTCGCGCCGGACGGCAGCGCGAGCTTCAACGTCGCCATCCGCACGCTCACCTTGCGCGGGCAGGATGGCGAACTCGGCATCGGCGGCGGCATCGTCTGGGATTCCCGCGCCGATGCGGAGTATGACGAATGCCTGCTCAAGGCGCGCTATTACGAGGCGGCGCGCAAGCCGCTCGAACTGATCGAGACCTTGCGTTATGCGCCGCAAGAAGGCTTCGCGCGGCTGGAATTGCATCTCGCGCGGATGGAAGCCAGCGCCAGGACATTCGCGATCCCGTTTGATCGGTCTGAAGCTTTGCGGGCGTTGGAGAACGGCGTGCGCGAGGTGCAAGGCGCGTTGCGCGTGCGCCTTACCGTGGACGAGGCTGGGCAATTCGCTTGTACGGTTGCGCCGTTGGGCGAGAGCGCGAAGTTCTGGACATATGCGATCTCGCCGCGTCGCGTTAACAGCGCCGATCTTCTTCTGCGCCACAAGACGACGTGGCGCGAGATGTACGAGGAGGAACACGCCAGACTTTCCCGCGAAACCGGATGCGATGAAGTTGTGTTCCTCAACGAGCGTGGCGAACTTGCGGAAGGAAGCCGAACAAATATCTTTGTGCGCATTGACGGAGAGATGTTCACGCCATCGCAATCGGCGGGATTGCTGAACGGCTGTCTCCGCATGGAATTGATGGCGCATGGTGAATGCAAAGAACGCTCGTTGACACCAAGCGATTTGGAAAAAGGCGAAGTCTTTCTTGGCAATTCATTGCGCGGATTAATCCCTGCTCAACCCACACGCCTGGCCTGATCCGCCAGAATCGCACACGCCAACGCCAGCGATTGCGGCAGGACCCATCCGCCTGCCTCGAGCGTCTTGCCCGCTTCGATGTCGGCCTTCGCCATATCCACCAACGTGCCGGAACGCGCACGCAGCGTGTTGGCCGATTTCGCGGCATCGAACGTGCCGAGCTTGGCGATCACCGCATCGCCCACCTTCACCGCCTGTTCCTGATCGGAAATCTGGTCGGTGATGTCGTCATACGGCGAGTGGATGCGTTTTCTGAGAAGGCGAGGGGCCTCCACCGCGATCCCGCCCGCGATGCCCACGCCGATCAGCGCCAGCGCGCTCAACACCAATGGCCTGCGCGTCACGCTCATTTGAAAAATCCCTTCAGATGATCCGCCAGCCGCAGGGTCAGCGCCACGAGATTCATCGTCGGGTTCGATGCGCCGTAAGTGGGGAACAGACCGCTACCTGCCACGAACAGGTTGCTCATGCCGTGTACCAGCCCGGCGGCATCGGTGACGCCCTGTTTCGGGTCGGCGTGCATCCGCGTGGTGCCCATATGGTGATTGCCCCAGTCGAGGCCCTCAAGCCACTCGGCGCGTGTCGCGTGATGGATTTGCAGCAATCCGGCACCGGACGTCAGCAACTGCCGCCCCCATTCCTCCAATGTTGCGCGGTAGCGCGCGAAATCGTCGTCGGAAATCGTATTGTTCAATTTCCCGCGCGGCATTCCCAATGCATCGCGCGTGGTGTCCAGCGTGATGCGCCGTTCGGGATCTGGTGCGGGCTCGAAACCGCAGCCGATCGTATAGGCGTGCGCCTTGCCCGCATTATAGCCCAGCGTTTCCGCCGCTGTTCGAACCGCGGCCTGTCCCAGCGCATCGAGCTTCGCGCCGCCATCGACGGTGATCAGCGATCCCAGAACATGCCGAGTGCGCCGGAAGTTTTCCGTGGGCGCAAAGGCCGCCCGCATCCGTGCGCCGCCCGCGTTCTGCGTGCCGAGGTAATAGGGCGAAAGCTTGCCGCCGAACGTTACCAGCGTCGCGTTGTTGCCCGGTATCGGGTGATCGGAGAAATAGCGGCCGACGAGATCGTTCGCGTTGCCGACGCCCGCCGCCATCACATCGTTGGAGGTCAGCATCAGTCGCGCATTCTCGATCGCGCCCGCGCCTAGCACGACATATTTCGGCGTCACCGAAAACTTCACGCCGGAGAGCGTCGCCACATCAACGCGCTTCAGCGATTTGCCGTCCTTCGCCAGCCGTAAACCGGTGACGTTGGCCTTGGTATAGAGCTTGAGATTGGAAACCTGTTTCAGGTCGTCCGCATAACGTTCGCCGAAATGCGTCGGCAAAACGCTGCCGCGCATCTTGCTGAACTGGAACCAAACCGTCTCGATTCCACCCTTGCCCATGGCGAGCGTCGTGACGGGAAATCTGTTCGGCGCGTCGTCATAGATGAGCGGGCCTGCTTCGACCATTTCCTGCGCGCGCGGATAATAGGCCTCGAGAGCCTCGCGTCCGAACGGCCAGCCGGAGTGCGCAAGCCAGTTGCGTTGTTCGAAGTCGATCTTCTCCAGCGGCCGGCACCACCCGCCCCAATGGTTGGTGCTGCCGCCGAGGAAGCGCATCCGCGATCCGTCCAGCGGCAGGTAGTGCGTGCCGGTTTCCGGCCCCTCGTAGAGCGCCTGCGTCGCCGCATCGAACTCCATCCCGCCGCTTTCGAGCAGGGTGACGCGGATGGGCGTGTTTTTCAGCGCCAACGCCAGCGTTATCCCGGCGGGGCCGCCTCCGACGATCAGAAGGTCTGTTTCGATGGCCGTGCCGGACGGCACGGAGCGGGCGTCGATGAAGCTGTTCAAGTGCGAGTCCGTGAGAGGAGAGAAGGGTGAGCCAGCGGTTTATGGCACGATTCCATTGGGTTAGTCGTTTTTCGAAAATTCCGCACCCCCTCCCCCTGATGGCAAGTTCCTTTGAACCTCACTTTTTGGGAGGGGTGGGGGTGCTCTCCTGGGAGGGCGAGAACTTCCATCGGAATCGGGCGGCGTTTGTTTCATCGCCCGATTGTACCTCAGCTTTGGAGGTGTTCGATTGCTCAGGCGTGCGGCTCGGAAGCGAGGCTTCGCACACCCATCGTGGCGAAGCGGTCGCGATATTCTGCCGGCGTCATGCCGGTGCTGCGTTTGAACAGCGAACGGAAGAAGGCGTTGTCGTCGTAGCCAACCTTCAGGCTGACGGCCTGAATCGGCGCATTGCCATGTTCCAAGAGCGACTTGGCGGCTTCCATGCGCACGGCCTGCAGATACGCGCCGGGCATGCGCCCCGTGGCGGCTTTGAAGCGGCGGATGAATGTGCGCGCGCTCATGCCGGCGCGTTCCGCCAGGTCTTCGGTCGAATGTGCGGCGTGATAGTTCTTTTGAAGGAAGGCTTCGACTTCGCGCACGCGGTCGTCTTCGTGCGGCGGTGAAAGGGGCAGCAACGCATAACCATTCTGATGCGTGCGCGGCATGTTCAGCAACAGGGCTTTGGCGGTTTGCACCGCTACATCATGTCCGCAGAGTTTTTCGACGAGATAGAGACTGACATCGGCAGACGCCATCACACCGCCACTGCAAAGGACGCGGTTGTCTTCTGTAACGACGTAGTCGGATCGCCAATCGACTTTCGGGTAACGCCGCGCGAAATCGCCCGCCACCGCCCAATGCGTGGTCGCTTTTCGACCATCGAGCAAACCCGCATCTGCCAGATACAGCGAGCCCATGCAGGCGCCCGCGATATAGGCGCCCTTCGCATGATGCTTGCGCAGCCATGGCGTCAGCGCATGATTGTCGACCAGTTTCTGTTCGATGGTGAGGCCGGAGGTCGGCACCACGATGATGTCGGTGCGTTCGATGCTCGCGAGGGCGCATTCCGGGGTCATCTTCAGTCCGGCATAAGGAGTGCGCACCGGTTTGCCGGTGATGGATGCCGTGGTGACTTTGAAACGCGGTTCGGGCTGTTCGCCGACCAGTTCGGCCCACAACGCTCCGGCGGAATGAAACACTTCAATCGGCATGATGGCGGTCGAGGCGTAACCGTCGTCCAGAAGGACGACGGTTACGTCGAGTATGCGAGGGCCCGCCGCCATCGGACGATCAGGCGCCGGCCGTGGTCGGATCGATGATCCCGCCGATCTCTGTGATCGTGTTGGCGGGGAAGCCGGAGATCTTTGCGTGTTCGCGGATCACGTCTTCGTTCTCGGCGAGGTAGATGCAAAAGGTCTTGTCCTTCGCTACGAAGGATTGCTGCCATTGTACCGCCGGTCCCAGCTTGCACAGGGCGGCGTTTGAGGTATCCGCAGCGCCCCTGAGCTGGTCGCGCGTCATCGCGCCGACGCCTGGGATGTTGCGTTCGATCATGTAGCGTTTGAGCATGTGTGCCTCCATTAAGCGGCGAGACTAGGCCACAGGCAGTATAGCCTACATAAGAGGGTGATACTGACAATTCGTGGGGGCGATCTTGCCAAGCCGCCTCAGGCCGCCCGGACCCAGTACCCCGCGCTGGCCGCTACCGCCGTGATCAAGGTGCCCCAGGCCATATCCACCAGCGCCAGCGGGACGGTCCATGCCTTGATCGTGGCGAGATTGGTCATGTCGTAAGTCATGTAGGCGAGGAAGCCGAGTAACGCCCCCGATAGGGCTGCGTTCGTCCAGACGCCCTGGCGCAACGCGGGCATGACGGCGAAATACACCACGCCGCATGCGAACAGCGCATAGAACGCTCCGGCCGCCAACCAACGCGGGTCGTCCAACAGGATGTCTCCCAATGTCGGCCGAAACATCGCCTTGGCGAAATAGCTGAGCCAGATCGCATCGCCCACAATGAGAACGGCGAGAACGGCAGCATAACGAATGGCGAGATTCAGCATCGCATCCCTCAATACAAAGTGCCCAGAAGCGACTGAACGATACGTGCGGCGCGGCCAGTCAGCTGCATCGGTTCGTCCGAACTGCTGAGGCAGAGACAATCGGAGTCCAGCGTCACGGCAGGCGCATGCAGGATGTTTTCGTCGGTGCAGGCGAAATCGCCCTGCTCGAAAGTGCCGGTGTCGTCGCGGAAGCTGCCGTGCAGAACCTGGGTGTATTCCGCGCCGCCATGGGTGTGTTGGGCAAGCGTCGTGCCTGCGCGTGCATAGACGAGATAGTTATAGGAACCGGCATTCTTCCCGAGGTGGATGGGCGCGAACCAGATGCTGGGTGTGACCCAGCGGCGGAAGCCGATTTTCTCGCGCGCGAGCGGGGAGGGCACCGCAAAAGAACGCATGAAGGCCGGAAGCTGCGGAACGCTTGTGGATGTGCCGTTACCGAGCCGTGCAAGCGTTTTTTCCAAAGCGCCTTCGCTCAATGGTGTGGGATCGAGCGTTTCCAGAACGGCGCCGCCGACGCCTTCCCACAAGGCCACCTCGCTGCGACAGATGACGCAATCGTGGATATGGCACGCCACCGTCAGCCTCGCGCCGGGATCGAGCGTGCCGCGCGCATAGTCTGCGAGAAGTTCTGCCGAAGGATGGTGGCGGATCATTGCAGATCCTCCACCAGCGCGCGCAGGCGGTTCATCGCAAGGCGCACGCGCGATTTGACCGTGCCGAGCGGTATGTCGAGCGCGTTGGCGATTTCGCTTTGCGGACGGTCTTCGAAAAAGGAAAGACGAATGACGTCGGCCTGGTCGGCAGGGAGCTTGTCGAGTGCGGCACGAATGCGGACTTCGCGTTCGACCGTCAGCACGTTGTCGCTCGGCATCGGCTCGACCACGCCATCATATAGTTCCGCCAGCAAGTTCGGATCGCGCTCCCGCCGCAACAGGTCGATGCGCAGGTTGCGCGCGATGGTGAAAATCCAGGTGGAGGCGGACGCCCGCGACGCATCGAACGACTGTGCCTTGTTCCAGACTGTAAGCATGGTCTCCTGCGCCAGATCTTCCGCCGCCGCGGGGGAGAGTCCGAAGCGAAGGAAGAAGCTCTTGAGCCGCGGCGCGAAATAGCCGAACAGCAGCGCAAATTGCTGCCTGTCTTTCGACCGGGCGATTTCAACAAGGCACGCGGACCAATCCGTCATTGCGCGCGCTCCCAGACCGCCGAAATCATGCAGCCGCCCGCGCGCGCGCGACCACTGGCGGAAGGCGCTCAACGCCGCGCCGGGGCGGGTATGGTTCCACTCGCTGCCTGTCATTGGGGCTTTTTACGGCGGGGGACGGGAACTGGATCATCAGGGGCCTGTTATGAAACATGATAACGGCAGGCCGGTAGCGCCGCCACTGCTGATCCATTTCCCTTTGCGCTCCGTAGAAGGACCGATGAAGAAGATCGCGATCATAGGCACAGGCATTTCCGGTTTGTCCGCCGCTTATCTGCTGAGCCGCAGCTACGACGTGACGGTGTACGAAAAGCAGGCGCGGCTCGGCGGCCACAGCCGGACCGTGGACGTGGCTTATGGCGACACTAACATCGCAGTCGACACCGGCTTTATCGTCTTCAACGAGCGCAACTATCCCAACCTGACGGCGCTGTTCCGGCACCTCGACGTGCCGGTCAAGAACAGCGACATGAGTTTCGCGCTGACGGTCGGCAATGGCTGGCTCGAATGGGGTGCGAAGGACCTGGCGGCCATTCTTGGACAGCGACGCAACCTGCTGCGCCCCAAATTCCTGAAGCTGTTCGCCGACGTGATGCGGTTCAACAAGGACGCCGTGGCGGAGGTGCAGCGCGCCCCCGATGTGAGCGTCGATGGGTTGATCCGGCGCATGGGGCTCGGCGATTGGTTCCGGCGCCACTATCTGCTGCCGATGGCGGGTGCGATCTGGAGTTGTCCGCCGTGCCAGATGCTGGAATTTCCGGCGAGTTCGCTGGTGCATTTTTTCGCCAACCACAATCTTTTGTCGATGAACGGTCAACCGCAATGGCTGACGGTTGAAGGCGGCGCGCGCACTTACGTCGAGCATCTTGCGCGTGCGTTGCAGCCGCGCATTCGCGTCGCGTGTGGTGCAGTGCAAATCGAACGCGTCGCATCCGGCGCAACGGTGACGGACGAACGCGGAGACGTTCGCGCTTATGACGAGGTTGTCCTTGCCTGTCACTCCGACGAAGCACTCTCAATTTTGAAGGATGCAAGTGCGCAGGAACGGGCGGCACTGGGAGCGATCCGCTACCAGCCGAACATCGCGGTGCTGCACAAGGACGAAAGCTTCATGCCGAAGCGCAAATCGTGCTGGGCGAGCTGGGTCTATCATTCGGACGGTGTGGGCGACGAACCCGCGATCTCCGTGAGCTATTGGATGAACAGCCTGCAAGGCATCGACAAACGCTATCCGCTGTTCGTCACGCTCAATCCCGCAAAGCCGATTGCACCGGGAGATGTTTTCGACACGCATCTCTTCGCCCATCCCGTTTTCGATTTTGCCGCCATGCGTGCCCAGTTGGACATCAAGGCGATGCAGGGCGAACGCAACACCTGGTTTTGCGGCGCTTATCTGGGGCACGGCTTCCACGAAGACGGGCTGGTGAGCGCGATGAATGTCGCCGAACGGTTGGGCGTACAGGCGCCCTGGATCTCGGCTGCGGCGCAGGCGCGGGTCGAAGCGCCAAGGATGGCGGCGGAGTGATCGGGCTCGTTTCCGCCAAGGTGTTCCACGCGCGATTGCGCCCGCGCCGCAATCGTTTTCGCTATGCCGCGACCTATCTGACGATCCCGCTGAAAGACTTCGCGCCGCGCCGTGCCGGTCTTTTCTCAATCGACTACCGCAATCTGTTCGGTCTGCGCCGTTCGGATTATGGCGATGGCGGCGATCCTGCGCGCTGGATTGCAGGCGTGCTCAAGGATTGGAGCGTGCCGCAGGCAGACGGCGAAGTGTTGCTGGTCACCATGCCGCGCGTTTTTGGCTATGCCTTCAATCCGGTCAATTTCTGGCTGTGCCACGATACCGGCGGAGGATTGCGCGCAGTTCTGGCCGAAGTGAACAACACCTTCGGCGAACGGCATTGTTATCTCTGTGCGCATTCCGACCGGCGGCCGATTGCGCCGCATGACGTGGTGACGGCGCGCAAGGCGTTTCACGTCTCGCCCTTCCTGCAGATGGACGGTGACTACAGTTTCCGTTTCGCGCTGGAAGACAATCGCATCGCCATCCAGATCGATCTGGCCGACGGGCAGGGGCTGCTGCTGAGAACGTCCATCGCAGGTCCGGTCAGTCCGATGACGAGCACCGCGCTTCTATGGAAGCTGCTTTCCAATCCCGTGATGCCGGTGAAGGTCATCGCGCTGATCCACTATCAGGCATTGAAGCTGTTCTTGAAGCGGATACGGCACGTCCCGAAGCCCGCCCCTCCCGCCGCGCCGATTTCTCGCTAGGCGCGGGTCATATTTTACGCCGCGGCTGGCTCCGCGTCCGTACGCTGTCGCTACGGACCGCAGCGAAGCCTGGTGGAGCCAAGCGGGATCGAACCGCTGACCTCCTGCATGCCATGCAGGCGCTCTCCCAGCTGAGCTATGGCCCCGAATCCTGGGTGACGAACCGTTACCGGTCGTCCTTCTCGATGTCTGCGTCGATGATGTCGCTGACGTCGTCCTCGTCTTCCTCTTCTTCGAGGAGGCCGGCGGCATCGTCGTCTTCGTCGTCTTCGACTTCAATGTCTTCGATCTCGGGATCGGCGTCGACCACCGTCATCCCGGCATCTTCTTCTTCGGCTTCTACGACTTCTTCTTCCTCGTCGTCGTCGCCCGGAACGATCAGCGGCGCCTCATCGACAACCACTTCTTCTTCCTCGACTTCGTCTTCGGTCTCGGCGTCCTCTGTCTCGGCGCTCTCGTTCTCGTCGTCTTCTTCCTCGGCCACGGGCTGTGCGGCCACAGGTTCGGCCACACGCGGGCGGCGCTGCTTGTAGAGCGACTCCGGCTCGAAAGTGAATTCGCACTTCGGGCACTCGATGGGCCGCTTTTGGAGGTCGTAAAACCGCGTCGTGCAGTTGGGGCACACGCGCTTTATTCCAAGATCCGCCTTGACCAAAGTCAGTCTTCCCGCATGAAGTCGGTTTCTTAAGGGGGGGTCGTTTGCCACTTCCCGCCTCGGCTGTCAAAGGAGCTTTATGAGCACGTCTTCCCCCCTTCGCCCGCTGGTGGCGCGAGGCTCCCGGCCCCTGCGCGGAGAGGCCCTCGTCGCTGGGGACAAGTCGATTTCCCATCGCGCCCTGATCCTTGGGGCGCTGGCCGTGGGGGAGACGCGGGTCACGGGGCTTCTGGAAGCCGAGGACGTGCTGAACACCGCCGAGGCCATGCGGGCTTTCGGGGCCAGGGTCACCCGCGACGCACCGGGAACCTGGCGGGTGAATGGCGTGGGCGTCGGCGGTTTCGCCGCGCCGGAATCCGTTCTCGATTTCGGCAATTCGGGCACCGGCTCGCGGCTGGTGATGGGGGCGATGTCGACCACCCCGATCGCGGCGACCTTCACGGGCGATGCGTCCCTGCGCAAACGCCCGATGAAGCGCGTGCTCGATCCGCTGACGAAATTCGGCGCGACCTACGACAACGGGCTGATGCCGCTGACGGTGACGGGCGCAAACCCCGCATTGTGCATCGACTACGAAGTGACGGTTGCCTCCGCGCAGGTGAAATCGGCGCTGTTGCTGGCGGCGCTGAACGCGGCGGGCCGCACGCGCATCGTTCAGCGCGCGCTCACCCGCGATCACACCGAGAAGATGCTGAAAGCGTTCGGCGCCGACATTCGCGTGAACGCGCTTTCCGACGGCGGCGAAGAAATCCTCCTGATGGGCGAGGCGGAGTTGCGGCCTTGCGCGGTGGAAGTGCCGCGCGATCCGTCTTCCGCCGCGTTTCCCTTGGTGGCGGCGTTGGTCGTGCCCGGTTCGGAACTGACCATCCCGTCGGTGCTGCTGAATGCGCGCCGCATCGGGCTGATCGACACGCTCAGGGAAATGGGCGCGAACATCGAGATCGGAAACATCCGCGAAAGCGGCGGCGAACAGGTCGGCGATCTCGTCGCGCGGCATTCGCAGTTGAAGGGCGTCGATGTGCCCGCGGACCGCGCGCCCTCGATGATCGACGAATATCCGATCCTCGCGATTGCCGCCTCATTCGCGAACGGCAAGACGACGATGAGCGGCCTCGAAGAATTGCGCGTCAAGGAAAGCGACCGGCTTTCGGCCATCGTCGCCGGATTGAAGGCCAATGGCGTCACGGTCGAGGAATTGCCCGATGGCATGATCGTGACGGGGCAGGGCGGCGTGAAAGGCGGCGGCACTGTCGCCACGCACATGGATCACCGCATCGCGATGTCGTTCCTCGTGATGGGGCTGGCATCGCAGGCGCCCGTCACGGTGGACGATGTCTCGATGATCGCCACCAGCTTCCCCGAATTCGAGCCGCTGATGCGCGGCCTCGGCGCGGAATTCACTTCTTAAGGAGGGAAAATGGTCTGGCTCAGAAGTGCGGCGGCGGTGTTCGTGGGGTTGCTGGCCGTGTTCGTGCTGTCGCTGGGCACCGATCAGATTTTGCACCAGATGAAATTCTATCCGCCGTGGGATCAGGGGATGCACGATCCGTTTCAGAGCGCGGTCGCGCTTTTCTATCGCTGCGCCTACGCCGTGCTCGGCGGATACATCGCCGCCAAATTCGCACCGTTCAAGCCGATAGCGCACGCGCTGGTGCTGGGCGGCATCGGCTGTGTGCTCGCATTGATCGGCTATTTCGCGGCCCGCAACCTCAACGACGTCCCGGCCTGGTATCTGCTAGCACTGGTGGTGACGGCAATTCCCTGTTCGTGGGCGGGTGGTGTCGTTCAACAATGGATGCTCATGCGCCATTGAGTGCGGCGGAGCGGAAACGCTACGACTGCGTCGGTCGAGGGTTTTGCATGTTCAAGAAAGCCGCCGCGTTCGCGCTGCTCTGTTCGATGAGCGCTTTCGCAAGTCCGGCGCGCGCCGCGCCGGACTTGCCGGCGGACGAACTCTCCTCCATCCCCGACGTCTATATTTCCTATTACGACGTCTCGGGCGACAGCGAATCCGCGATCCGCAATTCGATGGATCGTTCGCCGTCCCGCCCGCGCGAAGGCGCAAGAGGCGTCGATGCACAGACGACCTGGAATTTCAGTTGGCGAGCCTGGTCGGATGGTCACGGCGGCTGCGATCCGTCGCTGGTGGAAGTCATGTTCACCGCCAATGTCGAGTTGCCGCGTCTGATCGGTTCGGTGCCGCCGGACGTCGCGCGCAACTGGAGCCGCTACATCGCGAATTTGAGGACACATGAGGCCGGGCATGTGACCTATGCCAGATCGCGGAAAGCCGATGTGCTTGCCGCGGCGAAGACGTCTCGTTGCGAAGACATCAACGCAGCCGTGCAGCATGTGCTGGACGAGATAAGGGCGCACGACCGCCTCTATGACGCCCAGACCAGCCACGGCATCAAGCAGGGCGCGGTGTTCCCCTGAAAGCCATTGAGCCGGATCGTCTCGCGGGCTAGAGACATCGCAGCTGGGAATTCGCCGATGTCCAAACCTGTCGTCATCGCCGTCGATGGTACCGCCGCTTCGGGCAAGGGAACGCTCGCCAAGAAGCTTGCGCGGCATTTCAATTTTCCGCATCTGGATTCTGGCGCGCTCTACCGGCTCACCGCGCTTGCGGTTCTCGAAAAGAAGGGCGATCCGAAAAACGAAGCCGATGCGGTGAAAGGCGCGCGCGCCATCGACCTGTCGCGCGCCGGCGATCCCGCGATCCGCACCGACGTGGTGGGCAAGGCGGCGTCCGATGTGGCCGCGATTCCGGCGGTGCGTCAGGCCCTGTTCGATTTCCAGCGAGACTTTCTCTTGAGCCCGCCGGGCCACGCCGAAGGCGCGGTGATGGACGGCCGCGACATCGGAACCGTCATCGCGCCGGATGCCACCGCCAAGCTGTTTGTGGATGCAAGGCCAGAGGTTCGGGCGCACCGCCGCTGGTTGGAGTTGAAGGGGCTGGGGATTCGGCGCGATGAGGCCCAAGTGCTAGCCGAAATTAACGCCCGCGATGCCGCTGACCGCAGCCGCGCCGTCTCGCCGCTGAAACAGGCCGCAGATGCCGATCTGCTCGACACCTCGGACCTTGATGCAGACGCTGCGTTTCGAGCCGGACTAGCACTGGTCCAGGCGCGCATGGCGGGCTGATCTCAATTCGCTGTTTGAATCATACTTTTGTCTGTATTCTCCCAAACTTCGGCTAGGAAGGCCGCAAAAGATATTTTTGTTCGGTTTTATTATTTAATTACGATCTTTGATTACATCTGTATTGTGCCGCTTCGATCAGCAGATGGGGTGAACTTGAGATGCCAAAAGCAATTCGACGGTTGGCCCAAAGTGCAATTCATCTCCTGAAACGCGATCACAAATATTTCCTGTTCCGGGAGATTGCCCACGACCTCGGGATCGCCAGCGTCACTGCAAATGGCCCGATCGGTCTAATGGAGGGATCTCTCGATGACTGGACTATTTTTCGCCGCTATGTGCACGGAGGGGCGTGGGAAACTCGCACGTCTCACGTCTGCATCGATTATTTCAAGCGCTATGGGGCGGGGACATTTGTCGATGTCGGGGCGAATATCGGAATGGTTTTCGTTCCCGTCGTAAGAGAGGCGGGGTGTTTTGGAATTGCGATTGATGCGAGCCCTACAAATTTTTCTTATCTCGCGACGAATTGCCTGCGTAATCTCGATTTTAGGTCTTACAAGTTGAATCAAATCGCTGTCGGCGACAGGGCTGGCAAGGTCAAATTCGATACTTCAAGCAGCAATTTTGGTGATCACAAGATATCCGAAGTTGGCACGATTGAAGTCGATCTGATGCGATTCGACGACTTGTACAATGCCCGCGATTTCGCGCGGCCCGTCTTGGTCAAGCTGGACATCCAGGGGGCTGAGCCGGAGTTTTTTGCAGGCGCTACGAATTTGCTCGCGGTCTGTGATGCGATGGTGCTGGAATATTCGCCGTTCGGCGAAAAAGGCTACGATTGGATCGGCGAATTCGATCGCAAAATAATCGAGAATTTTTCTCGAATGTTGCGGTATGACAGGGTGCGCAACCACCACGGTGATGCAGAGAAGCCAGAGCTCGTCAATCAGAATGCACTTGACGGTATCAAGCGAAGCATTGCGGCGCGTCAGTGGCATGATCCTAGGGAAGGCCACGAAAATCTCCTGCTGCTTCGTGCTTCCGACTAGGGTAGGTACGCGGGAAGTCGCATCGGCTTTCGAGGCTCGGATGCGACCTGGGACAGGCTGGGCGCGGGTTACGGCATAGGTCCCTAGCCTCCCCGATAGCGGCTTCCAGGTTGCGTTGCGGCCGGCCTTTGGATATAGACGCGGCCTTCGCAGCCGCCCTGTCCCTGGTCGAAGCCAAGGTCAGGTCCGCGCTCAAGCGTTAGCCACAGGGGTTGGAAACCCGGCGGCGCATTCGAGCGGGCCAGCGAAATCTCGAAAAACCCAACCACCGCCTTGCGGGCGCATGTCCGCCAAGGAAGTCCGCCGCAAACGCGGTTGGCATGAACGTTTGAACCGAAGGAACTAAATGGCCCGCGCCGCAACTCAATCCATCGCCACACCCAGCCGCGAAGATTTCGTGGCCATGCTGGACGCCAGCTTCAAGACACAGGCCCCCGCCGAAGGCAATGTCATCAAAGGCACTGTCGTCGCCATCGAGAACGATTTCGCGATCGTCGATGTCGGCCTGAAGACCGAAGGCCGCGTCTCCCTCAAGGAATTCTCCATGCCGGGCCAGCCGGCGAATGTGAACATCGGCGATGAGGTCGAGGTCTATCTGGAGCGCGTCGAGAACGCGCTGGGCGAAGCCGTGCTCTCGCGCGACAAGGCGCGCCGCGAGGAAAGCTGGATCCGTCTGGAGCGCGCGTTCAACGAACAGACCCGCGTGCACGGCGTGATCTTCGGCCGCGTGAAGGGCGGTTTCACCGTCGATCTCGACGGCGCGGTCGCGTTCCTTCCCGGTTCGCAGGTCGATGTACGCCCGATGCGCGATGTCGGCCCGCTGATGAACCAGCAGCAGCTTTTCCAGATCCTGAAAATGGATCGCCGCCGCGGCAACATCGTGGTGTCGCGCCGCGCCGTGCTTGAAGAGCGCCGCGCCGAGGAACGCACATCGCTCGTCGCGAGCCTGCAGGAGAAGCAGGTTGTCGAAGGCGTGGTCAAGAACATCACCGACTACGGCGCGTTCGTCGATCTGGGCGGCGTGGACGGCCTGCTGCACGTCACCGACATCGCCTGGCGCCGCGTCAGCCACCCGACGGAAGTTTTGTCGGTCGGCCAGAGCGTCACCGTGCAGATCATCAAGATCAACCACGACACGCAGCGCATCTCGCTCGGCATGAAGCAGTTGCAGACCGATCCGTGGGAAGGCGTGGCCGCGAAATATCCGCCGGGCGCGAAGTTCACCGGCAAGGTCACCAACGTCACCGATTACGGCGCATTCGTGGAACTGGAGCCGGGCGTCGAAGGCCTGGTGCATGTCTCCGAAATGAGCTGGGTGAAGAAGAACGTCGCCCCGTCGAAGATCGTCACGCCGGGTCAGGACGTGGAAGTGCAGGTGCTGGAGGTCGATTCCAACAAGCGCCGCATCAGCCTCGGCCTCAAGCAGACGCAGGACAATCCGTGGCAGGCGTTCGCCGCCAACCATCCGCTCGGCAGCGAAATCGAAGGCGAGATCAAGTCGATCACCGAATTCGGTCTCTTCGTCGGCCTCGACGGCGACATCGACGGCATGGTGCACCTCTCCGACCTGTCGTGGGACAAGACCGGCGAACAGGCGGTGCAGGAGTATCAGAAGGGTCAGGTCGTCAAGGCGAAGGTTCTCGAAATCGATATCGAGAAAGAGCGCATTGGGCTGGGCATCAAGCAGCTCGGCGAGGATCCGCTCGACAAGGCGGGCCCGATCAAGAAGGGCAGCGTCGTCACCGTCAGCGTCACCGAAGTCAATGACGGCGGCATCGAAGTGCAGTTGGCCGATGGCGTGAAGGCGTTCATCCGCCGCTCCGACCTCGCGCGCGACCGTGCCGATCAACGTCCCGAGCGCTTCGGTGTCGGCGACAAGGTCGATGCGCTCGTCACGAGCTTCGACAAGACGAGCCGCAAGCTGTCGCTCTCTATCAAGGCACGCGAGATCTCCGAAGAGAAGGAAGCCGTGGCTCAGTACGGTTCGTCCGACTCGGGTGCGAGCCTCGGCGACATCCTGGGCGCCGCGCTCAAGCGGAAGAGCAAAGACGAAGAGTAATTTGTCTATGGTTTGAAATCAGAAACGCCCGGTCCAAAAGGCCGGGCGTTTTTGTTGGTGATGGTGATTATTTTGACTACCGCTTATTCCATCGGCACGGCGATGCCGCGCAGCAGCTTTTCTTTCACGCTCTCCAGCCCGCCGATGATGCCGCAACCATGGACGGCGCCGGCGTGAGAGTAGGAGACGAAATTATCGCGATGCAGATAGGAGCCGGCCAGCCCCACAATGTCTCCCGAACGGGCGGATTCCAGAAGCCTTTCCAGCTCCTCGATCACGCGCTGGTTCGGACGCCGACGTTCCGGTTCATATGGGCCGTACAGGCCAACCACTTCAGCTGACATTCGGTCTCCCCCCAGGCTTACGCCCCCCGCGGCGCCTGTTATCAACAACAATGTAAATCAGTTTGACCCAAATTTCAAAAATCGCGAAGCCCAAATCCCCCACTTTCAAAAACGCACGATAATTACCTCGCGCGTAATCGCTTCGCAGACGCGAACACGCTTCGCTGCCGTCCGCAACCCGAAGGATGGCCCATGATGAACATGCGAAATTATGTGAAAGCGGCGGACGATACGCCCTTGTTTTTCCGGGATTGGGGCGAGGGTGCAGCCGTTGTTTTCGCTGCAAGCTGGGCGCTCCCGTCGTCGATGTGGCAGTATCAGATGGCCGCGCTGACCGACGCAGGGTTGCGCTGCATCGCTTATGATCGGCGCGGACATGGCCGCTCCGGCGACCCTGGCGGGCGTTACAATTTCAACACACTCAGCGACGATCTGGCGCGCGTGATCGAATCTTTGGACCTCAGCGACGTGACGCTGGTCGGTCATTCGATGGGTGCTTGCGAGACCACCCGCTATTTGAGCCGCCGCGGCGCGGATCGAATCGCCCGTCTCGCGTTTCTGGCCCCCGCCGGCCCCATCCTGAAGAAAACCGCGGACAACCCGGACGGCGTCGATTCCGCGATCTTCGAGGCCGTGCGGGGGCTCTGGCGGCGGGATTTCCCCCAATGGCTGGCCGAAAACGCCCGGCCCTTTGTGATGCCGGACACCCCGCGGGCCAGCATCGACTGGTTCATGGCCATGATGCGGGAGACCTCGCTCCAGGCGGTGATCGAACTGAACCGCGAACTGACCGAGGCCGATTTCCGCGCCGAGATGCGCGATATCATCCTGCCCACGCTGATCCTGCATGGGACCAACGATGCAAGCGCGCCTCTCGAACTGACCGGCAAGCGGTGCGCGCAACTGATCAGACACAGCGAATTGAAAATCTACGACGGCGCGCCGCACGGCCTTTTCCTGACGCACGCCGAACAGGTCAATCGCGATCTATTAAATTTCATTTCTTTACCCGCCGCGTAATCGCATCGCGCGCGGCGATCGCCAAAATCATCATCAGGCATCGCGGATGCCGCAACCGAAGGAGACGAAGATGACAGACGCAAACAACGCAGCCGCCCGCTATATTGCCGCGTGGAACGAGCGCGACGACAACGAGCGCCGCGCGCTGATCGCAGCGACCTATACGGACGATGCGCATTATGTGGACCCCGCGCGCAGCGGGAAGGGCCATGACGGTCTCGACAGGATGATCGCCACCGTCCACCAGCAGTTCCCGCCCGCCTATCGCTTCCGGCTGAAAGGCGCGGTCGACGCACATAACAACCGCGCGCGGTTCCAATGGGAGGCGGGCGGCTTGTCCGATGCGCCGCTGCATTTCGTCGGAACCGACGTCATCGAAATCGCGGAAGACGGCCGCATCCGCTCCGTCACCGGTTTCGTCGACGAAGCGCCGAAGCATTAAATCCGCATAGCTCCCTTGCCCCCGAAAGGGGGCGAGGGGGAATGGAAGTGCCATGTCATTGCACTATCTTCCTCATATGGCCGTTCCCGCCCGCAATGTCGGCGATCACTTACGCGAATGGCGCCAGCGCCGGCGCCTGAGCCAGCTTGCGCTCGCCAGCGAGGCCGAAATCTCGCCGCGCCATCTGAGTTTTGTGGAAACGGGGCGTTCCGTGCCCAGCCGCGAGATGATCCTGCACCTGGCCGAACAGCTTCAGATCCCGATGCGCGAACGTAACGTGCTGCTGGTGGCGGGAGGTTACGCGCCGATCTTCCCAGAACGCGCGCTCAACAGCCCCGCGCTCGCCGCCGCCCGCGCCGCCATCGACATCGTGCTCGAAAGCCAGAAGCCGTTTCCCGCCTTCGCGCTGGATCGCCATTGGAATGTCGTGGCATCCAATTCGGCGCTGCAGCCGATGTATGAAGGCGTCGCCCACCATCTAATGCAGAACGTCAATGCGATGCGCATCTCGCTGCATCCGCAGGGCCTCGCACCGCGCATCGTTAACCTGGCCGAATGGCGGGCGCATCTGCTCGCGCGCCTCAAACAGCAAGCCGATCTCACCGCCGATCCCGAATTGATCGCGCTTCAGGCCGAAGTCGCACGCTATCCCGCGCCGCAGACGCCGCATCCGCCTGCCGACCCAAACGCGGTACTGGTGCCGCTTAGAATCCGGGTGGGCGAGAGTGTGCTTTCTTTTTTCAGCACCACCACTGTTTTCGGCACGCCGGTCGACGTGACATTGTCGGAGCTTGCGGTGGAGTCCTTTTTTCCGGCAGATGAGGAAACCGCCGCCGCGGTTCGCCGTCTCTCCGCTTAGAAGAAAGCCCGCACATTCATGGAAGCCATCTATCGCCTCGAAGGCGCCCGCGCGCACACAAGCAAATTCGCAGGCGGCCCGTGGAATCACGCCATGCAGCATGGCTCCGCGCCTGCCTCGCTCATCGCATACACCGCCGAACACATGCCGACGCTCGCGCCTATGCGCGTGGCGCGCATCACCATCGACCTGATGCGCCCCGTGCCGATCGCGGCCTTGGACATCGAAACCGAAATCGTCCGTGAAGGCCGCAAGATTCAGTTGTCCAGTATCCGCCTTCTCGCCGACGGCACGGAAGTCGTGCGCGCAAGCGTGCTGAAAATCCGCAAAATCGATCTGCCGCTTCCGCCTGCTGCCGACGAACGCAAAGTCGAAGTACCGCTGCCTGAAACGCTGAGCGACGCGCCACTGAGCGGCGAACCCGTTCCGTTTCTCACGGGCCTTTCGATGCGCGACGCCAAAGGCACCTTCCGCACGGCGGGACCGGCCGCCATCTGGTATCGCGCCAATCGTCCGATTGTCGAAGGCGAGCCGATTTCACCGTTGATGCGCACCACTGTCGCCGCCGATTTCTGCAATGGCGCATCCAGTGTGCTGCCGTGGGATTCATGGACGTTTATTAATGCGGACCTTACCATCACCTTGGCGCGTGAGCCTGTGGGCGAGTGGGTGCTGCTGGACGCCGAAACATGGGCAGCTCCGAACGGCGGCGGCATCGCTTTCGCGAAGCTTGCCGATACGACCGGCTATTTCGGCCGGGCGGTTCAGAACATCCTGATCGAAAAGCGCTAGTTCCAATTCGGGACATGCGTAAGCGGCCGCGACGGCAAGGCCGTTCATTCTCTGCAAACCAGCCTCGAACTTGTAAGCCGCCACTACAGCGCGTATCGTCTTAACGATGATTTTGGGCAGCTTGCCGCCATTGGCCTCCAAATTGCTGGATTTCCGCCTAGAGGCGTAAGCGTAAGAGTGGCGTTATGGTAAAAAGACTTTTGGGTGCTTTTGGGGTTGTCCTTCTTGCTGCGGCAGCGACCGCGGCTCAGGCCTCGCCGGTTACGACGGCCACAGAGTCGTTGTCGGTCAACGGCAACGTCACCTTGGTCTTCATCGGTTCGGACGCCGGTGATACGAGCTATCTGTCGCTCGTGGACGGTCCATCGAATATTTTCTGCAACCACTCCACGCCCACTTGCACCGCCGCCGTTACCGGTGATGCGGTCGATCTTGGGACGCTCTTCGGAGACCTCAATTTCACCTTGAGCGATATCTCGGTGCCGCATGTCTACAAGACGTCGGGTGCGGATTCGGACGGCTACTACTATGCCAAGGTGGTCTCGAACTATAACGATCTGGGCATATTTTCGATGCCGAAGTCCGCATCGGACGTAATTGCCTCGTTCACCACGCCCACGAGCGTCATCAAATATGTCGCCTTCGAAGATCGCGTCGGTGGAGACTACGACTACAACGACTTCGTCATCGCGGTGATCGACCCGCCGGTGGGCGCGGTCCCCGAACCCGCGACGCTTGCTTTGTTCGGAGCGGGCCTGCTGGGCTTCGCCCGGAAGCGCCGCCGTAGCTGAATCATTTTCTCAGACCATCCTCATGGCCCGGCAGGCACCTCCTGTCGGGCCATTTGCTTGTAAGGCCTGGGGCACAAAAAGTGTCAGGTCTGCCGAATACCACAATATTTAGTAAAAAGTTCCGTGGCTCCGGCCCGAATTTCTCCAACGATTTCAAGGGTCCGCGGCGCTTCCCGATTGCGTGAATTCCGCCACAGGACGAAAAAAGCGCTGGCCTTACAGGGGCTTCCATTGACGCCCCCGGTGCCCTCTGACAACAATTCTCCTCGGACGCGGTCCTTTGGCCGATTCCGACAGAAGGGGTGCCCGTCAGGGTCAGGGGGATGATCAAATCCGAACTAGTTGCGAGGCTCACCCAACGCTACCCGCATCTCTATCACCGGGACGTCGAACGGATCGTGTCCACGGTGCTCGACGAGATCACCAAGGCATTGTCTGAAGGTCATCGCGTGGAATTGCGCGGCTTCGGCGCGTTCTCCGTGAAAGTCCGCCCGGCGCGTCAGGGCCGTAACCCGCGCACCGGCGAACCTGTGACGGTCGAGGAAAAACGCGCGCCTTTCTTCCGCACCGGCAAGGAACTCCGTGAACGCCTGAACGGCGGCAACAAGGGGTAGCTTCCTAGTTGATTTGTCCTACCGAGCTTTGGCTTGCTCTCTTTCGCCTGCCAGACTACGACGCTCGTCATGCGCCCCGCGCGATTCCAAAATCCCATCTTCGTTGCGCTCGACACACCAGATTTGGGCCGTGCGCTCGAAATCGCGCACGCGGTCAAACCGCATGTGGGCGGCCTGAAAGTCGGCCTCGAATTCATCACCGCGCTTGGGCCTGATGCGGTAGGGCAGATCGTGGAGGTCGGCCTGCCGGTTTTTGCGGACACCAAGTTCCATGACATCCCCAACACCGTAAAAGGCGCCTCGCGCGCCATCGCCAGCCTGGGCGTTGCCATGTTCAACATCCACGCAGCGGGCGGTCTTGCGATGATGCACGCCGCACGCGATGCCGCCGCCGAATCCGAATCCCGGCCGAAAGTGCTGGCCGTCACGGTGCTGACAAGCCTCGAAGACGGCGATCTCGAAATGGTGGGGCAAAGCTGGCCCGCCAAGGATCAGGTGCTGAAGCTGGCAACCCTTTCGAAAGTGGGCGGGCTCGATGGCGTCGTCTGTTCCGCTCATGAGATCGCGGCGGTCCGCGCGGCCTGCGGACCGGACTTCCTGCTGGTAATCCCCGGCATCCGTCCCGCAGGCGCAGAGGTGGCCGACCAGCGCCGGATAATGACCCCGCGCGAGGCCATGAAGGCCGGCGCGGACATCCTGGTGATCGGCCGCCCAATCACTGGCGCCAAGGACCCGGCCGCCGCCGCCCATGCGATAGAAGAAGAGCTGTCCATTCCTTGATTTCCGGGGGTCGGGCGGCGATAAGGCCCGCCCTTGGTCTTTGGATGCAAATGGCAACCTTGGTCAAAATCTGCGGAATAAACAGCGCCGAAGCGGCGGATGCCGCCGCGCGCGCGGGCGCGGATTTCGCGGGCCTCGTTTTCCATCCCAGATCGCCCCGCCATCTGATGCCGGAAGCGGCACGCTCGCTCGCCCAGCGTTTGCGCGGCCGCGTACGCCTGGTGGCCCTCGTCGTCGACCCCCGGGACGAAGACGTCGTTCATGTGATGAGCACCGCCGTACCCGATTTTCTGCAGCTTCACGGGTCCGAAAGCCCCGCGCGCGTCAGCGAAATCCGCGAGAAATTCGGCGTTCCCGTCATCAAGGTGTTGCCCATCGCGGAGCCTTCCGATTTCGCGAGCCTGCCCGCTTATGAAGAAGCCGCCGATATGCTGCTGTTCGATGCCAAGCCACCCGCGAATGCCGATCGCGCCGGCGGGCATGGCGTGGCGTTCGACTGGCAATTGCTCCGTTCACGGACGATATCGCGGCCTTGGTTTCTTGCCGGTGGCCTCTCGTCGGAAAATGTTTCGCGCGCGATTGCGGCCTCGAATGCGCCGGGTGTGGACGTGTCGTCCGGAGTAGAAACGGCGCCCGGCGTCAAAAGCCCGGAGATGATTCAATCCTTCATCGCGGCGGCGCGCGCGACGCAGTTCGCGGGAGCCGCCGCATGACAACGCCCAATTCTTTCCGCACCGGCCCGGACAGTCAGGGTCACTTCGGTGCCTATGGCGGACGCTTTGTCGCCGAAACGCTGATGCCGCTCGTGCTCGATCTCGAACGCGCTTATGAAGATGCGCGCCACGATCCCAAATTCCAGGCCGAACTCGACGGCCTGCTGAAGAATTATGTGGGGCGCGAAAGCCCGCTCTATTTCGCCGAACGTCTGACCGAACATCTGGGCGGCGCGAAGATCTATCTCAAGCGCGAAGACCTCAATCATACCGGCGCGCACAAGATCAACAATTGTATCGGCCAGATTCTGCTCGCCCGCCGCATGGGCAAGACGCGCATCATCGCCGAAACCGGCGCTGGTCAGCACGGTGTCGCCACCGCAACCGTCGCTGCGCGGTTCGGTCTGCCCTGCATCGTCTATATGGGCGCGGTCGATATCGAGCGGCAGAAGCCCAATGTCTTCCGCATGCGTCTGCTGGGCGCGGAAGTGCGCAGCGTCACGTCGGGGTCGAAGACGCTGAAGGATGCGATGAACGAGGCGTTGCGAGATTGGGTCGCCAACGTGCACGACACGTTCTACATCATCGGCAGCGCTGCGGGCCCGCATCCCTATCCGCAGATTGTCCGCGATTTCCAATGCGTGATCGGCAATGAAATCCGTTCGCAGATCATGGCAACGGAGCACCGTTTGCCCGATCTCCTGATCGCCTGCGTCGGCGGTGGATCGAATGCCATCGGCACGTTCCATCCGTTCCTCGACGATCGCGATGTCGAAATCCACGGCGTCGAAGCGGCGGGCGAGGGCACCGATACGCCGCGCCACGCCGCCACGATCTCCAAGGGCACGCCCGGCGTGTTGCACGGCGCACGGTCTTATCTTTTGCAGGATGGCGACGGCCAAATCCTCGAAGCCCATTCGATTTCGGCGGGTCTGGATTATCCGGGTGTGGGCCCGGAGCATTCCTGGCTGAAGGATATCGGCCGTGTGAAATATTTTTCGGCGACCGACAGGGAAGCGATGGATGCGTTCACTGCGCTGAGCCGTTACGAAGGCATCATTCCGGCGCTCGAATCCGCCCACGCGCTGGCGCACGCGATGCGCATCGCCCCGCAGATGGGCAAAGACAAGATAATCGTCGTCACGTTGTCGGGGCGCGGCGACAAGGATGTGTTCACGGCGGCCGCCGCGTTGGGTGAAAAGATATGAGCCGCATCGCCCAGCGTTTCGCGGATTTGCAGCGCGACGGTCGCGCGGCGTTCGTGCCGTTCATCACGGCGGGCGATCCCGATCCCGAAACGAGTTTCAGGATTCTGGAAAAACTGCCGCAAATGGGCGCCGACCTGATCGAGTTGGGTGTTCCGTTCTCCGATCCGATGGCCGACGGCCCTTCGGTTCAGGCGTCATCCTTGCGCGCGCTCAAGGCGGGCATGACCGTCCACAAAGTGCTCGATCTCGTGCGCCGTTTCCGCAAGGGCGACGACAAGACGCCGATCATCCTGATGGGCTACTACAATCCGATCCACGCCTATGGCACCGCGCGCTTCGCGAAGGACGCGGCGGAAGCCGGTGTCGACGGCCTCATCACCGTCGATCTGCCGCCGGAAGAAGACGAGGTGTTGCGCGTGCCTGCGAAAGCGCAATCGCTCGACATCGTGCGGCTCGCCACCCCCACGACGGACGACAAGCGCCTTCCCACCGTGCTCGAAGGCGCAGGCGGCTTTCTCTATTATGTCTCCATCGCAGGCGTGACCGGCACGAAGAGTTTCGCCGAAAACGATGTGCGCGCAGCGGTTGCGCGATTGAAAGAGAAGGGTGGTCTTCCGGTCGCCGTCGGTTTCGGAATCAAGACGCCAGAACAGGCGGGCGCCATCGCACGTTTTGCCGATGGTGCGGTGGTGGGGTCTGCGATTGTGGATTTGGTGGCGAAAAATGCCGCGAACGGCGGCAACCGCGAAAGCCTCGTTTCCGAAACGCTGAATTTCTGTCAGAAGCTTGCGAACGCGGTACATGCGGCGCGCGGATGATCTGTGCTAGAGTAGGCGCATGAACTGGATCGCCAATTTCGTTCGTCCGAAGATCAAAAGCTGGCTCGGCCGGCGCAGCGACACGCCCGAAAACCTCTGGACCAAATGTCCGGGTTGCGGCGAGATGATCTTCCACAAGGATCTCGTGGCCGCGCTCTATGTGTGCCCGCAATGCGGATTCCATCTGCGTGTGGGCCCCAAGGAACGTTTCGCATGGACGTTCGATGCGGGTTCTTATGAGGAACTGCCACAACCGCCGGTGCCCGCCGACCCGTTGAAATTCCGCGATGAGAAGCGTTACAGCGACCGCATCAAGGATGCCCGCAACAAGACGGGCCGTCAGGAAGCGCTCGTCGCCGCGCGCGGCACGCTCGACGGGTTGCCGGTGATGATCGCGGTGCAGCCGTTCGATTTCATGGGCGGCTCGCTCGGCATGGGCGTTGGCGAAGCGCTGGTGCAGGCGATGCAGGCCGCGGTGAACGAACGCCGTGCCTTCATTCTCTATTCGTCTTCCGGCGGCGCGCGCATGCAGGAAGGTATCCTCTCGCTGATGCAGATGCCGCGCGTCACCATCACGGTCGATATGCTCGATGAGGCGCGTTTGCCCTACATCGTGGTGCTCACTGATCCCACCACGGGCGGCGTCAGCGCATCTTACGCAATGCTGGGCGATGTGCAGATCGCCGAACCCGGCGCGCTCATAGGTTTCGCGGGCCAGCGCGTGATCGAACAGACGATCCGCGAGAAACTGCCGGAAGGTTTCCAGCGCGCCGAATATCTGCGCGATCACGGCATGGTGGATATGGTGGTGCATCGCCACGAGATGCGCCCCACGCTTTCGCGCATTGTCCATATCCTGATGAAGAGGCCGAAGCCCAAATCGCGCCAGCCTGCGCAAACCGTCACGGGCACGGCGTTGCGCGTGCGCGCATGAGCGTGGCCGCGCAAAGCGACCTGATCCTTCAACGCCTGCTGTCGCTGCATCCCAAGAAGATCGACCTGGTGCTGGATCGCATCCAGCGTCTGCTCGCGGATCTCGGCCATCCCGAATTGCGCCTGCCGCCCACGCTGCACGTCGCGGGCACCAACGGCAAGGGATCGACCTGTGCGTTCGCCCGCGCGATGCTGGAAGCGCAGGGGTTGAAGGTCCACGTCTACACCTCGCCCCATCTCGTCCATTTCAACGAACGTATTCGCCTTGCGGGCCGTCTCATCACCGAAGACGAACTTTCCTCGACGCTGGAAGAATGCGAGCGCGTGAACGATGGCGCACCCATCACATTCTTCGAAATCACGACCGCCGCCGCCTTCCTTGCCTTCGCGCGCTATCCCGCCGATGCGCTCGTTCTTGAAGTGGGGTTGGGCGGAAAATACGACGCCACCAATGTCATCGCGCATCCGCAAGCGGCCATCATCACGCCCGTCGGCCTCGATCACGCGGAATTTTTGGGAACCTCGCTTGCCAATATCGCCGCCGAGAAAGCGGGCATCATCAAGCCCGGCATCCCTGTGATCGTCAGCGCGCAGGACGACATTCCGCGCGACGTCATCACGCGACGGGCCGACGCGCTGAACGCGCCGCTGATCGCCTTCGGTCAGGACTTCTTCGCCCATCAGGAGCATGGCCGGATGGTCTATCAGGACATGGACGGCCTGCTCGATCTGCCGCTGCCCAAACTGATCGGCCGTCACCAGATCGAAAACGCCGCCACATCCATCGCCGCGCTGCGTCACGCCAACAAGGATTGGGGCGATGACGCCGCAATCGAAAAAGGCTTGCGCACGGTGGAATGGCCCGCACGCCTGCAGCGCCTCACGCGCGGCCCCGTGGTTTCCATGGCGCCGAAAGGTTCGGAAGTCTGGCTTGACGGCGGTCACAATCCGCACGGCGCGCAAGCGATCGCGCGCGCCATCGCCGATCTCGAAGATCGTGCCGAACGTCCGCTGCATCTGATCTGCGGAATGCTGCGCACGAAGGATGCGGCGGGCTATTTCGCGGCGTTCACCGGCCTTGCCCGGCATGTCACCACGGTTCCCATCGAGGGCGAACCGGCTGCCCAAGGCTCCGGGGCGCTATACGACGCCGCGCGCCAAGCCGGTCTCGAAGCCTCGCCGGCGGACGATCTGGAAGACGCGATGATGCAGGTCGACGCCTGGACCCGATCGCGCCCGAAGGAACCCGCGCCCCGCATATTGATATGCGGCTCGCTATATCTTGCGGGACAGGTGCTTTCGCAAAACGCCTGATAGCCCCGGCGCAACAAGGTTGCGAACGTTACCGTTTTGTAAATCGCTAAAACTTTCTACAAATTCCGACCCCACCAGTAAGCGGCTGGCATCGGATTCTGTTGCAGTATGAGCCAACGACCGCGAAGAAGGCGGCGTGAAGTGGGGCTTTTGCGCAGATGGCGCAGCGCGCGACGAAGTTTGCCAAGAAGACGTCACGCCACGTCGAAGTGGGCGCGCTCGCACGCGCGTCTTCTCCGTCGGAGGAGTTGCGCGGCGTCCCGCTCGAAATCTTGCCGCTGCTCGCGCCGTTCAAGAAACGCGGGCGCCTGACGGTTCGCGTCGAGAAGCTTCCGATGCAGGCGCGCCTGTCCGCGGGCCGTAACAACGGTGATCGCTCCTACTCGCTGATGATGGACGAGTTGGAGGATCTCGAATATCTCGCCCCCGAAGGCACCGATCCGCGCCCCGTGCTTTCGGTGCGCATCATCACGCTGGATGACGGCGACGCCTCGACCATTGCGGTGCGCGAACTGCCGGTGGAATTCGGCGGCGAGGAATTGGGCGAGATCGACCTCGCCAATATCAGCAACGAAGAACTACGCCGGCTGATCGAAGAACTGACGCGGGTGAAATCCACGCTGTCGATGCGCGAAGCCGAGCTCAACGAAGCGCGCGCGAAATCGGCCATGCCCGGCAGGCTCCCGCCCGGCACCATCGATGCCGAACTGATCGAAGCGCGCGCGACATGGAAAGCCGAGATGGACGAGAAGATCGCCAAGGTGAAAGCCGAGGCGGCCGCCAATCTCGAAAAAAGCTGGGCTGCCTGGCAGGCCGAGCAGAAACAGAAATCCAGAAACGATTCTGGCATCGATATCGACAAGGAACGCGCGCGCTGGCAGCAGGAAAGTGCGGCCGTGCTCGCCGAAGCAAGGCGCGAATGGAAGGCGGAAGAGGAACGCCGCCTTGCCGCCGCAGAAGCGAAATGGCGTGCCGAGGTTGAGCACGCCGCAGAGAAACAACGCGCGTCCTCGAAGGGGGTGCGTGAGCATGGCGATGCCATCGAATTGCGTCGCCTGCGCGACGAATTGCTGGCGATGCAGAACTTGCTTGCCGAGCGCGATGCCGAATTGGCGCAGGCCAACACCGGCAAGATACCAAGTCCGAGCCGGCAGGAGATCGAAGCTGCCGTCGCCAAGGCGCAGAAGGAATGGAAAGAAGCGGAGGCCGCGCGCCTTGCCGCCGTAGAAGCGCGCGCACAGGAAAAGGCGAACAGGGCGCTCGCAGATGCGCAGGCACAGGCGAAATCCGGCAACGATAAAATCGACCCCGAACTCCGCCGTCTGCGCGACGAACTTTCCTCGACGCAAGCCAAACTGGCCAATCGCGAAAAGGAACTGGCGCAAGCGCACAACCACGTCAAAACGGGCAAGGCGGAGAACGATGCCGAACTGCGCCGCCTGCGCGATGAAACCGGCGCCCTGCAAAGCAAGCTCGTCAACCGCGACAAGGAATTGGCCCAGGCCCAGCTTGCGGTGAAAGACGCACTGGAACGCGGGCGCAAGACAGCCGACGAAATGCTCGCGAAGGCCGAAGCGGTGTGGAAGGCGCGAGAATCCGACCGCATGATGACGGCGGAAGTTCAATGGCAGGAAACCTCCACGAAGATGCTCGCCGATGCCCGGGCACAGGCAAAGGCCGAACTGGATGCCGCCCTGTCGAAAGCTCGCGAGCGCTGGGTGGCCGAAACCGATGCCACGTTGGCAAAGGCCGAAGCAACCTGGAAGGCGCGCGAAGCCGACAGGTTGATGACGGCGGAAGTTCAGTGGAAGGAAAAGTCTTCGAAAACGGTTTCCGAAGCGCGCGCGCAAGCCCAGGCCGCGCGCGACGAAAGCGCGGTCGAACTGGTGCGCTTGCGCACGGAACTCGCCAACGCGCAGACCAAGCTTTCGGAACGCGACGCAGCCCTGGCCGAAGCGCGCGCCAAGACCGACCGCGTGCGCGAAGAAGGCAAGGCGGCACTCGCCGATGCCGAAAAGAACTGGCGTGCATCGGAAGCCACGAAGATCGCCGTCGTCGAACAGCGGCTGCGCGACCAGGCGGGCTCCGCGCTCACCGAATCCGAAACCGCGCGCAGCGAAGCGGAAACCGAACTGCGCCAGTTGCGCGAACACGCTGCCATTCTCGAAACCACGCTCGCCGACCGCGAACTCGAACTCACCCAGGCCATCGCCCGCATCAACGCGACCGAACGCCAGCTCGAAGAACTGCACGAGAATGAAGATATCCAGGTGCGCCGGGTGAAGGGCGAGGTCACGCAGCTGCAGGCCCAGCTTGCCGAACGCGAAGAAGAACTCGCCCAATCGCGCCTGTTTGCCGAACGCTCCTACGAGCGCTGGCAAAAGCAGGCGGAAGCCGAACTCGCCAAGGCGCAGAAGATGTGGAAGGCCTCGGAAACGTCCAAGCTCGCCGCCGCGCGCGCCGAATGGCAGGAAGAATCCCGCAAGGCGCTGGAACAATCGCTAGCCGCCGAACGCCGTGCCGGACGTTTGCCGCCCCCGCGCCCGCCGGAAGAAGCGGTGAGCGTCGATATCGCGGGCAACGCCGAAGACCGTCCGATGCCGGAATTCGAACCGCCTCCGCAGGACGCGCCTTATTCCGCGCCGAAGCCGCTGGCCGATGCGCGCGCCGCCGCCGACCAGGCGCTCGATCGTCTGGCGATGGATGCCTATCAGCTTCTCACCAATGCCGCGTCGGTCGATGTCGTCAGTCCCACCGACACGCGCATCATCAAAGGCGGTTTTGTCGAACGCCGTCAGAGGGCGGGAGACAAAGACAGCAGCAACAAGAGTCTCATCGTCAGTGGAGCTATCGCCGCCGCACTTGCCGCCGCAGCCGTTGTCGCGTTCTTCTTCATCTGGCCTTCGAATACGCAGCCCGCAGAGCCACAACAGATCGCAGCACCTGCGAAACCCATTGCACCTGTGGCCGTCGTCGTACCCAAGGCAACGGTGTTGCGCTCGGTGAATGTGCGCTCGGGTCCGTCGACATCGGATGCCGTCATCACAACGCTGAAGGCCGGATCGCAGGTTGTGGCCGGTGAGCGTAATGGCAGCTGGGTGCGTGTCAGCCTGGACGCGACCGGCGGCAAGCCGGCGCAACAGGGCTGGGCGTTCGCAAGCTCCCTTCAGATTCCCGTGGCCGACGTATCTCCATCTGCAACCACCGCTCCCCCTGCATCGACGGAAACCCAAGCCGCCACCGAGGCGGCACCTGAAGCCAAGGCCGAGCAGGATCCGGCACCGGAACCAGCGTCCGCTGCTGCGGAAGCGGCCAAGGTCCCCACCGAATCCGCGCCGGAACCCCAGCCGGCGCCCGCCCCCGGAGCGCCGCCGTCCACCGCGCCGGCAGCGGAATCCCAGGCTGCGCCTACCCCGGAAGCCGGCGGGCAGGTCATCCAAAGTGCGCCGGTCGGCGAGTAGGCGCTGCTAACACGGATTGCGGAAACTTCACCTGTGGGATAGCCCCGTGGGAGATTGCTCTGCTAATCTGAGTCTCAAGGGCCGCTTCGTCCGGGCCGCGCCGAGGAGACATCATAATATGTATCGCAAAGTCCTGATCGGGGCCGCGTCCGCCCTGACCTTCGTGGTATTCGCCTCGCCGTCGATGGCGCTGGACACGTTGATGCTCCCCAATTCGCTGACCGCGAGCACGCCCAATTCCGCGGCGCTGAGTCAAACGCCCGCCGACAAGAAGGAAGACAAAAGCTCCTGGCATTTCAGCGTGTCGGGAAATTCCGGTGGCTATCGGCACAACAACATGTTCGAGCCCAATTCCTTCGGCCCGAACTCCGACGCCTCCAATCCGATGGGCCCGATGAAGACCTATGGCCCGCCGGTCGAAGGTTCCAGCGATCCATTTTTCCATAACTAATCAGGCCAATCGGCGTATAGTTCTCCCATAACGAAGGTTGCGGGTTGTCTCGTGACCGACGGCGAGAGCGGCCGCCAGGCCAAGAGCGATTTCCGCAGCCTCGAAGCAAACGCTTTGGGAGGATCGCTTATGACCATCAGAAATCCGATCGAATGGAGCGGCTCGCAACTTGTGCACGCGGCCCATGCCATGCGTTATGCGGGCAACTCGCTCCATCACATCCAGGAAACCATCCATTCGCCGGCTCCGGCGGTGCGCCGCATTTCCGTGGGCGATGTGCGTGATGCGTTGAGACAGGGCTTCGTCGATTTCGAAGCCTATCGGACCGATGTGATCTTCCTATGCGTGGTCTATGTGGCGCTGGGCCTGGTGCTGGCGCGGCTTGCCTTTGGCATGGACATGCTGCCCCTTCTGTTCCCGCTCGCCTCCGGGTTCGCGATCATCGGGCCCTTCGCGGCCATCGGACTTTACGAGATGAGCCGCTTGCGCGAGCAGGGCGTCGACGTGAAATGGAGCAATGCGTTCGACGTTTTCCGTGCGCCCGCCGTCGGCGCGATCTCGATATTGGGCCTTGCGTTGATCGCGACATTCCTTGTGTGGCTCGCCGCCGCGTGGGGCATCTATCACGCGACATTGGGGCCGGAGGAACCGCAATCCCTCGGCACGTTCCTGAACGCCGTGTTCTTCACCAGCGTGGGATGGACGCTGATCGTTGTGGGCGTCGGCGTCGGCTTCCTGTTCGCCGTGTTCGCGATGGCGATCAGTGTCGTATCGTTTCCGTTGCTGCTCGACCGCGATGTAGGGCTCGATACCGCGATCCGTACCTCGGTGCGCGCCGTCACCAACAACATCGTGCCGATGGCGGTATGGGGATTGATTGTTGCGGCGGCGCTTGTGATCGGCTCGATACCGCTGTTCATCGGCCTCGTCGTAGTGATCCCGGTGCTGGGGCACGCGACGTGGCATCTCTATCGCAAGCTGGTGGCGAACCCGGCGTAATTTTCGCAAACGCAACAGAAGTTGTCCGAGCCAACGCGAGCGCGGCGATTGACGCCACCTGTCTTTGCTGACAATGTGAACGGAAATTCCGGTTACCAACCGGCGCATTGGAAGGCAAGGCAGTGGCGGACGCTCGACGTTTGGCGAGGCGGGGCATGGTTGCGGCGCTGGTTTTGGCCGCGGCCGCCATGAGTTGGGCGGCACTTTCGCCCGAAGCCATCGGTGCCGCGCCGCGACAGCCCAATATCATCGTCATTCTGGCGGACGATCTCGGCTACAACGATGTTTCGCTGAACGGCAATCCGCTGGTGCGCACGCCGAACATCGATTCCATCGCGAAGGACGGCGCGCGTTTCGCCGAAGGTTATACGGGCGATGCCGTTTGCGCGCCCTCGCGCGCGGCATTGCTCACAGGCCGCTATCCGCAGCGTTTCGGTTTCGAGTATCTGCCGCACCTGGGCGGCTTTGTGCATGCGATGGACGGCACTTACGTCAAGCCGGACTATCCCGCGACAATCCTCTCTGGCGATGATGTTAAGATCGCCCCCGAGAAAAACGGCCTTCCCGAAACCGAAATCACTATCGCGCAGATGCTGAAAGGCGCGGGTTATTCCACCGCGATCTTCGGCAAGTGGCACATGGGCCTCGCACCAGATCTTCAGCCCGGCAAGCGCGGCTTCGACGAACATATCTATTACCCCGGGGGCGCCATGTTCCACGCGCAGCCGGACGACCCGAACACCGTGGAAGAGACCCGCGGCGATCAGGAATGGGTAAGCTGGGCGAACTGAAGACGGCGAAGGGGAAGCGGCAATGAAGCGCGGGTGGATCGTCACGCTTGTCGTGATCGCGGTGGTGCTGGTGGGCGGATGGATCTGGTTCCAGTCGCACTGGTACTACATCCCCGGTTGGATCCGCGACTTCAAAGACCCCATCGAACCTAACCACCCCGTGACCTGGGGCGAAGGCCCGGCCACGGCGGCCGTGCCTATCGAACAGCGGGCACCCAACGTCATCCTCATCCTTGCCGATGACATAGGCTTCAACGACATCACGGCGAATGGCGGCGGCGTCGCGGGCGGCGTGGTGCCGACGCCCAATATCGACTCCATCGCGAAGGATGGCGTGCGTTTCGTGAATGGCTATGCGGGCAATGCGACGTGTGCGCCTTCGCGCGCCGCCATCATGACCGGGCGTTTTGCCACCCGTTTCGGTTTCGAATTCACGCCCACTCCGAAGGGCTTCGAGAAACTCATCAGCACCTATGACTACGGCCAGCACAAGCCGGTCTACCGCTCCGAACTCGAAGACGCCGAGCCGCCGATGGAGCAGATGGTTGTTCCGACCAACGAGATCATGATCGCGCAGGTGATGAAGACCCGCGGCTATCGCACGCTTTTCCTCGGCAAGTGGCATCTGGGCGAGACCGACGCCACGCGCCCGGAATCGCGCGGCTTCGACGATGTGTTGGGTTTCCTCAGCGGGGCGTCCGATTATTTGCCGCAGGGCGATCCGCGCGGCGTGGAAGCGCATCAGGACTTTGACCCGATCGATAAATTCCTTTGGGCGAATTTGCGCTTTTCCGTGGTCAACAACCGCAGCCACCGTTTCGCGCCGTCGGAATACATGACCGACTATCTCGGCAAGGAAGCGGCGAAAGCTATCCATGCCAACCGCAACCGGCCGTTCTTCATGTATTTCACGCCCAACGCGGTGCACACGCCGCTGCAGGCGCGCAAGGAAGATTACGACGCGCTGCCACAGATCAAGGATCACCGGTTGCGCGTCTACGCAGCCATGGTGCGCGCGCTCGACCGCAATGTGGGCCGCATCCTCGAACAGTTGCGCAAAGATGGTTTGGACAAGAACACGCTGGTGATCTTCACCAGCGACAATGGCGGCGCGAACTACATCGGCCTGCCCGACATCAACAAGCCCTATCGCGGCTGGAAACTGTCGTTCTTCGAAGGCGGCATTCATGTGCCGTTCTTCATGAAGTGGCCCGACAAGATTCCGGCGGGAACAACGTATGCCGGTGCCGTGGCCCATGTGGACATTTTCGCGACCGCCGCTGCTGCAGCAGGTGCGGAAGTGCCAAAAGACCGCGTGATGGATGGTGTCGACGTATTGCCCTTCGTGGTGGGACAGGCAACCGGTTACCCGCACAAGACGCTGTTCTGGCGTTCGGGCTCTTACCGCACGATGCTGGAAGGCGACTGGAAGATCCAATCGGCGGAATTGCCGAAAAAGATCTGGCTGTTCGATCTCAAGACCGATCCCACCGAGAAACACAATCTCGCGGACGCGAACCCAGCCGAAGTGAAAACCCTGATGGCCGACATGATGGCCATCGACGCGAAGCAGGCGAAACCTTTGTGGCCGTCATTGCTCGATGGTCCGGTCGATATCGACCATCCGCTATCGTTTCCGCAAAAGCCGGGCGACGAATATGTCTATTGGTCGAATTGATCTCATTTTAAACCCTGCCCTTGATGGAGGGTTGGAATGAGGCGAATTGTCTTCGGGCTTCTCTCAACCGCGCTTGTCGCAGCCGTGGGGGCATTCCTTTTCTCCAGCGCCGCAACGCTCGCCGCAAAAATACCTTCTGCCTGTCTGAAAGACGCGTCACCCACATCTCCACATCCCGGCATGGCGTGGATTCCGGCGGGCACGTTCCAGTTCGGCGACACCGTTTATGGCGAAGAAGGCCCCGTCGTCAGCGCCCATGTCGCGGGCTTCTGGATGGACACGCACGAAGTCACCAACGCCGAATTCGCCGCCTTCGTGAAAGCCACAGGTTATGTCACGCAAGCCGAAAAGCCGGTGGACACCAAAGCCCATCCCGATCTGCCGCCCGATATGCAGAAAGCAGGCGCGATGACGTTCATTATGCCAAAGAGCGTCGAAGGCATGCAGAACATCGCGCAATGGTGGCGTTACACGCCGGGTGCCAACTGGCGCCATCCGGCGGGGCCGGGATCTTCCATCGAGGGACATGAAAACTACCCAGTGGTCGAGATCACTTATGCCGACGCGCTGGCTTACGCGAAATGGAAGGGCCGCGCGCTTCCCACCGAGCGCGAATGGGAGTGGGCGGCGCGCGCGGGCAACACGAAAGCGGGCCTCGATCACGACCAGCCGAAGAACGCCAACACCTGGCAGGGCATCTTTCCCGTCGTGAACAGCGATGAAGACGGTTTCGTGGGCCTTGCGCCCGCAGGATGCTACCCACCCAACGCCTATGGCCTGCACGACATGATCGGCAATGTCTGGGAATGGACGGCCGATGTGTTCGTGCCCGGCCACACAACGCAAGAACCCTCGCAGATGGGCGAAGCGCGCACGGCGATGGTGGGCAAAAGCTATGTCATCAAGGGCGGATCGTTTCTCTGCGCGCCCAACTATTGCATGCGTTATCGCTCCGGCGCGCGCGAACCGCAGGAAGCCGATCTCGCCGCAAGCCATCTGGGCTTCCGCACCGTGCTGCGTGCGCCCGGCCCCCAAACCGCCAAACCGGAACGCCCATGACACTCGAAAATCCCATCCTCGCCGAATGGAGCGAGCAACAGGCAAAGCTCCGCCCGAATGACGTCGCCATCCAATTCCAGAACCGCACGCTCACCTATGGCGAGCTTGACGCGCGCGCCAACAGCGTGGCGCAAGGGCTGATCGCGGCGGGCTGCAAACCGGGCGCGCGTGTCGCCATCGTATCGCGCAATTCCGATACGTTCATGGAAATCGCCATCGGCGCAATGAAGGCGAGGGCAGTGCTGCTCGCCGTAAACTGGCGTCTCGCACCGCCCGAAATCCGCTACATCCTCGAACATGGCGAGGCCGAACTGGTATTCTCCGAAGAAGAGTTTGCGAATGCGGTGAAAGCGGCAAGCGCGCGTGCGCCGATTGCCATCGGCCCGCAATACGAAGCCTGGCGCGATGCCAACCCCGCCGTGTCGCCGCACCTGGCTTACGAGCCGGACGATGTGGTGGTGCAGATGTATACCAGCGGCACCACGGGGCTTCCGAAAGGCGTGCAACTCACCAACCGCAACTATTGCGCCTATATCGAAATGTTCGAGAAATTGCCGTGGCAGCAGAATGCGCCCGACGATGTGATGTTCGCGCCCGCACCGTTCTTCCACGTCAACGGCATCAATGCGGCGCTCAGAAGCCTGCATGTCGGCTCGCGCCTCATCACCATCGATCAGTTCCGCCCTGCGGAGGTGGTGGAGATGTTCGCATGCGAAAAGGTCACGCGCGCCACGCTCGCGCCCGCCATGCTTCAGATGTGCCTCGAGGTACCGGGCATCGACAAGCTCGATTTCTCTAGCATCAGGCTCATCACCTATGGCGGCTCGCCCATCGCCGAGCGCGTGCTGACGGAAGCGGGCAAGGTGTTCGGCTGTGCCTTCGCTCAAGGTTACGGCATGACCGAAGCCACGAGCGCCGTCACCATGCTGGCGCCGGAAGATCACGATCCCGCGCGCAACAAGCTCAAATCCTGTGGCCGTCCGCTGCCGGGCGCCGAGGTGCGCGTGGTCGACGCGAACGGCAACCCCTGTCCGCCGCGCACCATCGGCGAGGTCGTGGTGCGCGGCCCCATGGTGACCAAAGGCTATTGGCGCGACGAGAAGGCGACGGCGAGCGCGATTGCCGACGGCTGGCTGCACACCGGCGATGCCGCTTACTTCGATGAAGAGGGCTATCTCTATATCCACGACCGCGTGAAGGAGATGATCGTCTCCGGCGGCGAGAACATCTATCCTGCCGAAGTGGAGAACGCGCTGTTCCACCACCCCGATGTGGCCGATGTCGCCGTCATCGGGGTGCCGCATGAGAAATGGGGAGAGGCGGTGAAGGCGATCGTCGTCGCCAAGCCGGGCAGGGCGGTTTCGGAACGCATCCTGATCGACCATGCCCGCTCGCGAATCGCCGGCTTCAAGGTGCCCAAATCGGTCGATTTCGTAGCGGCCATTCCGCGCAATGCGGCGGGAAAGATCCTGCGGCGGGAGCTTCGTAAGCCCTATTGGGAAAACAGGGAGAGGAACGTCAATTAAACCGCATTTGCCAGACGGTGCCTTTGCGCTTTATTTGAACTCTGCGGTAAACAAGCAATGACTCGCAAGATAATGCCAAAGACAGCCGAAACCGATGCCCAGGTCTCGAAGCAAGCCGAAGGCTGGGTTCTGCCCGCCCATCAATCGCGCTCGCGCGAACAGCGCGACCGTTTGTTGAAGGCAGGCGAGCGCGTGTTCGCTTCGCAAGGGTTCTGGGAATCGCATGTCTCCGAGATCGTGAAGGAAGCCAATTGCTCGGTCGGCAGCTTCTATCGCCGCTTCCGCGATAAGGAGGCGTTGTTCCTGGCGTTGCAACAGGACATGCACGCCCGCTCGCACGCCAACATCGACAGGTTCTTCGCCAATCCCATCGGTGAGAAAAGATCGCTGACATCGATCTTTTTCCACTTGATCGACAACACCGGCACGGAAGCCATCAAGATCAAGGGTTACTATCGCGCGCTGTTCGAGATCAGCCTGCGCGGCCGCAATGTCTGGAGCCGGATGCGCGAGCTGGAGGAATACCAAGCGGCGTGTTTCGAGAAGCTGCTGCGCAGGAAGGGCGTGAAGAACATCCGCTCCGATTTCGTGCCCGCGCTCGCTTTTGCCATCCGCATGATGACGGGCAGCCAGATCAGCATCATGCTGCACGGCCCCGGTCCTTACAATTTCAACGATCCCGATTTGACGGCGCAATTGACGCGCAGCCTGATGGCGGTTGCGGGCGCCCCCGTCGACGAAGACGAATTGGCGAAGCTGGTAGCGGCGCGCAAGGCGCAGAAGCGCAAGAAATAATCTTCATCTATCGGCATCCGATTCATTTCCGTCTGTTGCAAAGTTCACACGAGACGGGCACGCCCATCGGTTGACCAAGACCCTTCGTTTGCTAATATGTGAACCGAAACTCCGGTTCGACTACGGGGCACCGGAGCCAAAAGGCGGGGCAAAACAGCCCGGCCGGAACACAAAGGGGAAGAGACATGCCAGGAATTTCCAGGGACATGCTGCGCCTTTCATTTCGGCTCGGCGCTTCCGTGATCGCGCTATCGACAACGATGTCGATGAACACTGCCAGCGCCCAGAACGAACCGGCGACTGTTCCGCCGACAGTTCAAGACACTGGCGGTATCGAAACCGTCGTCGTCACCGCCGAAAAGCGCTCCGAAAATGTGCAGGAAGTCGGCATGTCGATCACCGCGTTTTCCGGCGATCAGCTCGAAAATCGCGGCATCACGAGCATGACCGACCTAGCGAAATTCGTGCCCAGCCTCAGCATCCTGCAGACCAACAACAACCGAAACTCCGTGGTCCAGATCCGCGGCATCGGCACATCGGGCTCCAATCCCGGCATCGAGCCGGATGTCGGCGTCTTCGTCGACGGCGTCTATATCGCGGCTGCCGGCGCGATCCAGCAGAACCTGCTGGACATCTCCACCGTCGAAGTCCTGCGCGGGCCGCAAGGCACGCTTTATGGCCGCAACACGCCCGTGGGAGCGGTGAACATCAATACCCGTGCGCCGACGCAAACCCCCGAAGCGATGCTCGACGTCGAAATCGGCAATTACAGCGAGCGCCGCGTGGCCGGTTATGTCGGCGGCGGCATCACCGACGATGTGGCGGGGCGCCTGTCGATGTGGACGTCCAGCCGCAGCGGCTACGAAACCAACCTTTTCAACAATTCGCCGATCAACGGCACCGATCAATATGGCGGGCGCGGCCGAGTGTTGTGGACCCCGAACGACAAGTTGTCGGTCAACGTCATCGGTTTCTATTCCAAGATCAACCAGAACTGCTGCACCGCCGACCAGATCGATCCCACCGGCATCGGCGGCATCGCCACGCCGGGCTTCCTTGCGGCGTCGCAGGCGGCGGGTCGTCCGTTCATCAATTTCGATGGACATGACCACAAGGTGGACGATGAGACCGTCGGCGACGACGGTACGGACATCTGGGGCGTTTCGGTTTCGGCAGATTATACCCTGCCGTGGAACGACACGCTGACGTCGATTACGGCCTACAATCGCTTTCAAGACCACATCCGCGAATTGGCGGCGGACGGCTTGCCGCTCGATCTTGCGCATGGCGAACAGACGCTCAATCGCGGCGCCTTCAGCCAGGAACTGCGCATCGCATCGGGCAAGCAATTCCTCGAATATGTCGCGGGCGTCTATCTGTTCCACGAAGACCTCGTCTATCTGAACAACATCACCGTCCACACTCCCAACCGCGCCTTCGGTGCGGCGCTGCCGGGCGTGATGCTGCATCCGGGCGACATGAGCAATTTCAGTTTCGACGAAAGCAACAACAGCTTTGCAGGTTTCGGGCAGGCGACCGCCAACATCACCGATCAGCTTCGCCTCACCGGCGGCTTGCGTTACAACTACGATCACAAGAACGCGACCGTTGTGAACGTCGACACGACGGGCGGTACGACTGCGCAATCCAATGTGTTCCGCAAATCGCTTTTCCCCGAACTCGATCTCGAAAATCTTCGCCGCACGGAGCACCGGCTCACCTGGCAGCTTGGCGGGCAATACGACATTGCCGAAGGCGTGATGGGGTATGTGTCGGCGGGCACCGGCTACAAGACCGGCGGTTACAACGCGCGCGCCCAAAGCCCGACGGTGCCGATCACCTTCGATGCGGAAAGCGCCATCAATTATGAAGTCGGCCTGAAAACTTCGCTGCTCGGCAACCGACTGGTGATCAACGCCGATCTCTACCGCATGCTGTTGCATGCCTTCCAGGACTCGACGCTCAACCCCCTGACGGGTTCGGGCTTCATCGTCTCCAACGCGGGCAATCGCCGTGTGCAGGGTGTGGAAATCGACGCACAGGCACGTCCCGTCGACGAGTTGTCGTTGACCGCGGGTCTTACCTATGCCGACGCCGTGTTCACAGATTATCCCGCGGGACAATGCCCGACCTATCCGGGTTCATTTCCGGCGACAGTCAACACAACACCCCCCGGCACTTGCAGCTTCACCGGGTTGACGCCTGCCTTCAATCCGAAGTGGCGCGTTAACGGTACTGCGCAGTGGGAACAGCAGTTCGACCAATGGCACGGCATCGACTGGTTCGTTGCCGGCGACATTTCCTACATCGGCTCGCAATATCTGGATTCGACGCTCGATCCGCGTTCCTTCCAGGAAGCCTACACACTGCTTGGCGCGCGCGTCGGTGTAGAATCGGAAAGCGGCCTGTGGCGCGTTTCGATCTGGGGCCGGAATCTCAGCGACGAGACGTATTACGTCTACGCCGTGCCGGAGCCGCTAGGAGCCTTTGCAAGCGGCGGCACATCGCCGACGGGCGCACCCATCGGTGCCGCCGGCTTCGCCGGCTGGTATGGCGCGCCGCGAACATTCGGTATCGAGGGCACGTTCCGCTTCTAGGCGAACGTAGCTCTAAAAAAGGGCGGCCGTGCACGGCCGCCCTTTTTGTTTATTTAAACCTTCCCTCACGGGAGGGTAAGAAATGCGCTAAGCGAGCAGCCGCTCGCAGCCTGTCCCCTTGAGGATCGCATCGACACGCCCTCGGTCGTTGTCGGCCAATGCCCCATATTCGGCGCGGAGCCACTGCAGGCATTTCACCTGATAAGGGAAGGGCTGTTGCACCCACGGCTTGCCGCCGACCTCGGTCCTGACCTCCTTTGCGCCTGTCATTTGCGCCTCGGCATTGGCCAGCATCACCGGCACATAGACGCGGCCCACTTCTTTCAAGAGTGCCGTGAGCGTTTCGGGTATCGCATCGCGCGAAACCCAATCGGCATCTGTGGGCTCGATGCCGGAAAGGTCTTCCACCAGATCCACCCATGCCGAAACGCGCGGTGCTTCACGCTGTGCGACCGCCATCGGCGTCGGATCGAACCGGACGAGCTGGGTCAACTGCCCATACGCGCCGAAATCGGCGGAGGAGGGGCGGTTGCCCAACGTGAACTTATACGTCTGGAAATGCCGCTCCATGATCGCGAGATAGCGGCGATAGCTTTCTTCGATCACGGGCGCGGTGGTGTCGTTCGATCCCACCACATAAAGCCGCCCGATCTGGCGCTCGGAGATGTATTTCTTCATTTGCGCCAGTTCGTCGTCCTTGATCGGCCAGCCCGCCCAGATCGGCAGGATGTTCCCGGCATTCTCGATGTCCGCCTTGTAATACCAGCGATAGTGGAACATCGCCTTGGTCAGCCATTCGTCGCCGTAATCCTCCAGCAGATAATCGAGGAACGCGATCACCGGATCGGACGGAATAATCGAGCGTCCCTGGAATTCATTCTCCAGCCGCCGGATGATCGGCGTTGAATCCGTCACCGCTTCCAGTTCGCCGTTCGCGCCGGGAAAATAGAAGGTTGGCAACAGCGGCACTTTGGAACGCGGCATCCCTTCCGGCGGTGAGCGATGCGAGGCCAGCAGCAACCGATACGGAATGCGCCGGTAGCGCAGCACGGCGAGCATCTTGCGAGTGTAGGGCGAGCCGGGCACGCCCATCAGCGATATCGGTATTGTGAAAGCCATCGTGTTTCCCCTCGGCGATGTTTGGAACGGGCCGGGGTTTACAGAACCGGAATTCCCGTTCATCATTCGCGACAATGACCGATTAAACGGGCCGCCGCAATCGAAAAGAGCCCGCGACTGGGGAAGGAACCGACCGTGGTTTTATCCGGCTTCGTTTGCGCCGACTTTATCATCGCGGCCGCGATCTATCTCGTCTTTCTTGCATGGTATGAAGGCTGGCCCCGCCGTCCGCTGTCGCCCGCAGAGGTCGAAACCTACTACGCCAGAATGAAGGCCCAGCGTGCGCCGCAGGGTGAAATGGCCGTCGCCATGCTCGAACGCTTCCGTGCCTTCGCCGCCAGCGACGACGGCGGCGAATTCCACATGGTCAATCTGCTGCGGTGGAGCAGGGCGGATGTGAACAGCGAAGCGCACAAGCGCTACATGCGCGCGTGGAGCAAGGTGGCCGTGCCGCGAGCCTCGCACCCGATCTATCGCGGCCAGGTTGCGGGAAAAGTGCAGGGCGCGCTCGAGGACAGGCTGTGGGACGAGGTGGCGCTGATGCGATACAGAAGCCGCCGCGATCTGATGAAGATCGTCACCAGCGAAGGTTTTGCGCGCGAGGCGAACCAGAAGGGCATCGCCGTCGAATATACCGACGCCTATCCCGCCACGCCAAAGATTTTGCTCGGTTCGCCGCGCGTGCTTGTGTTTTTCGTGCTGCTCGTCATCGCGCTGGCGCTCGCGGTGCTGTTCGGATGAGTACGCCCCCTTACATCCTTTATGGCGCTTACGCTTCCTTCTACACCGGCAAGACACGCTCCTATCTGCGCAAGAAAGGCATTCCCTTCATCGAGCGTCTGCCCAGCCATCCGCGCTTTCGCGAATATGTCAGTCCTACCGCGCACTCCAAGCGCATCCCGATGCTGGAAACGCCTGACGGGCAGGTGATCCAGGACACCACGGAAATCTTCGAATATCTCGAACCCAGATTTCCCAATCCGCCCGCCTTGCCGCATGGTCCCCGCCAAAGGCTCGCTGCTTATCTGATCGATCTCTTCGCCAGCGAGAACGTGCGCATCGCCTGGCACTATCGCTGGAATTTTCCAGAAAACCTTCCCTTCGTGACAAAGGATTTCGGCCGTTCCTTCAAGCCGCAGGGCAGCGACGCCGACCTGCAACGCTATGGCGACATCATCGCCAAACAGATGGATGGTCACCGCACGAATCTCGGCGTCACGCCCGAACTCTACGGCACGCTGGAGCAAATCTATTTCGACTTGCTCGACACGCTCGAACGCCATTTCACAAACTACCCGTTCCTGTTCGGCGGCCTTCCCAGCGTCGGCGATTTCGGCTTGATGGGGCCGCTGTTCGCCCATCTGGGCCGCGATCCCGTTCCGCTCAACCTCATGCAATCGCGCGCACCGCGTGTCTTCCGCTGGGTCGAGCACATGAATACGCCGGAAATCCGCTCGCCCGAATTCGCAGAGACGCCAATGGAATATCTCGCAGGCGATAAAATCCCCGAAACCGCGTTGGAATTGCTGCGCCAATGCGTGTCCGATTATGCGGCGGTCTATACGGAGAGCGCCAGGCTCTATAACGACTGGGCACGCCGCAACGCAGATCGCCCCACAGGCAGCCTCGTCTCCGATGAAGACAAGGATCAACCAAACCTCGGCCGCATCACCATTCCCATGCGTGGGAAGACGATGACGCCCGTCTCGCAAATCCATTCGCTCTGGCTCCTGCAAAGAACGCTTCGATGGTTGCGCACGCTCGACACCGCGGACAGGGCCGCTTGCGAAAATCTCGCCGCGGAGTGTGGCGCAACCAAATTGCTCTCTATCGAATTGGCGCGCCCGCTGACGCGCATTCGCAACCGCCTGGCCGTGGGATGACCGAGATGGATGCTCGCACCAACGAAATGCCGATCATCGCGCCCGCAGCACCTTCGCTTGCCGCCGCGCGCTACACGCTCGCCTTCCTGTTCGTGCTTTATGCGCTGAATTATCTCGACCGCCAGTTGCTCTCGATCCTGATGGAGCCGATCCGCGAGGAACTGCATCTCAGCGACACGCAACTGGGCATCCTGTCCGGTTTCGCCTTCGCGTTGTTCTACGCCACCTTGGGCATTCCCATCGCGCGGCTGGCCGATCGTCATTCGCGGCGCAACATCATCGCTGTTGCGGTTGCGATCTGGAGCGTGATGACGGCCTGTTGCGGTTTCGCGCAGAGCTTCGTCACGCTTTTGCTGCCGCGCATCGGCGTTGGCATCGGCGAAGCGGGCGCCAGCCCACCCGCTCATTCCATGCTGTCCGACTATTTCCCGCCGAAGCGCCGCGCCGCCGCGCTCGCAATTTATTCCGCCGGCATTCCCGTGGGCATACTTTTGGGTCTTGCAGGCGGTGGCTGGGTCAATCAGGCGTTCGGCTGGCGCACCGCCTTTCTCGTCATCGGGTTGCCCGGTCTTTTGCTTTCACTGGCATTCTATCTCACCGCGCGCGAGCCCGTTCGCGGGGCTCAGGACGGCGGCACACCGGACGCCATGCACGGCATGACGGAGTCGCTGCGCCATTTGTGGAGCTTGCGCACCTTCCGCTGGCTGACGCTGGCCTCCGCGCTGCATGCGGTGTGCGCGTACGGCGTTCTGCAATGGAATCCGTCCTATCTCATCCGTACCTTCGGTCTCGGCACGCGCGACGTGGGGTTGTCTCTCGGCCTCATCATCGGCGTCATGGGCGGAGCAGGCACGTTGTTCGGCGGATTTGTTTCCGATTGGCTCGGCAAGCGCGATCTGCGCTGGTATCTATTCGTGCCCGCGATTTCGGTCGCGCTTTCCATTCCGTTCTATTTCGCAACCTTTCAGGCCGGCACCGCCACGCTCGCCCTTGCGTTGTTCGTGGCGCCCGGCTTCCTTGCCAATCTGTTCACCGGTCCGTCGTTTGCCACCATCCAGTCGCTTTCGCCTCCGCGGATGCGCGCGATGGCGGCTTCGCTTTATCTTTTCATCCTCAATTTGATCGGCCTCGGCCTTGGTCCTGCCGCAGTCGGTATCGCCAGCGACCTGTTGCATCCCGCCCTCGGAAACGATGCCTTGCGCTGGGCGTTATGCGGCGTCAGTCTATTCGAATTCGCCGCCATTTATTGTTTCCTGCGCGCCGCAAAGACGGTCCGAGACGAAATCAGGATGTGAAGATGCAGCCCATCGATCTCCATTTCTGGCCCACGCCAAACGGATGGAAGATCACCATCATGCTGGAGGAATGCGCGCTACCCTATCGCATCGTGCCCGTCAATCTCGGCAGGGGCGAACAATTCGGCGAAGCATTCCTCAAGATTTCGCCCAATGGCCGGATGCCGGCAATTGTCGATCCCGAAGGACCGGACGGTAAACCCATCTCCATCTTTGAAAGCGGTGCGATCCTGCAATATCTGGGCGACAAGGCGGGCAAATTCTATCCGAAGGATCGCCGCGCGCGTTCCAAGGTCGAGGAATGGCTGTTCTGGCAAGTCGGCGGGCTCGGGCCCATGGTGGGCCAGGCTGCACACTTCAATTATCAGCAGGAGAAGATCGCCTACGCGATCGACCGATACACCAACGAATCCAAACGCCTTTATGGCGTTCTCGATCGCCGCCTGAAGGAGAGCGAACATCTCGCCGACGACTATTCCATCGCCGACATGGCTGTGTGGCCGTGGACGCGCGGTTACAAATCGCTTGGCATCGATTTGGGCGCGGAGTTTCCGAACCTGCAACGCTGGCTCAAGCTCGTGGGTGCAAGACAAGCCGTGTTGAAAGGCGCCAATATCGGCAAGGATGATTTCGCGCGCCGCCAGAAGGAATTGAGGGGAAACTGAATGACCGGCATCTACAGAATCTTCGGTTCAGAAATGTCGCCCTATTCGGTGAAAGTGCGCTCCTATTTTCGCTACAAACAGATTCCGCACGAATGGATCGCGCGCAATCCCTCTAACGAGGAAGAATATAAAAAGTACGCGCGCCTTCCCATCGTGCCCGCTGTCGCCACGCCGGAAGGCGATGGCATTCAGGATTCCACGCCGATCATCGAGGCGATGGACGCGAAATTTCCCACGCCATCCATTCATCCCGACGGCGAGTTGATGTTCCTGTCGGTGTTGCTGGAGGAATTCGGCGACGAATGGGGCAACAAGTTGATGTTTCACTATCGTTGGTGGGACGAGATCGACCAGCGCGCCTCCGCCCAGACGCTCGCGCGTCTGTTTTCACCGCATGGCAGCCGGGAAGACGTGGCCAACATTTCCAAGATGATCCTCGCCCGCATGTCAGGCCGCGGCCATTTCGTCGGCTCCAGCGCTCAAACCGCGCCGTTGATCGAAGAGTATTTCTTTGAACTGGTCGACATTCTTCAAACGCATCTCGCCGCCCGCAAATATCTCTTCGGCGCACGCCCATCCTTCGGCGATTTCGGTCTGGCCGCGCAACTTTACGAATGTTCTGTCGATCCCACCTGCGGCAGCATCCTGCGCGCCCGCGGATCAAAAGTACTCGACTGGTGTTTCCGCATGAACGAACCGCGCGAGGACGGCCCGTTCGAAACATGGGAGCAGCTTTCACCCACAATGAAACCGCTGCTCGATTATGTCGGCCGCTATTTCCTCCCGTGGACGGTTGCTAACGCCAAGGCACTGCAGGCAGGCGAGCAAACATTTTCCGTCGACCTGGCGGGTAAGCACTACGTCCAGGGCCCGCAGAAATACCACGCGAAGTCGCTGCAAGTGCTGCGCGACAAATACCGCGCGGCATCGGGCAATGCGAAACTGCGCGAAATCCTCGACACCTTCGGCTGCACGCCCCATCTCGCTTAAAGCAAAACCCCGGCTGCGGGGCGTGCGCATAAAAAGGCAGTCAGCAGCGAACCGACGAACGCACCCCAAGCGCCGCGAAAAGAAGGAAGCGGCCCCGCGCGTAAATCGACAGCGCTGCGACCGGCGTCGGCGGGTGGGCGTTTCCGTCACCTGATCCGATGACTGGCCTCTTGTCGATGGGTGCCAAATTCGTTGAACAAAATCAGCATATTACAGTTTAGTCCAGCGATTTCCCTTAGTTCGAGGACCGAAAAGCCCAAGGCTTTCGTCAAGCGCTACCCCTAAAGTCGCTGCGCCCGCGTGTTCTATCTCGTGTGGACGTAAACTGAGGCCTGCTTAAAGCCGGAGAGCTTTCGGGGGATGGCCGAAACATCTGATACCAATCGCGAAGGGCTCGACCTGCTGAGGGTGGGCGGAGCCATGACTGCGCCTGATGTCGACGCCTGGTTTGTCCGCGAGGTGTTGCCGCTTGAAGCCGCCCTTTTGAAGTTCCTGCGCCGGATCCGGCGCGACAGAACCGACGTGGAAGATCTGTGCCATGACGTCTATGTGCGGGTTTACGAAGCAGCGCAGCGGGAAATTCCCGATCCCGTGCGGCCCTTCCTCTTCACGGTCGCGCGCAATCTCCTGCTCAACCGCGCCCGCCACGAAAATGTCGTCGCCATCGAAGCGGTCGCCGATCTGGATTCGCTGGGCGTCGCGCTCGACGAGCCGGGGCCGGACAGAAACGTCATCGCGCGCCAAGAGCTTCATCGCTTCCAGCTCGCGCTCGATCGCCTGCCGCCGCGCGTCCGCCAGGTGGTCGTGATGCGTAAGATCGAGGGCCTCTCGCGGCCGGAAATCGCCACCCGCCTCGGCATCGCCGCCTCCACAGTCTCCGAATATCTCGCCACCGGCATGGATGCGATCACCGATCTCGTCCTGGGCGAAGCCATCGACACGGACCCAAAGCCATGAGCGACATGACCACGCGCGAAATCCGCGCGGCCGCAGCCAAATGGCGCGAACGCCGCGACGGCAGCGACTGGACGGCGGAAAACCAGATAGAACTGGCGGCCTGGCTTGCCCAGTCGCCCGCGCACAAAATCGCTTATATGCGTGTCGATCACGTCTGGCAGCGCGCCGATCGCCTGGGCGCCTTGCGCGCCCCTGCGGCGGAGCAACGTTCGTTTGTCTCGAAATCCGGCACACGCATTGCCGTCGCGTTCGCCCTGGCGGCTGTGGCGGGCGGCGGCGCGTGGCTTGCGCTCAGTCCATCACCTGCCAGGGAACAGCTCTATGCAACGTCCGTCGGCGGCCGCGAAACGCTCAAGCTCGCCGATGGCTCGCAGGTCGAACTCAACACAGACACTGCGATCCGCGTGCAGCTCACCGCAAGCGCGCGCCGCATCACGCTGGAAAAAGGCGAAGTCTATTTCCACGTCGTTCACAATGCGAAACGGCCGTTCATCGTGACGGCGGGCGATCATCGCGTGATCGATCTGGGCACCACCTTCTTCGTCCGTCGCGATCCCGGCCGTTTCGAAGTGGCACTCATCGAAGGCCGCGCCCGCCTCGAATCCGCAAACGGCAAAACGGCCGCGCCCGCGCGCGATCTCGTGCCCGGCGATGTCGTGGTGGCGACGGCAAGCACCGTCTCCTCGCAGATCATTCCGGCCCAAAAGCTCGCCAATGACTTAGGCTGGCGCCGCGGCGTGCTTGTGTTTCACGGCAGCGCGCTTGCCGACGTGGCCGAAGAACTCAACCGCTACAATACGCGAAAGATCGTCATTGCGGATCCCGAAGTCGCGCGCCTGACCATCGGCGCCACCATCCCGACCCACGGCGTGGAAGCCTTCACGCGCGTGGCGAGAGATGTCTTCGGCCTGCGCGTCGCAAACCACGGAAACGAGATCGTCATCTCGCGCTAGTCATGATTTTTCAAGGGGGGAATATGTCCGCTTCATCAGGTCTGAAAAGAGTGCTCGCAGGCAGCGCCTGCGTCACGGTTCTCGCCACCGCCGCCTGGGCGCAGGATTTCAACATTCCGCGCGGCGACCTGCGCCCGGCGCTGGACGCCTACATGAAACAAACCGGTGTTGCACTCGTCTATCCCAGCGGAGCCGTATCGGGCATCGAAACGAGCGGCGTCAAAGGCGCACTTTCCGACGACGACGCCCTCACGCGCCTTTTGAGCGGAACCGGTTTCACCACGCGGCGCGATCCTTCCGGCATGGTCGCGATTGTTCACGAACGCTCTTCCGAGATCGTCGAACCGCTGCAACTCGCCCAGGCAATGCAGGCGCCACGCAGCACTGTGGAAACGGTGACGGTGACGTCGTCGAAATTGGGCGGTGCGGATGTGCAGAGCATCCCCATCGCGATTACAGCGCTGAGCCAGGAACAGCTTACCGCCACGCAAACCGCCGGCGGCCCCGATCTGGTGAAACAGGTGCCGAACCTGACTTTCACGAAGACGAACTTCACCGGCTACAACATCCAGATCCGCGGCATCGGCACGCAAGCCATCTCTGCCACTACAGATCCCGCCGTTGCCGTCTCGTTCAACGACGTGCCGTTCCTGCGCAACCATTTCTTCGAGCAGGAATTCTTCGACGTGTCGCAGGTCGAAGTGTTGCGCGGGCCGCAAGGCACGCTCTATGGCCGCAACGCCACCTCGGGCGTCGTCAACGTGATTTCCGCGAAGCCCACCGAGAATTGGGAAGCGCAGGCGTCGGTGGATGTCGGCAACTACAACAGCCGCCGTCTGGAAGGCATGCTCAACGTGCCGGTGCTGTCCGACAAGATCGACCTGCGCGTCGCCGGCGAATGGACCAAGCGCGACGGATACGCGTTCAACGACATCACCAACGAAGCCATCGATGGACGCGATCTCTGGTCAGGCCGCGTATCCCTCCTGCTTCATCCGATCCAGTCTCTGTCGGCCACGTTTGTCTACGAGCACTTCCAGGAAGACGACAATCGCGCACGCTCGACCAAGCAGCTTTGTGCGCGCTCAAACTCGCCTGCCGTTGTCGATGGTCCCGCCGGCCCGCAGGTGCCCAATTTCATCAGCAACGACGGCTATTACGGGTTCGGCGGCAATTTGGGATCGGTCTGGCTATCGCAGGGCTGCCGTCCTGTTTCGCTATACTCTTCCGAGTCCTATCAGACGCCGAATGCAGGTGCGATTCCCGTCGTTGCCTCGCTTGCCGCCTTTTCGCCCGGATATATCTCCATTCCCAACAGCATCGACCCTTATGCAAGCGTGTCTCAGTCGCCCGATCTGCGCAGAATCAGTTCGCAGGTCGATCCGGCCTATCGCGCAAAAAACAATACCTACGAATTCAATGTCGATTACAACGTCACGCCGGAACTGACCCTTCACTCGCAGACCGCTTATGGCGACGACTTTCTCTATTCGACAGAAGACTTCAATCGCTTTAACACAATTGCAAATTTCCTGAAGGACCCGGTGTCGTCCTTCGGCTCGACATTCGTGGGCCAGGACAACGAATTTTGCGATCCGCAATTCGGCTGTTCCAGCCGGTTCGTGGCACTAGACCGTTCCTCGGAAACGGCGCGGCAATTCTATCAGGAATTGCGCCTTTCCTCGCAATTTCAGGGGCCTTGGAATTTCGTCGTGGGTGGCAACTATCTCAACTACCACACCACCGAAGACTATTACATCTTCTCCAATCTTCTGACGCTCTTCGTCGAACAATTTAACGCGCGGAAGCCCAAGGCCATCAAGCAGTTGGATGCACCGCACATACCCTTCAATGAAACTGTCGCAAATTCTTGCGGACCCGTTCCCCAGGACCCGCACAATTTCAACAACACCCTGCTGGGTATCGGCTGCGCCTATATCGATCCCAATCCGATCGACCAGGTAAACGGCCAGGGCCACAATTATTTCCTGAGCCATAACCCCTACCAGCTCAAATCGTGGGCGGGTTTTGGCGAGATTTATTATCAGGTGGCGCCTGACGTGAAATTCACCGGCGGATTGCGTTGGACCGATGACATCAAGAATTTCCAGGAATATCCCAGTTGGGCGCTGGTGGCGGGCATAGGCATTCCGCAGCAAGGTGCGATTCGCCAGGAATGGCGCGAATTCACCGGCCGCGCCGTTGTGGACTGGACGCCCAAGCTCGATTTCACGGACCAGACCATGGTCTATGCGTCATACGCTCACGGCTATAAGGGTGGCGGTGCGAATCCACCTGGCGTCACGAACATCTATATCGGCCAATACAATCTGGCATCTCCCAGCAACCTGACACATCCCGTCACCTTCAAGCCGGAATTCAACGATGCCTTCGAGCTCGGCTCCAAGAATTCCGCGCTGGATGGCTCAGTCGTTCTCAATGTCGATGCGTTCTACTACAAATATAAAAATTACCAGATTTCGCAGATCGTGGACCGCACCGCCGTCAACCTAAACTTCAATGCCACGGTGAGTGGCGCGGAAATCCAATCCTCCTGGTCGCCGCTACCTGGCCTCAAGCTTGGATTCAACGGCGGCTTCGAGAATGCCACGTTCGACGATGGCCAGTCCGCTATCGACCTGATGGATCGCACCGCGGGTCATTCCGGCTGGATGGTCGTGAAGCCGCAGATCACGCAGACCTCGAACTGCATCCTGCCCACCGATGCCGTCAATGAGTTGATGACATATGGACAGCCCGGCGGCGTCTTTACGCCCATCTCTCTTGCTTGCATGAATGCCTATAATTTCAACGCGGATCCTGTAACGGGCGCACCTTATGTCGCCAATCCGGATCCGGTGAATCTGCCGGGCTATGCGGGCTTCGATCCATCGACGGCACCGAATGCGGGGCAGGGTTTCACCAAGGACATCGGCGGCAATCAGCTCCCGAACACGCCGCACTTCACCACCAGCCTCTCGGCGGACTATTCCATGCCACTTTCCGCGGATTGGGCTGGGACATTGCACGGCGACTTCTACTGGCAGTCGAATTCCTACTGGCGCATTTTCAATGACAGCGACTACGACAAGCTGCGCGGCTACACCAACATGAACTTCGCCCTGATCTTCACCAATCAGGACGGTTGGCAAGCGATGGCCTATGTCAAGAACGTGCTGGATACCACGGCCATCACGGGTGCATTCCTCAACTCGGACGACACGGCGCTGACCACCAACGTCTTCACCACGGATCCGCGCCTGTTCGGCATTCGCGTTACCAAGAATTGGTGAACGTGTAGGCTCTTATGAGCCAAATCATTGAGAAGATTTGACTGGGCGGCGATCATTCGTCGCCCAGTTTTCTTTGTTAGTGACAAAGGGGCGACTCTCGCTGTTCGCTCTTGTGGGTTACGCCGAGCAACCAGCGGCAGCCCACGAAGCTCGACAGGCTGATGCGTCGGGCCGACCGTGCAGGTCCAACTCGCGCGCGCCTTTGATTGGTTCACGGAACCATTTGATATGGTTGCAGAAAATGCACTACCACCGTCCGGCCGCGGCGGTGGAAGGGAGTGGCTTCGGCGAAAGCCAAATTTGGCTGGGGCGGAAGGATTCGAACCTTCGAATGCCGGAATCAAAATCCGGTGCCTTACCACTTGGCGACGCCCCAACAGGCCCGAAATACAAAGGTTTTCGGGTAAACGACGCACCCCTTGGGGCACGAAGGCGGCGGACCATAGGGCCTCGTTCGCGCCCGTTCAATGTGCCCTAACCACATGAGGACCTCCGGCCTGACAATCCGTCACAGGCTTGCTAAGAAGCGCCGCCCAAAGGGGAGGGGTGCTTTTATGTCGATCCAGCTTTTCGTCGCCGACAAGGTCGTGCGCGTGATGATGAAGCGCCGCTTCCGCCGCAATCCGACGGTGATGGAACTGCGCGCCATCATGTCGGAAATGCCGATCCGGCCCGCGCCGAAGCGCATCAAGGTGGAAACCGTGGAATTGGGCGGATGCAGTGCCGAACTGCTCACACCGCGCAACGCCGATCTGACCCGCGCCCTTCTTTATATACACGGCGGCGGCTTCGTGGCCGGCGTGCCCGCCAATCACCGCCCGCTCACCTGGCGTCTGGCCGAAGGCGTGGGCGTGCCGGTCTACGCGATCGACTATCGCCTGGCGCCCGAACATCCTTTTCCCGCAGCGCTCGACGATTGCGTCGAGGCCTATCGCGCGTTGCTTGCGAAAGGTCTGTCGCCTGAACACATTGCCATCGGCGGCGATAGCGCTGGCGGCAATCTCACCCTCGTCACCGCATTGAAGATCAAGGCGCTAGGCCTGCCGTTGCCGGCAGCGCTGGTCTGCATGTCGCCCGTCACCGATCACGAAGGCTTCGAATCGCGCACGCAGAACGCGAAAAGCGATGCGATGTTCGACGTGCGCATGATCCCAACGGTGCCGCCGCTCTATTGCCCCGATGCCGATCCGATGGACCCGTTGGTGTCGCCCTATCGCGGCGATGTCGCGGGGCTGCCGCCGACGTTGTTTCATTGTTCGCGCGACGAACTCCTGCGCGACGACAGCATTCGTATGGCCGAGAAGATGAAGGCCGCGGGCGTCGACGCCACCATCGAAGTTTGGCCCGGCGTCTTCCACGTCTGGCAGATCACCGCCGACGTGCTGCCGGAAGCCAAAAGAGCCGTCGCCAATATCGTGGCGTTCCTCAGAGCAAAGCTCGGGAGATAAACCAGGCCCCCAGTACGGCGAAGAGCAGCGCCGCGCCGATGTGGATCGCCCGCATCGGCAGCCGTGCGGCAAAGCCATGGCCCAGGAACACGGCCGGCACGTTGGCGATCATCATGCCCAGCGTGCTGCCCGCCACCACCTCGAACAGATTGTGATAACCCGCGGCCAGCGCCGCGGTGGCGATCTGCGTCTTGTCGCCCATCTCCGCGATAAAGAACGCAATCAACGTGGCCGCGAACGCCCCACGCTTGCCGAGTTTGGCATCCTCATCGATCTTATCGGGAATCAGCGTCCAGATCGCCATGCCGATGAGGCTCACCCCCACCACGAGGTTGAGCACGAAGGGTGTCAGATATTTCGCAAACTCGACGCCGACCAGCGCTGCCAGAGCGTGATTGGCGATGGTGGCGAGGAAAATGCCCGCAATGATCGGCCATGGTTTGCGAAAACGCGCCGCCAGCAGCATCGACAGAAGCTGCGTGCGGTCCCCCATCTCGGCGATGGCAACCGTCGAGATTGAAACAAGAAATGCCTGCATTTCGATCAGCGATAGATCAGGCTGATCGTCTCCGCCACGCAAGCCGGCCGGTCTTGTCCTTCGATCTCGATGGTGACTTCATTGACAAGCTGCATGCCGCCCGCCCGCGCTTCGGCCGAAAGCAATTTCGCGCGCGCTCGCACTTTCGATCCCACAGGCACCATGTTGGTGAAGCGGATCTTGTTCGAGCCATAATTTATCCCGCGCGTGACTCCTGCAACCTTCAGGAAACTTCCCGTCAGCCACGGAATGAGGGAAAGCGTGAGATAGCCGTGCGCGATGGTCTTGCCGCCCGGCATTTCCTTCTTGGCGCGTTCGACGTCGATGTGAATCCATTGATGATCGCCTGTCGCATCGGCGAACTGGTTGATGCGGTCCTGCGTGATCTCCACCCAGTCCGAAACGCCGGTCTCCTGTCCCACCAGTTTCGGCAGGTCTTCGAATGTGGTCGATGTGCTCATGGTCGGCTTCCTTCTTTTGCAATCTCTCTTACGCGCGAGGCGATCCGGTGTAGCGGTCCATCCACCATGCCCATCTCGCTCAACCGCTGAACTGTCCGGTAAAGATAATCCCGGTTGGTACCCAGAAATCCCTCGCTCGCCGCGATGCGTTCGGCGATGATCGCATCGTCGAGCAGGCCTTCATAGCGTGGATGCGCCTTGTTGATCACGAAGGCAATCGCGCGACGTGACCCAATGCCTTCTATCTCGGCGGCCACCCATCGCGGGTTGTAAGCGCCCGAAAACATCTCGCGGAACCACAAGACGGTGAGTTCGCTATCGACTTCGTTTGCTGCGACGCGATGTGCCACGCCAAGACACTCTCCGCTGCCTTCGTCGAGGCCAAGCATCAGTCCGGGTTTCTCCGGTGTGCCGCGCCCCATTTTCAACGAAAGGCAGAAGTAAGCGTGATAGCCCTTGATCCGTGCGGGCCGGCTTTCGGCAACCTTGATCGCGGGATTCCACATCAGCGAGCCATAGCCGAAAACCCAGGCAGCTTCGCCCGGAGGAATAGCGTCGCGGATTGCCTGCAACGACTGCGCGCGCTCGACATCCGTGATGAAGGTCTGCTCGCCGTTTTGCAACGCAGCCTGCGCCAGCAGTTGCAGCCGTTCGGCGGTGAAGTCTTCACGCTGGAGATCGCGCCCCAGCGATCGCGGCAGTTCTGTCGGCACTTCTTCAGACAATGCGTGACTCGCGTTTGCCCCAATAGCGGTCGCGGATCAGACGCTTGTAAAGCTTGCCCGTCGGATGCCGCGGCAGCTCGCGTTCGAAATCGACCGAACGCGGGCATTTGATGGGGGAAAGCGCGGCACGGCAATAGGCGATCAGTTCTTCCGCCAATGCAGGGCTAACATCGTTCCAGTTCGCGGGCTGCACGACAGCCTTCACTTCCTCGCCGAAATCTTCGTTGGGTACGCCGATGACGGCCACGTCCGCCACCTTCGGGTGAGAGATCAGAAGGTTTTCGGCTTCCTGCGGATAGATGTTCACGCCGCCGGAAATGATCATGAACGCCTTGCGGTCGGTCAGATACAGGAAACGATCTTCGTCCAGTTTTCCCACGTCGCCCAACGTGGACCAGCTGGAATGTTCGGGGTGGCGCGACTCTTTCGTCTTCTTCGGATCGTTGTGATATTCGAACTGGTTCTCGCCTTCGAAATAGATCAAGCCTTCTTCGCCGGTGGCGACTTCCTTGCCCTGGTCGTCGCAGATATGGACGATACCCACCATTGCGCGGCCCACCGTTCCGGGATGGGCAAGCCAGTCTTCGCTGTTGGTGTAGACGAAGCCGTTGCCTTCAGTGCCCGCATAATATTCGTGCAGCACCGGTCCCCACCATTCGATCATCTTGCGTTTCACATCGACGGGGCATGGCGCGGCTGCATGGATCGCCGTCTTCATCGATGAGACGTCGTATTTCAGGCGCACGTCATCGGGCAGCTTCAGCATGCGCACGAACATGGTCGGCACCCATTGGCTCGCGGATGCTTTGTATTTCTCGATGTATTGCAGCGCCCCTTCCGGATCGAAATGGTCCATCACCACCACCGTTCCGCCCAGCCGGTGCATCGCCATGCAATAGCGCAAGGGGGCCGCGTGATAGAGCGGGGCAGGCGAGAGGTAGACGGAATCCTTTGTGATCCCGAACAGCATCGAGGCCAGCATGGTCAGCGGGCTCGGTGCGTCGATCGGCAATCCGCTGAGCGCCAGCCGCACGCCTTTGGGGCGGCCGGTCGTGCCGGAAGAATAGAGCATGTCCGTGCCGGATGTTTCATCCGCGATGCGCTCTGCGGGCATCGCCGCGGCGGAGTCTTCGTAACCGGCGTAGCCGGGAATTGTGCCGCCCACCATCAACAGCTTCACGCCCGGTATAAGCGGCGCAACTTCACCCGCCACTTTCGCCAGCGAGTGCGAGGCGATGAATGCTTTCGCGCCGCAATCCTTCACGATGTATTCGACTTCACCGGCCGTCAGGCGTGAGGAGATGCAGGTGTAATAGAGCCCGGCGCGCTGCGCCGCCCAGCAGATGTCGAGAAAGCGCGCATTGTTTTCCATGAAGATCGCGACGGCATCGCCCGTCTCAAGCCCCAATTTGCGGAACAGTTGCGCGCCCTGGTTCGAACGGTCTTCCAGTTGCCCGTAGGAAATCGTTTCACCGGTTCGGGCCATGATAATCGCGGCTTTGTCCGGCACCTCGGCGGCGTGGATGACTGGATGCATGGCGTTCCTCGGATTGTTGGATAGCGGTGTCCCATGTTTACGAAATGCCCGCCTTGCCCGTAAAGCTAAGAGGGATGAGTCAGCCTGTACGCCACACGCTAGCCCTTTCCGATGGCAACATTTCCTATCTCGAATGGACGGGCGGCGGCCCGACGCTGCACTTCGCGCATGCCACGGGGTTCAATGCCGAAACCTATGCGCCGCTGCTAACGCCGCTGTCCGCCCGGATGCGCATCCTGGCCAGCGACGCCCGCGGCCATGGCTTTTCGACGCTGCGCACGGCGCCGCGGCTGGCGCGGGACTGGAAAATCTTCCGGGCTGATCTTGCCCGCTTTCTGGAGGCTACGGCCGCCGGGCCCGTGATCCTTGCGGGCCATTCGATGGGCGCGACGGTGAGCGCGATGATCGCAGCACTTTGGCCTGATCGTGTGAAAGGGTTGATCCTTCTCGAGCCTGTGCTGGTGCCGAAGATCTTGCATTTTGTGCGCTGGGTACCTCTGCGGCCGCCCAGCATGGATCTGGCCTCCCGCGCCGAGCGCCGGCGGACCACCTTCGCCTCCCTCGATGCCGCGCGTGTGTCCTATCTGGGACGTGGGGCCTTCCGGACGTGGCCGGAGGAATTTCTGGTGGCCTATCTGAAGGGCGGGCTTATCTCCACAGGCAATGGCAGCGAAATCCGGTTGGCCTGTGCGCCGTCCTGGGAGGCCCAGACCTTTCGTTCGACGCCTATCGGCGCGGTCAGCCTGGCGCGGCGTATCCGCTGCCCGGTGACCCTGCTTTATGCGGAGCACTCCACGCCGCCCGAAAGCGAATGCCGCGCCTTTGCCCGCCGCCACGGCAACACAAGGCTGATCAAGGTGCCCGGCACCACCCATTTCCTCCCGATGGAACGGCCGGACCTTGTGCTGGAAGAGATTGAGCGGCTAGCCCAACCCCTTGGTAAGGGGTAGGTCGCTGGACCGTTCCGGACCTCGCTGCTAGAAGAAGCCCCGCTGATTTGCAGGCTTATTCCATGGTCTTGGGCTTGAAGGGCTTTTCTCGAATTCGCGGCCCGGCTCCTCTCGCGCGCCGCTGAGCGCCGGGCCGGACGCCGGGATGCCGCACGAGAACCCTGACGCAAGACCCGAAAGATCATGACCGACCAACCCGCTTCCGAGAAAAGCCCGCGCGACTATCGCGCCACCCTGTTCCTCCCCTCGACCGACTTCCCGATGAAGGCGGGGCTGCCCGAGGCCGAGCCCAAATGGCTCGCCCGCTGGAAGGCGATGGACCTCTACGGCCAGCAACGCAAAGCCGCGAAGGGCCGTCCGCTGTTCGTGCTGCATGACGGCCCGATCTACGCCAACGGCGACATCCATTCCGGCACCGGCCTCAATCACATCCTCAAGGATTTTGTCGTCCGCTCCCAGAACATGCTGGGCAAGGATGCGCCCTACGTTCCGGGCTGGGACTGCCACGGTCTGCCCATCGAATGGAAGGTCGAGGAGAAATACCGCTCCGAGGGCAAATCCAAGGAAGACATCCCGACGGAACAGCTTCGTCGCGATTGCCGCGCCTTCGCCGCACATTGGCTCGGCGTGCAACGCGAACAGATCAAACGATTGGGTTGCGAAGGGCTGTGGGACACTCCCTACACCACAATGGATTTTCGCGCCGAGGCTGTGATCGCGAGCGAATTGCACAAGTTCGTTTTCAACGGATTGCTCTATCGTGGCTTCCGCCCCGTGATGTGGTCGCCGGTCGAAAAGACCGCGCTCGCCGAGGCTGAGGTCGAGTACCACGAGAAGACCTCGCCCACGATCTATGTGAAGTTTCCAATCAACGGAGTAAATGCCGCTGGCTCCAATGAGGAGCTAAGTATCTGGCAGACAGCATCGCTGGTTATCTGGACAACGACTCCATGGACAATTCCTGGAAACCGGGCAATTGCTTACTCCCCATCAATTGAATACGGACTTTATCGAGTTGAGGAAGTAGCTGAAGGTTCGTTCGCGAGAACCGGCGAGTTATTGGTGTTTGCTGACAGCTTGGCAGCTACAGCGCTTCAGCACGCAAAGGTGCTAAAGTTCCAACGGGTCCGGTCTGCAAATCCAAGGCAATTCGACTTCTGCGATCATCCGTTCAAGACTCAAGGATTCGATTTCAAAGTACCTGTGCTTGCCGGCGAACACGTCACTGCCGATACCGGCACGGGCTTTGTCCACACCGCTCCCGGTCATGGCGAAGAAGATTTCGAGTTGATGACGACGTTGTTCAAGGGCTATGCCGCGAACAATCCGGATGCGTTCAGTATTGTTGCCGAAGATGGCCGTTTCACGGATGCCGCAAGGCTTCCCTCATTGATCGGCAAGCGCATCCTCACGCCCGAAGGCAAGGACGGCGACGCGAACGGCGCGGTGATCAAGGAACTGATCGCGGCGAACGCGCTGCTCGCGAAGGGCACGTTGCGTCACCAATATCCGCATTCGTGGCGGTCGAAGGCGCCGGTCATCTTCCGTGCGACGCCGCAATGGTTTGCCTATATGGACAAGCCGTTCAAAGGCTCGAACGGCAAGACGCTGCGCCAGATTGCGATGCAGGCGATCTCGGACACGAAATGGTATCCGAAGACCGGCCAGAACCGCATCGGTTCGATGGTGGAGGGCAGGCCGGACTGGGTTCTCTCGCGCCAGCGCGCATGGGGCGTTCCCATCGCGATCTTCGTGCACAAGGAAACGCAGGAAATCCTGAACGACGCAGCCGTCAACGCGCGCATCAAGGAGATCTTCGAGAAGGAAGGCGCCGATGCGTGGTTCAATTCCCCGCCGTCCCGTTTCCTCGGCAACCACAACGCCGCCGACTACGAGCAGGTGAGAGATATTCTCGACGTCTGGTTCGATTCCGGTTCGACCCATGCGTTCACGGTGGAACATCCCATCGAAGCGGCTTGGCCTAAGAAGGATCGCGCCGATCTCTATCTCGAAGGTTCGGATCAGCATCGCGGCTGGTTCCAATCCTCGCTGCTCGAAAGCTGTGGCACGCGCGGTCGTGCGCCGTATGATGCGGTGTTGACCCACGGCTTCGTGCTCGACGAGCAGGGCCACAAGATGTCCAAATCGCTGGGCAACACGCTTGCCCCGCAGGTGATCGCGGACAAGAACGGCGCCGACATCTTGCGCTTGTGGGCCGCGTCTTCCGATTTCACGGAAGACCTTCGCATCGGTCAGGATATCATCAAGGCGAACGTCGATGCCTATCGCCGCCTGCGCAACACGATCCGCTTCATGTTGGCGAATTTGGCTGGCTTCGACGAAAAGGAACGCATTTCCGCCAACGAAATGCCCGAACTGGAACGCTACATCCTTGCCAAGCTGGCGGAACTGGATGCGTTGGTTCGCGAAGGCTATGCCGAATTCGATTTCAACCGCGTGTTCTCCACGCTGTTCGCCTTCTGCACCAACGAGCTTTCGGCGTTCTACTTCGATATCCGCAAAGACGTTCTTTATTGCGACCGGGCGGATTCGCCGCGCCGCCGGGCCGCGCGCACCACGACGGATGAGATCTTCCGCCGGGTCGCTACCTGGCTTGCGCCCATCCTCTGTTTCACCATGGAGGAAGCGTGGCTCTATCGCTTCCCCGGTGAGAACCACAGCGTGCATCTGCAAACCTTTCCCGAAACACCGCGCGATTGGGCGGATGCGGCGTTGATCGAGAAATGGAATCGCGTCCGCACGCTTCGCCGCGTCGTCACTGGCGCACTGGAAGTCGCGCGCCGCGACAAGGTGATCGGCGCCAGCCTCGAAGCCATGCCCACGCTCTATGTCACCGAGGCGGATGACGCCAAATTGTTCGATGGCGTGAACCTCGGCGAGATCGCCATCACGTCGAATGCGCATGTTTCGACCATTACGCCGCCGGCCGATGCGTTCCGTCTGCCCGATGTCGAAGGGGTGGCCGTGGAATTCCATCATGCGCAGGGCAACAAATGCGCCCGCTGCTGGATGATCCTTCCCGAGGTCGGCACGAACAAAAACGACGATCTCTGCAATCGCTGCAACGAGGCGGTGGGCGCATGAATCTGAACTGGCGTACCTTCGCTCCGCGCGATTGGGGTTTTGTCACCGCGATGGCCGCACTGATTCTAGATCAGGGTTCGAAGCTCCTGATGCTTCACGCCTTCGGATTCAACGAGATGCGCGCGGGCGAATCTGTGTCTGTCTTGCCGTTTTTTAATCTCGTGATGGTCTGGAATCCCGGGGTCAGCTATGGCCTGTTCCCGGCGCGCGGGCTGATGGGAACCCTGCTTCTGGGTCTTTTTTCCGCCGCTGCCGTGGGCGCCCTGGGCTGGTGGATGTGGCATTCGCACCGGAAATCCCTGGCGATCGGCCTCGGCCTCGTGGTCGGCGGGGCGGTGGGCAACCTGATCGACCGGCTGGCTTACGGCGCGGTTGCCGATTTTTTCCACTTCTACGCCTTCGGCTACGACTGGTATGTTTTCAATGTCGCAGACATCGCCATTACCTTTGGCGTGATCGCCCTGCTATACGATGCGCTGATAAAGCCCGAAGCGCGGGCCGGGCAAAGCTCCTGACGGAACCGGGTGTATATCGCATGATGACGGATCGCATGATGAAAGCCCTTCCTGTAATGGCCTTGGCGTGTGCGGCGCTGGCGCTCACAGGTTGCGACAGCATTCGAAGCGCTGCCGGCATGAACAAGGCCGCTCCCGACGAGTTCGCCGTGGTTACCAAGGCGCCGCTCATCATGCCGCCCGATTACAATCTGCGTCCGCCGCGGCCCGGTGCCGCGCCGCTGAACCAGACGCTGCCGACGCAAGCAGCGCAGGCAAGCCTGTTCTCCAACGATCCGGCTGCCGTGGCCTCGACCATCACCGGCAAATACAGCCAGGGCGAAAAGCTGCTGCTGGCAAATGCGGGCGCTGCGGTGACCAATCCGACGATCCGCCAACAGATCGCCGCCGACAACGCGAACCTTGAAGCGTCCGATCCAAGCTTCACGGACCGCCTGCTGTTCAGCACCCCGACAGACCAGAACGGCCATCCGGTGAACGCCGATGCCGAAGCCGAACGTCTCGGCAAGAAAAGCGCCGAGAAGATGACGACGCAGGGCACGGCCGATCAGGATGATCCGACAGCGACAGATAATTCCGACGACGACAGCGACGACGGCTGGTTCAGCTGGTTGGGATTGTGAGCGGATGCTTCCTGATCGCTCCCTGAGGGGGAGAGGGAACGTCGCAAGATTTCTCGGTCGCGCACTGCTTCTCGCAGGCGTCGCCATTCTCACTTCTGCCGCCACACCGCCGCCGCCATCGCCGCCCAAGGCTTTCCAGTTCGCGTTGCAAAACGGGATGCAGGTGCTGGTCGTGCCCGATCACCGGGCGCCGGTCGTTACCCAGATGCTCTGGTTCCGGGTCGGCGGCGACGACGATCCGCCGGGGCTTTCCGGTCTTGCCCACTTCTTCGAACACATGATGTTTCGCGGGACCAAGCAATATCCGAACGGGCAATTCGCGCTGATCGTGGCCCGCAATGGCGGCGAGACCAACGCCTTCACCACGCATGACTACACAGCGTTCTACGAACAGATCGCCAAGGACCGCCTGCCGCTGATGATGCGGCTCGAAGCCGACCGCATGGCGAACCTCGATCTTTCCGACAATAACGTGCGCACCGAGCGCAATGTGGTGATGGAAGAACGCCGCATGCGCGTCGACAACGACCCGCAATCGTTGATGAGCGAGCAGCTTGCCGCCGCGCTGTACCTTTCGCACCCCTACGGACGCCCCGTCATCGGCTGGCCGGATGACATCCGCCGCATCGGCCGTGTCGAGGCGCGCGATTTCTACCAGCATCATTACGCGCCCAACAACGCGACGCTCGTCATCGTGGGCGATGTGACGCCGGATGAAGTGCGCCCGATGGCGGAGGCCGAGCTTGGCAAGGTGTCCGCGCGCGAGTTGCTGCCGCGCGCAGAATACGCCCAACCTGCCCGGCTTGGGGAAACGCGCCTCAATGTCGCCCGGCCCGATGTGAAAGTGCCGGTTTTCATCCGTATGTACCGGGTGCCCAGCTATGCCGAAGCCACTGCCGGTGAGGCAGAGTCGCTCGAAGTCTTCGCGCAATTGCTGGGTGGCGGAGCCACGGGCACGCTTTATCGCGAACTTGTGGTGAAGAAGAAGCTGGCAATCGATGCGGGCGCGAACTACGACGGCTATGCACGGGACGACGGCTCGTTCAGCGTCTACGCCATTCCGCGTCCAGGCGTGACGCTGGAAAATCTCGAACGTGCCGTCGATGGCGTCATCGCGGGCCTGTTTTCGCGAGAGGCGGCTGCAGCCGATCTGGAGCGCGCCAAGACGCAATTGATCGCCAGCGCCACCTATCGCCGCGACAGCCAGTATGCGCTCGCCAGCGCATATGGACAGGCGCTGTCCATCGGCCTCACCGCCAACGACGTGGAGCAATGGCCGGACCGCATCCGCGCCGTCACGGCGGAAACCGTTCGCAAGGCGGCAATCAAGGATTTGAAGAAGATCGAAGCTGTTTCCGGCTATCTGAGGCCCGGCAAATGAGCGCCCGCCAGATATTTGCTGCCGCCGCCTTCGCGCTTGTCGCGTTTGTGCCGCAGTTTGCAAACGCCGTCGATGTGAAGGTTGTTCCCGCCGCGAAAGGCGAAGAAGTCTGGTTCGTCGAGGACCACACCGTTCCCATCGTGGCGATGAGCGCGGCCATCCCTGCCGGCTCGGCTTACGATCCGCAAGGCAAAGACGGCCTTTCCGCGATGGCCGCGGCGTTGCTGGACGAAGGCGCCGGCAAGATGAATTCCGACGCCTATCACACGGCCCTGGACGACAAGGCGATCCAATTGAGCGTTTCGCCCAGCCGCGATTATGCCGTGATCCGCATCGTCACGCTGGCGGAGAACGCGAAAGAGGCGTTCCAACTTCTGGGATTGGCGCTGGCGCACCCTCGTTTCGATGCCGACGCGATCCAGCGCATCCGCGCGCAGATGATCGAATCCATCAAGCAGGACGAACAGGAACCGGCCACTGTTGCAGGCAAGGAATTCACCCGCCGGTTCTTTCCCGGCCACCCTTACGGCCATCCGGTTAGCGGCGACATCAACACGCTTTCCACGATCACGCAGAACGATCTTCGCCAGTTCGCGCGCACGCACTGGGTAAGGGGCGGGCTCAAGATCGCGGTATCGGGCGACATCAACGAGGCCACGTTGAAGACGCTGCTGGGTGCTGCCTTCGACGCCATTCCCGCCACCAAGCCGCCCGCGCCGCCAAATGTGACCCGCCTGGGTTCGCCCGGCATTCACGTCGTGCCCATGCCCGTGCCGCAACCCACCGTCGAATTCGGTTTGCCGGGGATTTTGCGCGCCGACAAGGATTTCATCCCGGCTTATGTCGCCAATTACATTCTCGGCGGCGGAGGGTTTTCGTCGCAACTGATGAAGGAAGTGCGCGAGAAGCGCGGCCTCACCTATGGCATCGACACCGATCTCAACACCTACAGCAAGGCCGGTGTCTTCGTGGGGCAGGTGGCGACCAAGAAAAATAGCGTCAAGCAGACGATCGACGTGATCCGTCAGGTGATGAGCAATTTTGCGGAAAAAGGCGCAACCGCGTCCGAGCTGACCGACGCCAAAACCTACCTTACGGGCTCTTATCCGCTGGCCTTCGATTCCAATACCGGCATCGCGGCCCAGTTGAACGCCTTCCAGCGCGTCGGCCTTTCGTCGGACTACATCACCAAGCGCAACGACATGATCGAGGCGGTGACGCTGGACGACATCAAGCGCGTGGCCAAACGCCTGTTCAACCCCGCCAAGATGACCATCGTGGTGGGCGGCAGTTTTTCGGACGGCAAAAGTCCCGCCGCGCACTGATTCCCACCGGCACCCGCTTTCGCGCTAGTCTGTGACCCATGCCGGAATCACTCAAAATCCGCCGTCTGGGCGAGGGCACGGTCAACCGCATCGCGGCGGGCGAGGTGGTGGAACGGCCTGCCAGCGCCGCAAAGGAGCTTATTGAAAACGCGCTGGATGCGGGCGCCCGCAGGATTTTGGTTGCGACCTCCAACGGCGGCAGCGACCTGATCCTGGTGGAGGACGACGGCGAGGGCATGACGGCGGGCGATCTGGCGCTCGCCATCGAACGGCATGCAACTTCCAAACTTCCGCGCGCGGGCGGCGAGGACGATCTTTCTCATATTGCCACTTTGGGATTTCGCGGCGAGGCGCTTCCTTCCATCGGTTCGGTGGCGCGGCTTTCCATTTCCACCCGCACGAAAGCGGGCGATGCGCACGAGATGCGCGTGGATGGCGGCACGGCGCACGGACCATCGCCGACCGCTTATCTTTCCGGCGGGCAATCCGGCACACGGGTCGAGGTGCGGGAGTTGTTCTATGCGACGCCCGCGCGTCTCAAATTCCTGAAATCGTCGCGGTCCGAAGATCTGGCCACCACGGATATCGTCAAGCGCCTGGCCATGGCGCGGCCCGACGTTGGTTTCCATTTGACGCTCGATGGCCGCGTCGCGCTCGATCTGGAAGCGGAGGCCGACCTGTTCACGGGCCGCCTCAAGCGCCTTTCGCGCATCATGGGCCGCGAGTTCTCCGAAAATGCCGAGGAAGTTTTCATCGAACGCGAAGGGGTGAAGATCACGGGCTTCGCGGGCCTTCCCACTTACAACCGCGCCAACGCGCAGATGCAGTTCCTGTTCGTCAACGGACGGCCGGTGCGCGACAAGCTTCTGGTCGGAGCGGTGCGCGGCGCCTATGCCGATTTTCTGGCGCGGGACCGTCATCCCGCGCTGGCATTGTTTCTCGATTGCGATCCCGCCTTCGTCGACGTGAACGTTCATCCTGCCAAAACCGAAGTTCGCTTCCGCGATGCCGGATTGGTGCGGGGAATGATCGTGTCGTCCCTCAAACATGCGCTTGCCAAAGCCGGACATCGCGCATCTACCACGGTTGCGGGCGATACGCTGGCATCTTTGCGTCCGCAATCTGTGCCGTACTATTTCACGCCGCCGAGCGTCACGCCCGCCATGGCGGAGGCGGGGCGGGATTTTCATGCGCCCCTGTTTTCCAATGAAGCGCAGACGGCCTCGGCGCGCGTCGAGCCGGTGTTGGACGCCCCGGTTGCGGAACAATTGCCGCTTGGCGTTGCTCGCGCCCAACTCCATGAAACCTATGTCGTGGCGCAAACGCCCGACGGCATCGTGATTGTGGACCAGCATGCGGCCCACGAACGGCTTGTCTACGAACGCATGAAACGCGCGATGGCCAATGGCGGTATCGCGCGGCAGCCGCTTCTGATCCCGGAAGTTGTCGAACTCGATCCGGCTGAGGCGGAACGTGTGGCGTCGCGCGCGGGCGAATTGGCCGAACTTGGGTTGATCGTCGAGCAATTCGGCCCTGACGCCGTTCTGGTGCGCGAATTGCCCGCGATGCTGGGCGATACCGACATAAAGAAGCTGATCCGCGATCTTGCCGACGATATCGCGGAAACGAATTCCGCGCTGTCGCTGAAGGAACGTCTTGAGGAAATCGCAGGCACGCTCGCCTGCCACACCAGCGTCAGGGCAGGGCGGCGGCTGACGGGGGAGGAAATGAATGCGCTGCTGCGCGAGATGGAAACTACGCCGCATTCGGGCCAGTGCAATCACGGCCGTCCCACCTATGTCGAACTGAAACTCTCGGATATCGAGCGTCTATTCGGGCGCCGTTAAAAACAGCACGCGCGTATCGCCATACACGCGCTCGTCTAGCACGCGAAAATCGGTTTCCACTTTCTCGTCTTCGCCGCATTCCGCGACGATCAGCGCCTTTTCGCTCAGCCATCCTTCGCGCAAAGCCGTCAATGCGGGTGCGATCAGGTTCTTCCGATAGGGCGGATCGAGGAAGGCGAGATCGAATGGCCCGCCCGATCCTGCCGCCGCTGGCCCCAGATTGGTCGCATCGCGGCGCCAGATTTTCGTGACGCCGGTCAGCCCCAGCGCTTCCACGTTCTGCCGTATCAATGCTCGGCTTTCGGCGGAGTCGTCCACGAACAGGCAGAAGGCGCCGCCATGCGAAATGGCCTCAATTCCCAGCGCGCCTGTACCTGCGAACAGGTCCGCCACGCGGGCGCCCTCCAGCGAGAATCCGATCCCGAAATCGTTGTGCGAGAGGATGTTGAATACCGCCTGCCGCGCCCTGTCCGACGTCGGGCGTACGCGATTGTCTTCCGGGGCGATCAGTTTGCGACCGCCCAATGTTCCGCCGGTGATCCTCATAGGTCTTTCCGCATGAAATATCGCCGGTGTGTGCCGTTCCAATAGGGCAGTTCGCCGAACACTTCGTAGCCCAGCTTTTCGTAGAACGGCCGTGCCTGCCAGGAATAGGTATCGAGCCAGACAAGGCGCGCGCCCCGTTTGCGGCCTTCGTCTTCCGCCAATCGCATCAGTCGGCTGCCGAAATCCCGATTGCGCGCGCTTTCCTCGATCCAAAGATCGTCGATGTAGAGCACGTCGTAATGCAGCGCCGCGCTGATGCCGCCGCATACCCGCCGGTTTTCATCGCGCAGCAGCACCAGGAATTTCTGCGGTTCCGGGCGGTTGGCGCGTTCGCGATTGAAGGCAACAAGATTGTCCGTGATGATCTTTGCCGCCGCTTCGTCGAACGGCTCGACAGCGACGCTCAGCATCATGCCTCCGACGCCTGCACCAGGAGCTTGCCGGTGTTGCCGCCGGTGAACAGCAAGTTCAGCGCATCGAGCGCGTTCTCCATGCCTTTCACCACATGCACGTCGTATTTGATCTTGCCTTGCGCCACCCACGGCCCCATCTCGGCCAGGAACTCGCCCATGCGCGGGAAATAGTCGATCACGATGAACCCTTCGATGCGGGCGCGTTTCATCAGGATATTGGTGATGTTCGGTCCCGGTTTGGGCGTGGTGTCGTTGTAGCTGGAGATCATTCCGCACAAGGCGATGCGCGCGCGCAGATTGATGTGGTCGAGAACCGCCTGAAGAATTTCGCCGCCCGCATTCTCGAAATCCACGTCGATGCCGTTGGGGCATTCGCGCTTCAGGGCGGCGGAGACGTTTTCCTTTTTGTAGTTGATGCAGGCGTCGAACCCGAAATCCTTCACGACGTGTCGGCATTTCTCATCCGAACCCGCGATGCCCACCACGCGGCAGCCTTTCAGCTTGGCGATCTGGCCGACGATGGAGCCGACCGCGCCTGCCGCCGCCGAGACCACCACGGTTTCACCGGCTTTCGGTTTGCCGACATCGAGCAATCCGAAATAGGCCGTGAGCCCGGTCATGCCGAGCACGCTCATCGCGGCGGTCGGCGGCACGCCCGGCGGCAGCTTCATGCCGCCATCGGCGAGCGAGAATTCCTGCCAGCCTGCGATGCCGGAAAGGAGATCGCCCTTCTGGAAATCGGGATTGTTCGATTGCTCGACGATGCCGATGGTGCCGCCGCGCATGACCTCGCCGATCTGCACCGGCGGCATGTATTGCTCCATGTCGCTCATCCAGATCCGGTTGGTGGGATCGAGCGAGAGATAGAGCGTGCGCACCAATATCTGACCCGGTCCCGGCACGGGGATGGGCGTTTCCACCAGTTCGAGGTCGCCCGGTTTGATGTCGCCGACGGGCCGTTTCCTGAGCACCCATTGCCGATTGCTGTTGCGCATTGCTGTTCTCCCTGTTGCCTGCCTGTCTAACCTTAACATCACGAACCTGCGAGTGGCCCGCGCGGCCCGCAAAGGCTATATGCCTTCGATGCGCTTCTTTCTCGCCATGGCCCTGTTCCTGCTGGGGTCTTTGCCCGCGGCGGCCCAGGTCGAGCCCGGCCCGAAAGTCGCGCCGCGGCTGGTTGCCGAGCGCAGCATTGTCGCCCCCGGCGAGCGTGTGCCTGTCGCCCTCGAACTCAAGATGAAGCTGGGCTGGCACACCTACTGGATCAACCCCGGCGAGGCGGGGACGCCCACAGAACTCAAATGGAAGTTGCCGCAGGGCTGGCAGGCGGGCGAAATCGAATGGCCCTATCCCAAAAGGCTGCCCGTCGGTCCGCTGATGGATTACGGCTATGAGGGCACGGTCTGGCTGCTCACGGCGGTACAGGCGCCTGCCGCGGCCAAGCCCGGCGATACGGTCACGTTGAACGCCACGGGAAGCTGGCTTGTCTGCCGCGAGGTGTGCATCCCGGAAGATGCGAACCTCACGCTTCCCATCACGGTTGCCGAACAGGGTGTCGTCAGTCCGGTCACCGCCGCGCAATTCGCTTCCGCCCGCGCGAAACTACCGCAAGCCTCGCCATGGCGCGCCACCTATCGCGCCGCCGACGACAAGACGCTGGATATTTTTCTCGAAAGCCCGACGCTTGCCGCCGCGCGCCCGACAGTTGCGAATTTCTTTCCGCTCAGCGAGGGCATGATCAACGGCTTCACCGAGCAGAAGCTCGGCATCGCGCAGGGCGGTATCGTTCTGCGCACGGAGCCGGGGCGCAAATTCACCTGGCGCAAATTCCGTTCGACAATGCCGGAATTGACCGGCGTGCTTGTTCTCACTTCGGCGGACGGTTCGACGAAGGCGCTTTCCATTCAGGCCGAACCGGGTGCCGTTCCGGCGGCAAGTTTTGCGCCCACCGTTTCATCGGCGGGGATTGGTCTTCCGCTTGCGCTGGTCTTCGCCTTTCTCGGCGGATTGATCCTCAATCTGATGCCGTGCGTGTTGCCGGTGCTGGCGATGAAGGCGTTTGCCGTTGCGTCCGCCTCGCACGGCCATCCGCGTGAAGCCAGGCGCGAAGGCTTCGCTTACGGTGCGGGTGCGATCCTCAGCTTCCTCGCGCTTGGCGCGGCCGTGGTTCTTCTGCGGGCGGGCGGACAGGCGGTCGGTTGGGGATTCCAGTTGCAGGAACCCATTGTCGTTGCGGGTTTCGCGCTGTTGATGTTCGCCGTGGGTTTGAATCTCTCCGGCGTTTACGAGCTTTCCTCCGGGGTTACCGCGGGCGATGCGCTGACGCGCAAGGGCGGGGCGACCGGGGCATTCTTCACCGGCATTCTGGCCGTCGCGGTCGCCGCGCCTTGTACCGCGCCTTTCATGGCGGCGGCGTTGGGGTTTGCGATCACGCAGCCCGCGCTGGAATCGTTGTTGATCTTCCTCGCGCTTGGTTTGGGCTTTGCCGCGCCTTTCATCGCCATCGGATTGTCGCCTGCGTTGCTGCGCCTGATCCCCAAACCGGGGCCGTGGATGCTGGCGTTCAAACAGGTGCTTGCCTTCCCGATGTATGCCGCCGCCGTTTGGCTTGTCTGGGTGCTTGCGTTGCAGGCGGGCGCGGGCGGCGTGCTGGCCACGCTGGCGGCGATGGTGCTGTTCGCATTCGCGGCCTGGGTGTGGGGCGCGTCGCGCAATGCTTCATCGCGCTGGCGCGGCGTTGCGAATATTTGTGCCGTGCTCGCTTTCATCGCGGCGCTGGCTTCGCTTTGGTTCGTGCAAAGCGCGGGCCCACAAGCGGCGGCCATACAGGCGACGGAAAGCGCGCTCAAGGCGGAGCCCTATTCGCAGGCGCGGCTGGACGATCTGCGCGCTCACAATCGCGCGGTGTTCGTCAACGCCACTGCTGCGTGGTGCATCACCTGTCTCGTCAACGAGAAGGTCGCGCTTTCGTCCGATGAGGTGAAACAGGCTTTTGCGGCCCGCAAGATTTCCTATCTCGTCGCGGACTGGACCAACCGGAATCCGGAGATCACCAAACTTCTGGCCGCCAATGCGCGATCCGGTGTGCCGCTCTATCTCTACTATGCACCGGGGGCTTCGACGCCCGTGGTGCTGCCGCAGGTTTTGACGGCGAGCGAAATCGTTTCGGCGGTCCGCGGCGGGTAGGTTGAATTCACGATGTCAAAGAGCGGTCTGGATGATATAGGCCTTTTAGCCTATATCTGCAAGGATAATTTTTCAAATATTTTGTTTATTTACCTAAAACGATGATTTTGAAAGAAAATCGCTATCTCTCCTCCCCCGCAAGCGGGGGAGGGGGACCGCGAGCCTTGGCGAAGCGGTGGAGGGGGTAAGTCGCTAAGGGCACCGGACTGCCCCCCTCCGCCTCGCTACGCGAGGGTACCTCCCCCGCAAGCGGGGGAGGACAGTTGGTGATCGGTCGGCAGGACATCGCCCGGTTTGTAATTCGGCCCCGATTGCAGTTTGCGGTAGAGGCTCGCGAAATCCTTGTAGGTCTCGGCGAACAGTTCGTCGAACGAGCCGATGACGAAATAGCTCTCCTGGAAATCGTCGATCCGGTAATCCGTGCGCATGACGCGCTCCAGATCGAAATGGATGCGGTTGGGTTTATCGCTTTCGAGCGCATAGACGGATTCCGCGCGGCTGGAGACGATGCCCGAGCCGTAGATGCGAAGGCCTTCCGGCGCTGCGATCAGGCCGAATTCCACCGTGTACCAGTAAAGCCGCGCGAGGTTCTTGAGCGCATGGAATTCGTTCAGCGCGCGCAGGCCGCCCTTGCCATAGGCTTCCATGTAATCGGCAAACACGGGGTGGGCGAGCATCGGCACATGGCCGAACACATCGTGGAAAACATCGGGTTCTTCGATGTAGTCGAGTTCGGAGGGTTTGCGGATGAATTGCCCCGCTGGGAAACGGCGGTTCGCGAGATGTTCGAAGAAGATCGCATCGGGCACCAGCGACGGCACCGCGACCACGCGCCAGCCGGTGAGTTTTTCCAGATCGTTCGAGAGCCTGTCGAAATCGGGGATACCGCCCGCGCCGAGCGAAAGTTTTTCGAGGCCGTCGAGGAACTCTGCGCACGCGCGGCCCTTCAGGATGTCCGCCTGCCGCTCGTAGAGCGTTCGCCAGACGCCATGCTCGGCTCCGCCGTAGCGTTCCCAATGCTGGTCGATGGTGAAATCGGGCCGGATTTCGGGATGGCGCTGGCGCAATTCGTCGAGCGAAGGCATGGGTCACGTTCCTCCGGCCAAAGTAGACGGCGCTTCACAGCGGTGTGTAAAGCGCGAGTATGCAACGCGCGGAAAGTTGCCCCGGTTGCGCCTTTTGCATTCCGGCATTGCTGGCGGGATGCCAAAATGGCAAGCCCATTGCCGCGCAGGCGGAGTATGTTCGGCCGACAAATCAGTCGCCCAAAAGGATTTCCGATATGAGCGTTTTTGAGTCTCCCGATTTCGATGCCCACGAAGAAGTCGCCTTCTTCGAAGACAAAGCGGCGGGGCTGAAGGCGATCATCGCGGTTCATTCCACCGCACTTGGCCCTGCCTGCGGCGGCACGCGCATGTATCCTTACGCCAACGGCGATGCGGCGGCGACCGATGTGCTGCGCCTGTCGCGCGGCATGAGCTACAAGAATGCGATGGCCAACCTGCCGCTGGGCGGCGGCAAGGCCGTGATCATCGGCGATCCGGCGTGCGACAAAACCGAGAAACTTTTCGCGGCCTATGCCAACGCCGTCAACGCGATGGGCGGGCGTTACATCACCGCGATGGATGTGGGCGTGGTGCCGAAGGACATGCCGCTGATCGCGCGCGGCACGAAGCACATCGCGGGCTACGACATGCCGGGCAAACCCGGAGATTCTGGCCCCGCGACTGCGCTCGGCGTGTATGCCGGCTTGAAGGCGGCGGTGAAATTCCGGCTTGGCATCGACACCACCAAGGGCAAGGTCGTGGCCATCCAGGGATTGGGCAAGGTCGGCATGAGCCTGGCCGAAAACCTTTATCGCGAAGGCGCGAAGCTGATTGTGGCGGACGTGAACCCGCAGGCTGTGGCCAATGCCGTCGACCGGTTCAAGGCGCATGCCGTTTCGGTCGATGAAATCGTCACGGCGGATTGCGATATCTTCTCGCCCAACGCGCTGGGCGCGATCCTCAACGACAGGACCGTGCCCGAGATCAAGGCGCGCGTCATCGCGGGGGCTGCGAACAACCAACTCGAACGCGATCATCATGGCGCGATGCTGAAGGACAGGGACATTCTTTATGCCCCCGATTACGTCATCAATGGCGGCGGCATCATTAGGGTCGCCGGACAGATTTTCGGCTGGTCCGCCGAAGAGGTGGACGCCCGTGTGCGCGGCATCGCCGACACGCTGACCCAGATCTTCGCCGCGGCCGAAAAAGAAAACGCGCCCACCAACGCCGTTGCCGACCGTATCGCGCAAGAACGCATCGCGACACGGAAGGCAGACGTCAGTCAACGCGCGAAAGCGGCCGAGTGATCTATTTTTTCTTTGCGGCTTCTTCGAAATCTTTCAGCTCGGGCGCGGGCGTTTCGCGTTTCTTCGGCGCCCCGATGGCGCTGCCGCTGTTATAAGAGGGCGGGTCGCTGGCAGGGAACGAATCCTTGCTTTCGCGATCCACGCGCTTGCTCTGCTTGTTGTGCTCGCGTTTTGCCTCGCCGGTTTTCGGCAAGGGTGTATCTCCGGCTGTATGGGCCATGACGGTCCTCCAGTCTGTTGCTAGAGAACGGCGTCAACCTGCCCGTGGTTCCACGACCAGATCAGGAACCGGGGAACAATTGCGGCCACAAGCCGACAATTCCGATGATGATCAGATAGATCGCCACGAAATAATTTAGCAGGCGCGGAAGGAACAGAATCAGGATCCCGAAAATCAGCGCCAGCAGAGGCTGTATGACGACGATATTGACGCTCGACATGGAAATGCTCCCGGAAGCGATTCAATCATCGATATTAACGCGCGGAATGGTTGTTGGATGCTAAAGAGCGGGCGCCGGCCCGCCCGTCGCCCAGTCGAGCAATTCGATCGTGTGAACGACCGGCACTCCCGGCGCACCGCTGGCGATCTGTACAAGGCAACCGATATTGCCCGCTGCCACCACGTCAGGCGCCACATTACGGATGTTCATGACTTTCGCGTCACGAAGTTGAGCGGAGATTGCCGGTTGCAGGATGTTGTAAGTCCCCGCGGAACCGCAGCACAAATGTCCTTGCGGCACATCGACGACTTTGAATCCAACTTTCCGCAAAAGTTCTTTTGGCGTTTCGACGATCCGCTGGCCGTGCTGCAGCGAACACGCCGAATGATAGGCAACCTTTAGGGATTGGTTTAACGGGGCCGGCACCAAACCCAAAAATTCCAAAATCTCGCAAGGGTCTTTCGCCAGGGCGGCCACCCGCGCCGCTTTCTCCGCGTAGGCGGGATCGTCTCTCAGGAGGTGTCCGTAATCCTTCACGAGCACGCCGCAGCCAGATACGTTCACGACGATGGCGTCGAGGCCTTCGGTTTCGATTTCTTTCGTCCAGAGGTCGATGTTCGCGCGGGCAAAGTCCTTTGCGTCCTTTCCGAGATGATGCGTCAGGGCTCCGCAGCATCCGCCGCCGGTCACCACCTCGCAGCCGTGGCGCGTGAGAATCCTTATCGTCGCCGCGTCGACTTGCGGGGCGAGCACCGGCTGGACGCAGCCGCCGAGCATTGCCACCCGCATGCGGCGTTGTCCGGTTGCTTTCGTGGCCGGGCTTTCGGGCCGGGGAATTGAAGGCGGCACAAGCTCCAGCATCGCGCGAAGCCGCGCGGGAAGAAACCGCGCCGCCGGTCTTGCCAATCGCCCCGCCGCAAGTGCGGCTCTGAATCTGGCGCTGTGGGGCAACACGAAAGACAAAAGCCGTCGCAGCAATCGCTCGTGCCACGGGCGCGTATAAGTTTCTTCGATCCATTGCCGCGCGTGATCGACGAGGTGCATGTAATCGACGCCGGAAGGGCATGTCGTGACGCAGGAAAGGCAGGAGAGGCAGCGGTCGATATGCAGTGCGTCGCGCGCGGTCGCCGGGCGCCCGGTCTCCAGCATGTTCTTGATGAGATAGATGCGCCCCCTTGGGCTGTCCAACTCGTCTCCCAGCAACACATAGGTGGGGCAGGTCGCCGAGCAGAGGCCGCAATGCACGCAGGTGCGCAGGATCTTCTCGTTTTCCCGCATTCCGGGTTTTGCCAGTTGCGCGTCTGTGAAGGAGGTTTGCATCAAATTCCTGGGTACATGCGGCCCGGATTCAAAATCCGCAGCGGATCGAAACTGTCTTTTACTCTTCCGGTCAGGGCGGCGAGAGCGGCGGGTTGGGGTTGGAAAACGTCCAACCTAGCCCGAAGCTCTGCGCCGGCGCGCAGCAATGTTGCATGTCCGCCCGATCTTGCCGTGAGGGCTCTCAGCTTTTCCGCTTGCGGATTTTCGTTCGGCGCTTCCAGCCATGCCAATCCGCCGCCCCAATCCAGCAAGGCATTGGGCGTATTCATTCCGTCCAGAAGGTCTGCGCCAGAGCCAGGAGGGACCGACACCCGCCATAGGCAGGGCGCGGAGTCCAGAAACGCAACGTCGCGAAGCTGTGTCCAAAAATCGTCGAATTCGGACCCTGCGATTGAAACGCCGAAACTTCGCTGCAACGAAGCGGCGCGATCCGCAACGGAATCCGCAAAACCCTCTAGCCGGAGGGCGGCCACGGATTCGCCGCTGAACGAAGGCACCCATGCCGCCCCGGTGATGTCGAGCGGCATGGCCAATGCTTCGCGGAAAAGTGTTGTGGCCTGCCGCGCTGTTTTTCCTTTCAGGACGAGTGTCGCGCGTGCTTCCGGGCGCGGCAGGACTTTCAGCGTCACCCCGGACAAAACCGCCAGCGTGCCGAACGAACCTGTCATCAATTTCGAGAGATCGTATCCCGTGACGTTCTTCACAACACGCCCGCCGGACTTGAATATCTCTCCGCGGCCGTTGACCGCGCTGAAGCCCAACAGGTGATCGCGAACGGCGCCTGCCTGTATCCGGCGGGGGCCGGAAAGACCGGTGGCGACGATGCCGCCGATGGTCTGTTCTCCCCAATGAGGCGGTTCGAAGGCCAGTTGCTGGTTGTGTTCGGCGAGCAGGGTTTCGATCTGCGACAGCGGCGTTCCGGCGCGCGCCGTCAGCACGAGTTCTTCCGGTTCGTAGAGCGTCACGCCGCGCAAGGACGACGTCGACAATGTGTGCCGCGCAGTAACGGGGCGGCCCATGGTGCGTTTGGTGCCATTGCCCAGGATTTCGAGGGGTTCGCGATCCGCTGCTGCGGAGGCGACGATCCGCGCCAATTCCTCGGTATTCTCTGGAACGAAATCCGTCATGGATCAGAAGCGCGGCAGATTGGCAAAGCGCATCTGGCCGCGATGGACGTGCATACGGCCCAATTCGGCGCAGCGCTTCAGGTTCGGGAACACTTTGCCGGGATTGAGCAGGTGCTTTTCATCGAACGCGCATTTGAGGCGCATCTGCTGATCGAGATCGGTTTCGCTGAACATCACGGGCATCAGGTCGCGTTTCTCTATACCGACGCCATGTTCGCCGGTCAGAACGCCGCCGACTTCGACGCACAATCTGAGGATGTCGTCGCCGAAGCGCTCGGCTGCTTCCAGCTCGCCCGGCTTGTTGGCATCGAACAGGATCAGGGGATGCAGATTGCCGTCGCCCGCGTGGAACACGTTGGCCACCTGCAATCCGTGTTGGCGGGACATGTCTTCGATCTTGCGCAAAACTTCCGGCAGGCGTTTGCGGGGGATCGTGCCGTCCATGCAGTAGTAATCCGGCGTGATGCAGGCGACGGCCGGAAACGCGGCTTTGCGTCCTGCCCAGAACTTCAGTCTTTCGTCTTCATTGGTGCTGACGTAGCAGCAGGTTGCGCCCGTCGCCCGAGCG
>Ga0070661_100000030_pt1 | contig 115374 bp, 88 predicted proteins | sample KBSC43metaG_FD_64663 | JGI IMG/M metagenome (GOLD analysis project Ga0070661, IMG submission 64663) | Corn rhizosphere microbial communities from Kellogg Biological Station, Michigan, USA - KBS C4-3 metaG | ecosystem: Host-associated > Plants > Roots > Rhizosphere > Soil ... | reverse complement strand
ACGAACATGATGACGACCGCGACCGCCACGCCCGCCACCGCCGCCGCAAGCCGCAACGGATTGTGCGCGAGGAAGCGGAATCCCAATCCGTGCTCGGTCAATGTCATCCTGAACGGAGTCATTTGAACAACTCCGCCGGATCGGCGCGCGCGATGCGCCCGATCACGCTGATGCCCGACGCGATACCCATTGCGAGCACGATCAGAAGCGTTTCGATGGCAATGCCGAATGTCAGTCCCGTGGGCAGCTTGGTCGCAAGCTCGATGATGCCGAGCAAGACGGCGGCAACGACCAGCGCGGGCGCGAACGCGGCCAGCGCCAGCAGAAGGATTTCCGATAGACCAACGCCGAACACGAATTCCCGTGTGAATCCCATCGCCTTCAGCACCGCAAATTCCTTGGCGCGCTGGATGATCTCCGCCGACAGGACCTGGAACAGGATGGTCGCGCCGACAAGAAACGCGATGATCATGCTCACGCGCAGCAACACGCCGATGGGCTTGGTCGAGGTGAAGAACGAACGCTCCTGCGCGATCAGTTGGGTGCGGGTCAGCACGCGCACATCCTTCGGCATGCTTTGCGCGAGCCGCGCCGCCACCTCATCCGCATCCGCGCCGGGCGCCAGCCGCAGCAAGCCCACGCTCACCTGGGTCGCATCATGCCCTGTTAATCGCGCGAAATCGGGGTTGCGCAGAATCGCGCTGCCTTCGGCATAAAAGAAGAGTCCCAGCCGGAAGAAACCGGCGATCTCCACTGGCTGATCCGAGATGCGCGCCTCGCGGCCCAATTTCAGCGGACCGTAGCCCGAACTCGACCACGCATCGACCAGCACCGCGCGACTTCCGGCGAGTTGGGCATAGCCGTTGCGGATATCGCGGTCTGCGACGAAGCCGTTCGGTTCGTCGAGGCCGACCAGCAGAATGGACGACCGCTGCTCGGAACCTTCGTCCACCCAGCGGCTGACGCCGATGTTGAGGCCAAACGCATCGGTCACGTCCTTGTCGGCTTGGGCCTGCGTCAGCCGCACGCGGTCGAACGAGCCGCCGGAATAAAGGAACTGATAGGTGACCGGCACCACCGCGAGATCGAAAGTGAAATCATCGTAGAGTCGCGTCGCCTCCACACGCACACCCTGAAGGAACGCGATCTGCAGCAGCAGGAGCAATATCGCCACACCGATGCCGGCCAGCGCCACATAGAGCCGCGGGCGATGCTGCAGCAGATTGGAGGCGGCGAGCGAAAGCGCCCGCTTCGCCGTTTCGATCGCTTCGTTGCGGGTCATTGGCTCAATGCGCGATCACGACCTCGACCTCCATGCCGACCAAACGATTGGCTGGGTCCGGCCGGTCGAGACGGATGCGCACATCGCCGAGCTTGGAACGGGAATCGACGATCCGCCCCACGCTCTCCACAATGCCGCTCAACGAATGCGGCAGGGTCGCGCTTTTGATCGTCGCGCGCATGCCGCGGCGGAGTTTCAACAAATCGCCTTCATAAACCTGGCACACGACATACATCGTGCGCAGGTCGCCCATCCGCACCACCGGGCCGTTGGGATGCGCCCCGACGCGCTTGTCCACGAACAGTACCGTGCCGTCGACCGGTGCGCGGATTTCTTCGGCGGCGCTGGCGAGCTTCATCTGCCGCGTGGCGTCGGCCACGCTATTGGCGGCGGTGGCTTTGGTCACTGCGAGTTTCGATTTCTCGATCTTGAGCGCGAGTTGCGCGTTGGTCACCGCGTCCTTCGCGCGGCCCATTTCCCTGGCGGAGGTCGATTTGGGACCGAGCGCCCTGTAGCTCTGATACTCGCGCTGGGCTTGGGCGAGTTGTTGCTCCGCCTGTTTGACGGAAGCTTCCTGGCCGGCGACCTGTTCGGCGGCGGAATGCTTGGCGCGGTCGAGTTCGCGGGCGGCTTCTTCGTGGTTGGCCGTGTCGTCCCGCACCGTCGCCAGAAGTTGGCCCGCCTTCACGGAATCGCCCACCTCGGCGCGGACGGAGGTGATGATTGCGCCGCCAGAGGCGTTGAGGTCGATGATGCCACCGGCCGGCGTGATCTGGCCCACCGCGCCCGTATTGTTGGGGTCGGCGGCCAAGGCCGGAGCGGCCAGGATGGCGCAGGCAAGGGCAAGGGCGAGCGGGCTTTTTCTCATGGAACCTTCAGGGGGTACCTTTCTCGGGGAACCTTCCGGGCCGTCACCCGGCCTTATGCCCCATCCGGCGCCGCCGCTGGAAGCCAAGCCAAGCCTGATCCAGCGTCTTGTCGAATAAATAATAGAGCCGGACCAGGGGATCGGCCCAGAGCGGCACCCCATTGCCTACCTTGTTGCGGGTGGAAATCCAGCGGACCGGCGAGGCCGAGGAGATGTCGATCTCGCCTTCCGAAAGAGCAACCCCACCCTGCCGTTCATATTTGAAGAGGAGGATCGAGAGCAGCGCCTGATCGGGATTGTGTCCTTTGGTGCGCGGGGGAATGCGTTCGGGCTGAAGCGCAAGCGTCGCCCATTCGGCGATCAAATCGCGGATCGCCGCTTTTCGCGTATCGAAGCCGGCGATGCCGGAAGGCCGTTCAGGCCGCTTGCGATCTTCGGGCGGCACCGAGAGCGCATCGAGGACGGCCGCGTTACAGCGCAATTCCAGCGCAGAGGCGCCCTTCAATACATATGTCCCGTCACGGGCGAGGGCCGCGCGGACCTCCGACAGATCACCAGTGCGAAACAGATTGGCGCTGTCGAGCCACAGGATATCACCGCCGAATTCCGCCGCTGCCAGCGCGACAACCAGCGGCTTCCACGCATAGGTGCGCGCGGCCACCGCCACATGCGGGGGATATTGCGGGAAGTCGAATTTGCGGAATTGGACCCAGGGGAAGGCTTGGCCGAACCGCGCCAGCGTGGCCGCCTCAAGCCCCAGATCGTAGACCACGATGCGGGCCTGGCTATCGATTCCCCGGCGGCGGGCGCTCAGGAAGAACTGCCACAGGCAGCGCCAATAGGTCTCGTCAGAAGCTGTGACTATGGTCGGGGAAGAGGTCACTTGGGGGCGCTGGTTTCGTTTGATCGGGCGGGCTGCAATATATCCCACGATTCCACTTGTGCGGGTGAGTGTTGACCTGGTCTTCCGAGCGCTGGTTTGGCGTCCTCATCCGATTCACGGCCCTTGCCGTGGCGCTGGCGCTGTTGTGGCTCGCCTCCATCGCCGGGGTGCAGGTCTATCGCGGTTATAACGAGGGCTGGAACGCCTACCACGCGCTGGCCGCGATGACGGGGGGGATGCTTTATCCCCGCTCGCCCAGCCTGATGGTCAACAATTATCCGCCGCTCTCGTTCTTCATCGTGGGCGCCGTGGGCAGGCTTGTCGGCGACATGATCGTTGCGGGCCGCATTGTTTCGCTTGTTTCGACCTTGGTGGCGGGATGGACGGTTTTTGCCATCGCCAGGCGGATGGGCGTTGGCGCGATGCTGGCGCTGTTCGCCGCCCTGCTCTTCCTTGCGAAGATACTGGCTGCGAGCACCTATGTCGGCATCGACGATCCGCAGATGCTTGGCCATGCGTTGGGATGCGTGGGCTTTCTCGCGGTTATCGGCGAACCGCGCAGCGCGCGCCGCATCGCGTTGGGAGCGATGCTTCTGACGCTTGCGATTTTCGTGAAGCACATGCTGGTGATCCAGCCGCTTGTGCTGCTGATCTGGCTTACTCTCTTTGATCGCACGGCCGCGGTGCGGTTTGCCGCGTTTGGTATTCTGTTTGCGGTTCTGGGATATCTCGTTTCGCGGATCGCGCTGGGCGTCGATCTATTGGAAATTCTGCTTTCACCGCGCAGCTACCGGCTTGATTGGCTAACCCAATCGCTTGTGGATTTCCTGCTCGTCAGCTTCGCGCCGCTGGCCGCCGGTATCTATCTTCTGAAATCGAAAGAGCGTTACGCGCTGTTGTGCGGACTTTATGCGGTTCTGGCCTTCGCGATTGGCCTTGCGTTCGATGGCGGCGCGGGCGTGGGGCGCAATGCGCTGTTCGATGCGGCGATTGGCGGGGCGTTGAGCGCAGCACTTCTGGTTCGGGATTTATCGCCGCGCCGGGCACTTGTATTTGCGTTGGCGTGTGTTGTTCCGGCTGGCGTAGCCGGTTTGCAGAAGCTCGAAAAGATCAAGCCTACCGACAGGGAAACGGCTGCTACGCGCGTCGATGTTGCTTATCTCAAAAGCCGCCCCGGCCCAGCCTTGTGCGAAAAACTTTCCCTCTGCTACTGGGCGGGAAAGCCGGCCGAAGTGGACGTGTTCAATTTCGTGGAAGCGGTGCGCGCGGGCACGCGCGACCAAGACGATCTCGCGCGCCTGCTGGACCAGCGCTATTTCGCGACGATCGAACTCGATGCGAAGTCACGACTCGATGAATTGCCGCGCGTGCGTGCGGCCCTCAAGCGCAATTACGCAATCTGCCGCGTGGACGAATATGGCGTGATGTTCAATCGCGCTGCGCCTGCTTTATGAGGCCCGTTTCGCAGGATTGCGGACGCACGACATCATAAAGCGAAAAGAAGCTGTAGGCGCGGCGCAAGCGGAGAAGCGGCGGCACGGGGCTTTGCGGGTTGCCCATATGCACCACGATCACGGCATCGAAATGGCATTGCCAGCGGTCGAGATAGCGCAGGTTCTCGTCGGCGCGGAAATCGCCATGGGCGAAATCGGCCAGATCGGCAAGCGGCGCTTCGTGCCCCTGCACCGACGACAGGGAGGCGATGGATTCATATTCGGCGCGCGTGTGGACCACATGCTGGCCGCGCGTGGTGAACATCAGGGGTACGAACGCGCCGCGGTCCATGATCGCGTATTCCGCCATGTGGCGATACGGCCGCGTCTCGGCGCGGCCGAGGGCTTTGCCGTCGAGCGCGGTGAATAGCGTGGTTCCGGTCGCTAAGGACTGCATCGCTTCGCGGAATTCGGCGATCTGCCGGTCCTGGCCGCGCCAGTTCTGGTTGAGCGTCGCCGCGTTGAATGCGGCAAGGCCCAGCACCAGCGCCGCCATCGCCATCTGGCGCGAGGGCAGTTTCACATCCAGCGATGCAAAGAACAGCAGACAGAGCACGGCGGGAAAGCGGATATGCGTGCCCCATCCGCCGCCCGCCACGCGCGGCGCGAACAGGCAGAACACGAGCATCGCCGCCAGGAGCGCCGCCATGCGGGGGTGGATCGCGATGCGCTTGAAATAGAATCCGGCGCCTGTCGCGGCGATCAGAATGGCAAGCGGCAGATAGGCGGCCGTATCGAAACGATCCTGCATGGCGGAGGCAAGCCGCGACGGGATCGTGCCGATGACGTGGATGCTGAATTGGTGGGCGTCTTGCGCATGCGGGCGCAGGAACAGAAAGAAGACGGCCGAGGGCAACAGCACAAGCGCTACGCCCCCCATTCGCCGCACGAGCGAACCGCGCCGATCGTTTTCCACCGGCACCATTTCGAAGAACAGCAGCAACAGGGCGAGCAGCAACAGACCGAGCGCGTGCGCGAAGAACACCGTGAAGGCCGCGAGCGCAAAGAGCGCCGTGCGCAAAACGCCCGCGCGGGTTTCGGTTGCGATCCAGGCCGCAAAGACGAGAAGCGCCAGACCGCAGGCGAAATAGAAATTGATGAAGCCCCACATGAACGCCGCGTTGTAGGCAAAGAGAGCGCCAGCCAGCGCGGAGACGCCGAAGCGCTTGTACAGCGCGTGATGGATCGCCACGGGCGCAACCACCCACATGACGAGCGCCAGGCTCAGAAACAATTTCACCGACGCGAGGAAGGGAACGGCCGTTGCGATGAGCGGCACGAGGATTTCGGATGCAAGATCGGGCACGAAGTCCCATTCGGTCTGATAGAAGCGGGAGAGCGCGGGATCGTATGCGCCATGTATCTGCACATAGAGTGCGGACACATGCGCCGGATAATCCGACATTGCGGGGAGAACGACGCTCCACAGCGGCCAAAGCAGCACCGCCGCCAAAAACGCCGGCGCAAAAACCAGAACGGTTTTCGTTTTGCTCAACTGCCCCACCCGGAGGCATTTGTATCAAATATTCACAAGACCGGGAGAACGAACGCCCAAAAAAGCCTGAAATGAAAAGATTCTTCTCGAACCATTAGCTGTGTAAGCAATTCTTATACGCGCGAAAATTGCGCCCGGGCCGTCCCAGGAGTTGCATCGTCGCGCCGCGAGCCAACCCGAAATTGCACGAGGGGGTTCATCGGCGCCGGCGCCATCGTCAGGCGCGACCGGCTTGTCACCGGCGTCACCACCGCCGCCATCTTGTAGCTCATCACGGTGATCGGCCTGATCATCGGCCTATATCGCACCCGGCCTCGGCGGCCTTGTAGCCATCGCGTTCGTCTTTCTTTTCGTCTTCAAGCGCGACGGTTTCCAGATCGCCAATCTCTCGCTCGACTATCGCAAGGAAGAGCGCAGCTTGCGCCTTCACCTGCAATGGTCGAGTTCGCAGGGCTAAACAGCCGTGCCTGGCATCCGGTCGGCGCGGGCCATCTTGCCGAATGGGCGGGAACGCCGTTTCTGCTAACATGGGCGCGAAGCATTTGCGTGGGACATTTGGCACGGATGTGGCAGACCAATCTCTTCGCCAGCACGTTCCTCATCATCTATGCGGGACTTTTCCCCATCGTGAATCCCGTCGGCAGTGCGCCGCTGTTTCTCGGCATGACGCAGTTCTGCACCGATGCGCAACGCAACGCGCTTGCCCGCCGCGTGGCGATCAACAGCTTCTTCCTGCTCCTGGGCTCGCTGTTCGTGGGTTCGCATGTGCTGGAATTCTTCGGCATCAGCCTTCCCGTGGTGCGCATTGCGGGCGGACTGGTGGTGACGTCGTTCGGATGGAAGCTGCTCAATTCGAGCGACCGTCCCGACAGCGAGGAGGCGGCATCGGCGCGAACGATAGACGCTTTCTATCCGCTGACCATGCCCCTCACCGTGGGCCCCGGCTCGATCTCGGTCGCCATCACGCTGGGCAGCCAGCGCCCGCATGACGACGCCATTCCCCAACTTGTGACACTGGGCAGCGCCGCCATCGCCGGCATCATCGCGATGACGCTGACGATCTATTTCTGTTACCGCTTCGCCGAGAACACCGTGCGCGTGCTGGGCAAGACCGGCACCAATGTGGTGGTGCGGCTGTCGGCGTTCATCATGCTCTGCATCGGCATCGAGATCTTGTGGAACGGCTATAGCGCGCTCGCGCATTGAGGCAGGAGAACTCGATCTCATAACCAGAAGGCGGACGCCGCCTTCCGATGTTCGTCGAACGTCGGAAGATAGACAGGGCCCGCCTTCTGGTGTCGAAGCCACGGCGGCGGCGCACAGCCGGTCTCAACCGGGTCGCATCCGCACCTACACTTCTCCCCCGGACTTCACGAAAAAGGATTGCCAGGCCCCCTCCCGAACGGGCGCTCGCAAGGTCGCACCCTACCCTGTATTTGCTCCTCACGACCTCTGCGGAGGACGGCCGGCCGTCGCCAGCTTCCTCAACATAATAGGACTGCGTATCTCCAATTCTGCTTCTGCATGGCAATATATTCCTCGTTTATATCAGTTTCAAGACCTATATATAGGAAATATTTCTGTATCAATTTCAGTGGCTTAGGTGGGCACTCCGCACGCGGAGGCGCGGAGGGCGCGGGGGCTTCGCGTGCGCCAAAGACAAAGAGAAAGGGGCGGCGGATCACTCCGCCGCCCAGGCAATCCGGGAGAATGGACTACCAGTTCTTGGTGATGCGGATGCCGAAGAGGCGCGGATCGGTGACGAAGACGTTGGTCGTCAGCGCCGTGTCATCGGAGTTCAGGAACGCGCCGGTGATCGCCGTCGTGTCGAACACGTTCTTTGCATAGAGCATCGCCTGCCAGCCGTCCTGATTGGTGAAGATGAGCGCGAGGTTCACGTTCGTATATCCATGAAGTTGGTCATACGGCTTGTCGTTGAAGATGCGGGCGAAGGAATTGCCCTGCCAGTAGAAGTCACCGCGCAGCGTTCCTGCCCACGATTCACTGATTGGCATGGAATATTGTGCACCGGCTGCCAATGTGAAAGGTGGCGTGTTGGGGAGCTTGTTGCCGCTTAGGTCTTTGGCAAAGCCCGCGCCGTCGTTCGGAGCCGTTGCCGGGTCGAAGCCAGCATAAGAAATAGGATTGCCGAGATTGTCGTAGACCGCCGGGCTCGGAGTATAGGGCTGAACGGTAACAGGGTCGAAGTGACCATCACCGCCGAGACCTAGATAGTTGTCGGAATAGGCGGCGTCACAAGCAGTTTCTATTGGAGCGACCCCAGAAACGGTCAAACCCATCTGGGCAAATGCTTTCACAACGTAAGCAGGCAAAATGCAATTCGAAGTCTCGGTGATGAATGGCCTGACTATCATCCAATCGCTGTGTCCGGCCGTGCGATCCATCAAATCGATGGCAGACTGGCCCTTGTTTACGGCACTGTCCTCGAAGCCCGCCGCAGCATTGAACCTCAACCCCGGCAGTGGTTCCCAGGTCGCCTCAGCTTCCGCCCCGCCAACTTTGGCGTCGAAGTTCATATTGATCGAGGTGCGGTCCACGATCTGGGAAATTTGATAACCCTTGTAGTCATAGAAAAACACGTCAGCGTTGAACGTCATACTTCCGTCTAGAAGCGTGTTTTTCGCACCGAGTTCATAGGCATTCACAAATTCGGGCGCGAACGTCGCCGGATGGGTTATGAACGATTGCCCCGAGAGTATCGTCGGCTGTGGCCCAGGGGGATTGGCGCCGCCGCCTTTGTAACCACGAGCATACGATGCATAGACCAATGTGGCATCGGTAAAGTCGAGTTTGGGTGTCCAGTTGGCGACAAAACGGCCCGTAAACTTTTTCCACTCCTGGCGGACAACGCCTTGAACAGGGTAGCCGCCACCTCCTAAGAAGGTCTCGCTTGGGATGTTGAAGAAGGTCTTGCTATCGTCGGTCCAACGCAATCCTCCGGTGAGTTTCACGTCAGGCGATATTTGATAATAGACTTCACCAAACCCTGCGAACGAATTCAGCCGATAAGGGTTCTCGCTGCGGAAATAGTTGTGCCCCTGAGCATCGATACTCGTTATCGGATTGGGATCAATGTATCCATAAGGCAAGGTGCCGTCTGGTCTTCTGAATATGAATAGATTTGCGGGAATCGCCACCGGTCCATTTCCACGATCAACGAAAAACGGCTCGGACGAAATGGGGGTAACCACGTCGCAAGAAGAGCCTGGCGGACAAATATGAGCGTGCAGCAGATCGCCCGGAAGAGACCGATTGATCGCTTGCATGGTCGCGGTAATTAGATTGAAGAAGACATAGTAGTCTTCGGTTGTCTGATAATGCATGTAATTGGCGCCAAGGCTGAAATTGATCTGTCCCTCGTAATGCGAGGCCAATCGCACTTCCTGATTGAACTGCCACGCAGTCTCTTGGGAGAGATCTTCACCGACCATTTTGGACGAACAACCTAATTGCGGGTCGCAATAAATCCCGTTAGGCGCAATAGCCACTTTGTAGAGAACTGGGCTCTCAACGGGATTTCCCACAACAGTGGCAAACAGCCCTGGGGCAGTATTGAAGCGGTTGAAATCCTGCGTCGAGCGGAGCTGGTCTTTGTTGTATGCGGTCTGCGAAGTTAAGGTAAGTTGCGGCGTTATACCAAAATCCGCGTTCAGCTCAAACACATCGTTTTTCGCTCGATACGTCGGGGAAAGATCGGATTGGATCACTCTCAGATTGCGCGATTGCGTATGGCTAGCATAAGGATCCACCTCGTTGAGTAAGAAGCCCCCGTTGTTTGCGCCGCCAACCCCTGTACCGCCGAGGTTCGAAAGCACAAACTCATTTGCTGCGACAAACGGTATGGATTGACCGTTTGGCGTTTCAAATGCATCCGGAGAATAGAATGAGGTTGGCAAGCAACCTTGGCTGAGCCAAGCCTGAAAGAATGCCGAGGTTGACCCTATGTATTGTCCGTTGGGATTGATTGGTAAATTCGTCAGGTCAAATCCGTCGGCAGATGCTGGGCCCGGATCCTTCTTGCAGAGCTGCTTCGCCGAACGGACGCGATCGTCGTCTTCCTGGAAATGCTCCCAAATCGCGTAGACCTGCAGGCGGTCAATGGGGTGGATGCTCACAGTGAGGCGCGAAGACCACAGATCGCGGCCATCTATCGGCTTGTCCGTTGTCTCGTTGAACGAGTAGCCGTCACGCTTGGTCCATTCGCCTGCCGCACGCACGGCGAGCTTGTCGCCCCATACCGGAATGTTCAGCATGCCTTCCAGACGGCGGTTGTTGTAATTTCCCACATCGACAGATGCCATCGCTTCATATTGATCTGTCGGTTTTGCCGATACGAGGTTCACGACACCGGCTGTCGCGTTGCGCCCGTAAAGCGTGCCTTGCGGCCCGCGCAACACTTCGACGTTACTGACATCGAAAAATTCCTGCTCGAAGAAATGGTTGCGGATGAATGGCGTGTCGTTAAACGCCACGGCAACTGCGGGGTCTGTCGCAACCGAAATCGCCTGCGTGCCGATACCGCGAATTTGGATGTTGTATCCTGTGAAATTGGTCTTGGTGAACGTCAGGTTGGGCACCTGCTTCACGAGGTCGGGACCACCGGCCGTTTGTGTGGCGGTGAGTTGTTCCTGGCTCAGCGCCGTGATCGCAATCGGAATGGACTGCACATCGGCGCCGCCCAATTTGGACGACGTGACCGTCACGGTTTCCACCGAATGGGGCCCCGGCGTTGCCTGCGCCAGCTGCATCGGCGTTTCGTAAGCCGGTACGGCTTCGGAGGATTGGCCGCGCGAGATGCCGAGCGCGCCTGTGCTGTTGCGGTGGACGACGAAGCCGGTGCCGGAAAGAAGGCGCGAGAGCGCATCCGTCGGCGGAAGATCGCCGGTGACGCCTTTGGACGTCACGCGGTTCACTTCATCGTCCAGATAGATGAGCTCGACGCCGGATTGGCGCGAATAATTGTCGAGTGCGGTTTTAAGGTCGCCTGCCGGAATGTTGAATTCGCGGGCGCCGGCCGTACTCAATGAAGATGCGGATACCGCACCCAGCAAGGCTGCCCTGAAGAAGAACGATCTGGTCATTTTACCCCCCTTGTTCGCCGCTCTCGCACGCACCGAAGCGCGCCATGCGGTCAATGCGAGATCACGAAATCCTGTCCCCGGCGTGCGACGCGCAAACCCAGGAGTTGCTGCATAATTTCGACGAAGCCGTGCACATCGGCGGTGCTGAATTTGCCGCCGATGGTGCGCGCACCGATCGCGGGATCGGCGATGACGAGCTTGGTGCGGTTGTAGCGATTGAATTCGGCAGCCGCGTCCGCGAGCGTGGTGCGATCGAAGATCAGCATGCCGCGCCGCCAGGCCATTTCATCGGAAAGTTCGGGCATCGTGCGCCGCGTGACGGCAACACTGGCCGACGTGGCGAGCGCCACATCCCCCGGCTTGAGCACGATGGAACGATCCTTGTCGGCGGCGTTGGCCGGGCCGATCTCCGCACTGCCTTCGACAAGCGTGACCTGCAGGCTGTCGGCGCCCTGGCGCACGGTGAATTTCGTTCCCAGATCGGTGATGCGGTGGCTGCCCGCGATCACCACGAAAGGATGCGCCGCGTCGTGTTCAACCTGGAAGAAGGCTTCGCCGCGTTCGAGGATGACCTTGCGTTCGTTGGCCGAGGTTGCCAGGCGCAGCACGGTATTGGTGTTCAACTCGACGCGCGTGCCATCACCCAGGGTGACGAGCTTGCGCTCGCCAAGGGCCGTTGCGTAAAGCGCGCCGTCCGGCCGCTGCCACAGAAACGTCGCGGCAACGCCGATTGCGGCGAGCGTCAGTGCGGCCGCGGCAATGCGAAAGGACAGGCCGGGAGTTTTGGCCCGGCGCGCATCGGAGTGCCGGTGCTGCGGAAGGCGCAAAGCTTCCAGCCGCGCGCCGCGCTCCCATGCCGCTTCCAGACGCCAGAATGCAACGCGATGCGCATCGGATTCTTCGAGCCACGCATCGAGCTGGCGCGCGCGCTCCTCATTCCAATCCCATTGGCGCTGGCGCAGCCACTGAGCGGCGGCGGCTTCGACATCGCCTGCCGTAGAGGTGGAAAGCGTTTCGTCGGCGTGCGCGGTCAATGGCCCCTCCGCAGATCCGGCGGCTCGCCGTAGAGAACATCGGCAAGGGCGCGCATTCCGTTATCCAGTTGTTGCGAGACGGCGGATTCGCTGATGCCAAGGCGCGCGGCGATGGCGCGGCCCGTCAGGCCTTCGATGCGGGCAAGAACCACAACCTCGCGGCAGCGCGGCGAAAGACGATCAAGCGCGATCTGCAAACGGCGCAGTTCATCGCGCGCGGCAACGGCGCGTTCCGGCCCCGGCGCGTCGATGGCGATATTGAGGGCTTCGAGATCGGAAACCGCATCGATGGGCACGACCTGCTCGCGGCGCATACGGTCGATCAGAAGATTGCGCGCAATGGTGAAGACGAACGGGCGAACCGGATCGGGCGGCTGTTTGCGGGCCGCCTCGCAGACGCGCACATAAACCTCCTGGCGCAGATCGGCGGCGTCGCCTCGCCTGCCCAGATTGTGGTGCAGATACTGCATCAGCGCGGTTTCCAGCGGCAGGACTTCACGGACGAACCAAGCCTTGATTTCAGCCGTGTTCATGCCTGCGCTCGCATCGCGCAAAGCCTCGGTTTCACGGTGAAATTCCGGTGTCTCGGCCATCCCCCAGAAGCTTCCGCCTTTTCGAGGGTTAGAGTGGCTACATCCCATACAACGCACGAGCCCCGCCGAGATTAAGCTGGAACGGCGAGATTCGATTTTCGCTCTGCGCGATGTGGGGACCGAGTTGAAGATTTCTCTTTCGCGACACCCGGGGGTGGAGACCGCATGGCCGACAAACGAATATCCCCGGCCAATTCGATTTGGTTTTCTTCAGACGATCCGATCGCATGCTCGATTGAGCGGTTGGGAAAACCGCTGTACGCCTGTTTTTCGATATGCTAACCGCTTGAATTAACACCCTTTGACGTATCGAGCGGCGGCGGCGAGCCGGAGCAAAAGTCTGAATGGCCAGATCGAAGGCGCGCTAAGTATTTGATTTTAAACGGAGCTGTGGCCGAGAGGCTGAAGGCGGCGGTTTGCTAAACCGTTATACGGTTGAAAAGCCGTATCGAGGGTTCGAATCCCTCCGGCTCCGCCAGCGTTTTATTCAATAATATCAAGTACTTATCAGAAATCCGGACTCGCCGCTATCCCTCGGAAATGTCGCGTGAATTTTCGATACGGGAATCGGAACTTGAGCGGGGAGGCGCTCTCTGAGGGCGGAATTCACCGTCCCCGGAGATGCACTCTCTGTTCTCAGATTTGGCGGTACGGCTTTCGGCGGGATCTGGCCGGGAACAGGGCTATGGGGCTCACCCCACGGATCTACAAAAGGCGGCGCTCCGAACCTGAGTTAGTATTTGCCGCGACCGTGTCGCCGACCGTCTCATCGGCTTTGCACACCAAAGGCGGGATTTATCCGCTTTGCACAAAAAGCCTTGGGGCTGCACAAAATGCACAAAAAATGTGAATCGGGTTCCTAGTCTTGGTACTCGTATTCATCGTCGTCGGCGATTTCCCACCGGACTGTAGGAAAATTGAAGCGGCGGCAGAAGCCGGTCCTACGTTCCACCTGATTGGCGTCGGAATACACAATGTAGCCGATGCAGTAGATATACCCCGCTCGGTCCCTCGCCAGTCTCAGTTCGTTACTATCCCACGGGAAGGTGTCGGTGGCCCCGAGTTCCCGCTCTCCGCTTTGAAGGGAAATGGGAGGCTCTATCTTGAGGATCGAGAACTTGGGAACCTCCGGCGGCTTAGAGGAGGCATCCGGCTTCGCCGTAAAAGCGAGAACGGCACCAATCTCCTTCACGACGGCGGCGCTGCCTCCGACGTTGATATATTCAAACTGCACCGCGTGCTCGCTATCTCCGGACAGGTCGTCTCCATCCCATCGAAAGCCCCTCACCTTGATGACGGGCCGGTGGCTAGCGACAAATTCCGCGCGGGCCAAATCGATGCTCTGTTGCGTCAGTCTGCCTTGCTCCTTACTGGTGAGCCAGAGAGTAAGGGTAAAGGCGGCAACAGCAATTGTGGCCAGAGCGGTCAGGAGGTCGCCGTTTGCGTCTCCTGCCACCCCCTCGCAAACAACGAATGTCTCTGCAACCTCGAAAATCAGAGGCAGTTCTAATTTTCCATAGCTCTTTTCATGGTCGACTTGGCACGCCTTGTAGGAACCCGATTGGGTTGCAATCGAGAGTAACAAAACAATCGAAATCGCCAACGCTCCCCAAGATAGAAATCGCTTCAACATCTCTTTCGCCGTTCGTAGAAAACGTTGTGTCCTTATTTGATAGGAACTACTGTTTGTAACGACGCTTGGCGAACTTTCTCCATCTCGTGCTTCGTTCGAGCATTGATCTCCGCCGAATGTTCCCGCAGGACTTCTCGCTCCACGATTCCTCGCTGCAGTATGATCGTCATGTATAGTATCTGTGCCGCGACAGAAGCCAAAACACGCCGCCTCTCCTCTGTGCCGCAGGCTGCCGAAAATTCCGGTGATAAATCATCCGACATTTTCAGTGAGCGACAGCGCGAGGCGTGAGGTTCATCCGCCAACCGCTGCAGAGCGATGCCGTGAGCAAAATCGTTACGGATTTTCTTCAAAATTGCCAAGTCATGGGCCATGTCGCCAAACACAACTCCAAGTGCCGTTCCCATTGCGATTTTGGATGAAAAACTGGCAACGGGACCGTAGCCACCAAATATGCGGTCGTAATCGCGCTTGGAAATAGACACTAGGAACCGAACAACGATCAACACCCCGATATATCTGTCCAAAAGGCTTGTAAGGGCAATTACCATTCCTAGGTCATCTTTTCCTGCAGCAGAAAGGAGGAATTTGTCACCAAATGCACCCTTCAACTCCGCCAATTCATCTTCCAGAAAATGGCCCACGACTTTTCTCCCAGTTGCTCTCCAGATTACATGCAAAACAAAACGCTTGATGCCGTATCCATGAGTCAAATACGTCCAATTCACAACAGCTACAGCGTGGTTGTGTTTTTCTAATGCGGTCTTTGGAGGCACTAGATGCCAGCGTCGAAACGTGGATAGCATATCATCTAGTAGGAAGCGCCGACCGAATGCTGCAAGTATCGACGCTATGACGAAGATAATTGCAGTGAGCAGAGCGTAGATAAGTAACTTGGGAATAAATCGAATTAGATTTCGCCATGACATGAATTTTCGAGCCCCTCTGACAGTCATTCCGACAAGAGTGGAACAGCGTTACGCTTTCTATCGCGCTCGACCCTTGATTCGGGCGAGCCTAAGATAGCCAAGATAGCGTTGCGAGTGTGCGCAATGTGGGGCGATCTCTAATTATGAAGCATGCGCTGAACACGGTGCGGTTCCATACATCGCGTTTAAGTCTAACAATTCAGGCTCCGGAAAAGGACGCTCAGGAAAGGAAGATAAGAAAGAGGGCAGCAAGCTGTGGACAAAGATGTTTCACGCTTTTCAGTATCATCGAGAGGACTTTTTGGAACACTATCATCAACGGAGCAATGTTGAGACCGTGTTTTCAATGATGAAGGCTAGTTCGGAGGGGAAGTTCGGTGCCGGACAGAACCGCCGCACTGAACGAAGTCCTTTGTAAGATCGTGTGTCACAATATTTGCATTCTTATTTCAGCTATGTTCGAACTTGGCATTGATCTGGATGACTTGCTCGCTCCGAAGTCACGGAAGCTCAATTTACAAGTGATCCAAGGCGGAGTCCTGTGAAACCTAGAGCAGAAAAAGTCGCGATAAGTCCATCCGACATCGGAGCCCACAATCGAGCAAACAACAGCGCCCGACCCAACACAATAACTCCGTTTGAGTTTGAGGAACTTGAGACGCCGTGTTTTATGCGGGGGCGCGCACAGATTTGAGATTCACAGATGGCAAACTGAGGAAGGTGACGGTTACGTCGGCATCTATGATGGCGAAGTCTCAGTGACCGCGTCGGAGCGCCACGTCGTGGCGAGGTTATTGTTGTCCAGACACCCCCCTAAAACTGGCGAGGCCTCGTCACGTCCCATTTAGGTTGGTGCCGCGTCTCTGGCCCAGTGCGTCGTCTTCGAAGATATAGTTAGGAGAAGCCCTGGCCCAAAGCCGGGGCTTTATTTTGGCTTTTCGTGCTCATGGTCTTAGATAGATTCAAAGGGCAAATCTGAGCCAAACGGGACGAGCCATAGTCTGCACAAAAATCCAAGGGGCCGCACAAAAACTCCCCTCGCAATGCGCATTTTGTGCAAAGCCCGTCTCATCGAGCGTTCGCGGTTTATCTACGGCCCGTAGCATCCGTCAGATTATCGGGAGACCTGCTCTACAATTGGTTCGGGGGACCCGGACCACACCAACCTGAATATTCCACCTTGAGCAACTGACTGCACGGCATGCGGCCATAGAGCGGAAGCAAGTTCCGATCTTCCCGGTGACGTCGCGACGGCAACCAATCGTTCGCTCTCTGTCATCAAGGCCTCGTCGGAAACCATTGCCGAAAAACTGAGTTGGCCCAGCGGACTTCTGGTATTTCATAATACCACGCTTGGCGAAGCCGCGCGCGAGTTCAATAGATACAATCGCGGCAAGCTCGTCATAGAAGGCGCCGCGGCGGACCTGCAAGTGGATGGGAAGTTACAGCTATCCACCTAAACCGATGGAGATGTTTGCAAAGGGGCCATAGTACCCGATGGTTTGAGACTTTGCGGTATCGATACCGTTGTCGACGGCATTGAAGAAGAAGTCGGCCCGGTAGCCGAGACTCACCTTGGCGTTGGGGAAGTGGACGGAGAGGCCAGCGAAGCCCCCAACATTGGGGATGGTGACGGTTCTCGAGCGGCTGCGATTGGGGCCATTGTAGGCATAGCTGCTGATGACGTAGCCCGCCGTCTGGCCGGTTCGATAGACACCGTTTGTTTGATGGTGGGTTTTGACCCGTTGGCGGCCGAACAGGACAGCGGCATTGACGCCCCAATCGAGCGAGACCTGGGCGCCGTTGTCACTTCCCGCCAGCACCGAGGACGCATCCCAGGAGATGGAGGGACCAAGTGCATGAGTACTGCGTTCGGCATGCAAGACAGCGGTATAGGTACGGTGATGCTGGATGTAAACGTTATATTTGCCTTCGCTGTATTTTGCGGTCGGCAGATTGACCGGTCTGGCATGCAGAGTGGTATCGGATTTAGAGACGAACTGCGCGAAGCGCACGCCAGCCTTTATGGTTGCATGGCCTTGTGAGCCGAACAGGCCCAACCCCACATCCTTGCCAGCCAAGAAGTCGAGGATCAGATGAGACTCTCTGGCCGTCGATTGACCGTCGCCAAACTCTCTGGCAGCCGGGGTGTATTGCAGGAACTGACGGCCAAATGCGGTAAAATACTCGATAGGAAGGCCAGGCGTCTCGTGATGAAGATGTCTTGCGCTGTTGGAGCGGCCATAACGTACCGCCGCCGAGAACACCCAGTTGGTGCCTTCCGGCTCAAAAGAGATCTTGCCTTCCCCACCGATGCTGTAGCGTGAAGGACGCTGCGCGTCGGTCATCACCCCGAGATCGGCCGAGGAAGCCAGGTCGAAGAAGTCGGGGGCGAAGATGGTTTGTGCGGTGTCGGCGCGCTCCAGCTGGGTGCCCAGCTCGATCCAGACGGTGGGCCTATCGGCATCATCCGATGCTGCCATAGCGTTCGGTGCGGCACAGATAGCGCCCAGCAAGGCTAGCACCGAGACCTCCGACAGCAGCGTGCGGCGGAAGTTCGTCTGGCTGCGTTCCTGATTGATCAACTCGCTCATGGCTTCCCCCTCACCAGTTCTTCGTTACGCGCACACCGATCAGCTTGGGATCGGTGAGGAACACGTTGGTCGTCAGGCCGCTGTCGTCACTGTTGAGGAACGCACCGGTGATCGCCGTCGTGTTGAACACGTTCTTGTCGTAGAGCATCACCTGCCAACCATCCTGGTTGGTGAAGATCAGCGTCAGGTTCATTGTCGCGTAGCCGTGAAGCTTGTCGTATTGCAGGTCGTTGAACACCCGCCACCAGGAGCTATCCTGATAGTAGCCGTCGGCACGGATCGTTCCAGCCCAGTCCGACGTCAGAGGCACGGTATATTGTGCACCTGCCGACAACGTAAATGGCGGTGAGTTTGGCAACTTGTTCCCGCCCAAATCCTTCGAGAAGCCAGCGCCATTGTTTGGTGCCGTAGTCGGATCAAAACCAGGATAGCCAACAAGCGCGTTACCGTTAGCGTCAATCGGCGGATTTCCGGTAACGTTGACAGCCGGATTAGGCGTGTAAGGCAGCTGGGTGAAAGGATCGAGGTGCAGTTCATAGGCGTAAGCACAATAGCTCGTTGCTTGTGCACTGAGGACCGGAGAGCCAAAAAATATGTCCTTGGCAACGTAGTCCGGGAAGATACAGTTCGAAGCTTCGTTGACGAACGGTTTGACGACGTACCATCCCGCGTGGCCGGCGGTGCGATCCATTAGATCGACTGCGCTTTGACCTTTGGCTATGGTGGCATCTTCCCAGCCGCCGCTGAAGTTGAATCGCAGACCCGGTACCGGCTCCCAGATCGCCTCGAGTTCGGCACCTTTGACGTGGGCATCGTAATTGTGGTTGATCGCCGTGCGATCCACGATCTCGGAGATCTGGTAGTTCTCGTAATTGTAGTAGAACAGCGAGCCGTTGAGGGTCAGCGAGCCATCCAGAAGTGTGTTTTTAGTCCCCAACTCGAAGGCGTCTACGAACTCGGGTTTGAAGGTCAATGGATGCGTCGGTTGGACACTGGTTTGGACGTTTCCCGTTTGACTCGTTATTACGGATGAGAATATCGCTCCTGGTGGATTGGCGCCCCCGGCCTTGTATCCGTGAGAATAGGATCCATAAACAAGCGTCTGATCCGTGAAATCGAGTTTAGGAGTCCAATTGACAACGGCACGCCCAGTGAACTGGTCCCATTGTTGATCGATGGCACCTAAAACCGGATAGCCCCAGCCGCTTTCGACCAGCCAACTGGGAATGTCGGAGAAATGTTTTTGATCTTCGGTCCAACGTAAGCCCGCTGTCAATTTTACGTCGGGTAAAATGTTGTAATTACCTTCGCCAAACATCGCGTAGGAGTTCAGGACATAAGGATTCTTGCTAAGGAAGTAGTTGTGCCCATTGTCATTTAACGATGATAGTGGATTGGGGTCGATATATCCTCCAGAGATCTGAGCCGGAAGCTTGGGATTGTTGAACTGAAAGCCGAAGGGCAATGCCTCGTGGTTATCGGATACCCCTGGAATCCATTGGGCTATATTGCCGTGACAGATGGAGCTGCACCCGTCTGTAATCGACGTAAAAACATTGCTGAAAACGTAATAGTTCTCCTCAGTTTCGTAGTGTAGATAGTTGCCGCCTAGACTGAAGTTGAAGGGGCCCGCGAAGTGCGATGCGACGCGAAACTCTTGACTCAATTGCCACGCATGTTCTTCCGACAGGTCTTCCAAGATCATTCGATCCGAGCAGCCAAGTTGTGGATCGCAGAAATAACCGCCTGGCAGGCAGCCACTAGCACTGGCATCACTGCAACTTCCCCCCGATGGCACATCGCCACTGCAGCCACCATTGAGTGTGCAAATCGAAAGACCATTTGGATCTGGAAGAATGCCAGAACTTGGTTGTCCTGCATTAGCGGCAGCGTCAAATACTCCCGGTATCGATCCAAAGCGATTGTAGTCCTCTGCCGAATACAAGAAGTCGTGCCCAAAGCCGGTCTGTGAGGTAAAGGTCAAAGCAGGCGTAATCTGATAGTCGGCGTTCAACTCGACAACATCGTTCTTGGCCTTGTAGATCGGATCAATGCCCGACTCGATCACATGCAGATTCGTAGATTGTGTCACGCCGTTATACGGGTTGACGGGATAGATACGTTTAAGCGCAATCCCTCCACCGACATACGGCAAGGTGTAGCCCAAGGGTGCTTCAAAAGCGTCCGGCGAATAGAATGAAGCCGGCAGACAGCCTTGTCCGAAAAAGTTGCCGGCTGCGCCGTATCCGATCCCCGGCCCCACGGGCTTTGGCACGCCGTCGATCTCTCCGGGACCATAATCGGTCTTGCAGGTCTGCTTCGAGCTTCTGATGCGATCATCGTCTTCGGAGAAGTGTTCCCACACCAGATACATCTGCAGATCCTGGGCCGGCTTGAAGCCGATGGTCACCCTGCCCGACCATAGATCGCGCCCGTCGATGCGGTCGTTTGTGATCTCGTTGAAGGAATAACCTTGTCGCTTGGTCCACTCACCGGCCGCACGGATATCCAACCGATCGTCGACGATCGGGATATTCAGCATCCCTTCGAAGCGGCGTTGGTGATAGTTGCCCAGTTCGCCAGACGCCATTGCCTCAAACTGATCGGTCGGCTTGGCGGAGGAAAGATTGACCACACCGGCGGTGGCATTGCGGCCATAGAGCGTGCCTTGCGGTCCGCGCAAAACCTCCACGCTCGAAACGTCATAGAACTCTTGTTCGAAGAAATGATTGCGGATGAAGGGAATATCGTTAAACGCTACCGCAACCGCGGGATCGGTCGTGACCGAGATCGCCTGTGTGCCGATGCCACGGATCTGGATGCTGTAGCCCGCAAAGTTTGTCTTCGTGAAGGTCATGTTGGGGACCTGCTTGATCAGGTCTGGTCCACCAGCCGTCTGGGTGGCGGTCAATTGCTCCTGCGACAATGCCGTAATCGAAATCGGGATGCTCTGCACATCCGCACCGCCGAGTTTGGATGACGTAACGGTGACGGTTTCAACCGCTGCGCGTGGCGGGGTAGCCTGTGCGATAACAATGTTAGGCACCTCGTTATCAGCGGACGGCGACCGCATGATGGTGATCGTACCGTCCGCATGGGTGCGAACGGAAAAGCCCGTGCCCGAGAGAATACGGGAAAGCGCCGATGAATCGGACAAACTGCCCTGAACCCCTTTTGTTTTGACGCCGCGGACCGCGTCCTCGGCGTAAAGCACTTTGGCGCCCGTGGTCTGCGTGTAAACGTCGAGCGCAGCCTTGAGGTCGCCGCCAGGAATGTTGAAATCGGCAGCTATTGCTGGCAATGCGGACACCCCAACGAGAATGGCGGGAACCACTGCTTTTGAGATAGGCGACTTTGTCATATACCCCCCGTTCGAACTGAAAATCCCAGATTCATCCCTGCCTCAAGCGACGACTTCATCGAGTGACGATGATCTCCGTCCCACGGTCTTCCACATGCAAGCCGAACAGCTCTCGCGCCGCCGCCGTAATCGCATCGACGTTGTTCTTCGGAAACGTGCCGCCGATTTTCATGCGGGCGGCTACCGGATCTGCGATCACCAGCTTCTTGCTGTTGTAGCGATTGATCTCAATGGCAGCTTGGGATAGTGGCGTCTGATTGAAGATCAGAACGCCACGGCGCCATCCGAGCTCATCCGTCAGTTTTTCGCGCGTTTCGCGAGAAATGGAGTAGCCGGCGACCGTCGCCACGACGGTGTCACCTGATTTCAATATCGTTGGCGACGCACTCCCTGGAGAGGTGCGGCTGCCGTCAAGCCGCACACTTCCTTCCAGAACGGCCACGCGGAAATTTCCTGCGTCCTGCCGCACCGTGAAGGCCGTGCCGATGTCTGTAAGACGGCGATTGCCGGTGACGACCACAAAGGGATGTGCGGCATCATGCTTGACACGGAAGTAGGCCTCGCCTTTGTCGAGCCACACGATACGGCGGCCCGCAGTGACGGCGGTGCGCAGACTGGTCTCGGTGTTGAGTTCAATTTGCGACCCATCCGCCAACGAAAGAACTTCGCGTTCGCCCAACTTCGTTGCGTATGTCGCTACGTCTGGCTTTGCGGAGTAAACCGCGAAGCCACCGCCGATCGCGACCAGAGCCAATGCGGCGGCAGCAAATTTGAGGCCCCTGGTCCATGGATGGGACTGCGGGGAGACGGTTGCACGCATCGGCGACTGCAGCACCGTCATCCGCTCTGTGCGCTTCCATCCCGCCTCGAGGCGCACGAATGCAATGCGATGCGCCAGGGAGTCTGTGAACCACGAGTCAAATTTCCGCTGATCGTTTTCGGTCCACGGTCCGAAGGACCGCCGTTCGAGCCATTCCGATGCGATCCGATCGACTTCGAGCGCCGGCGGAAACACCGCATGTTCCTGCGCCCCGCTCATTGCTTTCTCCGCAAGGCAATCGTTTCGCCGTAGAACATTTCCACAAGGGCGCGAATTCCCGTGGAGAGGTATTTCGAGACGGCGCTCTCTGCCACACCCATGCGGGTGGCGATTTCGCTTCTAGACAACCCTTCAATGCGGGCCAAAACAATCGCCTGCTTGCAACGGGGCGAGAGGCGGTCTAGCGCCGACTGAAGATGACGTAGCTCGTCGCGCGCCAACAGAGCGTGATCCGCTGTCGGCTCGTCAGCCGCAATCTCCAGACCCTCAAGGTCGGCCACCGCTTCAATCGGGATGATCTGTTCGTGGCGGACACGATTGATCAGGAGATTCCGGGCGGTGGTGAACAGAAACTGCTTGGGCCGTTCGGGCACCGCCTTCAAGGCCGACTGATAGACCCGAATATAGATTTCCTGCCGGAAATCATGGACATCGCTGCGATTGCGCCAATTGTGCTGCAGGTATTCCATCAAAGCCGCCTCCAGCGGCAGAATCTCGCGCACAAACCACGCGTCCACCTCGGCAGGCGTCATCGCCGCCTCCGGAGTGAGCGGAGCCATTTCACGATCGTTGTCCGATCTTTCGATCATCCCCTTGCGATTGCCCCCGATGAGGGTTGGACGCGGGTCTCACCTATTCCGACAATCCAGGCGGGCCGAGTTGACCATTGATCGGGAGATTTTTTTCGAAAAAAAAGTGATTTTGGCCCCAAACCGCCGCATATCGCGGCCGAGCGCAACAAACTTGCCGTCACAGCGGAGAATTTTCGCTTATTCTTGGCCAGACTTTACCCGCGGGGCTGGGAGGGACCCGCAATTCTGCTTTCCTGTTCAATCCATATCTGCGGAATGTCTTCGCGGAACAGCCGGCCGACGGTGGTATCAGGGCTGGCTCTTCCCTCAACGATTAAATTGACAATCACTGGCGCCAGAAATCCCAGCCTTATTACGCGCGTCAAATAGGAATCGGTCAGCCCCTCCTCTTTTGCGATTTCTCGAACCGAATTGACCTTTCCTTCTCGAAGCCGCTCAGCCCAATCATGGGCGCGCGCAATTGTTCTAAGAAGCGTTATTTCGGGAGGGGCTTCAAATATCGTTCCTCCGTTTCCAACGACCAGTTTCATCACACCGCCGCGCATGCGGATCCTCGCATCGACGCGAAGATTGTATGTTTGCGATCCATCAGCGATGCCATTGCCTGAAGCGGAGATTTCATCTGCTTCGCCAAGCAGAACTTTGCATAGCCTCTCTTTGCTGATGCACAAGCACAGAGTAGCCTCTTCCACTATCACCTTCATGAGTGCGGGCCGAACAAGCGACATCCACGACAATGGCGTGGCTTCCGCCAAGGCCGCAGCGAGGCCCCGTGCATTTGTGAGAAGGCGTTCAGTTCGCGCACCACCAAGATCATCGTCCACAATTTCAAGCAACTTCGGTCCATCTTTCAGGAGATCCATCAGCGTCCTGCGGACAGCATGCTCGATCTCCAGTGCTGGTATACGGGGCAGGTGCGCCTTGGCCGGAGTGACGCCGGTGGTCAGGGCAGGATCGATATAGTATCGGTATTTCTGACCCTTTTTGCGTGCATGGCTGGGTGTGAAGCGGACACCCTTTGCGTCATAAAGAATTCCGACGAGCGGATTTTTGTGTTTTGAGTTTCGGTCGAATCGCCTGTCAACACGATTGGCAGCGAGTTTGGCCTGCACCGCTTCCCACGTCTCGGGATCGATAATTGCAGGGTGGGAGCTTGCATAAGATTGTCCCTTGTGCGGCATCCGACCAATGAAATACGGCGACTGAAGGAGATTGTAGATATTGCCAGGGCAGAACGGCTTTCCGCCAGTTTGAATTCCGTTGGAGCTTACGCGGATGGCGGTGCGCAAATTCAGGCGCCGTGCCTCCGCCCAAACCTTCCGGACGCTTCCGAACTCCAGATAAAGCCGAAACAGGGTGCGCACTGTTTCGGCATCCTTGTGGTTTACAACGAGCTTTCTGTTCTCCACGTCGTAACCAATCGGAACTGTGCCGCCCATCCACATACCCTTCTTCTTGGAAGCGGCAATCTTGTCCCGGATGCGTTCGCCCGTGATTTCCCGCTCGAACTGCGCGAAGGAGAGCAGCACGTTGAGCATCAGCCGGCCCATGGAGGTCGTCGTATTGAACTGTTGCGTGACGGAGACGAACGACACGCCATTCTGATCAAACAGGTCCGCCAGCTTGGCAAAATCCATCAGTGAACGGGTGAGGCGGTCGATCTTGTAGATAACGATGACGTCGAGCCGCTTCTCGCGAATTTCCACGAGCAGCTGCTGCAAGGCTGGCCGTTCCAGGCTGCCGCCTGAGAATCCGCCATCGTCAAACCTGGCCGGAAGCGCCTTCCAGCCCTCGTGGGCCTGACTCCTTATATATGCCTCACAGGCCTCCCGCTGGGCTTCCAGCGAATTGAAGTCCTGCTCGAGCCCTTCTTCCGAGGATTTGCGGGTGTAGATCGCGCACCGCAGGGTCCGCTTAGGCTGGCTCACTTGAGACGCTCGTTGAACTGGCTGGCAGACACGATCGGCTTTGGCCGCTTGTCCCGGAGCCCAAAAAAGACCGGGCCGGACCAGGAAAGACCAGTAATGAGCCGGGCGACCTTTGTGAGCGAGCGATAGGTCTTACCCTGCCAGGCAAATCCTTCCGGCACGACCTCCACAATATGGGTATGCCCATTCCATTCCCGGAGCAGCCGGACCCCGGGCTTAAGGGTCGGCGCGCTGGCTGTGGCAGCACTGCGGCCATCCTTCAGGGTAGCAGCGATCTGCTTGAGCTTCTTGATAGTTGCTGGCTTGAGACCGCCATACATCTGCTCCTGAAGCCGATAGGCAATACCCCGCAGAAGCAGATCGCGGCTGATACGCCGTGGCGCGGGCCGTTCGTAAACATTGGCCCACTCGGCGCGCAGTTGCAGCGCACCGAGAGCTTCAAGACGCTTTAGTTGCTGTCTCAGTTCGGTGGTGTCGCGCATGTCGAACCATCGGGAGCCAGGGGGATTCTCAGGCTGTTAGAAGCCTGTTCAGCTTGGGATGATCGCTCATCAAGTCGCAACCTTTGCGCTTCCTCGATTGAGCGCTGCTTTTTCAGGAGATAGGGACTGATGAAGTCTCTATTTGATGGAACATTGCTCATCATTGATGCGCGATCCGATAGACACGGCCTCGCCCTTCGGTGATGGAGGACGCTACGGTGAGCCCCATCTTTTTCTTGAGTGCGCCGCTGATGGCGCCACGTATCGAGTGATGCTGCCAGCCAGTCGCCTTTGCTGCCTCCTCAAGGGTTGAGCCAGTCTCGCGCGACAATAACGCGACGAGGAGCGAGAGTTTCGAGCCATCGCGGAGTGGCCGCTTGCCGGACGGTGTAACTACCTTGCTGGAATCATTCGCAGCTGCCTTGTTCTCCCCACTGCCCGCAACATTTCCGGGATCGCCGGCCCCGATGGCGTCCAATCCTGATTGGGTAATCCCAAGCGTGTAGCGCTGACCCTGCTTATCTTCGCGCCAATGATTCTGTTCGCACCCAGCTGCTTGCTCCTCGACAAGTTGGCGTTTCAGGAGGCTTTTCAACACTAACGTCCTGGCACCGGCGTTCAGTTTGAGCGACTTGGGAAGTGGCAAAACCAGTCTGTCCTCCCGCCGCGCCGCGGCGGACAGAATGACGAGTTGCGAGTCGGTAAGTTTCATCAAGATCTCCTTCGGGAGCGACGGCATCCGCCGTCATTGCCACAAGCCCGCGGTGGAGCTTTTGCGGGCGAGAACGGCCGTCGTTGCTTTGGACAGCAACGCTTCCTTTGGCGGGGAAGTCGAGCGCTATTGCAAGTAATCTTCTGCCAAAGATTGCGGGCAATTTGTTATTCGATGCTCGAACTAGCGCGACGATCCTTTCGTGCCGCGACCACAACTACGTTGAGATCTCTGTCAACCGCATTGGCAATCCGTTTTAGCTTACGGGCAGCTATCCGCAATTTTCGCGCAATGCTTTTGTATCGCTGTGCGGACGCCGATGCCGATTGCCCGCGCATTGTGGGTTCGTGCAAATCTTCCAAGACGCACACAGCATAGACGCAAAGCCGGCGTAGACGTTCACGGTTCTTCAGACGGACCTTCATGCTGCCAGAAGGGCTTGCCGTGAGGCGGAAGTCCAGTTAGCCGGAACTGCTGATTGGCGACATTTCACTATCGAGGATAGCGCGCGCGATTGAATCAAAACTGTCATGACGAAATCGCCGGAAGCGGTCTTTGCTCTGTTCCTTTGTGGACGCCACTATCACCAGCTTGTCTGACGCAGACCTCGCAACGGCGCGAAGCTCAGATAGCGGAACCAGCCAGGCCTTCCGCAACGCTGCGCCATCCAGCATGATTAACAGAACATATCCCTTCGCGCCCTCGGCAAAGGTCCCGAGTTGGACGTCAAACTGGACTGTCCCCGCCTTTGCGTCGTCGACCTTCGTACGGCATTTAACCTGCAGCTGCACGATTGACCGGCTGAGCTTGTCCACCAAGAGGAGATCTACCCCGTCATCGTCGGCGACCGGGCGGTACGGAGACAGCCGCCCGCCCGAGGCCAGCATCAGTCCAGAAGCAACGACAGCCTCTCCTATCGCCCCCCTCTGGGTGCTGGTTAGGTTGAACGCCTTTTCTGCAGGTGCCGCTTTCATGCCGCCAGCAACGCTTGGCGTCAGGCTTCAAGTCAAGCGGATTGTGACTCATCGGCTGTAGATCGATCGGCTGCATGGCCGTCCCCTCGGGGCATGGATATCCGCAAGCAGCTAGGCCTAAATCTCCAGCGCCTCCGGCGCGAAAGGCACTGGTCCCAGGAGGATCTTGCCTTCGAGAGCGGCATCCATCGGACCTATATCAGCGGGCTGGAACGGGGCGTTCGTAACCCGACGCTGACAATAGTGGAAAAGCTGGCGGATACGCTCAAGGTGCCGTTTGGTGCCCTGCTAGATCCGCCAGTTCGAAAGGGTCGCTAAAGCCAATGGGGGCGCGGCATGGCCAAGAGGCCATGCCGCGCCAGTTTCAACTGCCAGGCGGAGGCGGCGGGATTTGATAATCCCAGGGTATCCTGACGCGCAGCCTGCGATCCACTTCAGCCGGGCTGCGCTCGTTGAGCTTGGTTAGCAGCGCCAACGTTCCTGGCTTGCCCATTTCAAAGGCCCGCATGAGCTGTTCGACGATAAGTGCGCGCATGCTCATCCGTTTCCGCTGGCCCGTCGCAGAATCGGTGACCCAAAGCTGGCGCTCGAACTCGTATTCGGCCAGTGCCCGAAACGTTTGCGGACCCGTATATGTGCCTCTCTTTATGAAGCGCGGCCGTTCTGGAGAATTTGACCTCGTCGTAGCAGCTTTTGTCCGGATTCCATCTCCGCTGTCAGAAGGTTTTGGTTCTCTGACGAGCACGACATTCGGGCCGTGGATCTGCTCTTCTATGGGCCCACAGACCTTCAGTTCTTCCAGATCGACGAAGGCGTAGTTCGTTGCCACAGGGTCGTCTTTCTCAACCGTTTCACGCAGTTTCAGCAGGTCCCGCAGAGGCGGGAGTTTTCCCTTTGCAGCGGCCAACATGCGCGTGCGCACCGAGCGGTGTTTGCGCGTAAGGAGCGCTGTCTTCCCATTCTCTTCCGGTACTTCAACTAGCTCGTAAAGCGTTTTATCGAAGAACGTGGAGAAGGTTGAGGCGGACTTTGGCTTACGCTTGCCAGACGGGTTGCCGGATTGACCTGACTTGAACCTTCCGGAAACCGGGGGCTTGCGATAGCCAACGGTGTAGTTCTTAATTTCATTCTTGGTGGTCACTTTAAGTCTCCATTTCCAATTAATAGTTGCCTTTCGCTCCTTTCTGCTGGCAATTTTTCGAGACGCTTTTCCACCTGGCAAGCCCGGCGTTCACCTAGACCTTAACTTCGATTTCCTCATCCAGTCCACTCGCGCGCCACTGCGCGACTGCATCAAAACTTTCATTTGTACCGGCCAGAATTGCTTCCTGCCCGGTTTCTTTCGAAATTCGTTTTACGATCGTATCTACGTAAGCAGGTGAAATCTCGAGCGCATAACCTCTTCTCCCTGTACGCTCTGCAGCTACCAGCGTTGTTCCACTTCCGCCGAACGCATCCAGAATGATGTCATTGCGGTTTGAGGCATCCTTGATCGCATCTGCAACCATCGCCACAGGTTTTACCGTTGGATGCATGGCAAGCGCTTCATCTCGCTCTTTTCCAAACGTGTTAGCGCCCGCATATGTCCAGACGTTTGTCCGGTAGCGGCCATTTTTTCCCAGTTCTACGTTGTTGATATGAGGTTCAGCCCCGTTCTGATAGACGAAGACCAGTTCGTGCTGTGACCGGTAGAAACTGCCCATACCACCGTTGGTTTTGTTCCAGATGCAGAGATTTTTCAGCTCTGCGTACGTATCTTGGGCTGCATCCTGAATTTCACGCATATGGCGCCAGTCCATACAGATGTAGTGAATCGAGCCCGCGACACTGTAGTCCACCAGATTTCTGAATACCGAAGCCAGGAATCTTGTGAATTCCTGCTGCGACATTTCCCCGGAGGCCATGGCGAATTCTTCGTGCTTAACCTTTCCCAGCCCGCTTACGTGGCCCTTTATCGGAACATTGAAGGGCGGGTCACTGAATACAAGTTGCGCTTTTTCTCCGTTGAGCAGCCGCGCGTATGACTCAGGCTTCGTCGCGTCAGCGCACAGAACACAATGTCTGCCGATCCGCCACATGTCGCCGAGCCTTGAGATGGCAGGTTTGCTGAAATCGGGTTGCGAGTCATCAGTATCCTCCCCAGCCTCTTCGACGATCAAGAGTTGGTCGATTTCCGCAGTTTCATAACCGGTAAGAGTCAACTCGAAGCCGGCGCTGTTCAATTTCTCGAATTCGATCTTCAGCAGCCCTATGTCCCAATCGGCATTGAGGGTCAGCTTGTTATCGGCGATGACGTAGGCCCGTATTTGGGCCTCGCTCAGATGTTCGGCCCTTATCGTGGGGACTTTTTCAAGCCCCAACAGCCTTGCAGCCTCCACTCGGCAATGCCCTGCAATGAGGCGGTTTTCTGCGTCTACCAGGACCGGAATCAGGAAGCCGAACTCCTTTATGCTATCGGCAACTTGCCGAATTTGCTTTGTCGAGTGAGTTCGTGGGTTTCCGTCTCGGGCTTTCAGATTGGAGATCGGCCGGTAGACGATATTCAAATTCTGCATGACGTGTTCCTTTCAGGTTGGAGTGCATTTCAAAAGACATTTTGAGTCATGCGGATTGCGCACGGATGAAGTCGAGAGTGCGCCTGATATCCGATAGGGGCGCCCTTTCTGCCCAACGGATCAATTCAATCCGTTCACGCTGCAGTGTGATGCCGCTGGTGTTCTTTCTGTTCCTTTCGCGATATCGCTTGGCGCGTTCGCGATCCAGCTTGCGGATCCGTTCAAGTTCTGCATTTGGATCGGCGGCTTCCGCAATTGCCTGAAGCCGATAGAGTCGCGCTTCTGTAATGCGGATATTTTTGCGCGCCCAAGCAAACCATTTTACATCTGCTCCAACTGCACCCGCTTCGATAGCCTTCCGTAGCTCTCGTAGCGCCATTGCTGCGACAAGGGTGGCGTCGTCCGCGAGTCTTGCTGTCTGCTCAATTTCTGAAGTGAGTTGGGCAACCGTCCTGGCCACGATTGAGGGCATGACAATCAAGTTGACCCTATCGTTCTGCGTGACGTCACGAAGGTTAGTTCTGGCTAGTTTTATGGCAGCCGCATTGGTCATCTTGTTCTCCGCTTTGCAGCTCATCGAGCGCGCGGCAGAACGTTTGGCGCAAAATCAATCCAAAATCGTCCATTGTTATGACTACGTTTGCATGGGAGGCACAGTCCAATGAAATCAATACGTTAGAGCAAAGGCGTCAGCAGGATGGACGCGAAATTACAGAAAATATAAGAATATGGGCTAGCGCAAAGGGGCGACGGATCAGTCTGTCGCCCAAATTATATTTACAGCACTTGCGATGGAATGATGGGTCGGCCCTTCGCCTGAATCGATGTCACGGCTACGGCAACCAAATTAAAGCCGATCGAAACTCGCGTGCACGGATCGTCGAGGACGCGCCGTTGCAGTGATCGAGTCACCGCAAACTACGGCAGCAAAATTAACGTCTTCAGGATGCCAGCGGCGACAAGTGCACCAATTCCCTTGCCGCCAAGATTCATAACGGGGCGGCTACCCGCCTAGGCCGATGCTGGCATTCAAATAGGGGCCATAGTAGCCACGGCTATACGATTTGGCCGTGTCCTGACCACCAGCAACGGCACCGAAAAATTCATCTGCGCGATAGCCAATGCTGACCTTGGCGTTGTTGTAGCGTATGGAAGCACCAAGATATCCGGCCATTCCCCGCCATCCGGGACGCCCTGCCAATGGATTTATCTGGGGGCTTTTTGCTGATCTTTCGTAGCCAGCGCACCCGCCAGCATCCGGTCCTTGATACTCGGAAATCGAGGATCACCCCGATAGGGAAATGGCAGATAAATATGCCTCGGTGAGCGCTGGGCTTCTCCACCATGCAGCGACAAATGGAAATAGGCGGCGGGGTTACCCTCGCCGCCCGCTTTCCGACCATTTGGGGTCGGCCTACCAGTTTTTGGTCACGCGAATACCGAACAGACGAGGATCGGTGACAAAGACATTGGTGGTGAGGGCGGTATCATCCGAGTTCAAGAACGCTCCGGTGATCGCCGTGGAGTCGAGCACATTTTTCACATAGACCATGGCCTGCCAGCCATCCTGATTGGTCAAAATCAGAGCCATGTTGATATTCGTATAGCCGTGCAGCTTGTCGTACTCGCTGTCGTTGAAGATCCGCCAATAAGAGCTCGACTGCCAGTAGAAGTCGCCATGCAGCGTGCCCGCCCAGTCGGCAGAAAGGGGCATCGTGTAATCGGCCGAAACGCTGGTGGTGAAATGCGGCGTGTTGGGAAGCGAATTGCCGCCAATATTTTTGGCGAAGCCCTGCCCGCCATTGGGCGCCGTCGCCGGATCGAAGCCCGCATAGCCTGGCAAGTTAGTCGGATCAGGATTGGCGACATATGGCGCGGTGGTCACCGGGTCGTAACCCAAATTGTAGGTATAAAGACAAGCAAGGGTGAGCGGCGTGTACACCACCGACGACGACGTCCCATAAGTCAGCAGTTCATTGACGACGGCGGTCGGCAGAACGCAGTTCGACGTCTGGGTAACAAGGGGTTTTACGACCATCCAATCGTTATGGCCCGCCGTCCGATCCATCAGGTCGATGGCATATTGGTTGTCGGCGAATTTGGCGTTCTCAAAGCCGCCGTTGAAGCCGAGTTTGAGTCCCGGCAGTGGCTCCCAGGAGGATTGGATTTCGGCGCCACTCACGGTGGCGTTGAAGTTCAGATTGACCGCCGTGCGATCCACGATCTGGGAAATCTGATAGTTCTTGTAGTTGTAGTAGAACACGTCTGCATTGATGACCACGGAGCCGTCGCCCGCGGTATTTTTTGTACCCAGTTCAAAGGCATCATTGAATTCCGGTTTGAAGGTGACCGGATGGGTGAGATTGCTGGGAGAGGCAACATTTATGTCACCCAGGAAGACGTTGGTGACGCCCGGCGGGTTTGCGCCGCCGCCTTTGTAGCCATGCGAGTACGAGGCATAGATCAAGGTCTGGTCGGTAAAATCGAGCTTCGGCGTCCAGTTCACGACGGCGCGGCCGGTGACTTCACGCCATTCTTGGCGAATCTCGCCCTGTTGCGGAATGCCCTTGCCGAGCAAGAGCGCCCAGCTCGGAAACTCTCGAAAATCCTTGATGTCATCGGTGTAGCGCAGCCCCCCCGTAAGCTTCACGTCTTGTGCGATCTGATAATAGACCTCGCCGAATCCCGCCCAGGATTTCAACGTGTAAGGATTGTGACTCAGGAAATAGTTGTGGCCCTCACCATTGACCTGATCAATCGGATTGGGATCAACATACGAACACCCCAGACCCAAATAGGAGTCGCTCAAGGCAGCCAGACTGGCCGGTTGGGGTCCGCAGGAATTGACGAGTGCCTCGTTGAACGGGATGTGGGGCGCATCCGGACTCGGCAAGCCGGTGGCCGTGCGAGCGTTGAATTGTTCCTGAAACAACGTCAGCAGGTTGGAGAATATATAGTAGTCTTCACTGGTGTCGTAATGCAGATAGTTTGCGCCCGCGACGAAGTTCAGCGGCCCCTCAAACTGCGAGGACAGACGTACCTCCTGATAGAATTGCTGAGCGGTTTCCGAAGATCGATCCATGGCGACGAAGCGGCTGGTGCAACCAAATTGCGGATCGCAAAACTCGTTGTCCTGCCCCACGAATGTCGAGCCGAACGCCGATACCGGATCGGTCAAAAAGTTCGGGATCGTATTGAACCGGTTGAAGTCTTCGGTGGAATACAGAAAATCATCGCTGTAGGCAGTTTGTGAATGCAAGGTCAGTTCGGGTGATATGGTGTAGTCTGCGTTGAACTCGTACGTATTGCTTTTCGCACGATAGGTGGGATCGACTTGCGAGCTCACCACGCGAAGATCCGGTGATTGTGTCACCCCTGCATAGGGATCAACACTATCGGTCAGCCCGATATATCCGGGAGCGAATGCGGCAAGCGAGGCCACAACGGGGATCGCGCCGGCGTTCGGCGTTTCATACGATTCCGGTGAATAAAGCGACACCGGGCGGCACCCCTGGGAGAGCCAGAGGGTTCCGTAATTCCCGCCGTTCCCATAATACCCGTTGTTGTTGAGGAAATTCGGTACCTGTGGCCCCGCGGGACCATTCACCACGGAAGGTGCGTCGGATCGCGCGCACAGCTGCTTGGTCGAGCGGGCGCGATTGTCGTCTTCCTGGAAATGTTCATAGACGAATGTCGCTGACAAGGATGAAATGGGATGCAGCAGGAGCGAAACGCGCCCTGACCAGAGATCGCGTCCGTCGATCGCGTCCTGCGTGATGTCGTTGAAGGCGTAGCCGTCGCGCTTGGTCCATTCGCCCGCCACGCGCAGATCGATTTTGTCGCCCAACAGAGGCGCATTGATCATGCCTTCGAGCCGGCGGCTGTTGTAATTGCCGACATCGACGGAGGCTTGCGCCTCCCATTGGTCGGTTGGTTTTGCCGAAATCACATTGACCACACCGGAGGTGGCGTTGCGGCCATACAGCGTGCCTTGCGGTCCGCGCAGAACTTCGACCTGGCTGACGTCGAAGAATTCCTGTTCGAAGAAATGATTGCGCAGAAAGGGCACGTCGTTGAACGACACGGCGACTGCCGGGTCGGTGGTGGCCGAAATCGCTTGCGTGCCAATGCCGCGAATCTGGATGTTGTAGCCGGTGAAGTTCGTCTTGGTGAAGGTCAGGTTTGGCACCTGCTTCACGAGATCGGGACCACCCGCCGTTTGCGTGGAGGTTAGCTGTTCCTGACTCAGTGCCGTGATGGCGATAGGGATGCTTTGCACGTCCGCGCCGCCGAGTTTCGACGATGTCACCGTAACTGTTTCTACAGCCGCGCGGGCAGGCGCCGCTTGCGCGAGTTGCAGGTTCAGGCCGCTCACCGCTTCGCCCTGGCGGTCGTCATGCACGATGGCGATGGCGCCTTGCGAATGGCGCTGGGCGACGAAGCCGGTGCCGCTGAGGATGCGCGAGAGCGCGTCGCCCGGCTGCATGTCGCCGGTGGCGCCTTTGCTGCGCACGCCTCTGACTGCATCGTTCGAGACGATGAGGGCGACCCCAGTTTGCGTGGTGTAGGCGTTCAGCGCCGCTTCGAGATCGCCGCCGGGGATACGGAAATTTTCCGCCTGCGCGCCGGATGTCGCGAGTGCGATGAGGCCGGTCGTCGTCAAAAGTGCGATTTTGTTGGAAACGCTTTTCATTCTTCCCCCGCTTGCGTGGCCAGTTGGCCGCTGTTCGATTTGCTCGTGTTGGATTGTCCGGCGCTCAGCGCGTCAGCACGATCTCGTCATCCCGTTTTTTCGCTTCCAGACCAAAGACGGCGCGTGTCACTTCCACGAACGGTTCCACATCGTTGGACGGGAAGGTTCCGTTGATGGTGAGTCTTCCGATTGGGCCTTCGCCGATCACGATCTTGCGTTCGTTGTAACGATTGAATTCGGCCACTGCCTCGGCCAGTGTGGTGTGCTGGAACATGAGCACGCCCTTGCGCCAGGCCAGCACGCTGTCGAGCTTTTCGCGTTTGGGGCGCGTGATCGTGACACCTTGCGGCGTGGCAAGCGCGGTTTCGCCAGGCGAGAGCGTGACCTTGCGTAGGCCCGCATTGGTTGCCGATTGCAATTCCACCCGGCCGTCCATCAGCGTGACCTGCAGGCGGTCGCCATCGCGGCGGACGGAGAATTTGGTGCCCAGATCGATCAGGCGGCTTTTGCCGGCGATGACGATGAAGGGGCGCGTGCTGTCATGCTTGATCTGGAAATAGGCCTCGCCTTGTTCCAGCGCGGCGGTGCGTTTGTCGTGTGCAATCACAGCACGCAAGATGGTGTTGGTGTTGAGTTCGATCTGCGAACCGTCGGAAAAGGCGAGCGTTTCGCGCGCACCGACGGGCGTTGCATACACCCGCCCCGGTGCAGGTTTGTTTAACGGGATGGCGGCGATGCCGGCTGCGGCCAGCATGACGAACGCGGCTGCGACTTTTGCATAGGGCAGCCACCGGCGCGGCGCGCGCTGCGGTTCTGCCTCGCGCATGGGCGCCTGGCGTTTGAGCGCGTTCAGCCGTTCGATGCGCATCCAGGCGGCTTCGAGACGCAGATAGGTGACGAGGTGGGCGGTGTCTTGCGCGAGCCAGGCGTTGAGTTGCGTCTGGCAGTCCGCGTTCCAGTTCCACAGATAGCGGCGATCGAGCCAGGCGGCGGCCTGGGCTTCGATTTCGAGGGCGGTTTTGGTGTCGCTCATGCGCCCGGTCCCACCTCATCGGCGTTCAACATGTTGGCGAGCGCGCGCAAGCCGCTTGTCATGTGTTCGGAAACGGTGGCTTCGGCGAGGCCCAGACGCTGGGCGATTTCGCGGCCCGTCATGCCTTCGATGCGCGCGAGGATCACCACTTCGCGGGCGCGCGGCGGCAGGCGATCGATGGCGGCCTGCAGACGGCGCAATTCATCGCGCGCGATAGCGGCGCGATCGGGTGCGGGCGCTTCCACCGCGATTCCCAATTCGTCGAGATCGGCCACTGCTTCGATCGGCACGATCTGTTCGCGGCGCACGCGATTGATGAGAAGATTGCGCGCGACGGTGAACACAAACGGCTTGGCGGGTTCAGGGATTTTCTTTTGCGCCGCTTCGTGCACGCGCACATAGACTTCCTGCCGCAGGTCTTCGATCTCGCCCGGGTTCGGCCAGTGATGACGCAGGAATTGCATCAAGATCTTCTCCAAAGGCAGCACTTCGCGAACAAACCAGGCGTTCACGTCGGACTCGGCCATCACCGGACCTGCGTTTTGCGCGCCGGCAATCGAGATGTTCGGCGTCTCGGCCATTCCCCACAGGACCCCTTTAGGCTCAGGGTCAAAGCTTACGACCATGCCTAAGGAAACAATCGAGGCCTGCCGACCTTCGGGTGGTGAGACAAATATTTTTGCAAAGGCGAAGGAGAACGCCAGGAGCGAGATCGGAAATTTTGTTGCGCGTTTATAGGCGGCCAAAGAGAAAGAGCGGCGGGGTTTCTCCGCCACCCTCCGGCAGCCACCTTCGCGTCGGGTTCGTCCTTGGGTCGGGAATGCGGGGCTCGCAGGTGCAGCTTAGGGTAAGTCCACATGCATGCCGCCGGAGGTGGGCAGCGATGTTGTGCTCGCCGGGTCCGACATCTCTCCCAATCCCTAACGCATCCCTTGTATCAACAAAGCGAATGACGCGAACGCCAGGGCAAATACGCAAAAGGGGGCGGATAGCTCCGCCCCCTCAGTTGCCCGCCCCATTGGATTGTTATCCGCCAAGACCAATGCTCACGGTCGCATAGGGCCCGTAGAAATTGCGGTCATAGGTTTTTTGGCCATCGATGCCGCCATCCATGGCGCCGAAGAAAAAGTCGGCGCGATAGCCCAAACTGATTTTGGCGTTGGAGTATTTGAAGGATAGTCCCGCAAAGGCGCCGATGTTCGGCACGACAGCACTGCGCGAACGCGTGTGGTGGTGCGAGACAGGATAACCGGACACGGTATGGGGAACCGCACTGTAGCTTAGCGGATAGAACGAGGTCTTCTTGAAGTATAGAACTGTGGTTTGATGACGGGCACGCGATTTCTGCCGTCCAAACAGGATCGCGCCGTTCAGGCCCCAATCGGCGATGATCTCCCCGTCATCAGAATTGCCCGCCAACCGCGCCGAGGCGGCCCAAGACAATGTCGGGCCTGCGCCGCGAAAGCTGCGTTCGGCGTTCATGCTGACGATATTGGTGTGGAATTTTTGGCCGATCGCTATGGAATAACCCGCGAGGGTGGTCATGTAGAATTGCCAATCGGGATCGGATTTGAGCGCAATATTTGCCTGGCTGTTGAATTGCGCAAAGCGGACGCCGGCACTGAGGACGGACGTGCTTTTGCTGCCGAACAATCCGATGCCCACGTCCTTTCCGGCAGTGAAATCCAGCACGAGGCGTTGCTCGCTTGTCTTCGCCGTCGTTTCTGCAAATCGTTGCGCCCATGGCAGTCCGAGGTTAGGTAGGGACGGAAAATACAAATTTCCGCGTTCCGGATTCGTCTGCTCCAAATTGTATTTGTTGGTGCTCGAACGGCCATATTGAGCCGCGGCGCGAAAGACCCAGTGAGACCCATTCGGTTGAAGCGTGATCGCGCCGGTTTCATCGAACCCATGTCGGGCCTGCCGTTCGAAGGATTGCGATGGCGTGAAATTCGGTGGGCGGTCGGCCGTGACGGGCGGGGCGAAGGGCTCGACGCCATCCTGAAGCGTATCGAACTGCCCCCCTAATTCGATCCAAACGGCCGGACGATCGGCATCTTCGCGTGCCTGCGCGGCCGACATGGTGTGCGCCACCAGGACGAGGACCGAAACACCAGTAAGAAGCCTCCAGCGCATCGCGGCTTGGGTGTGGTTCTTTTGAATCAATTCGCTCATTACCGTTTCCCCTCACCAGTTCTTCGTGACGCGGACGCCAAACAGGCGCGGATCAGTCAGGAACACGTTTGTTGTCAGTCCACTGTCGTCGGAGTTGAGGAACGTGCCAGTGATGTCCGTCACGTCGAAGACATTCTTGACGTAGCCCATCACCTGCCAACCATCCTGATTGGTCAGAATCAGCGCAAGGTTGACGCTGGTGTAGCCGCGCAGTCGGTCATACGGGTTGTCATTGAAAACGCGCGCCCAACTATAGTCCTGCCAATAGTAGTCAATGTGGAACGTGCTCGCCCAATCTGACGTCACGGGTATAGTGTAATCGGCCGACATCGACACGGTGAACGGCGGTGCGTTGGGCAACTCGTTACCGCCCAGATCCTTGGCCCACCCTTCGCCATTGTTTGGCGCCGTCGCAGGATTGAAGCCGGGATAATTTCCAGGATTGTGCAAATCAAGCGACGAAGCATAGTCGGTGGGAAATACCGGCGGACCGTCGGTCTTGAATGGTTCTCCGGTCACGGGATCCAATCCACTTTGATAGGCGTTGGCACATGCTCCGGGAACACTGTTGGTTCCATTTCCAGTTCCCGGTGGGCGGGCCACCAACAATGCGGCGACTACATATTCTGGCAGAATGCAGTTTGATGCCTGAGTGACGAATGGTTTGACGACCATCCAGTCAGGATGGTTGGCCACATCGGCGCGATCCATCAGATCGATAGAGCTTTGCCCGTTGTCGATGCGCGTGTGCTCGTAGCCGCCGGCGAATTTGAATCTCAGGCCGGGCAGCGGTTCGTAGGTTGCTTCAACCTCGGCGCCTTTCACGGTGGCATCGAAATTGTCGTTGATTGCTGTGCGATCTACGATCCGCGATATCTGATAGCCCTTGTAGTCGTAGAAGAAGACATTGCCGTTGAAGGTCAGCGCTCCGTCCAACAACGTGTTCTTGGTGCCGAGCTCATATGCATTGATGAATTCCGGCTTGAAGGTGAGCGGGTGAATGGGATTTGTGATACCCTGAACTTCGCCGTAAACCTGAAGGCCAAAAACCAGCAGTTGGGCGCCCGGCGGGTTGGCGCCGCCTGCTTTGTAGCCGTGCGCGAACGAGGCGTACAGCAGCGTTTCGTCGGTGAAATCGAGCTTGGGAGTCCAGTTGGCGACAAAGCGGCCAGTGAACTCCTGCCAATCCTGATCGACGATCCCATAGACGGGATAGCCATAACCCGCTGTCAGGAGCTGACTCGGAATGTCGACGAAATGCTTTTGATCGTCCGTCCAGCGCAAGCCGCCGGTCAATTTCAGGTCGGGGGAAACGTTGTAATATGCCTCACCAAATCCTGCATAGGAATTGAGCGTATAAGGATTCTGGCTCAGGAAATAATTATGACCCTTGTCGTTCACGCTGTTGAGCGGATTGGGGTCGATATACTGGCAAGCGAGTCCGCCCTCTAGTCCGGTCCGATTGTCTTTGTTGGGATTGGGCGGTGAAAAGCCACCGACCAGGCAATTCGAGTTGTCCGAAACGCCCGGCACCCATGGCAAGGTCTGATCCGGCGACTTGGTATCGAGGCGGCTCCAGGTATAGGCCGCCAAGGTCAGTGAATTGATGAAAACGTAATAGTTTTCCTCCGTCTCGTAGTGCAGGTAATTGCCGCCCACGCTAAAGTTGAATGGCCCGCCAAGATGCGAGGCGAGGCGGAATTCCTGGCTGAACTGCCAGGCATGTTCCTCGCTCAAATCCTGGGCGACAAGACGGTCGCTGCAACCCAGTTGCGGATCGCAGAATATGCCATTTGCGGCGCAGGCGGGACCATTTCCGGGTGGCGTTGGAGCTGTTGCATCGCAAGGTGAACCTACCGGCTGCCCCTGGCAAACAAACGATCCATATAGACAGATACCTGCCCCACTAGGATCGGGAGTCGTTGCCTGAAGTCCGCTATCGTCGACACCGAACGCACCTGGCCGCGTGTTGAAGCGGTTGTAATCTTCCGTCGACCACAGAAAATCGCGATTGTAGCCGGTTTGCGACGTGAGGGTTAGCGACGGCGATACATCATAATCGACACTTAGTTCTAACGTGTCATTCTTTGACTTGTAACGCGGGTCGATCTGGGTCTCGATCACGCGCATATCGCGCGATTGCGTGGTGCTCGCGTAAGGATCGAACGCAATGCTTTGCGCTCGAACCGGAATCCCTTCGAAGCCGAGGGGTTCGTAATAGGGCAGCGATATGCCATTGGGTACCTGGAACGCGTCTGCCGAATAGAGCGAAGTCGGGAGACAGCCCTGGCTTAAATAAGGAGCGGCCGCATATGCCAGCGGCGGGCCCGCCACAGGTACCGGAACACCATTGATGACGCTTGGCCCCGGATCAGTCTTGCACAACTGCTTGGCCGTGCGCATGCGGCCGTCATCTTCTTGGAAATGCTCCCACATCAGCGTCGCCTGCACGTTGGAGGCAGGCTTCCAACTGAGAGTCGCGCGCCCCGACCACAGATCGCGTCCGTCAACGGGATTACCGGTGAGTTCGTTGGTGGTGTAGCCGTCACGCTTGGTCCATTCGCCGGCGAGACGCAGATCGAGCCGGTCGTCGACAATGGGCAGGTTTACCATCGCTTCGAAGCGGCGATTTTTGTAGTTACCGACATCGGCGGACAGTTTTGCCTCGAACTGGTCGCTGGGCTTCGCGGTGATCAGGTTCACCACGCCAGCGGTTGCATTGCGCCCGTAAAGCGTGCCTTGTGGCCCACGCAGCACTTCGGCTTGCGCCAGATCATAGAACTCTTGCTCAAAGAAGTGATTGCGAATGAAGGGAACATCGTTCAGCGCCACGGCAACGGCCGGGTCGGTGCTCACTGAAATCGCCTGCGTGCCGATACCACGGATCTGGATACTGTAACCGGTGAAGTTGGTTTTGGTGAAGGTGAGGTTCGGCACTTGCTTGACAAGGTCGGGCCCACCGGCCGTCTGCGTCGAGGTGAGCTGTTCTTGACTGAGGGCCGTAATCGCTATCGGAATGCTTTGCACATCGGCGCCGCCGAGCTTCGATGACGTGACCGTTACGGTTTCCACAGTGGCGCGCGGTGGCGAAGCTTGCGCGAGCTGCATGGAGGGAAGCAGGATCTCGCTGCTTTGCTGACGGCCCTGCAAGATATTGATGGTGCCGGAGGCGTCTTTGCTGGTGACGAAGCCAGTGCCTTTCAGAAGCCGCGACAGTGCGGCGTCCGGGGACAAATCGCCGTTTACGCCTTTGGTTTGCACGCTGCGGAGCTGATCGGTAGCAGCGATGACCGGGACGCCTGATTGAGCCGTATAGGCATCAAGTGCCACATCGAGAGGCCCTGCAGGAATATTAAAGCTTGCGCCATGCGCCGCGGTTGTAAGCGCTGACACAGCTGCTCCGGCGGCAAGTACGAGTTTTAGTCGGCGTATCGTTGGCATGAGCCCCCCTTATCCATGCGATTAATTCTGAGCCCGATGCGGCCCATCAGTGCGATATAACGATTTGATGTGATTGATCTTGGATGCGCAGATCGAACAGACGTTGTGCGGCCCGCGCCAGCGCTGCGGGATCATTTGCCGGCAAAGACCCGTTTATGTTCAGGCGTCCAACAGCTGAATCACTGATGACAATCTTCTTGACGTTGTAGCGGTTGTATTCTGCGGCTGCGTCGGCGAGCGTGGCATGATGGAAGATCAAAAGGCCGCGTTCCCAACCAAGCCTGTCGGCAAGCATCGCTACCGGATGCCGTGTCACCGAAAGAGAGTCCGCCGTTGCGACCACGACATCTCCCGGATTGAGCGTGGTCTGCTGCTTGCCCCGTTCGTCCTCAACTTCGAACTGCGCCTTACCTTCGTAGAGCGCGACGCTCAGTTTTCCGGCATCGCGACGAACGAGAAATTGCGTGCCCAGATCGACGATGCGCCGGTCGCCAGCAATGACGCGGAATTGACGGCGAGGATCGTGTTTGATCCGAAAATAGGCTTCGCCTTTGTCGAGATAGACGGTTTGCTCCAACGCATCCAAGGCCAAGCGCAGAGTGGTGTTGGTGTTGAGCTCGATCCGCGATCCGTCTCGCAAGGTCAAGGTCTCCCTCCCGCCGACACCGGTAGAATAGGTCGCCATGTGTGACGTCTGCGATTGGGTAAAGATGAAAACTCCAATCGCCGCGGCAACCGCTGTACCGCCCAAGAATTTCATGGCTGGCCAAAACCAACCGCCGCCACGCGAAGACTGTCGTAACGCCCCCAAGCGATCGGCCCGACGCCAAGCGGCTTCCACACGCAGATAGGCGATCTTATTGGCGGGCGATTCCCCCAACCAGGCATCCAAACCCTCCTGATCGGTTTGCGACCATTCGGGATGATCAAGCCGACGGACAGCCCAAGCCGCTGCCCTCTGGCGGGCCTCGGCGGCAGTTGGAGGCGGACGATGTTCGTTCACGCCCTCCCTCCGTTCTCGGATGTCTCCGAAAAAAGAATGTTCGCGAGGGCGGCTGCGCCCTGGACCAAATGGGCATCGACCGTCTTGACCGATATCCCCATGCGCACGGCGATTTCGCGCATTGAAAGACCTTCGATCTTTCGGAGCATCACGGCTTCTCGACAGCGTTTGGGCAGGCGATCAAGCGCCATTTGCAGGCGCCTGAGTTCGTCGCGCGCAATAAGCGCGCGCTCCGGCCCCGGTTCTTCGCTGGCGATATCCAAGTCTTCGAGATCGAGCGCGGCTTCAATGGGAACGATGCGGGCATGGCGCGCGTGATCGATCAAAACATTGCGTGCCACGGTAAAGACAAACGGCTTGACAGACTTTGGTCGTTCGAGCTTCGCGGCTTCATAAACTTTGACGAATGCGTCCTGGCAAACGTCTTCCAGTTCGCTTTCATCGCGATGGCTGCGACGCAGGAATCGCATCAGTTCCGCCTCCAGCGGCAGCACTTCGGCAGCGAACCATGCGTCAAACTCAAGCTCGGTCACGCCCGCGCCCGCTATCGGCAGGGTCTCACCCTCAAAGCTGCTGTCCGTTGTCTTGCCCATCCCCCGCAAGCTTTCTTGGCCCAGAGGTCAGAACGACTGTCTCTACCAGCTAGACGGCGCTGGAGGTGCAGATTCCCTAGTACCAAGAAAATAAAATGGTCACCGGGATATCTTGCACTTTAGACCACTCGATCCTGGTCAACACCTGCGGTTTCGCGCGCCGGCTAACCCGAACAGGTGCAGATAGTAAGTGTAGGTATATGTGAAGAGTCGCAGGTTACCTGGCTGAGGCTTTTCGACAGGCCCTTTGGCCGAAGCCCCAGAAACCTCTGAAACAGCTCCAGAAATCGACCGCGCTTGAGATTATCTGATCGCAGAGCCCGAAAGTCTTACTCTGCCACCAAGGGGTGGCGCTTGGCGGAGGGGATGAGCCGCGTCAGGAGCTTTCGCCGAACGTCGCAAGACCGGCGATTGCGCGCCGATCTGTAGCAATATCGTTTCGCTCTAGAGACTAAGATAATTTCAAGGCATCAATTCGGTGGCGAAAAAGGCGGCGAGGTTGCCCTCGCCGCCCGCCGGTTCGCCGTTTGGGGTCGGCTTACCAGTTCTTGGTGATGCGGATGCCGAACAGGCGCGGATCGGTGGTGAAGACGTTGGTAGTGAGTGCCGTATCGTCCGAGTTCAGGAAGGCGCGCCAATTGTGGTGCAGGTACTGCATCAGTGAGGCCTCATGCGGCAGAATCTCACGGACGAACCAAGCGTCAGCTTCGGTCTCAAGCGGGTCCACGCCGGGCAAGCACCGGCTTTGAGCTTCGTTTTTGGTGTCGGGTCTCTAGACCATTCCCCGCCATCCGGAACGCCCAGCCAATGGGCGCTCACTTATTCCGACACTTTAGACGCCGAAATGGAGACGGTGGCAGGTAAGAATTTTTCCGAAGTGGCCTGTGCACAGACGGCAACGGCGGGTCGTAGCCTCTGTCGGCGTGATCGGCTCCTCTGCCAGCGGGGTTATCAATCGAATGTGCAACGGGCCTGATGTCAAACTTGCCGCGAAGAGCAATATTCTTACACTATGAGCATGAAGAAGATGGCGGCGAATTCCTCCGCTGCTCAAGGGGAGACTGGATCTCGTCGCCGGTTCGCCCGACAGCGAAGCTCAGGGGAGCACCGGACGAAGTAGATTTTCGACCAGCGTCCTGATCGGCAACGCGAAACGAGAAGCACTTAGTCGCCTAGCCCGATGCTCAGGGAAGCATAGAGCCCATTGAAGCCCATTGTCTTTTTCTTCGCCGCATCGATTCCACCATCCATCGCGCCAAAAAAGAAGTCGGTATGATAGCCGATACTGAACTTTGCAGCCTCGATACGATAGGAAAGCCCGATATTCGTACCGAGGTTGGGAACGATCACGCTTCTCGAACGAGCGGGCACGGGAACATTATGATCGTAGCGCTGGCTGTAATGTGTTGAGTGGCCCGAATAATAGCCGTTCGGGCCAGTATATCCGGGAATGAAGTTTTGATACTTGCCGTGATAGTAGCGTGCCGTCGTGTGGTGATGAACGTTGGCTTTCTGCCTGCCGAAAAGCAACGCACCGCTGAGCCCCCAATCCAGAGAAAGCTCGCCGCTCTGCGCGCTTCCGGCAAGGGGGACAGTGGACTTCAATGATAATGACGGCCCGATGCCGCTAAAGCTACGTGCCACATCGCTGTGCATATAATAGCCGTTGAACTTGAAGGCGGGATAGGGAATATAGCCGTAAAAAACATTGACCGTGTAGGGGATCACTTCTGGTCGCGCTTTGATCGTCACATCAGAATGGAAATTGAACCGAGCCACACGCACACCCGCGCTGAACGATGAGTGGCTATCGCGCCCAAACATGCCCAACCCCACATCCTTGCCGGCCTGAAAGTCAAGGATCAGGTGGCTTTCGGATTGATGGACGGTCGTTTCAGCATAATTTGTGGATGTCTTTCCAAAGGAACGTGGAACACTCGGATATTTCGCATAAAGCGGATCATACAAGACATGCGGTACTGCCGTCTGATTGTGGATCTTCCGGTTATTGTTCGAGCGGCCGTATCGGATCGACGCAGAATACACCCAATCGCTGTCTTTCGGTTGAATTCTAATCGATCCATCGCCTCCCGAACTGAATCGCGAAGGCTTCTGCGCATCGATAGGCGATTCTCTGAGATAAGGGCCTGGCGTAGGAGCTAGTAAAGTAAAGGGTGGTGTAAACCGATCTCCTAATCCACTTATTGCATCGAAATCCGCGCCCAGTTCAATCCATACGGTCGGATGATCGTTGCCGCTACCGGCAACGGCAGATGAAGTGACCATGAGTGCAAATGCCGATACTCCCGTCAGTAACCTCCGGTGAATTGCCTTACTGTTGTCGTGCTTTTGGATCAGTTCGCTCATTATCTGTCCCCTCACCAGTTCTTTGTGACGCGCACGCCAAAGAGGCGTGGATCCGTCAGGAACACATTGGTGGTTAATCCACTATCGTCCGAATTCAGGAAGTCACCGGTGATGGCTGTCTTATCAAAGACGTTCTTGACATACCCCATGACCTGCCAGCCTGACGTGTTTGTCAAAATCACAGCGAGATTGGTCGTGGTATAGCCGTGTATCCGGTCGTACGGATTGTCGTTAAAAACCCGGGCCCAGCTTTGTGATTGCCAGTAGAAGTCAGAATGAAGAGTTGCCGCCCAATCTTCTGATACAGGAATTGTGTATTCACCAGAGAGTGAAAGCGTGAAGTGCGGAGCGTTGGGCAACTCATTGCCGCCTAGCGGCTTTGCGAACCCTTCGCCGTTGTTCGGCGCCGAGGCAGGATCAAATCCCCGATATTGGCAATCTGTATTTTCATACGCATCATTACCGAATTGCTCTGTTGGGCATTCCTTGTAAGACAACAATGTCACAGGATCGACATGCTGACTGTAGGCGTGCGCGCAGGTAAGCGCTGCGTTCTGAGCAGCTTCATCACCGACGTAGTTGTATATCGACTGGATCACGCCTGCTATGACGTAGGTTGGCAGAATGCAGTTGGACGCCTGCGTCGGGAACGGTTTGACGACCATCCAACCGGGCATTCCCGCAGTGCGATCCATCAGATCAATTGCGCTCTGACCGTCCTTAATGCGCGTGGCTTCATACCCACCAGCGAAATTGAATTTAAGTCCGGGCAACGGCTCCCAGGAGGACTCCAATTCAGCGCCTTTTACAGTTGCATCGAAGTTCAAATTGACGGAGGTGCGGTCTACGATTTGAGAAATCTGATAGCCTTCATAATTGTAGTAAAATACGCTCCCGTTCAAAGTGACACTACCGTCCGCCAATGTATTCTTGCTGCCGAGTTCATAGGCGTTGATGAATTCCGGCTTGAAAATCAATGGATGAGTTGGAATTCCGACTTCACCGCTACCCGAAAACTCAATGGGTAGCGCGGCTCCTGGCGGGTTGGCGCCCCCCGCCTTGTAACCATGTGCATAGGATCCGTAAACGAGAGTTTGATCGGCGAAATCGAGTTTTGGCGACCAATTTACCGCCACTCGCCCCGTGGGCTCGCTCCAGCTTTGATCGACACTTCCTATGCTGGGATAACCATAACCCCGCGTCACGACCTCGCTTGGGATATCGACAAAATGTTTTTCATCCTTCGTCCATCGCAATCCGCCAGTGAGTTTGAGCGTCGGCGTTACGTCGTAATAGCTCTCTCCAAACAAAGCGTAAGAATTTAACACATATGGATTTTGACTTAGGAAGTAATTGTGTCCCGCATTGTTCAGATGCCCGATCGGATTGGGATCGATATAGGCACAGCCTCCTTGAACGTTCCCTCCGCTTCCGGGATTTAGCGGGTCGGGAAAGGCCGAGCCTATGCCTCCCGTGGCGAGGCACTCGTGATTGTCCGTGACGCCCGCCTGCCAAGCGCGAGTGTTGCCTCCAGCACCGAAACCAAAGGCGTAAAGCGTCAGAGCGTTGATGAAGACGTAATAATTCTCTTCGGTTTCATAGTGCAGAAAATTGCCGCCGAAGCTGAAATTGACGGGGCCCTTGGAATGCGAGGCCAAGCGAACTTCCTGGCTTGCCTGCCAAGCATGCTCTTCCGATAGATCCTGCGCCACCAGCCTGTTCGTGCAGCCCAATTGGGGATCACAGAAATATCCGTCCGGCGACACGGTTGACGCCGCCCGAGCGTTGAGCGTCGAATGCCGGAAGAACCCCGGGCTGGTATTAAAACGGTTATAATCCTCGGTAGACCATAGGAAATCCTGATTTATGCCCGTCTGTGCCGTGAGGGTTAGGCTGGGCGTCAGGTCATAATCGACGTTTAGTTCGAGTGTATCGTTTCTTGCCTTGTATCGTGGATCGATCGTGGATTCGATATTTCGAAGATCATGCGACTGCACGGTGCTCGCATAGGGATCGATACCCTGAGTGAGGCCTGTGAGACCTCCGGCAACGGCATAGGGCAGTGAATATCCGTAAGGTACCTCGAACGCATCAGGCGAATAAAGCGAGGTGGGTATACAGCCTTGGCTGAGGTAATTCTTACCAAGCATCAATACCCCATTGAGCGCCGAGCCGGCACCCGGCGGAGGCACTTGCACACCATCGACATAGTCCGGCGAAACATCGGTCTTGCACAATTGTTTCGCTGTGCGCATACGGTCGTCGTCCTCCTGGAAATGTTCCCAGACGAGATAGGTGCGCATACTTTCCGAAGGTTTGAACGACAACGTGACTCGCGACGACCACAGGTCACGACCGTCAATCGATTGATTGGTGATCTCGTTGAAGCTGTATCCGTTCCGCTTGGTCCACTCCCCCGCCACCCGCAGGTCAACACGGTCGTCCACGATGGGAAGGTTGATCATCCCTTCGAACCGCCGGTTCTTGTAGTTGCCGATATCAGCCGACGCCATTGCTTCAAACTGATCTGAGGGCTTGGCGGATGTGACGTTCACCACGCCGGCGGTGGCATTGCGGCCGTACAGCGTGCCCTGCGGCCCGCGAAGCACCTCGACTTGGCTGACGTCGTAGAATTCCTGTTCGAAGAAGTGATTGCGGATAAAGGGTACATCATTGAATGCCACCGCCACTGCCGGATCGGTCGTTACCGAAATCGCCTGCGTACCGATGCCACGGATCTGGATATTGTAACCCGTAAAGTTGGTCTTCGAGAACGTCAGGTTCGGCACTTGCTTGACCAGATCTGGTCCGCCCGCCGTTTGAGTGGACGTCAATTGTTCCTGCGACAAGGCCGTGATCGCAATCGGAATGCTCTGCACGTCAGCACCGCCGAGCTTCGACGAAGTGACGGTCACAGTTTCGACAGCCGCTCTCGCCGGTGTGGCTTGCGCGATCTGGAGGCTGGGGACGACGATCGAATCTGAAGACGAGCGGTCGCGCACGATGCCGGTGATACCGGAAGAATCGTGACGGGCTGAAAAACCGGAGCCACTTAAAATGCGATCCAGCGCCTGTTCGCTCGTAAGGTCGCCTCTCACGCCGCGGGTGCGTGCGCCTTTCACGGCGTCTTCGGAGACGAGGAGCTGTACACCTGTCTGGCGCATGTAGGCCGTTAATGCGCTTTCCAACGTGCCCGCCGGAATATCGAACTGGGCGGCTGAAGCCGCCGATGTGGCGATGCCAAGCATCAGGCCCGCGGCAGCCGAATTGAAATATACTGACCTCTTCATCTCCCCCCCTTGGTCGCTCAACGCGAAATCACGATTGTTCCGTCTGGCCGGCGTGAAGCGTGCACGCCGAACACGTCTTCGGCCACGCGGACGATCGCATCGACACCATTGACCGGCAGCGTGGCGTCGATCTTCATGCGCGCCACGCTCGCATCAGCGATAACGATCTGTCGATTGTTGTAGCGGTTGAGTTCGGCCACCGCGTCTTCCAGCGCCGTATGCTCGAAGACAATGACGCCACGCCTCCAGCCCAATGCGTTGGTCAGCGCCTTTTCGCGTTCACGCACGACCCGTAAAGCGTCGACCGAGGCAAACGCCACATCGCCGGGCTTTAAAACGACACTATGTGCAGGGGCCCAGGGTTTGCTCGATTCCAGCCGCGCGCTTCCTTCGAGCAAGGTGACTTTGAGCGTTCCGCCCTCGTCACGGACCTCGAATTTGGTTCCGAGATCGACAATGCGGTGACCAGCGGCATAGACGAAGAACGGGCGCTTCGCATCGTGACGAATGTTGAAATAAGCCTCGCCACGGTCGAGCTTCGCCACACGCGACGCGGACGACTCGCTGACGCGCACAACCGTGTTGGTGTTGAGTTCGACCTGCGAACCATCGGCGAGGGGAACCGTTTCGTGGCCGCCGACAGCTGTCGTGTAAACCGTTTCTTGCGAACGGTTGAGCCAGTTCATTGCGCTGACGCCTGTGATCAATGTTAGGCCGAGTGCCGCGGCGGAACGCAGCAAAATCGGCCGTGGCTTGCGATCACGCAGGAAGGAAAATCGCTGTTGCGCCGGCCGGTTAAGCGCCCGCAGACGGTTCGCGCGTTCCCAAACATCGGCTGCGCGCAGAAATGCGACCCGATGGCGAACCGATTCCGCGAGCCAGCGGTCAAGTTCGGTCTGATCGGCCGTGCCCCAATCCGGCAATTCCTTGCGGATGACCCAGTCGCTCGCCAGGCTGGAGATGGTGTTCGCGTCGCCGCTCATGACCATTTTCCGCCGCTGTCGTCGTGAAAAAGATCCGCGAGCTTTGCCAGACCGGAGGAGAGGTAACGAAACGCCGTGCGTTCGCCGACGCCCATCCGCGCCGCGATTTCGCGCGGCGAAAGGCCATCGATCTTCCGCATCAAAACAGCCCTGCGCCAATCTTCCGGCAATTGCCCGAGCGCTGCCTGAAGTCGATGGAGGTCTTGCCGCGCGATGGTGGTCCGGTCCGGCCCCGGTTCATCTACCGCAATGCCGAGGACATCGAGGTCGGCCATCGCCTCAATGGAGACGATCTGCTCGCGTCGGACGCGCTCCACGACCACATTGCGTGCGATGGCAAGGCTCATCGCGCGGGCGGAGGCAGGAATTTCCTTCTGGGCGGCCTGATAGATTTCCACGTATACGTCCTGGCACAGATCGCGAATGTCGCTTTCGTTGCGCCAGATACGGCGCAAGAACCTGATCAGAACGGGCTCGAGCGGCAGAACCTCGGCTGTGAACCATGCATCCAGGCGCGAAGCATCCGACGCCATGCCCGAGCGTCCCGCCTCGCCAGGTCCACAACCAATATCCGGTGTCTCAGCCATCCCCCGCCCGATGCTTGCAGTTTCGAGGGCACGAACACGTCCTGCAGCTTAAGTCGAACGGGGCCGAGAAAACTGCCAAATTGTTTGCGGCAAAGCGCAACAATATTTCCAAAGAAAAAGGCGGCGGATTGGACCGCCGCCCCAAGGGGAATGCGCGGGTACTTCGCGCTATCCGCCCAAACCAACGCTTATCGTCGCGAAGGGACCATGGAAGCCAACGGTCTGTGAGTGGCGTGTATCGATGCCCGTGTCCATTGCGCCAAAGAAGAAGTCCGCGCGATATCCGAGGCTGGCTTTGGCATTGGGGTATTTCATCGATATGCCCGCAAAGCCACCCACATTGGGCACGACTACGGAGCGAGACCGATTGCTATGGTTTGTTCGGGTTGGATAGGGACGGATATACGCCTGATATCCCCGGGCGTGATGGCCAGTCAGATAGTACGCCGCAGTGGAATGATCGACTTGCGCCTTCTGACGTCCGAACAGGAACGAAAGATCGACACCCCAATCGACGTCAAGGTGAGCATGTTCGCCGCCGATAAGGTCCGCGGACGCGGTCCACGATACTGATGGCCCCATTCCTCGAAAGCTGCGCCGTGCTTCTCCGGACAATGTGTACTGGTAGAAGCTTTCGGCTCGCCACGGAAAGCCGAATAGCGTCGCATGCGCGGCGTTCACCGAAGGTCGCGCAAAGATGTGTGTCGTCGTATTCGCACTGAACTCAGCCATGCGCAGGCCTGCACTGACGGTCGATGTACCTCCATGACCGAAGATACCGATGCCAATGTCCTTCCCTGCCTGGAAATCCAGCACGGTGTGGCTCTCATTCGAAAGCAACCGGGTGTCGGCAAGCTTCTGGTCATCGAAATATTTCGTGTAGGGATAGCCGAAGACCGTCCAATGCGTCGGAGGAACTGCAGTTTGGTGATGGACATGGCGCCTGGTATGGGAACGGCCATATCGAACACCTGCGGAGAATATCCAGTCCGAATTTTCCGGCTGGAAGCTTACTTTGCCTTCAAGGCCGAATGCATGCGGGGATGGCCGCTGTGTATCGATCAGGGAATCTTCTTGATACGGACCCGGCGTGGGGGTGAGAAACATAAACGGCGCGGTGAAGGGGCGCGAAGTCCCCTGGATCATTTCGAGTTGGCCACCCATTTCGATCCATACGGTGGGCCGGTTCGCGTCTTCCGCCAGAGCAGGATCGAACGAGGCCGTATAAGCCGCCAGCGCAATCGCTGAGACGGTCGACAAAAGGCCAGTGCGTGCCGCCGCCCGCTGATCGTTCTTTTGTATCAGTTCGCTCATAGCCCGCTCCCCCCGCAAGAGCAATTCTGGGAAATTTTTTGCAGTCCGTGCATCATTTTCATCGTGCTCACCAATTCTTCGTGACACGCACGCCGAACAAGCGTGGATCGGTTAGAAAGACGTTTGTGGTGAGACCGCTGTCGTCGCTATTGAGGAATGCGCCGGTGATATCCGTCGTGTTGAACACATTCTTTATGTAACCCATCGCCTGCCAGCCGTTCTGGCTCGTCAGGATCAGCGCAAGGTTGACGTTGGTGTAACCGCGCAGCCGATCGTAAGGCTTGTCGTTGAATACGCGGGCCCAGGAATAATCCTGCCAATAATAGTCGCCGCGCAGGGTGCCCGCCCATTCTTCCGTAAGTGGCAGGGTATATTCCGCCGAAAACGAGACCGTGAACGGCGGGGCATTTGGCAACTCGTTGCCGCTCAAATCCTTGGAGAACCCTGCTCCGCCATTTGGCGCCGGGCCATAGCCGTTGTTGGTGGCATCGGGGCTGACTGGATCAAAACCGGGATAAGTAATCGTTGGCTGTCCTGGCGCGGTGTAGATTTCGGGATAGAACCCGTGTGCGACACCATATTGATAAGTGTAGCCCGTAAAACCGTAGAAAGTGGCCGGATCATAGCCTTTGTTATAGGCGATGGTGCATGCGGACACCGCCGGATTTCCTTCTCCATTGCTCGCATATCCAACGATAAGCGCCTGCACCACATAGTCTGGAAAGATACAATTCGATGGGAGCGTGACGAATGGCTTCATCACGACCCAGCCCGGATGACCGGCCGTGCGATCCATCAAGTCGACAGACTGCGAGCCGTCGGCAAGACGCGTGTGCTCATAACCGCCGGCAAACCGAAATCTCAAACCCGGGACCGGTTCATAACTCGCTTCGACCTCCGCTCCTTTAACGGTGGCATCGAAATTGAGGTTGATCGACGTGCGGTCGACGATCTCTGAGATCTGATAACCGCGATAGTTGTAGTAGAAGACATTGCCGTTCAGCGTTAGCGCGCCGTCGAATAAGGTATTCTTTGTACCCAGCTCAAATGCGTCTATATATTCTGGCTCGAAGGTCAGCGGGTGAACAGGCACACCTTCCGTTGATACCGAGTACCCGGAGAGAACCGCGCCGGGCGGATTGGCGCCTCCGGCCTTGTAGCCGCGCGCATAGGATCCGTAGAGCAATGTCTGATCGGTGAAATTAAGCTTTGGAGTCCAGTTTACGGCAAATCGCCCGGTGAATTTCTTCCATTCCTGATCGACATCGCCGATTGAGGCGTAGCCATACCCTTGCGCCAATAGCTCGCTTGGAATATCGACAAACCGCTTGTGATCGCTGGTCCAGCGAAGCCCGCCTGTCAGTTTCAGATCCTGGAAGACGTCGTAATAGGTTTCGCCAAAGAACGCGTAGGAATTGAGTGTGTAGGGATTGCGGCTGAGGAAATAATTGTGCCCAGCATCATCCACGAGTTGAAGCGGACTGGGGTCGATCGCATAGCAAACTGACGTCGGCTGCCCGGCACCGGCATTCGGGTCGTTATACTGGGGACCGTGGCCCGTATTGACGTTATGCGCGGCAATTGAAAGACATTCGTGATTGTCGGAAATACCAGCCTGCCAAGCCGGCATGGCATTGCCAATACCGCTGGTCGCGGCAAACAGTGTCAACGAGTTGGCAAAGACATAGTAATCTTCCACCGTCTCGTAGTGCATGTAGTTGCCACCGGCACTGAAATTGAAGGGGCCGCTGAACTTGGTTGCGAGACGAAACTCCTGACTGAGTTGCCATGCCCGTTCCCTGGAAATATCTTGGGCTACCAGCCGATTGCTACAACCAAGCTGTGGGTCGCAGAATTCTCCATCCGGAGTTATCAGCGTTTGGAGCCGAGGAACACCGTTGGTTACCAGGGGAGGCTGGAAAATCCCAGGCGATGTGTTGAAGCGATTGTAGTCTTCGGTCGACCAGAGCGAATCTTGGTTATACCCAGTCTGAGAAGTTAAGGTGACGGATGGCGTTAGGTTGTAGTCTGCGTTCAGCTCTACTGTATCGTTCTTCGCTTTGTATACCGGATCAATCTGAGTTTCGATGACACGCAAATCGGGCGACTGAACTGTACTCGCGTAGGGATCAATGGTTGCATTCATTGCACCGCTGACATAGCCCGCCGTGACGTAAGGCAGGGCGTAACCATACGGAACTTGGAATGCATCCGGGCTATATAGTGATGTCGGCAAACAGCCCTGACTGAGGTTGGCATTGGTAACCGTGAATGCCAGCCCAATGCCATCACCAACGGTATTGGCCTGTCGCACATTCACGTTGCCGATGTTTTGTGGGCCTCTGTCCGTCTTGCAAAGTTGTTTGGCGGTGCGCATACGGTCGTCATCTTCGGAGAAGTGTTCCCACACCAAATAGGCTTGCAGATTTTGCAGCGGCTTCCATCCGATGGTGAGACGGCTGGACCATAGATCACGGCCATCAATTGAATTGCCCGTGAGTAGGTTCGTCGAATAACCCTGCCGCTTGGTCCATTCTCCCGCCAAACGTATATCGAGTTCGTCATCTACTACCGCAAGGTTGACCATGCCCTCGAAGCGCCGATTGTGATAATTGCCGATGTCTGCCGACGCCAGTGCTTCGAATTGATCTGTGGGCTTGGCCGACACCAAATTGACGACACCCGCGGTGGCATTGCGCCCGTAGAGCGTTCCCTGCGGACCGCGCAGCACCTCCACTTGGCTGACGTCGTAGAATTCCTGTTCAAAGAAATGATTTCGAATAAAGGGCGTGTCATTGAAGGCAACGGCAACGGCGGGATCCGTGGTGACAGAAATCGCTTGCGTGCCGATGCCACGGATCTGGATCGAGTAACCGGTGAAGTTCGTCTTGGTGAAGGTGAGGTTCGGCACCTGCTTGACGAGATCGGGTCCGCCGGCGGTCTGTGTGGCAGTGAGCTGTTCCTGCGAAAGGGCCGTAATGGCAATCGGAATACTTTGAACATCGGCGCCGCCGAGCTTGGACGAAGTGACGGTGACCGTTTCGACCGCGGCTCGTGGAGGAGCAGCCTGCGCCATCTGTAGGGGGCTTATTTCGGCCGCATTCGAGGACGGCGAATAGCCCGGCACGATTTGGATGACCCCTGCCGCATCTCGGCGGCCAATCAGACCCGTTCCTTTGAGAATGCGGGAAAGTGCGTCATCCGGCGAAAGATTGCCCGCCACGCCTTTTGTCTTGATGGATTTGATGGCGTCGTAGGAGACCGCCAGCGGCACACCGGATTGCGCCGTGTACTGGTTGAGAGCAGATTCGAGATCGCCGCTTGGAACATTGAATTCGGTCGCGTGCGCCACCGAAAGTAGCGCTGCGGCACATGCCGAACTGGCGAAGATCGTCCTGATATTGCGCTTGGTCATGTACCCCCCAGATAGGTTTGTCTGCACTTTTCGATTGGTCGTCAGTTTGATGAGCCGTTTGAAGCCGTGATGAGAATTTTCCCGCCACGTCGCGTGAAGCTGAGACCGAAGATACTGTGAGCGATTTGTGCGAGCTCTTCGGGATTGTTTGCCGGCAGAGCGCCGTTGATGACATGAGCAGCGGCTGAAGCCGATACAATGATATGCTCGCGATTGTAGCGGTTGAATTCCACCGCGGCTTCAGCAAGCGGGGTGCGGTGGAAAATGATCAGCCCATTCCGCCATGCCAATTCCCTGGCAAGGGCTTTCTGAGGTTCTGTTGTGACCGAAATACTGTCTGCGGTGGCAACAAAGACATTGCCAGGCGTAAGGACGAGATCGCGGCCTTCACTGTCCGATGGTCCGATGGCAACTTGGCCTTCCAACAAAGCGACGCGGAGCCGATTCTGCTCGCGGCGCATGACGAACTGAGTCCCCAGGTCACTGACCCGGCGGTTGCCCGCATAGACGGTGAGCGGGCGGCGCGCATCATGCTTGATCTGAAATAGTGCTTCCCCACGGTCGAGCCAGATTTCACGTTTGGCTGCTGCTTCGCGTACGCGAAGCGACGTGTTCGTATTGAGCTCAATACGCGAACCATCCCCCAATACGATGGTTTCGTGCCCGCCTACGGACGTCATGAACGCCTGACCATCAGGCGCTTTGGGATATTGCATGAGCGCATATCCGGCGACCGCTGCCATGAGCAGGACTGCTGCCGAGCGTACTATCGTCGGCCGCAGCCTTGAGATCGCTTCGATAACGGCTCGGGTGCGGCCGGGGACACGCAAAACGGTAAGCCGCTGGCTGCGTTTCCAGGCGTCCTCGAAACGAAGATAAGCGACGCGATGCAATACGGATTGCGAAAGCCAATTGTCGAGGCGCGCTTGGCTGTCGGCATCCCAATCGGGCGATGTGTGGCGCTCGATCACCCAATTGGAAGCATCGATTTGAATTTGTGGAGAGGGTTTGCCGAATTGGCCCAATTCGGGGGCGTGCTCGCTCATGGCTTGCCTCCCCCGAATTCGGGGCGGCCGTGCAAAATGTCGGCGATGGCGCGCAGGCCTTCGCCGAGATGCCATTTGACGGTCTTTTCGGTGACCCCCATCCGTTCGGCGATTTCCCGGCGCGAAAGACCGTCGACGTGGCGCAGCATGAAGGCCTCTCTGGCGCGGCGCGGCAGCGTGTCGAGCGCATCTTGCAGGCGGCGCAATTCAGCGCGGGATTCCGCGTTCCGGTCCGGCCCCGGTTCCTCAGCAGCGACGGAAAGCGCGTCGAGATCGGCGACGGCTTCGATCGCGACGATCTGTTCGCGACGCATCAGGTTGATGAGGAGATTTCGCGCAGTGGCGAGCACGAAGGCCTTGGGCGTTTCGGGGAGCTGCTTCAAAGCCGCGGCGTAGACATGCGCGTAAATTTCCTGCAGCAGGTCTGGTGCTTCGTTCGCATTCCGCCAATTGCGGCGCAGGAATTTCATAAGGGTTGCCTCCAATGGCAACACCTCGCGCACAAACCACGCATCAACCTCCGGAGCGGCCACGGCCATGCCTAGAAGTCTTTGCTCGGTGCCATCACGCCCGGTGTCGATGCTATCGCTCATCCCAGCCTGCCCTTCGACGGGACGATTCAAGTCGCTACACAGGAATAGACAAGCGGGAGCGGAAAAGGGCCGGGTGGATTTTTATTGAAAGAAAATTGCGGGCCGACGGTCTTGCATCGTCGAGACCACGCAAAAAAAAGCGGCGGATCGCTCCGCCGCCCTGGTCTGCTAGCTATGGATTACCAGTCTCCGAGATGGGCTCTCGACTTCGTCCTAGCGTATCATGGGGTGGTAAGACCGACCCCGGACCGAAGCCTGATACCGGCGACGAGAGAACAGGACAGAACCTCGAGTCCTCGCGGTCCACTACGGAAGTCCAATGCTGATACTGGCATATGGCCCATAGAACTCTTGATCATATGTCTTGCGGGTATCAATGCCTGCATCCATGGCACCAAAGAAGAAGTCGGCGCGATAACCCAAGCTGATCTTGGCGTTGGGGTATTGAAATGAAAGGCCGGCAAAACCGCCGAGGTTTGGAACGGTGACTCTCCGAGAGCGTACGTGATCGGGCGTTGCTGGAAAGCGCGCAGTCGTTTGGGGTACAGCCGTCTGCTTATGTGCACCTGCGGAAACGTACCCATATCTTCCCGTCGATTGATGATGCGTTCGCGTTTTCTGACGACCGAACAAGAGAGCTGCATTTACACCCCAATCTGCGGCGATTTCACCGTCCTGGACATTGCCGGCAAGCGGTATAGACGAATTCCACGAGAGCGAAGGCCCGACGCCACGGAAGCTGCGTTCCGCCGTCATGCTGGCGAGATTGCTGTGAAATGGCTGCCTGGCAAAATGGAGATGATACCCATGAGTACTTATATACTTCTGTTGGAAGTGCCAGTCCGGATCCGATTTCAGAGCAAAGTTGGAAGCACTGTGGAATTGGGCAAACCGGACCCCGAGACTGATTGAGGATGTACCGCTTTGATTTCCGAATAGACCCAGGCCCACATCCTTTCCTGCTTGAAAATCGAGAACCGTATGGTTCTCGCTATTGCGCGCTTGGGTGTCGGCAAATTTTTCCGCGACCGGATTGTTTACATAGGCTCGCCCAATATTCGTATTAGTAAAGAGATATTTGGTGGTCGGCAGCGGGCTCGTCTGCTGAACTTCGTGCTTGCGGGTTTGCGATCTACCATACTGGATGGATGCGCTGAATACCCAATCCGAACCGTCTGGTTGGAATGACAGTTTGCCGTACTCATCAATGCTGTAGCGTGGTGGGCTTTCGAATTTCTGGGATGGCTCAAAGATGGACGGGCGTCCGCTCATCAGGGGCGGTGAGAAAGTCTCTTGCCCGTTCTGCAATCTGCTCAATTGGCCGCCGAGTTCGATCCAGACCGTCGGGTGATCTGTATCTTCAGCATGGGCCAGAACGACGGATGACGTGTAAGACGCAAGTGCCAGCGCTGAAACGCCGGTCAGCAGTTTCCACCGCATCGTGGCACGATGATCGCTTTTGTTGATCAATTCGCTCATTGGTGTTTCCCCCTCACCAGTTCTTCGTGACGCGCACACCGAACAGGCGCGGATCGGTCAGGAACACGTTGGTGGTCAAGCCACTGTCGTCGCTGTTCAAGAAGTCGCCGGTAATGGCCGTCGTGTTGAACACGTTCTTGAGATAACCCATCACCTGCCAACCTCCCTGGCTCGTGAAGATCAATGCAAGGTTGACGTTGGTGTAACCTCGCAACCGGTCATAGGGATTGTCGTTGAAGACCCGGGCCCAGCTGTAATCCTGCCAGTAATAGTCGACGTGGAACGTACCTGCCCAATCCGGCGTCAGCGGAAGAGTGTAATCACCCGACATCGACACCGTGAACGGCGGCGCATTCGGCAATTCGTTGCCGCCCAGATCCTTTGCCCAGCCTTCACCATGGTTCGGCGCCGTCGAAGGATCCCACCCGGGATACGGACCCGGGTCGTGCCGATCGAGTGAAATACTATAATCGTCCGGAAACACCGGCGGCCCGCTCGTCTTATAGGGTTCTACCGTTACTGGGTCGAAATTGTATTGATAAGCATTTGCACACGCTCCAGAGATACTTGCTGTACCGTTTCCCTCGTTCGGAGGTCTGGCTTCCAAGATCGTGGCGACCACCCAAACGGGTAAGATGCAGTTTGATGCTTGGGTGACAAACGGCTTCACCACCATCCAATCGGGGTGATGCGCAATATCAGCGCGATCCATCAAGTCAATGGAGCTTTGCCCGTTATCGATTCGCGTGTGCTCGTAACCGCCGGCAAACTTGAACCTCAATCCGGGCATAGGCTCGTAAGTGGCCTCCACCTCGGCGCCTTTTACCGTGGCATCGAAATTGTCGTTGATCGCACTGCGATCCACGATCCGGGAAATCTGATAGCCCTTATAATCATAGTAAAAGACATTTCCGTTGAAGGTCACAGCCCCGTCCAACAGGGTGTTCTTGGTACCAAGCTCATAGGCGTTGATAAATTCCGGCTTGAAAGTCAGCGGATGAATCGGGTTTGAGATGCCATTTTCATTAAAGACTAAGAGAGTGGCCCCAGGAGGATTTGCGCCGCCCGCTTTGTAGCCGTGCGCATAAGACGCATAGATCAAGGTCTGATCGGTAAAGTCGAGTTTGGGCGTCCAATTGGCCGCAAACCGCCCAGTAACTTCGCTCCATTTTTGATCAACGACACCGCTTATGGGGTAGCCATATCCTGCGGTGAGCAACTGACTTGGAATGTCGACAAAATGCTTTTGGTCATCAGTCCAACGAAGACCACCCGTGAGTTTCAGATCAGATGCCACATTGTAATATGCTTCACCAAAACCCGCGTAGGAATTAAGTGTGTAAGGGTTCTGACTGAGAAAATAATTGTGCCCCTCATTGTTTAAGCTGGTCAGAGGGTTCGGATCGATATAACTGCAAGGCAATTCACCCTGCACGCCCGTGTGACTTGGAATGCTTGAATTTGGTGGAACGAATCCGCCTGGCATGCAGTTCGAATTGTCCGAGACGCCCGGTATCCAGGGCAAATGCTGCTGGCCGTCCGCATGGCTGAAACCATCATGAGCACCGGTGTACGATGCCAGCGTAAGCGAATTGATGAAAACGTAATAATTTTCTTCAGTTTCGTAGTGCAAATAGTTGCCGCCAACACTAAAATTGAATGGTCCGGTGAAATTGGATGCCAAGCGGAATTCTTGGCTAAGCTGCCAGGACTTTTCGTCATTCAAATCCTGTGCGACCAGCCGTTCGCTGCAACCTAGCTGCGGATCGCAAAAAATGCCGATCAGCTGACAGTCTCCTTCGCCCGGTGTGGAGCAAGGATTGTTTGGATCTCCGGCATATGCCCCAAGATTGGGATCCGGTGTCGTTGCCACTACAGGCGCACTTGCTTGGGGCGTCGTAAATACGCCGGGTCTTGTTTCAAATCGGTTGTAGTCTTCCGTGGACCACAGAAAATCGCGATTGTATCCAGTCTGCGAGGAAAATGTCAGCGCTGGCGTCACGGCGTAATCGGCGTTCAATTCAAGCGTATCATTCTTTGCTTTGTAGATGGGCGGGACCGAGGATTCGATGACGCGCAAATTCGTTGACTGAGTTGCACTCGCGTATGGATTGAACGCACCACCCTGAATTGGCACGCCGTTGGCGCCGAGTGGTGCGTAATAGGGCAGTGTGAGGCCGTTCGGTACACCGAAAGCCCCGTAATCGCCATGCGCCGGATCCCCTTTATCGTACAGCCCAACCGGCAAACAACCTTGGGCTAGGTATGGCGGGCCAGCGTAGCCCAATGGCGTGGTCGCCACCGGCACCGGCACGCCATCGATTACGGTTGGAATAGGTGATGTTTTGCATAGCTGCTTGCCGGACCGTAGCCGATCGTCGTTTTCCTGAAAGTGTTCCCAAACCAGCGTGGCTTGGAGGTTTTGATATGGCTTCCATGCTAAAGTTGCGCGACCAGACCAAAGATCGCGTCCGTCTATGGGACTATCTGTGATTCGATTGGTGGTGTAGCCGTCTCGTTTCGTCCATTCCCCGGCAAGGCGCAGGTCCAACCGATCATCAAGGATCGGCAAGTTGATCATGCCTTCAAAGCGGCGGTTCTTGTAATTCCCGATATCGCCAGACGCCATCGCCTCGAACTGATCGGTGGGCTTGGCGGAGATCAGATTGACCACGCCAGCCGTCGCATTGCGCCCATACAGTGTGCCTTGCGGACCGCGCAACACTTCGGCCTGGCTGAGATCGTAGAATTCCTGTTCGAAAAAATGATTGCGGATGAAGGGAATGTCATTGAACGCGACAGCGACCGCCGGATCGGTTGTCACCGAGATAGCCTGGGTGCCGATGCCGCGGATCTGGATGCTATAGCCGCTAAAGTTGGTTTTTGTGAAGGTGAGATTCGGAACCTGCTTCACGAGGTCAGGCCCGCCTGCAGTTTGTGTCGCCGTGAGCTGTTCTTGCGAGAGAGCAGTGATGGCAATCGGAATGCTCTGCACATCCGCCCCACCGAGCTTTGACGACGTGACGGTGACGGTTTCGACCGAAGACCTAGGCGGCGCTGCTTGAGCCACCTGGATATCCTGAACCAGATCGTTCGCGGATGATGACCGTTCGCGGACGATGATGGAGGTGCCGGGTTTGTGGCGGACGATGAAGCCGGTTCCGGAGAGGATGCGGGATAGCGCTTCGTCGTTCGAATAATCACCGGAAACGCCGCGCGTTTTTACGCCGTGAATGGCATCGGATGAGACGATCAGCTGTGTGCCGGTTGTGCTGGCATAGGCGTCGAGTGCGGCGTTCAGGTCGCCTGCTGGAATATCAAAGCGTTCGGCATAGGCTGCTGTCGCGATGCCCGCGCCAAATGCCGAGCCCAGTAACGCTGCCTTCAAAATCCTGGACGATTTCATGGTCCCCCCTTCTTGATCGCGCCCCACGGCGCATTTGCGTGATTCAATGCGAAAGCGTGGTGCCGCCGCCGTTCCTGCTGATCTTCAGTCCGAACAATTCCTGCACCGATGTGGCGAAGACATCGGCATTTTCCGCCTGGAAGGTGCCGTTGATCTTGAGGCGGCCGACTTCGGCATCTGAGATCCGCAATTTGTGCGTGTTGTAGCGATTGAATTCCGCCACAGCGTCTGCAAGTTGCGTGTCTTTGAATGTGAGCAGGCCGCGACGCCAGCCGAGCGCGGTCGCGACGCTTGCAACCGGCTCTTTCTTGACAGTGAGGCCGCTGGCATTTGCCACCGCCACATCGCCGGGCAAAAGCAGCGCCGATCTTTGGGCCTTTTGGCCGCTCACCGGCGTGACGGCGGCACTTCCTTCGAGCACACTGACCTTGACGAGATCGGTCGACGCGCCGACGAGGAATTTCGTGCCGAGATCGGTGATGCGGTAACCGCTGGCAGTGACCGCAAACGGGTCCGCCCCATTGTGTTGCACATTGAAATACGCCTCGCCCCGAAGCAACGTGACCTGGCGAACGGCGCCACCGCGAATCCGCAACGCGGAATTCGTGTTGAGTTCGATCTGCGTTCCGTCGGCCAGCGTGATGATTTTGCGCCCACCCACCGGCGTGACATAGGTGCTATCGGCGGGCGGCTGGAAATAGGCGAAGCTCGATAAGGCGATGGCGGCAACAATTAAGGCGGCGGCGATATATCGAAACAGCCGCCAGTTTCCGGGTTTTGCGGACGGCTTTGCCTCGCGCATGGGCTGTTGCTGGCGCAGGGCATTCAATCTTCCTGCGGCGCCCCACACGGCGTTTTGGCGAAGATAGGCGACGCGGTTCGCATCGGACTCTGCGAGCCAAGCATCAAATTCCACCTGGTCGGCATCCGCCCATGTCCAAAGGTGGCGGCGTTGCACCCAATCTGCGGCTGCAAGATCGATGTCGGTGGCGCTTTTGGTTGTTTCCGTCATGGGCGCCTCCCGGGATCGGTTTGGTCGCGGAGGAAGTGATCCGACAGGGCGTGCAAAGCGTGTTTCAGGTGAATGGAAACGGCGGCGCGGGTGATGCCCATGCGCGTGGCGACTTCCTGACCGGAAAAACCTTCGATGCGCGCCAGTTCGACCGCTTCGCGTTGGCGCGGCGGCAGTTTCTCGAGCGCGTCCTGCAGGCGGACCAGCTCCTGGCGCGCGGCGACCGTGCGATCCGGCGACAGGGCTTCGGATTCAATCGCCACGCTCTCGAAATCGACGGTGGCGTCAATGGGCACGATGTTGGATTGACGCGCCAGATCGATGAGATGGTTGCGGGCCGTACGGAACAGAAAGCTCTTGGCGGAGGTGGGGATTTCTTCCCGCGCGGCGCGATAGACGCGGACATAGACTTCCTGCCGGATGTCTTCCAGGTCGCTCCGATCCCGCCAGTTGCGGCGAAGGTATTGCATCAGCAACGACTCCAGGGGCAGAACCTCGCGCACAAACCAGGCGTCCACCTCGGAAGCGGTCATTTCCGCACCCTGGTTGCGCAGGTCTGTGGGATCACGACCCGTATCCAAAAATTCGACCATTCCCCTGGGCACCCGCCGCTAGAGGGTCAGCTTAACCAGCCTATGCCGGATAAGACGAAATGGAGCGGCGATTGTTAAAGCCGGGGTGGGGAAATTTTTGCGGGTGGCGGAGGGGCAAGATTACTGCCGGACACTGCGCGTCACAAAAAAATGGCGGCGGATTGCTCCGCCGCCCGGTTGCTGCCTGCCCTTTGTTTCTAGCCGCCCAGGCCAATACTTATATTGGCAAAGGGACCGTAGAATTTCTGGTCTGTGCTCGAACGGTTGTCTATGCCGTTGTCCAAGGCATTGAAATAGAGATCGGCGCGATAACCAACGCTCACCTTGGCGTTCGGAAAACGGAGGGAGAGGCCCGCAAAGCCGCCCACGTTTGGAACGGTTACAATCTTTGATCGGCTTCGAATGGGCCCGCTGTAATCATAGCTGCTGATCAGATTCCCTGCGCCGCCTAAACCACCAGTTCGGTATACCCCCTCGGTTTCATGTTGGGTTTGCGCACGTTGGCGCCCAAAAAGTATGGCAGCATTTACACCCCAGTCGATCGACAGTTGGGCGTCGTTGTCGGACCTAGCCACGATCGTGGAGCCGTCCCAAGAAATTTCTGGTCCGATAACGTGACTGTTCCGCTCAGCGTGTAACAGGGCAGTGTAACCTCGCGTGTGCATGAAATAGATGTGAGCCAGCCCAGAAAAAGTTTTAGTCGTAGCATAGGCGACCGGTCTAGCATGTAGAGCGATATCAGCCTTCGAAACAAATTGGGCAAATCGTACCCCGGCGCTAAAGGTGGAATGACTGTGAGCCCCAAATAGACCGAGCCCCACATCCTTGCCAGCAAGAAAGTCTACAATCAGGTGGGATTCTTTGGAGGTGGTTTGACCGTCGCCGAATAGCTTCACACGCGGGGTGTATTGATACAGCGGGTTACCTAGATACGTGTTGTATTCGACGGGAAGCTGTGGTCCTTCATGGTGTTTATGCCGCGCACTATTGGATCTCCCATATCGCACTGCGGCCGAAAAGACCCAATCCGTTCCCTCCGGTTCGAAGCTGATCTTGCCTTCGCCGCCGATACTATAGCGGGACGGACGCTGAGATTCCGTCATCACATCTCGATAGGCTTGCGAGGCGAGATCGAAGAATGGAGGGGCAAAGATCGTTTGTTCGGAGTCGACGCGCTCCAGCTGACTCCCCAGTTCGATCCATACCGTTGGCCTCCCATCGCTCGATGCCAGTACGGCTTGTGGCGTGGCGCAGAGATACCCCAGCAACGCAAGAGTGGAGACGTTGGCAAACAGATTGACGCGAAGCTCTGTATTTCCACTTTTATTCGTAAGTTCGCTCATGGTTTCCCCCTCACCAGTTCTTTGTCACGCGAACGCCGATCAGCTTGGGATCGGTCAGAAACACATTGGTCGTGAGACCTGAGTCGTCGCTGTTGAGAAAGGCGCCGGTAATGGCTGTCGTGTTGAACACGTTCTTGTCGTAGAGCATCACTTGCCAACCATTTTGGTTCGTGAAGATGAGGGTTAGGTTCATGGTCGCATAACCATGGAGCTTGTCGTATTCTAGGTCGTTAAACACGCGCCACCACGAACTGTCCTGGTAGTATCCGTCGGCCCGGATCGTGCCCGCCCAATCGGACGAAAGCGGTACGGTATATTGCGCGCCAGCAGACAGCGTGAATGGCGGCGAATTTGGAAGCTTGTTACCGCTCAAATCCTTCGAGAAGCCAGCGCCGTTGTTCGGGGCCGTCGACGGATCAAAGCCGTGGTAGCCAATGATTGGATTTGCGAGACCATCGGTTACGGGGCCTGGCGGATCGGCAACATATGTGTTGCCTGTTAATGGATCGAGGCCAAGAATATACGCTATCGAGCAGTATCCCGCGACCGAGGAGCCGACAGTAGGGGCGCCGCTCACGATGTATTTAGCGACTTCCGTCGGGAATATGCAGTTGGATGCTTCATTAAGAAACGGCTTGACCAAGTACCAGCCGGGATGACCTGCCGTGCGGTCCATCAAGTCGACGGCGCTCTGGCCTTTCGCGATTGTTGCGTCTTCCCAGCCGCCGCTCAAATTGAAACGCAGTCCAGGTACCGGCTCCCATGTCGCTTCGAGTTCCGCCCCCGTGACGTGCGCGTCAAAATTTTGATTTATCGCCGTTCGATCAACGATCTCCGAAATCTGATAATTCTCATAATTATAGTAGAATAAGGCGCCGTTCAGCGTCAGAGCACCATCTAGCAGTGTGTTCTTTGTACCCAGCTCGAATGCGTCTACGAATTCCGGTTTGAATGTCAGAGGATGCGTCGGTTGCACCCCCACAATTGCGCCGCTGGTGGGATCATAAATGCTCGAAGAAAAGATTGCACCCGGCGGATTAGCGCCACCCGCTTTATAACCGTGGGAATACGAGCCATACACCAAGGTCTGATCGGTAAAGGAAAGCTTGGGTGTCCAGTTTACGACTGCGCGTCCCGTGAACTGATCCCATTGTTGATTGATTGCACCCAACACGGGATAGCCCCACCCGCTTGACACCACCCAACTCGGGATATCCGAAAAATGCTTTCGGTCTTCTGTCCACCGTAGCCCTGCGGTGAGTTTTAAATCCGGCGTCACATCGTAGTAAGTTTCGCCAAACATCGCGTAAGAGTTCAGGACATACGGATTTTTGCTGAGGAAATAGTTATGTCCGTTATCGTTCAGTGAGGATAGTGGATTGGGATCGATGTAGCCCCCACTAATTCCGGCAGGTCGTGTCGGGTCATTGTATTGAAGGCCAAATGGTAGATAGGCAGAGTTGTCGCTTACGCCCGGTATCCAAGGCGGAACTGCATTCACATGGCATGGCTGGCTACCGGAGCAACCCATGGTGATCATCGTGAACACGTTGCTGAAGACGTAATAGTTTTCGACCGTTTCATAGTGAAGATAATTGCCGCCCAAGCTGAAATTGAACGGGCCCGCGAATTTCGAGCTGATCCGAATTTCCTGGCTGGCTTGCCACGCATGTTCTTGAGAGACATCTTCCAATATTAAATGGTCCGAACAACCCAGTTGTGGATCGCAAAAAACGCCCTCGGGCGAGACGCCCACATTCGGTATCCCACCCGGGCCGATTGCGGCAATTACACCGGGAACTGAGCCAAATCGGTTGTAGTCCTCAGCTGAATATAGAAAGTCGTGACCAAATCCGGTTTGGGATGTCAACGACAGCGACGGCGTGACCTGATAGTCGGCATTCAATTCGACAACATCGTTTTTTGCTTTATAGATCGGATCAATGCTCGATTCGATTACATGCAGGTTGGTTGATTGGACCACATCGGCGTAAGGATTTATCGGATTGAGCCGGCCCAATGCGATACCACCGCCTACGTAGGGAAGTGTGAACCCAATTGGGGCTTCAAAGGCTTCATTCGAATAAAGGGAAGCCGGCAGACAACCTTGACCAAGAAAGTTGCCAGGCTGGACTCCAACCAACCCAGAGGCACCAACTGGCTTCGGGATGCCGTCAATTTCACCAGGCCCCGGATCGGCTTTGCAGGTCTGTTTGGAGCTTCTGAGGCGATCGTCGTCTTCGGAGAAGTGCTCCCATACGAGATACATTTGCAGATCGTGGGTGGGCCTCAGGCCGATGGTCACCCTGCCGGACCAAAGATCGCGGCCGTCGATGCGGTTACGATCTGTCTCATTGAATGAATACCCTTGTCGTTTGGTCCATTCGCCTGCGAAACGGATATCGAGCCGATCATCGATGATTGGTAGGTTTAGCATCCCTTCGAAGCGGCGCTGGTGATAGTTTCCCAACTCTCCTGAGGCCATGGCCTCGAATTGATCGCTGGGTTTGGCGGATGAGAGGTTTACAACGCCAGCGGTCGCATTGCGGCCGTACAATGTTCCTTGAGGCCCGCGAAGAACCTCCACCTGGGCAACGTCATAGAACTCTTGTTCAAAGAAATGATTGCGGATGAATGGCACATCGTTGAACGCGACCGCAACCGCGGGATCGGTAGTGACGGAAATGGCTTGCGTTCCGATTCCCCGAATCTGAATGCTATAACCCGCGAAATTTGTCTTAGTGAAGGTCATGTTCGGGACCTGTTTGATGAGGTCCGGACCGCCTGCCGTTTGTGTAGCGGTCAATTGCTCCTGAGAAAGTGCCGTAATCGAAATCGGAATCGATTGGACATCCCCGCCACCAAGTTTGGATGACGTCACCGTAACGGTTTCCACCGAAGCGCGCGCCGGAGTAGCCTGCGCCAAGCGAAAATCGCCGTTTTCCAGAGAACTCGATTTGCTACCGCGGTAGATCGCTATCGCGCCGGAGGTATCGCGGCGCGTGGCCAGGCCGGTGCCCTGCAGAATGTGCGAAAGCGCGGCATCGTCGGCGATGTTGCCCTTTACGCCCTGGCTGCGGATACCTTCGACTGCGTCTTGCGAATAGAGGAGATGCACGCCGGTCTGGGCTGAATAAGCATCAAGTGCTGCGTCGAGATCGCCTGCCGGGATGTTCAGATTTGCCGCCGATACGGCGGAGAGCATTGTCGTGTAGGCGGCCCCCGCCAGTGCAAGGCTTCGGATTTTTTTCACGCCATTTCCCCCTTTTTGGCAGCGGCCGCTCGACCGCGCAAACGAATTGCAATGCATTCAGCGCGAGATCAGAATCTCGTCGCCTTTCTCTTGAACTCTCAGACCGAGAACTTGCTTTGCGACGCGCGTGAACGCTTCGACGTCTTCGACAGGAAACGTTCCGCCGACGCGCGTGCGCTCCAGCGAGGGCGTTGCGATGACGAGTTTCCTGACGTTGTAACGATTGAATTCGGCGACGGCTTCGGCAAGCGTCGTGCGATGCAGGACGATGATCCCGCGGCGCCAGCCCATTTCGTCGGACAGCACCTGCTCGGTTTTCTTTTTTTCCGTGATCGTATCGGCTGTCGCGATGACAACCTCTCCGGGTGTCAGAACGATAGGCTGTTGATTTTTCTTGTCGATCAACGGTTGGAAACGGGCCGAGCCTTCGATCAGCGAAACTTCCAGCCGGTCGCCACTGTTGCGGATGACGAATTTGGTGCCCAGATCGACGACGCGATGGCCGGCCGCAGTGACCACGAAAGGATGGGCGGCATCGTGCTTAACCTTGAAGAATGCTTCGCCCTTGTCGAGGAAGACCGTTCGCTGGCCGTCATCCACGCAGGTGCGCAGCGTTGTGTCGGTGTTGAGTTCGATCTGGGAGCCATCGGCGAGCGTGAGGATTTCGCGGCCACCAACCGGCGTGGAATAGATTTTCTCGCGCGGCGCATCGAAATAGCCGGTCCATGCGAGCCCGATGGCCACCGCGCCGATCAGGGCGGCGATCCCTTTGAGCGCCGAAGCGCGGAAGGTACCGGTCGATCTCCGCACGCCTGGCGATTTGAGAGCGCCCAATCTGTCCGCGCGGCTCCAGGCGGCGTCGATCCGCCAATATTCCACACGGTGACCAAGCGATTGATCGAGCCATGTGTCGAATTCGAGTTGATCGGCATCCGACCAATCGCCGCCGTCGCGGCGTTCGCGCCATTGGGCGGCTTGGGCCACGATCTCCTTCACGGAGGAGGTTTGTTCCTGAACCGGGGCGCTCATGGTGCTTTTCCCGAGTTCGGCGTTTCGCCGTAAACCGCATCGGCGAGAACGGCCATGCCATCGCTGATGTGGCGGCGCACGGTAATCTCGGCGATGCCCATGCGCGCGGCGATTTCTTTTCGCGAAAGGCCATCGATCTTGCGCATCACCACGGCTTCCCGGCAGCGGGGCGGCAAACGATCGAGTGCCGATTGCAAGGTACGCAATTCTTCCCGCGCGGCCACGCTGCGGTCGGGGCCGGGCACATCCGCGGCGACGCTCAGTTCTTCCAGATCGGCCACTGCCTCGATGGGAACGACTTGGTCGTGCCGCGCGCGATCGATTACGAGGTTTCTGGCGATGGAAAACACGAACGGCTTCGTGGCGGCAGGAATTTCCTTGAGCGCGGCTTCGCAAACGCGAACGTAAACGTCGTGCCGCAGATCTTCGGCGTCGCTTGCGTTGCGTCGGCTGCGGCGAAGGAATTGCATCAAGGCCGCCTCCAGCGGCAGTACCTCCCGGACAAACCACGCCTGTACTTCGGACGCGGTCATGGCCGCGCCACGAAGGTCTTGGTTGCCGAATTCACGGCCTTGGTCCGGTGTTTCTGTCATCCCCCGTCAGCTTCCCGCCTTGGAAGGGGCCTGCGATTACGTCCACATCAGTTAGGACGGATCAGGAAGGCGCAGGTACCAAGGGGAGTATAGCGTGGGATCGGGTGGGGATGATGGGGCTGGAGGCGCAATGATGTTGCGCGAGGCTGGACGTGAATAGAAGCGGGCGGCGGATTTCTCCGCCGCCCGCTTCTTTGTCGCCCCGCCTTTTAGCCGCCTATACCGATGCTGATTTTGGCGAACGGGCCGTAGAAACTGCGGTCGTATGTTTTGCGCGTGTCGATGCCACCATCCATCGCACCGAAGAATAAGTCCGCGCGGTATCCTAAGCTGACTTTGGCGTTGGGAAATTTGAGCGACAGGCCTGCAAAGCCGCCGACATTTGGAACTACGATGGATCGGGATCGGAGATGATCGACGCCTGGTTTGTGGACAGTCGAGTAAATCGCATCCCGCAGAAGATGTTTGCTATAGTAAAATACTGTCGATTGATGGTGCACGGATGCCTTTTGCCTGCCGAACAACAAGGCGGCGTTAATTCCCCAATCAAACGTGAACTCGGCAGTGTCGGTGCTTCCTGCAAAGGGGGTTGACGCATTCCAGGATAGTGACGGCCCGATGCCGCGAAAACTTCTCGAGTTTTGAGCGGATGCCGTATGTGATTGATGGATAGCGCCGTGCGTATATTCGTATTTCAAGTATTGAAAGAATGTATTGTAGCCGGTGCCAGCATCTTCCAGCGCCTGCAGGTGACTGCTTGAACGCGAATGGAACTGTGCGTAGCGGACACCGAAATTGAAGGTTGAGGTACTTTTCCGCCCGAACATGCCCAGGCCCACATCCTTCCCTGCTTGAAAGTCTAGTATGGCGTGGTTTTCGCTGTTTCGAACCACACTGTCGGAGCGGTTCTGCCAATAGCCGTGCTCGGTACGTCCTGAAGGTAACTTGATCGTAAGCCCTGGCGTTTGCTCATGCACATGGCGGTGGGCGTTGGAACGGCCATAACGCAATCCGACAGAGAACCCCCAATCCATCCCCTGGGGAACAAATGATATCTTGCCTTCGCCTCCGTAGCTGTACCGAGCGGGCCGCTCTATTATCAGCGGCGACTCCGACAGGAAGGAGGGGACCGGCGAGAAAAACGGCGGCGTAAAGGGCCCTTCGCCCCCATCCACGCGTTCCAATTGTCCGCCGAGTTCAATCCACACGGTCGGCCGGCTCGCATCTAGGTCAGCAGCTTTACTCGCACCGCAAATCGTCAGCAAAGCGATGGTCGAGACGGTTGCCAGCAGTTGCCGTTGGGTGGCTGTAAAAGTATTTCGCGTCTGAATAAGTTCGCTCATTGGTTCCCCCTTACCAATTCTTCGTGACGCGAACGCCGATCAACTTGGGATCGGTCAGAAACACGTTCGTTGTGAGGCCAGTGTCATCGCTATTGAGGAACGTGCCGGTTATGGCCGTCGTGTTGAACACGTTCTTGTCGTAGAGCATCACTTGCCAACCATTCTGGCTCGTGAAGATCAGCGTCAAATTAAGGTTGGTATAACCGTGGATGCGGTCATAGGGATCGTCATTCCAGACACGTGCCCAGGATGCGTCCTGCCAATAGAAATCACCCCGAAGGGTCCCCGCCCAATCCGGTGTCAATGGCACCGTGTATTGCGCACCAGCCGAAACGGTGAATTTCGGCGCGTTCGGGAGCTCATTGCCGCCCAAATCCTTCGCGAAACCTTCGCCATTGTTGGGTACGGTTGACGGATCGAAGCCGTGGTAATGCGTGCCATCTGGCAAGATTAGATCGGTGGTGGGATCGAAGGCCGTATCCGTAACAGGATCGAACCCGCCGTTGTAAGCCACGCCACATGCAAGCGGCTCAGTTGCTCCTTCAGATCCATTGTTTTGTGCGCTTAATTGCATAAGCGCGGCCACAACATAATTGGGCAGGACGCAATTTGCGGCTTGCGTCGCGAACGGTTTGACCACCGACCACCCCGACGTTCCGGCGGTGCGATCAATCAAATCGATGGCTTTTGTACCTTGAGCAAGCGAAGTGGCCTCCCAGCCGCCTGCAAAGTTAAATCGCAACCCTGGGAATGGTTCGTATGCCGCCTCCAGCTCCGCGCCCTTTACATGAGCGTCGAAATTCAAATTGATCGAGGTACGATCAACGATTTGCGAGATCTGATAGTTCTCATAGTTGTAGTAAAACGCGGCGCCGTTGAGCGTGAGAGCGCCATCGAGCGAAGTATTCTTCGATCCGATTTCAAATGCGTCCACAAACTCAGGCCTGAACGTCAGGGGGTGGACAGGAGTAGCTATTGCGCCGCCGCCCGGGTCACCCGCACTGCCGGACGAATCGAGAATAGGACCCGGTGGGTTGGCACCGCCAGCTTTGTAGCCGTGAGCATAAGAACCATAGACGAGGGTCTGATCGGTAAAATCAAGTTTGGGCGTCCAATTGGCAGCAAAGCGGCCAGTGAACTGATCCCATTGTTGATCAACGATACCGGTGACGGGGTAGCCCCATCCGTTGGCCACGACCCAGCTCGGTATTTGCGGAAAATGCTTTTGATCTTCGGTGAAGCGAAGGCCTGCCGTTAGCTTGATGTCGTTTGTGACACTATAATATGCCTCGCCAAATGCCGCGTAGGAATTTAGCACATAGGGGTTTTGACTGAGAAAATAGTTGTGACCGTTATCATTGATCTCTGCCAACGGGTTCGGATCAACGTATATGCAATTCTCGGTTGGAACACCGCCGCCAAGTGATGGTGAGGAATAGTGGAACCCGCCTATCAGACATTCATGCTTATCCGTAACGCCGGGTATATAGGGACTGTTCGCAAGCTGTGGTGCTCTGATGGTAGCCGAGGTCAATGAAAATAAGGAAAGCGCGTTGATAAAAACGTAGTAGTTTTCTTCCGTTTCGTAGTGAAGATAGTTTCCGCCGAAGCTGAAATTCAGCGGACTGCTGAAGTGTGACGCCAGCCGGAATTCCTGACTTAATTGCCAAGCATGCTCATCGGATACGTCTTGCGCGACCAGGCGATCAGAACAGCCTAGCTGGGGATCACAGAATACGCCGTCGGAGCTCACAAGCGAGTTTTCAAAAATGCTGCTTGTACTGGGATCCTTGTGGATAAAAATGCCGGGCGAGGTGTTGAAGCGATTATAGTCCTCCGTCGAGTAAAGGAAGTCCGTACTGAAGCCAGTCTGCGACGTGAATGTCAGTTCCGGAGTTATCCGGTAGTCGGCATTCAGTTCGGCGGTGTCGTTCTTTGCCTTGTAAATTGGATCGATAGCAGACTGCATGATGCGGAGATTTCTCGACTGGCTGGTCTCCGCGTAAGGATCGACATTGACGTTGTTGAAGCCAACGAACTGGATGGCGGCGACATAAGGTAGTGAATATCCGTTGGGGACGCCGAACGATTCTGGCGCATACAGAGACGCTGGCAAACACCCCTGGCTGAGATAGTTGGTGCTAAATAGAAACGGATTTGCGACCGTGCCACCATCCGGCAAAGGAACGCCGTCGACGCTCTGGGGACCAGAGTCGTGTTTGCATAGCTGTTTTGCTGTACGCATCCGGTCGTCATCTTCGGAGAAATGCTCCCAAACCAGGTTGAGTTGCAGGTTCTCGAAGGGCTTCACCCCAATCGACAGGCGGCCAGACCACAAATCACGTCCATCGATGCGACTGTCAGTCGAGTCATTGAAGCTGTAGCCCTGCCGCTTCGTCCATTCTCCGGCCAGCCGAATGTCGAGCCGGTCATCGACAATGGGAAGGTTGATCATTCCCTCGAAGCGCTTCTGATGATAGTTGCCGATTTCACCGGACACCATCGCTTCGAACTGATCGGTCGGCTTGGCGGTGGCGAGATTCACGACGCCGGCGGTTGCATTACGCCCATATAGCGTACCCTGAGGTCCACGTAGGACTTCTACCTGACCAAGGTCGTAGAATTCCTGTTCGAAAAAGTGATTTCTGATGAACGGAATGTCGTTCAGCGCGACAGCGACGGCGGGATCGGTCGTGACCGAAATGGCTTGCGTGCCAATGCCACGAATTTGGATGCTGTAACCCGTGAAATTCGTCTTTGTGAAGGTGAGATTCGGCACTTGCTTGACCAAATCGGGGCCGCCGGCTGTCTGAGTGGCGGTGAGTTGCTCTTGAGATAGCGCGGTGATGGCGATGGGAATGCTTTGCACATCGGCTCCGCCCAATTTCGACGATGTGACCGTCACCGTTTCCACGCTTGCACGCGGTGTCGGCGCGGCTTGGGCGAGTTGGAGAGGTATCACAAGGCTCGATTGCGAGGCGCTCTGAACGATACCGATTGCGCCAGAAGGCCCGCGTTGTATGGTGAGGCCTGTTCCTTTAAGGAGACGAGACAACGCCTCATTGGAGGACAGCGAGCCGCTAACGCCTTTGGTGTGGATCCCGCTCACTTCATCTTCGGGATACATCAAGGCGACGCCGCTCTGTTTCATATAGCTTTCGAGGGCCGATTTCAGATCACCACCAGGAATGTTGAAATTCTGCGCGTGGGCGCTAGCGGCAAAAAGCGCGGCACCGGCCGTGCCCGCCAGAAGCGATTTGAGAATTCCCCGGTTCATATTTCCCCCTCGTTTTCCTGTCAGCGCGAGATGATGATGTTTCCGTCCCGTTGTTCGACGTGGAGGCGCAGCGACGTGCGGGCGAGCACGGCGAAGTCTTCCAGGTCCTGGGACGGGAAGGTTGCGCCGATCCGGCGTTGTGCGACGGCGGGATCGGCGATGACGATTTTGGTTTCGTTGTAACGATTGAATTCGGCCGCCACGTCGGCAAGCGTGGCGTGAACGAATACGAGCATTCCGCGGCGCCAGCCGAGCTGATCGCGCAATTCCTGCTCCGGCTTTTTCACGACCTTCAACGAGGTGGCGGTTGCGACCGCAACGTCGCCCGGAGACAGAATGGCGGACGAGGCCTTCGAGGCGCCGTTCGCATCGCCTATGCGGGCCAGACCTTCGACGAGGGCGACCTTGAGCCGGTTGGCGTCGCTTCGGACAGAGAATTTCGTTCCCAGATCGGAAATGCGATGGCCCGATGCGAAAACCGTGAACGGGTTGGCGGCGTTGTGCTTGATGTCGAAATAGGCCTCGCCCTTGTCGAGCCAGACGGTTCGGTGATCGCTGCCGCGCGAAACGCGCAAGGTTGTGGCGGTGTTCAATTCGATGCGGGAGCCATCGGCCAATTGCAGAGTTTTGCGTTCGCCAAGACCGGTTGCGTAACGCGTGTCGCTCGGTTTCTCGAACTGCGTGTATCCCCAAACTCCAGCGACAGCGGCGACCAGCAACGCACCGGCGGCCCGCAACAACAGAGATGGCGCGGCCTTTTTTGCCGTAGCCGGTTTGATAGCCGCCGGATTGCGCAATGCCGTAAGGCGTTCGGCGCGCGACCATGCTGTTTCCAACCGCCAGAATGCGACGCGGTGCGACCATGATACGGCGAGCCATTCTTCCAGTTCCGCCTGATCGACCTCGCGCCATTGCGCGAAGGTTTTCCGTTCCAGCCAAGAGGCAGCGGCGTCTTCGATTTCGGCGGGCGTTTGCGCCAGGAGGTTGCGATCCGTCATGACGGTTTCCTCGGGTCCCCGGCATCGCCGGAAAGCAGATCGGCGAGGACGCGCATTCCGTGCATCAGGTGCTGGCGCACGGTGCTTTCCGAAATGCCCATGCGAGCGGCGATTTCGCGGCGGGAAAGGCCTTCGATGCGGCCGAGAACGACGGCCTCCCGGCAGCGATCCGGCAGGTGGTCGAGCGCGATCTGGAGCCTGCGCAATTCTTCGCGGGCGATGACGACGCGATCCGCACCCGGCTCATCCATCGCGATGCCGAGATCGTCCATATCGGCGGCGGATTCGATGGAGACCACGCGCTCCTGACGCATCCGGTCGATCAGATAGTTGCGCGCCGACGCGAGCAGGAAGCCTTTCGGATTTTCGGGCAGATCTTTCTGCGCGGCCTCGCAAACCCGCACATAGATCTCCTGGCGCAGATCGCCGAGATCGCTCTTGTTACGCCAGTTGTGGTGCAGGTACTGCATCAGGATCGGCTCCAGCGGCAGCACCTCGCGAACAAACCAGCCGTGAACGTCCGCCACGCTCATATCCGCGCGGGACGAGCGAGATTCGCCGCTTTCACGATCGGTATCCGTCAGCTCTGCCATCCCCTAAAGCTCCCCCGCTCTTTGCGGGCTGTCGGCTCAGGATTGTGGGCGCTTAGACGAACGGGGGCGAGAAAAGAGCTATAGGGAAGGGGAAAAATTTGAGCTCGCAGATACCCCTCGCAATCTTATTTCACTTTCGGTCAACCGGACCAAAGGCGCAGTCGACTTTTAGCACCGTCGATCCAACAAAGAGGCTCCGGGGCAACCAATCAAAAGCTTGCGATGGTGACAGCGTTCGACCTGTTGGCAAGCTGAAGTCCTCGTATCGAAGCATGCGCAACGGTCAAACATCGTAGTGCCACGGCGCATTTCATCGCGATGGCGCGACGCAGGAGTTGCTACGCTGCGTCCAGCGGGTACGCCTCGCGCGCGAACATATATCTAGCTCGGTCATGCCCACGGCAAATTCAGCAGGCTCTGCCGCTCTCGAAGCTGCTGCCCCTTCTTTTTGGTCCTCGCTGCTTCAGCTTCCCAATTCCCTGCCCCCTGCAAGACTTCCCTGCGCCCTTTCCGCGCGAAAGCCTCCAAGCTGCTGAAACAACGAGATAAAACCGCCGATTCATCGGTAGCATCGCCACTGGATTTCGCAATAATTCCCTGTTAGCAGGGAATTATTGGACGAGGCGGGTTCGCGGATGACTTCCCCCACCGCCACCTAACCATCTGATCTCAAAGGATTATTTATGGACACCCTGCTGCCGGTTGCCGAACGGGTGGGGGCGCTTTTGAAAGCGCGCGGGGAGACCGTGGCGGTGGCGGAATCCTCTTCCGGCGGGCTTTTGTCGGCGGCGCTTCTGGCAGTGCCGGGGGCTTCGGCTTATTTCCTTGGCGGGGCGGTGGTCTATACGGCCAAGGCTCGCATGAAACTTCTTGAGATTCCACGCGAGGCGGTGAGCGGGATGCGCTCGGCGAGCGAACCTTACGCACTTTTGCTCGCGCGCACTGCACGCGAACGGTTTCAAAGCACCTGGGCGCTTTCCGAAACCGGGGCGGCCGGACCGACCGGCAATCCCTACGGCGATGCAGCCGGGCATAGCTGCATCGCGCTCGCGGGGCCCGTGGAACGCGTGCTCACGCTGGAAACCGGACAGGCGGGACGTGTTGAAAACATGCGGGCTTTTGCGCGCGCAAGTCTGGAACTGCTTCTGGGCGAAATCGCCCGATCGTGAAATCGAAAAGAGGTTCGAATGCGTAAAAATGTTCTGGCGTCACTGGCGGCAATTGCGCTCAGTGCGGTTCTCGTTTCCGCCTGCAACCAAGAGAAAGAGAAAATGGCAAACCACAGCTACACACTGAGCGACGAATCCAATCAGGAATTCCTCACCGACAACGCAGCCAAGGACGGCGTGGTGAAGCGGCCGAGCGGATTGCAATATCGCGTGGTGCATGCGGGTAACGGCAAGAGCGTGACGAACGGCGGCGACATGGTGACGGTCACCTACAAGGGCTGGCTCATCAATGGAAAGGTGTTCGACCAGACGCCGCCGGGACAGACCGCGAAATTTCCGGCCGGGCGTTTGATCCCCGGCTGGGTGGAAGCGCTTTCGCTGATGAAGGAAGGCGACGAATGGCAGCTCGTCATCCCGTCCGATCTCGCCTATGGCGCGCGCGGCGCGGGCGCGGATATTCCGCCGAACCAGACGCTTGTCTTCGATATGAAGTTGATCGCCGTCAACGCGCCTTAAGATGAACGGATTCGCGATCGGAGATGTCTGGATCGGAGGGCGGGTTCTCACCGCGCCGATGACGGGCGTTTCCGATCTGCCGTTCCGGCGTGCGGCATCGAAGCTGGGCGCGCCCTACGTCGCAACCGAAATGGTGGCTTGCGATATGTTCGCGCGCGGGCGGCCCGATGTGGTGCGGCGCGCGGCGGTGGGCGACGGGTTGCCCTTGATGGTGGTGCAGCTTGTGGGCCGCGAGGCGCACTGGATTGCCAAGGGAGCTGAACTGGCAGAAGCGGCGGGCGCGCACATCATCGATCTCAACATGGGGTGCCCCGCCAAGGAAGTGACGGGCGCGTTGTCGGGATCGGCATTGATGCGCGACCTCGACCTTGCGGCGCGATTGATCGAAGCGGCGGTGAACGCAACCTCTCGGCCTGTGACGTTGAAGATGCGGCTGGGCTGGGACGACGCCACGCGCAACGCGCCCGAGCTCGCCATGCGCGCGCAGAGGCTGGGCGTCAAAGCCATCACCGTGCATGGGCGGACGCGCCAACAGTTCTACAACGGAAACGTGGATTGGCGCGCGGTTGCGGAGGTGAAGAAAGCCGTCACCATTCCGGTGATCGTGAACGGCGACGTGACGGATCACATTTCGGCGCGCGAGGCCCTGAAGCAATCGGGAGCCGATGCGATCATGATCGGGCGCGGCGCTTACGGGCGGCCATGGATCGCGGCGAGCATCCATCGGGCGTTGGAGAATGGCGCAGCGATGGACGAGCCCGATCTGGCCGCGCGTCTGGACATCGCGCTCGAACATTTTGCGGACAGTCTTGCGTTCTATGGCGACGCGCTGGGGCTGAAGATCTTCCGCAAGCATCTGGGATGGTATGTGGAGAACGCGCCGCTGCCGATGGATGCCGCGACACGCCGGGCGGCGAAATCGCGGCTGTGCCGGATTGCGGTGCCTGGCGAAGTGGAAGCGGCGTTGACCGATCTGTGGTCGATGGAAGAAAGACGTCTCGTTGCTTGAGATTTATGTCGATGCCGATGCCTGCCCCGTGAAGGCGGAGGTGGAGCGTGTGGCGGACCGGCATGGGCTGGTCGTGCACATCGTAAGCAACGGTGGAATCCGCCCCAGTGCCAATCCTCGCATCAAAGCCGTAATCGTCGCGCAAGGCGCGGACGCGGCCGACGATTGGATTGCCGATCATATCGGCGAGGGCGACATCGCGGTCACGGCGGACATCCCGCTCGCCTCGCGCTGTCTTGCCAAAGGCGCGCGCGTTCTCAGGCCCAACGGCAAGGCGTTCACTGATGCGGATATCGGAATGGCTTTGGGGATGCGGGAACTGAGCCGGCATTTGCGCGAAGTGACCGGCAACCAGACGTTCCATGCCGGGTTCGCCAAGGAAGATCGTTCGCGGTTCCTCGGCGCGCTGGAAAACGAGATCTAGGCCGTTAAGCGAAAAACCGCAGGCCCGGGCCCTATATCGGGCCATATATAAAGTGTGGGGTTGACTTTCGAGGCCGTCCCGACGATAAGCCGCTCAACTTGGCGGCCGCACGACGAGCGCAAAAGCGCCCGACCGCCGGGAACCTGACATAACATACCGTTCGCTCCAGATGTGCGTGGAAGACGGCAACTTTGCCCCCCGCGCGTTTCATTTCGCTCTGGTAGCAACAAGGATTTTTTGTGACTCAAACTTTTTCGACGCTCGGCGTCGCGGAGCCGCTGTTGCGTGCTCTTACGGCCGAGAACTATCTCACGCCCACTCCGATCCAGACCGAAGCCATTCCCCTGATCCTTTCGGGGCGCGATGTTTTGGGGCTGGCGCAAACAGGCACCGGCAAGACGGCGGCGTTCGGCCTGCCGCTCTTGCAAAAGCTCGCCGAGACCGGCGCGCAGGCAGGTCCGCGCACCATGCGCGCGCTGATCCTTGCGCCGACACGCGAACTGGCGATCCAGATCGATGAAAGCCTGAAGACCTATGGACGGCATCTCAAGCTGCGCCATGCGGTCATTCTGGGCGGGGTAAACCAGAACAAACAGGTCGCGGCTTTGCGCCATGGCGTGGACATTCTGGTGGCGACACCGGGACGGTTGCTCGACCTCGTGAACCAGAAGCATGTCATGCTCGGTGCGGCAAGCTTTCTCGTCATCGACGAGGCGGACCGCATGTTCGACATGGGCTTCATCCGCGATGTGAGAAAGATCGTGGGCCATTTGCCGAAGAAGCGGCAATCGCTGCTGTTTTCGGCGACCATGCCCGATGAGGTGGCGCACCTGGTTCAGGAGATTCTCCATCAGCCGGCGCGCATCGCCATCACGCCGAAGGTTGTGACGGCGGAAAAGGTCGAGCAGCGCATCTATTTCGTCGAGCAACAGGCCAAGCGCGGACTTCTGCACGATCTTCTGCGCGATCCGCAGATGAAACGGGTGATCGTGTTCACGCGGACAAAACACGGCGCCAACAAGGTTGCAGATCAGATCGAAAAGGCCGGTCATGCCGCCGATGCGATCCACGGCAACAAATCGCAAGGCGCCCGCCAACGGGCGCTGGAGAACTTCCGCTCCGGTCGTTCGCGCGTGCTGGTGGCCACCGATATCGCCGCGCGCGGTATCGACATCGACGACGTGACGCATGTCATCAATTTCGAGCTGCCGAACGTGGCCGAAAGCTATGTTCACCGCATCGGCCGCACCGCGCGTGCCGGCACAGGCGGCGTCGCGATCTCGTTCTGCGATTCTTCTGAGCGGGCGTTCCTGCGCGACATCGAAAAACTCATCAAGCAACGACTGGTCGCAATGAACGATGCGGGCGCCGCCGCACCGGAACCCGCGCCAGCCAAGCGCGAGATCGACTATGCCAAACGGCGCCCTCGCCACAAGAGGCGCCGCCCCAACAATGCCGGACGTGCGCAACGCGCCGCCTGAACAGGAGACCGCGATGAGAAAGAAAGACCGGGGCCTGCCGCCTCCGTTCGCCGAAGCGACCAAGGACATGCGCTTTGCGGGAACGTTCGAGGTCCTTGTGCCGGTGCCCGATCGCGTCAAGCCGCATCGCGTGGGCATGCAGTTCGAGACGCTGGCCAAAGCCGAATCCTGGATTCACAGCCCGGAAGGCAAGGACGCGATCGAAGAGATCATGACGTCCTACAAGAAGTAATCAAACCGTATCGTATTTGTCTTTCCGGCGGCGGCCGAACAGGAGGCGCCCCTCAAGGCGGCCGCGCAGGCCTTTGTAATAGGCGCGCAGGAAGGCCGCGTCGGGAACGTTGCCGACGAATCCGATCTTGTTGCGGATGCGGGCGGCAACGGCCTTCATCGTGTCGGGATCGGACCGGCGCAACACGTCTTCCAGCACGCTCAGCTCCTTGATGCCATAGGCATCAAGTGCTGCTGTCGTGAACACGATCTCGAAATCGGTTGGCGTGGCGGCAAGATCGACGTCTAGCACCTTGCGCGGTGCGTGCACGACCCATGTTCCGGCAACGAGATCGCCGACACGCAGGCGATCGCGATTGAACAACGGAAAGAACAGGAAAATTCCCGACCAGACGAGGCCCGCGATGGCGATCCAGCCGTCGACGCCCCCGCCCGCTCCGAACACAAAACTCAGCGGGAGGAAGACTTCGATTTCGCGCATCGCGTTGCGCGCGAAGATCGCTTCCGCCGTGAGCGGACCGCCATTGCGCGCGGCGACACGAAGCCCCTGCGCGCGTTTTCCCGGCGTGGCGGCGCGCGGCGAAAGCTCGAACGCCATGAAATAGAAGTTGCGCAAGAAGAACCAGACGAGCAGCCAGATCGAGCCGATGAATTCCGCGCTGCGAAAATTCGCGGCAATGCCTGCGCCGATGGCGAGCAGCGTCATGGCGATCAGAATGCCCGCCATGATCGCCATATCCAGCAGAAACGCAGCGGCGCGCTCGCCCACATCGGCGAGAACAAGCCGCAGATCGACGCCTTCCGGCGTTACGAGGTCGCGTTGACTACGGTCCAGGATGCCCGCGACGGACATGGATTATGCACTCCGTATGGCAGGACGGCCGTAGAAATAGACAGCCCAGATGACGGCGGTCGCTCCGGCGATACCATAGCGCCAGGGCGTGCTGGTGATGAGTTGGCGTCCAAATCCTTCGAGCAGGCCGGCGATGGCCAGCATCACGACGACGCCACCCATCACGATGGCGGCCTGGCGGCCGGCGGACGCAAGCGCTTCGATCCGGGAAGCGTTGCCCGGAAAAGCAAGCGCCCAGCCGATGCGGAAGCCCGCCGCACCGGCGAGCGTCACGGCAAACAATTCGGTGACGCCGTGGATCAACGCCCAGCCGCCGAAATCCACCGCAAGGCCCTGTCGTTGGTGCAACGCAAAGAACGCGCCCAGCATCAAGCCGTTATAAATCATCAAAAATGCGGTCGGAAGGCAGCAGGCGAACCCGAGCGCGAAGGCGAAGATCGCGATCTGCGCGTTGTGCGTGAACAGGAAAGTGGAAAAGACCGTCAGGCCGCCGGAGCCATGCGATTTGAAAAGTATTTCGTGCAGGTCGTGTGCGGATGCGTCGGGGCCGCGTTCCTGCGCCACGTCTTGCGGGATGAAGGCGTAGAACCATTCAACCGAGTGGAGCGTCAATGCATAGGCAACAAGCGCACCCAGCAGCATGAAGCAGGCGCTGACGAGCGTTTCACGCCACAGCGAACGCACGGCATTGGGCCAATCGTAAGAGAAAAAGCGCGCGAGCCGTTCGGTAAGCCGGGTGCGGGTTCCGTAGACGATGAAATAGGCGCGGGCGCACAGGCTTTCGAGATAATCGATGAGGCTTTTGTCGAGCGAAATGGCGCGCGCCACCGACAGCGACGAAAGTGCCGCGCGATAAAGCACCGGAATTTCGATCACCTCGTCGTCGGAGAGCTTGCGGCCCGCGCCGCGTTCGAGGCGGGAGAGAAATTCCTCAAGGCGCTGCCATTGGGCTTCGCGTTCGGCCCGGAAACGGTGGCTTTTGAGAACGAGCTGTTCCATGTCTCAGAACCGGTCGCGCCGCTTTACGGCAAAATAGGTTTTCAGGAGATTGGCGGAGATTTCGTCGACGGGCGCATCGACGATCTGGACGCCCAAACGGCGCAAACGTTCGATCACGACGTCGCGTTCGCGCAGCATCGCATCGGCGATGACGGCGCGGGAGACGTCTTCCGGCGTCTGCGGCTCGCGGTTCGCCATGGCCTCCAGCTCTTCGTCGCGGAAGACGACGAAGATGACGAGGTGGCGGCGCAGCAGGCGTCCGACATTTTCGAGCATCAGTTCGGCGCTCGTGGCATCGGAAAAATCGGTGAAGATGACGACGATGGAACGATGTTCCAGGTCGCCCGCGAGTTGACTGAGGCCAAGCGTGAAATTGGTTTCGGCCGTCGAATAGTCGAGACGGGCCGCAAGCCTTTGCAGCAATGGAAAGGCGGATGCGCCCGCCACCGTGCCGCTGCGCAATTTTGGACGTTCATCGAAGGCAAAAAGGCCGATACGGTCGCCCAGCTTCAATCCCACATAGGCCAGAAGCAGCATGGCATGAAGCGCGCGGTCCAGACGCGGTTGCCCGCCAAGCGGGGCGCTCATCAGCCGGCCGGTATCGAGCGCCACCACGATGTGCTGGTTCTGCTCGGCCTGAAATTCCTTGGCGAGCAACATGCCGTGGCGGGCGGATTGTTTCCAATCCATGGTGCGCCGATCCATGCCGGACTGGAAATCGCGCAGCGCGTAGAACTCGCTGCCGCCATCGCCGTTGTGAAGCTGAAGGCGCATGCCGACCGGCGCATCGCGGCGGAACAGGCGCATCGCCTCGTCCTTCACCGTCTGGACGTTGGGAACGACCGGAACGGTGCGCGCGATATTTTCCTCCCGCTGCACCCAGCCCAGACCGAGCGGGCCGCTCCAGCGGACCCACAATTTCCGCAGTTCTCCTTCACCGCGGCGCAACGGTTGCAATGTGAATCGCGCAAGCGCCTTGCCGCTTGCGAGTGCCACGGTTTGGCGTGGCGGCAGGCTCTTCAGAATTGGCCCCGTATCCAATGTGACTTCCGCGTTGCGCGGCGATCCCGGACCGCTGAATGCGAAGGCGAAAGAAACCTCCCGCTCCTGCCCCATGCCGATGGCATTTGGTACAGCCGGCGAGATGGCGAGGTGCGGCTTTAGCGCGATGAACACGTCCAGAAGAAGCACACCGCCGACAAAGGCCACCCACGCGACGCCGGCGAGCCAAAAGCCGGTCGCCAGTGCCGCCGCCAGAAGCGAGATCGGCAAGCCGAGCGCAGCCAGGAGCACCGTGCGGCGGGTGGGATATGGCATCAGCGCGGTGCCTCGGCGGCATCGACAATGGATTTGACAACATCGTCGACGCGACGGCCGTCGATCTCGGCAGCCGGCGACAGTACAATGCGATGGCGCAGCGTGGGAAGCGCAAGCGCCTTCACATCGTCGGGAATCACATAGTCGCGGCCTTCGAGCGCTGCGCGCGCCCGTGCGGCGGCGGCCAGCATTGCGGCACTTCGGGGCGACGCACCGTGCGAAATATCCGCCGAGAGCCGCGTGGCGCGTACGATTGCAACCACATAAGAGATAATGCCGTCCGTCAGCCGTGCTTCGGCGACCGTAGCGATGGCTGACGCGAGTTGCTCTCGCGAAAGGACGGGCGCGATACCGAGTGCCGTGGGATCGGGCATGCGCACCGTCGGCCCGTTGGCGGCGACGATGGCGTGCTCTTCTTCCTCGCTGGGATAGGAAAGGACATGCTTGAACAGGAAGCGGTCGAGTTGCGCTTCGGGCAGCGGATAGGTGCCTTGCTGTTCGATGGGATTTTCGGTGGCGACCACCATGAAGCGGTCGCTCAACGGATTGCTTTTGCCGTCGAGCGTGACCCTTCGCTCCTGCATCGCTTCAAGAAGGGCGGCTTGCGTCTTGGGTGGCGTACGATTGATTTCGTCGGCCAGCAGAAGTTCGCAGAAGATGGGGCCGCGATTGACCGCGAAGGTGCTGGTCTGAAAATTGAAGACGTTTGTTCCAATGATATCGCCCGGCATCAGGTCCGGCGTGAACTGGATGCGGCCGAAATCGAGCGAGAGGGTTTTGCCGAAGCTTTGTACCAGAAGGGTCTTGGCCGTTCCGGGCGGCCCTTCGAGCAGGACGTGACCGCCCGCGAACAGCGCCGTGAGCATGAGATCGACCGTATCGGTCTGCCCGATGACGGCCTTGGCGATTTCGGCGCGGATCGCATCGGCGATCTTTCCGACCTCTTCAATGTTCATGCGTGATCCCCCGTCTCCATTGATAAAGCCTCTGCGCGACCCCGAGCATGTGAGCTCGCGTCGACGGCTGTGCCGATTCCGCGGCCAGCGCCGCAAAACGTTCCTCTGCCGGCAAGTCCCGCTCGAGACCCTTGAACAGAATTTGGACCTGCTCCGCGCTCAAATCGCGCCGGACACCCGCCGCTTTCAATACGATGTTTCGCGTCACCTGCGCATAACGCCGACCCATGGCGGGTTCGCGCCCCATGACCCGAATGAGATCGGCGGTGTTGCCCGCAAGCGCCTCTTTGCCGAGCGCAAAAGCAGGCGGCGGTGCGGCGGGCGTGCCGAAGCGGCTCATGGCATGAAGGCCGATCAGGAACGCGGTCAATAGCGCGCAGATCGTGGCGCCCAGGAATGGCGGGCGAAAGGCCAGGCCAAAGAAGTTCGGCGAGCTGCCGTAACCGTTGAGCGTGACGTCGAACACCACCGGACCATTTCCCACGCGCATCTGCTGGATGAGAGCGACCGCTGCCCGTGCGGTGGAAAGATCGTGGATACCTTGGGTGTTCATCAAATCGGGGTCTGCGAGGATATAGGTCTGCGTGCCGGCAATCTGGGCCAGAACGGCGTCGCCTTTCGCATCGCGCACCAGCGTGGAGAGACCGGGCCCGGAGATCGTTTGAAGGGAATCGATCTTGCCGGTTTTCGGCGGTATCTCGGGATGGAACGAAGGCAGCGGGGCCTTCAGTGCAATTCGCACATTGTCCGCTCTGCGTGAGAGTGCGGATTTGGTCGTCAGCGGATCGAGGATATTCCCGGTGATCAGTTTCGCCTCGAGCGTCGAAACCTTCATCACCCAATCGGAACGAAGGGGATCCGGCATCGCTGTCCATTTTGGCAGGATGAAAAGCCGCGCGCCCGGAAGGCCCGCCTCGCGCAACTGACCGGCGCTGTTTGCGAGAGTGGGCGCAAGAATGGTGAGGCTTGCTTGCGAAATCTGTTCGTGGGCAGCGCCGCGGCTGATTTTTACCGGGATATCGCAGTCCTGCAGCAAGCGCAGCAGAGCGGTAAAGCCGATAGCCGATTTGGAGAACGCATTGGCTTCGGGGTTGTCCGTGGAGCGAAGCTCGGGCGCGTAGGCGGAAAGCGCCATCACGGCGAGAAGCGAAAAGGCGCTTATCAACACCAACGCCGCGACCATGCGGGCGCTGAATGTGCGCGGGGTTTCGCCTCCGGCGCTCATGCCGCCTGTTCCCCACGCCAGATTTGCGGCAAAGCGAAACGTTGGTAGGCCTCGCGGCAACGCATGAATTCCTGTTGCGTAACATCGCGTCCGCCGAACAGGCTGCGCTCGACCGTCTGCGCGATGTCGCCAAAACAGTCGCGCGCAGATTGCGGCACCTGTTTCAGCCTGGCGATTTCGCGCGTGGTGAGCGCGGGCCGCACGAGTTGCGGTCTCTGATCGTCGATGTCTTGAATGCTGCGCAGAAGCAAAAGATGTGCTGCTTCGCGGAAACGGCCGTCCTGCGCCAAACGATCGGCATCGGCGAGCAACAGGCGGGCTTGTTCGGGCGCAGGCCGCCATTCGGGCCAGGGAGCCGGCACTTCTTTCTGCTTCGGAGTCCACCAGCCGCGCCGCCTGAGAAGTTCGCGCCCCAAGTAATAAGCGAGCACCAAAACCAGCGCCGCCAAGACGATCCAGAACAGATCCAGCAAGTAAGGCGAGATGCTTTTTAGAAAGCGACCGATGGCTTCGATCCAGTCCGGGGTTTTGGGTTTTTGAAAAGCGGGAAAGACGAACTGCAGGTCGCCGGCCTTCAGTAGCCGTGCGTGAGCCTGGGCGACGACATCGGGAGCGGCATTTTGTGTTGCGGCAGATAATGTATTGGGCATGTAATCGCGCGCGAGAATAAAAACGAAGACTAAGCAAATACTTGGCGGAGGCGAGAAGCCTAGCACGGCATTACAGAAATGTAAGGCGACGACCGGCCGCCTCGTCAAAGAAATGCCACCAAGCGGAGTGAATGGAGTATATGTCTCGCCATTCAGGCGGGCCGAAATCGGCCTAACGGATTTTAACGACGTTATTGCCAGACCAGCCGCCGGAGCCGGCACCCCCGCATGTCCGACAAACCTGTTTTTCTCGACGTCACTGGGCGGCGGGCGACGCGCATCTCGCTCATCGGCTGGATCGCGGCCATCGTTTCCACCGCGCTGGGTATCGGCTTCGTGGCCAGCATGTTTGCGGTGCCGCAGCTTGAACACGTCCGCCTGCCGGGCGAACTGAGCGTCATCCACGCCCAGGAACTGGAAAACAAGGCGACGGCGCCGGGCCTTGTGCCGACGGCGACGCAGCTTGCCCGTGAAGCGCGCCTTCACAAGATGGAATTGATCCGCAAGCGCAAGCTCTGGATCGAACGCAACAGCCGGACGCGCGCGCTTGCCGCCACGATGAATCCGCATCCCGGCCGCCCGCTTTCCATCGCGTTCTTTCCGAACTGGGAGGCATCGGCTTACGACTCGCTGAAGGTCGCCCTGCCTCAGCTCGACTGGGTGATGCCGACATGGTTGAGCCTGAGCGGGCCAGATCTCGTTCTAAAGGACAGTTACGACAAGCGGGTCTACACCCTGATCCGTCGCAGCAAGAAACCGGTCGCGGTATTGCCTGTTGTGCAGAACGCCACGCTCGGCAAATGGGACGGGCCGGGGCTTGCGAAACTTCTCGCCGATCCGAAGCGTTCTGCGGCGCTTATCAAGCAGCTCGATGCTTTCGTGCAGTCGCACAAGCTGCAAGGCATCGTTGTCGACTTCGAAGCGATTCCGGACAGCTCGCAAGCCGACCTTGGCCGTTTCCTGCGCGAACTGCGGAAGGATTTCAAACCGCATGGCTGGAAGGTGGCGATGGCCGCACCCTTCGCCAACGACAAATGGCCGTTTGCCGACTACGCCAAGGACATCGATTACACGATCCTGATGGCCTATGACGAACACCTGACGCCGAACGCGCCGGGCAGCATCGCAGGCCAATCCTGGTACGAAAACACGCTCGACAAGCGGATGCGCGGGCTTGATCCCGCACGGACCATCGTGGCGCTCGGCAGCTATGCCTATGACTGGGATGCGGGCGGCATCGACAGCCTGTCTTTTGAAGAAGCGGTGATTGCGGCCCACGACTCCGGCGCGGAAGTGGTGTTCGACGACGCGACGAATAACCCGCACTTCTCATATACCGAAGACGACCAGACACGGCACGATGTGTGGTTGCTGGATGCCGTGACGGCCTACAATCAGATTCACGCCGCCGATCCTTATCAACCCGCAGGCTATGCCGTGTGGCGCCTGGGCAGCGAAGACCCTTCCATCTGGTATGTGATGGGCAAGCCTTATGGCGCCGCCGCGCCTGCCGCGTTGCGTCATATCCCCACTATCGAAGACATCGATTTCGAGGGATCCGGCGAGATCATTTCAGTGGAAGCGCATCCGCAATCCGGCGGACGCAATTTCGAGATCGATCGCGATACCGGCGACATCGACGACGAGACCTATACCAAGCTGCCGACAGGCTATGTCATCCGACAGTTCGGCGCAGCGAAGAAGGAAATCGCGCTCACCTTCGACGACGGCCCCGATCCGGAATGGACGCCGCAGATCCTCGACATCCTGAAAGCCAATCACGTTCCGGCGACCTTCTTCATCATCGGCAGCAATGCGGAAGCCAATCCCGATCTGGTCAAGCGCATTGTCGATGACGGATTCGAGGTGGGAAGCCACACCTTCACCCATCCCAATCTTTCGGACACGCCCGAAGAAGCCATTCCGCTGGAGATGAATGCAACGCAGCGCCTGTTCCAGGCGTTGACCGGACGTTCGTTGCGATTGTTCCGCCCGCCCTATCTCGGCGATGCGGAGCCCACCGACGAAGACCAGATCGCACCTGTCGAGACGGCGCAGGACATGGGTTACATCACGGTGGGCGAACACGTCGACCCGATCGACTGGGCGCTGCCGGGCGTGGACGAGATCGTCAAGCGGACCCTTCAACAGGTCCATTCCGCAAAACCTTCCATGCCGCGCAACATCGTGCTCTTCCATGATGCGGGCGGTGACCGCGAGGAGACCGTCGAAGCTCTTCCCATCGTTATCGCGAAGCTAAAGGCCGAAGGTTACACCTTTGTGCCGGTGTCGAAGCTTGCCGGCCTTACGCGCGACCAGGCGATGCCGCCGCTTTCGCCCACATTGGCGCTTCTCACCGACCGCGTCGTGTTCCTTGCCGTGAGCAAGGTCGGGCATTTCCTCTATTACTGCTTCCTTGCCGCGATCTTCCTTGGCATCGCACGCGCTCTTATGATCGTGGTGCTCGGCGTATGGAACGCACGCCAGGAACGCAAGCAGGATGCCATGCCCCCGCTTGGCGAGCCGTTGCAGGTATCGGTCATCATTCCGGCCTACAACGAAGAGAACGTCATCGTGGCGACCGTGCGGCGCATCCTTGCCAGCACCTATCGCCGTATGGAGATCATCGTCGTCGACGACGGCTCGAAGGACAACACGTTCGGCGTTCTGCAATCGCAATTCGCGGACCATCCTGCGATTACGCTGATCAGCATTCCCAACGGCGGAAAGGCGAACGCGCTGAATGTGGGCCTGTCCCATGCCACCGGTGAGGTCGTGGTGGCGCTGGACGCGGACACACAGTTCAACCCCGATACGATCTCGCGGCTTGTGCGCTGGTTCGGCGACGCCGAAATCGGCGCCGTGGCGGGAAACGCAAAGGTGGGAAACCGCATCAATATGATCACGCGCTGGCAGGCGCTGGAATACATCGTCGCGCAAAATCTGGAACGGCGCGCTTTGGCCGCGCTGGGCACGTTGACCGTCGTTCCGGGCGCGGTGGGCGCATGGCGGCGCAGCGCCATCGAACAGATCGGCGGCTTTCGCGGCGACACCGTGGCGGAAGACCAGGACCTGACCATCGACCTGCAGCGCGCGGGCTATCGCGTGATATTCGATTCCTCGGCCATCGCATGGACCGAGGCGCCAACGACGTTCCGTGGCCTTGCAAAGCAGCGCTTCCGCTGGGCATACGGCACGTTGCAATGCTTGTGGAAATATCGCGACCTTACCTTCCGCCCGCGCTATGGCGCGCTCGGTATGATTGCGCTGCCGCAAGTGTGGATGTTCCAGATACTGCTTACAGCACTTGCCCCACTCGCCGATCTTCTGTTGCTGTGGCAGCTGGCCTGGCAATACATCGCCTATATCGAGCACGGATCGGAATTCAACAATGCCGATCTCCTGACTGTCGGCATCTATTACGGCGTCTTCATGGGTGTCGACCTGTTGACGGCATTCTTCGGCTTCCTTCTGGAGAAGAAGGAAGACTGGAGCCTTCTGCTCTGGTTGACCCTGCAACGCTTCGGCTACCGCCAACTCATGTATTATGTCGTGGTGCGTTCGATCTTCACGGCATTGAAAGGCCCGTTGGTGGGATGGGGCAAGCTTGACCGCACCGCCACAGTGGAAGTGCCGACCGCCACCAAAGTCCACGCCGGCTAGATTTCCTGGACGAAGCGCACGATGTCTTCGCGCAAAGTCGTGCGGCCGCGCAACGGGCGCGCGACCGACAGGATGATTTCGATGTGGCCGATGCCGGGATAAACGATCTCCGTCACATCGGTTCCGAATTCGCGCAATTTTGCAGCCATGCGCCGGGTGTTCTTCCAGGAGACGGTACGGTCTTTCGATCCGGCGACGAGCAGCATGGGCGGACAGGCTCTATCGACATAAGTGATGGGCTGCGACTCGACGCGGCGATCGCCGCCGAAGATCTCGATCAGCTTGTCATCCTTCAGCGGAAGGAAATCGTAAGGCCCGGAAATTCCAACGAGGCCGCGAACCCATGACGGATCGCCGCCGAGTTCGCGCAAGTAACGTGGATCGCAAACGATCATCATCGCGTTGTATGCGCCCGCCGAATGACCGGCTAGAAACAGACGCGCCGGATTGCCACCATGGCCAACCACCTGTTCGCGGACAAATCGCAGGGCCAGCGCGCTGTCTTCCACGAAGGCGGGATACAGATCTTCGGGATAGAGACGATAATCGGCGATGGCGACGATGATCCCCTTGCTGGTAAAGGCCTCGCCGAATGCGCGATACCAAACCTTGTCACCGCTCTGCCAGCTTCCGCCGTAGAAGAAGAGGATAACGGGCGCGGGCGCGTTCAATCCTTTGGGAATGTAGAAATCGAGTTTCTGGCGCCGATGCGGACCGTAAGCGAGATCGCGCATCACGCGGTAACCGCGCCGCGAAACCAGGAGATCGAGAAGTGCGGTTCCAACCCGGCGTTTGATATCGAGCATCAGGCGTGGGCGAGTTCGACCTGGATGACGTCTGTGCGATCCACGGCGAAAGCGGCGGCGCAAATGCCGAGATAGAATTGCCAGTTGCGCAGGAACTTCGTGTCGTATCCCAAGGCGCGAATCTCTGCTTCGCGGGCTGACATGCGCGCGGACCATTCGCGCAGGGTGCGGGCATAGTCGTGACCGAACGCGAAACTGTCCAGCACCTTCAATCCGGCCCGTTCGGCCTCTTCGCGGAACCGCGCGAAGGAGGGCAACATGCCGCCGGGGAAGACATAGTGGCGGATGAAATCGCTGCGCGCGCGATAGCCCGCAAACAGATCGTCGCGGATCACGATCGTCTGGATCACGGCACGCCCGCCTTGGCGCAGACGTTCGGCGACGGTATGAAAATAGTTCGGCCAATAGCGTTCGCCGACGGCTTCGAACATCTCGATGGAGACGATGGCATCGAACGTACCGCGAATCTTCCTGTAATCCTCCAGGCGGATATCGGCGTGGCTGCCGAGCCTTTGCCTGGCGAATCCATATTGCGAGGGCGAAATGGTGAGGCCGGTGACATCGAGCGAGGTACGCGCAGCCTGTTCCGCGAAACCGCCCCAGCCGCAGCCGATCTCCAGAAGCGCGCCGCGTGTTTTATCGAGTCGTTCCAGGATGCGACCGTATTTGTTGCGCTGCGCGTCGGCCAGCGTCTTGGCATCGCCGAACAACGCCGACGAATAGGTCATCGTTTCGTCGAGCCACAGCGAATAGAAATCGTTGCCGACGTCATAATGGGCTTCGATGTTGCGCCTGCTGCCGCTGACGCTGTTGCGGCGGACGAGCGCGTTGTGCAGCACGAAGCCCAGGCGGTTGAGGAAATTGCCGTGGGCGAAGCCTTCGAAATGATCGAGGTTGAGCAGGAAGAACGAGACGAGCTTTTCCACGTCGTCGGTTTCCCAGGCGCCCGCGATGAAATCCTCGCCGAGCCCGATGTCGCCCCGCGCGACGAGGCGGCTCAGCACATCCCATTCCTTGATCGCGAAGGTGGCATCGGGGCCGGGGCGCGAACCTTGCGCGATGTGCGCGGTGCCATCGGGCGCGATGAAGGTGAGCTTGCCGATCTCGACGCGGCCCAAGGCCTCGCGCCAGCGCGTTTCCAGGATGCTCCGCGGAACCAAGCTCATGGATCGTCCGCCCCGTCCTTGCAGATGACAGTATGTTCATCTGTCGCGTCGGCGTCTATGGCGGTGCTTTTTGCAGCGCGTCAAAAACCCAAAAGGCGGGCGCTCAACCTCCCTCGCGCTCTATGGAGCTCGGAGAGACGAGACGAACCCGCCCTTTGGGGTCAAAGCGTCAGCAGCGAACGACATCGGCCGTAACATCAAACGTCACCGGCGCCCGCACATCGGCCTATCCCTCGAGCGCTGCGAGGCGGTTTGTTACCCCGCCCCTGCACGGATGCCCGCAAGGTGCGCACCCTGCCCTCTGTATTCCCTGCGCTATCCTGGCCGCCTCCGGGTTGGCCAATGGCTTGAAATTCCCACCTCTTTATTCCTTGACATGGGAATATAGAGAATATTATAGAGGATTTCAAGGGTTTTTTAGAGGATATATCTCTCTAAGCGGATTCAGCCACTTAATTGTACGTCCCCCAAAAGAAAAGGCGGCGGAGCGCGCCGCCGCCTCTCGATCGGCTCGACGCTTCGTTCAGCCGCCCAAACCGACGCTGATCGAGGCGAAGGGGCCATGGAAGCTCATATCGGCGGTGTGGCGCGTGTCGATACCTGCGTCCATCGCACCGAAGAAGAAGTCGGCGCGATAGCCCAGGCTGACCTTGGCGTTGGGAAATCTGAACGACAGTCCAGCGAGTGCACCCACATTTGGTACCACGAGGGATCGAGTGCGATTCAAATTTACAACATTGGTATAATGATCGACGTGGGCAGGGGTACCGAAAAAATACGCTTTGTAAGCTGCGCCCGTCGTTTGATGGTGTATGTGTGCCTTCTGACGACCGATAAGCAGCGAAGCATTAATGCCCCAGTCGATTGTTAGCCCCGCGCGATCAGAATTTGTCCCCTCCAACAGCGCAGATCCTGTCCAAACCACTGAAGGGCCTATGCCATTAAAGCTGTGCTTGATCTCTGCCCTAGCCTTGTAAGATTGATAATAGCGCAAAATTGGAGCGCTTGTATGCAAGGGTGGAACATACTTGGATCCAAAGTGTGGATCGGGGTCGGCAAGGAGTTTCACATTCGAATTTTCTGTGAACTGCGCAAACCGAACACCAAACCCGATGTGAGAGAGGCTGCTGTGCCTGCCTATCCCAATGTCCCTGCCGGAAACGAAATCGATAATGGTGTGGCTCTCCCCTATCCTAGCGGCGTAATCGGCGGTTTGAGCAACTGTCTGATTGTGGTTTTTCCCCTGCAGAGGCAAGGGATAACCAGAAGGGAGATACACCACCGGAACCGTACTCTGTTGATGCCTGTGCCTGTTTGCATTGGATCTGCCGTAGCGCAGGGCAACGGAAAAATCCCACGCGACCGCTTCGGGCTTGAATGAAATCGCCACTTGGCCGCCAGAGGCGAATCGCGGCGTCTCCTGCAAACCGCGCGCCCCCATCAGACCCTGTTCGACGCCAACAGCCGTGAAATCGGGCAGGTAAGGATCGCGGTGTTCGCCGACGCGATCAAGCAAACCACCTAACTCTAACCAAACGGTCGGATGATCATCATCCGATGCCCGGGCAAGGTCTGCCGCGTAAATAGACCCGGACAGCGCCAACGCGGACACAGTGATCAGAAGCTGCCAGCGGAAATTTCTAGTATTGTATTGTGCGAGTTCGCTCATCGTGCCCCCCTTTACCAGTTCTTCGTTACGCGGATACCGAACAAACGCGGATCGGTCAGAAACACGTTTGTCGTGAGTGCCGTGTCGTCGCTGTTCAGGAAGGCGCCGGTTATGTCGGTAGTATCGAAAACGTTCTTGAGATAACCCATCACCTGCCACCCACTTTGGCTGGTGAGGATCAGCGCCAAATTTACATTGGTAAAACCACGCAACCGGTCATATGGCCTGTCGTTGAAGACGCGTGCCCAGGAATAGTCCTGCCAGTAGTAGTCGATATGAGCCGTGCCAGCCCATTCCGGTGTCAGCGGCACGCTGTAGTCGGCTCTAGCGGATACGGTGAAACGCGGCGCGTTTGGCAATTCGTTGCCGCTCAAATCCTTGTCGAACCCTGCACCATTGTTGGGCGCGGGACCTGCGCCGTTGTTGGCGGCATCGGGACTGACGGGATCAAATCCGGCATAGCCAGGAGGAGGAGGAAATATCGGATCCACGTGATTGGCGTAAGCATACCCGCAGAGAAGCGACATAGTCGAATATTGGCCACTGCCACTACCAAGAATCAGAGCTGCCTGTGCGACATAGATCGGCACGACACAATTCGATGCCTGCGAGGCGAAGGGCTTGACGACAACCCAGTCAGGATTGCCCGCGGTGCGATCCATCAGATCAACCGCCTTCGAGCCATCTGCTATCTGCGTCTTTTCATAGCCACCGGCAAAGCCGAATTTCAGACCGGGCACAGGTTCCCAGCTAGCCTCCAGTTCTGCGCCCCTGACGGTTGCGTCAAAATTCTGGTTGATCGCGGTGCGATCCACGATCTCGGATATCTGATAGCCTTTGTAGTTGTAGTAAAACGCGGAGCCATTCAATGTCAGTGCGCCATCAAGCGCCGTGTTTTTCGTACCCATTTCAAATGCATCGATAAATTCGGGTGCAAAAGTGAGCGGATGTATTGGATTGGCAATGTTACCCTGCGCTCGGCTGTTCGACAGCACCGCACCCGGCGGGTTAGCGCCGCCTGCCTTATAACCATGCGCGTATGAACCATAGACCAGCGTCTGGTCAGTGAAGTCGAGCTTTGGCGTCCAATTTGCAGTAAACCTACCCGTCAGCTCGCCCCAACTCTGATCCAAGACGCCCGCGACGGGATAACCCATTCCGACAATCAGGACTTCACTGGGAATCCGCACGAAGTGTTTCTCATCCTCCGTCCAACGCAATCCCCCAGTCAGTTTTAAATCGGGCGTGATTGCATAGTAGGCCTCCCCAAAGCCCGCATAAGAATTCAACGTGTAGGGGTTTTCGCTGCGGAAATAATTGTGTCCCTGCCCGTTAATGTCGGCGAGTGGACTCGGATCGATATAGCTGCACGGCAACGTAACCTGGAAGTTGGAATTCGGGTCCGGTTGCTGCGCGCCATTCAGGCATTGATGATTATCCGTGACGTTCGGAATGTAGTTTGGATCGTTGCCAAGTGAAGGAGGTATGGTTATGGGGACCAGTGCCGTCAAGGTAAGCGCATTGATGAAAACATAATAATTTTCAACTGTTTCATAGTGCAAATAATTTCCTCCAAGGCTGAAGTTCAGAGGTCCGGAGAAACTTGAACTCAGGCGAAATTCCTGGCTCAGCTGCCATGAATGTTCTTCAGATAGATCCTCGCCTGCTAGTCTATCGGTGCATCCGAGTTGAGGATCGCAGAACACACCTTCCGGAGAAATGGCACCAGGACGTATACGATTGGTTCCTCCAACATCAGGGTTCGGATCGCTTGAGGCGTTGAAAATGCCGGGGGAAGTGTTGAAGCGGTTGAAATCCTCTACGGAATACAGAAAGTCGTTTCCATATGCGGTCTGCGAGATCAATTTCAATTGGGGTGCGATGTCGATATCTGTGTTGAATTCTGCGAGATCGCTCTTTGCTTTGTAGATCGGCTCGAACGCAGACTCGATCACGCGCAGATCTCGTGACTGCGTCGTGCTCGCATAAGGATCCACATGTGGATTGACTTGGTTTGCATCTCCAAGGGCTAAGACGAACGGCAGCGAGTAGCCATTCGGAACACCCAAGGCATCGGGCGAATAGAGCGATGTCATCACGCAACCCTGGCTGAGATAAGGGGCCGGGTCTCCTATAGTGCGGTCGATGGGCGGCACCGGCAGACCACCAACTTCCGTGGGAGTCGGATCGGTCTTGCAGAGTTGCTTGGCCGAACGCATACGATCGTCGTCTTCGGAGAAATGCTCCCATACAAAATTAGACTGAACGTTCGAATACGGCTTGAACCCAATACTCACACGCCCGGACCACAGGTTACGGCCGTCGATCGGCTTGTCGGTCAACTCGTTGAAGCTATATCCATCGCGCTTAGTCCATTCGCCGGCTACGCGGATATCGAGCCGGTCATCGACGATCGGCAGGTTAAGCATGCCTTCGAAGCGACGGTTCTTGTAGTTACCGATGTCGGCTGACGCCATTGCTTCGAGCTGATCTGTCGGCTTCGCAGATATGACATTGACCACGCCCGCTGTGGCATTGCGTCCATAGAGCGTCCCCTGCGGGCCGCGCAGCACTTCGACTTGACTGACGTCGAAGAATTCCTGTTCGAAGAAATGATTGCGAATGAAAGGCGCATCGTTGAATGCGACCGCGACAGCAGGATCGGTGGTGACGGAGATGGCTTGTGTGCCGATGCCGCGGATTTGGATGCTGTAGCCGGTGAAATTGGTTTTTGTGAATGTCAGGTTTGGCACCTGCTTGACGAGATCCGGCCCGCCGGCGGTTTGCGTGGCCGTTAGCTGTTCCTGTGAAAGTGCAGTGATCGCAATCGGGATGCTCTGCACGTCCGCGCCACCGAGCTTTGATGACGTGACCGTGACCGTTTCCACTGCCGCGCGCGCGGGCGTTGCTTGCGCGAGTTGCATCGGCGTGATGTTGGCCGAACGCTCATCCCGTACGATGGCGATGGCGCCTTCTTCGCGGTGGGCGGTGAAGCCGGTGCCGCTCAGGATTCGCGAGAGGGCTTCGTCGGAAGTGAGCGCGCCTTTCACGCCCTTGGTGCGCATGCCTTGCATCGCTTCGCCGGAGAAGAGGAGCTGCACGCCGGCCTGGTTGGTGTAGGCGGTCAGTGCCGCTTTGAGATCGCCGCTTGGAATGTCGAAATTGCCGGCGTGTGCGGCCTGGATGACGGCGAAGATGGCTGCCGTTCCCTTCAGCGCGGTCTTAAGATGTTTGAACCCGAGCATATGCCCCCCTTGGTTTACCTTCGATGCCGCCCGCATCCCGCGGGCTTTGTTCAACGTGCCGAGACCACCGTATCGGTGCCGCGCGTTTCGACTTTCAGTTTCAGGACGTCGCGCGCCACGCGGGCGAAGAGTTCGACGTTGTTGGCCTGGAATTTTCCGTCGATGGTGAGGCGCGCGGTTTTGGCGTCGGCGACGATCAGCTTGCGGCTGTTGTAGCGGTTGAATTCGGCGGCCGCCTCGGCAAGCGAGGTGTGATCGAACACCAGAAGGCCGTGCTGCCAGCCCAGTTCGTCCGAGAGCGTGGCGAGCGGTTTCTTGTGCGCTTCGATGGTGTTTGCGGTCGCCACCACGACATCGCCTTGTGTGAGCAGGCGCGATTTGGCGGCGCCGTTTGCGGCATCGAGTTGCACGCGGCCTTCCACGACGGCCACTTCGAGGCGGCCTTCGTCGCGGCGAATGAGGAATTTGGTGCCGAGATCGGTGACGACGTGATCGCCGACATGGACGACGAACGGACGTTTCACGTCGTGTTCGATCTCGAAATAGGCTTCGCCCTTGTCGAGATAGAGTTCGCGGCGCTTCGCGGTGGCCGCCAGGCGCACCACCGTGTCGGTGTTGAGTTCGATGCGCGAACCATCGGCCAATGCCAGCGTTTCGCGGCCGCCGACGGTGGTGGCGTAGGTGCGCAGGTTGTTGTCTGTGAAGGACGGGACGCCGAAGATCCACACGGCGATGGCGGCGATGGCAGCAGCGGCGCCGAACAGGAGCGGCAGGATGCGGCGCGTGGTTTGCGGCGCGCGGCGCGGCAGTGCGGGCTTCAAAACGGCGAAACGCTCCGCCTGACCGAGACCGGCTTCGAGGCGCCAATAGGCGACGCGGTGCGCCAGCGACTGCGCAAACCAAGCGTCGAGTTCTTTCTGGTCGTCCTCGCTCCACGTCCAGTAGCGTTTGCGCTGAAGGTAAGAAACGGCGCGGCGTTCGATATCCATCGCGGTGGAGGAATCGCTCATGCTTTCCTCCCGCGGTCAGGCAATTCGCCGTAGACCATGTCGGTCAGCGCGCGCAGGCCGTTGGAAAGATGTTCGGAAACCGTGGCCTGGTTGACGTTCATGCGTTGCGCGATGGCATGGCCGGGAAGGCCTTCGACATGGGCCAGCACCATCGCCTCGCGGCAGCGCGGCGGCAGGCGGTCGAGCACGGTCTGCAGACGGCGCAGATCATCGCGTGCCATGGCGACCTGTTCGGGGCCGGGCTGGTCGATGGCCACGCCCAGCGCATCGACATCGGCCACCGCTTCGATCGGCACGACATGTTCGTGGCGCAGGCGGTTGATGAGGAGATTGCGCGCCGTCGTCAGCACGAAACGCTTGGTGTGATCGGGAAGCTGCTTTTGCGCGGCCTCGCAGACCCGCACATAGACTTCCTGGCGGAGGTCGGCGATGTCGCTTGCGTTGCGCCAATTGTGATGCAGGAATTGCATCAGGATCGCCTCCAGCGGCAGCACTTCGCGGACGAACCACGCCGACACGTCATCGCGCGCCTGCATATGCGCGGTCCCTCGTTCCGAGCCGTCATTGCCTGGTGTCTCGCCCATTCCCGCCCCGTGTCTCGCCTGAGTGCGCCTCAAGCCGGTGCCCGCACATAGACAGTTTGGGGCAGAGGATTTTCGGGTGGGATCGAAAAATTTTTGGCGGGGGGCGCAATCTTGTGTCGCGCGAAACAAAAATGGCGCCCGGAGGCGCCATTTTCGCGAGAAGCCGTAAAGGACGTGCGCTGTCATGCGGCTTTCTGGCGCCGCTTCGCAGCGGCAAGCCCGGCGAGGCCCGCGCCGAACAGGGAGAGCGAAAGCGGTTCGGGCGAGGGCACGGGATCGGCCGTGCGAACGGTGTTGGGGAACGCGCCGGAGATGGAGCCGGTGGTCGAGCCGTCGGGACCGGTGTAGCCGAGGTTCAGCGTGTGCGAGAAATCCATATCGTCACTGCCCGCACCCGCATAGGCATCCTGGCCGCGGCGCCGGCGTCAGGCGGAAATATAGCGCGATCCGATTAATTCGGATGAACTATATCGCTCGTCAGAGGTGGGAGATGTCTATGTCGCTTTTGCCCGCGGTGAGCCGCACCAGCATTCCGTCTTCGCCCAGGCGCACGCCGCCCGCGCGCACGCTGCTCACGCCGTGCAGGAACATGCGCTCGGCGAGGTCGTTCGGCAGCATCGGAAGGATATGGGTGAAGACGAGAAGCTTCGCATGCGCCTCGTTGGCGATGCGCGCGGCATCGACCGGGCTTGTGTGATAGGGCGGGATATCGTGCATGATCTTGGCTGCACGCCATTGGCCGACCGACGTCAGCGCATTGCCGATGTCGCGCACCATGTCGGGCGCGAGGCCTTCGTGCACCAGCACGTCCGTTCCTTTCGCGGCGCGGGCGAGATCTTCGTCGGGCGCAGTGTCGCCGCTGACGACGATGCTGCGGCCGCCGAAATCGAACCGGTAGCCATAGGCTGGCTTCGCAGGATCGTGGTGGACGCGGATCGCGGTGATGGTGAGGCCGTCCTGCTTGAGCACCACGCCTGTCGTACCGGACAACGTGACGGTCTTGGCTTCCATGTCGACCACTTCGGGCGGAAGCATTTTGGCGCCGTGATGGGCGGTGCGATAGCCCGCATCGAGCGCATAGGCTTCGTTGAAACCGGCGACGACGCGTTCGACGCCGGGCGGACCATACACCGCAAGCTTTTTCTTGCGGCCCGATGCCCAGGTTTGCAGGCGGACTTCACCCAGTTCGGCAATGTGATCGGAATGGAAATGGGTGAGGAGGACGCCCTGGATATTCTCGAACGGGATCTGCCAGAGGCGCAGATTGCGCGCCGCGTCTATTCCGGCGTCCACGAGATAATATTTGTTTCCGACCGCGATCAACGTGCAGGGACCGCCGCGTTTCTTGTCGGGCAGCGGCGAACCTGTGCCGCAAAGCAGGACGGAAAGCTGGTTTGGCGCGGCCAATAGCGGCACGGGCTTTGAAACCGTGCGCAGCGCCATCTGGCGGAACAGCATTTCTTCGACGGGATAAACATAAAGCGACGCCCCTACGACAAAGAGCAGCGCGAGCCCGGCGGCAAGGAAGACAAGTACGCGTTTCATTGGCTGTCTTTCCGGCGCGGCTGAAGGCCCGCCTGTTTCAATCGCCACAGAAGAACATCGAGACGGTCCTGTCCGAAGAAGGGCTCGCCGTCGAACACCATGGTCGGCACGCCCCAATGGCCCGCCGCTTTGTGCGCTTCCTGGTTCTGCTGGATGAGGGATTCGTATTTGGCGGGATCGGTTTCGATCCTGCGGTCGAGTTCGCCCAGATCGAGGCCCGCGCGCGCCGCCGCGTTCTTCAGATGATCGCCTTGGTGCCAGTTGTCGACGGTGCCCGACCAGATGGTGCGGCTCACTTCATCCAGGAAGGCCAGACCGTGCCCCGCTTCTTCCGCCGCGCAGCCCAGCCGCGTGAGGCGATGGATGTAGGGTTGGTCGGGCGTCGCCGCGCGCGTGGTGAAATCGACCACGACCGGATCGGGGCGCGGCCAGCGATAGGGAATGTTCAGCATCTGGCCGAGACGGATGGTGTCGCGGATCAGATAGGAGACCCAGAGCGGATTGACCTGGGAGAAGAACTCGCCCGAACGCACCGCCAGCGGATAGACGGGCCGGGCACGGATTTCGAGGTCGTATTCGTTTCGCATCTCCACCAGGCGCGATGTCGCCAGATACGAATAGGGGCTGCGGAAAGACCAGAAGACGTCGATGGAAAGGGTCATTTCCCGCGCTCCGCCGATTTCAGATAGGCATTGAGAGCGACCGTCAGCTCGCGCGTGGTGCGCGCTTCGTCGAGCCGCGTGGGGGCGCGGTCGTTGAGCACGCCGGTCAACATAAAGCCGTAGACCATCTGCGAGATCATTCTGACCGCGAAGGAAAGGTCGGAATATTTGCGGTCGAACCGGCCCAGCGCGGATTCCAGGAAAGCCTGCAATTCCTCGCGGATGGAGAACATCATATCCATGGCAAGCGATTGGTCGAAGCCGCGCTCGACGATGGCGCGAAACATGCCCCGGTGCTCGCGTGCCTGGGCGGCGGTGGCGGAAACGAAAGCGGCGATCACCTCTTCCGGATTGGCGAAGGGCGAAGCGGCAAGGACAGGCAGGCGTTCGCGCGTGCCCGCGCGGAAACTTTCGACAATGGCGAAGAACAGTGCGTCCTTGTCGGCGAAACGGAAATAGACCGCACCAACCGAGCAGCCCGCGCGTTTGGCGATGTCGGAAATCCGCGCCCCTTCATAGCCCTTTTCGGCAAAAGCCCATTCTGCCGCGGCCACGATACGCTCGCGGGTGGCGAGGCTGCGCTCCTGCTGCACCGGAAGGGCCCAGTGCTCGCTTTCGGGCTTCAATGCCGAGCGTTTTGGTCTTGCCGCCGCCACGAAAAACGGTCATCCTGTAAATCTGAATTCATATTCAGATTATCCGATAGCCCGTCATTCGTCAAATCGAGGGAAACGCCATGTCCGTAATGCCCACACCGCAACAACTCGATGCGCTGGCCAAGAGCGGGCTCGAAGGCGCCATCGTGATGGTCAACCTGCTGCGCTTCCGCGAACGCGCGGCTTACGAGGCGGGAACGGCAGAGGCGGGCCAGAACCTTTCGGGGCGCGCGGCTTACCAGCGCTATGGCGCGACGGCGCTGAAATGCGTGCTGGAAACCGGCGGGCAGATCGTTTGGAGCGGACAACAGGAGATGGTCGCGATCGGCGGCAAGGCCGACGAATGGGACGAAGTTGTTTGCGTGCGATACCCCTCGCGTGCCGCGTTCCTCGAAATGATCGACCGGCCGGATTATCGCGCCGCCCTTTATCATCGCGATGCGGGGCTGGAGCGCACCGCCCTTCTGTGTTGTTCCGCCGGAACGGCGGCCTGAACCATGGGGCGCAAGATCCTTTTCATCACCACCGACCAGCAGCGCTTCGATTCGCTGGGCTGCAACGGCAACAAATTCTGCCGGACGCCCAATATCGACGCGCTGGCGAAGAAGGGGATCAACTACGCTCGCGCCTATAACCAGAACACCGTCTGCATGCCCGCACGTTCGACCATGCTGACGGGGCAATATGTGCGGACGCACGGCGTGTTCGCCAACGGCGTTCCGCTGCCCGACGACGCGCCGAGCTTCGCGCAATATCTGAAGGACAAGGCGGGATACAAAACCGCGCTGATCGGCAAGGCGCATTTCGAACCGGCGTTCGATCCGAAATTCAAATATCGCGAGAATGCGCGGCAACGCGACGACGATTTTGGGCCATGGCGCGGCTTCGACTACGCCATCCATGCCATGCACACCGCAAATTTCCGTGGCGCGCCGGTGGGCCATTACGGGCGTTGGCTGCGCGCGCAGAACAAAGAGGTGTTCGATGCCTGGCCGCCGCTTTTGAACGCCGCGCCCGGCGGCGATACGGGCGCGCCGGAAACAGCCAATCATGCGATCCCGCGCGGGCTTTATCACACCGACTGGCTGGCCGACTTGGCGGTGGAGTGGCTTGGTTCGCTCGATGCAGATGAAGACTGGATGCTGTGGCTGAGTTTTCCCGATCCGCATCATCCGTGGGATCCGCCGGCTTCGGAGCTTCCGCGCTGCGACTGGCGCGACCTGCCCCTGCCCGACGGCCTGCCACGCAGCGAAGCGGAATTGCGCAAGGTTTTGGCTGAGAAGCCTGCCCATTGGCTCGCCTATTACGACGGGACCTTCGCCAATATCGAAGGCGGACCGATGAATTTCACGCCCAAGGCGCTGAGCCACGACAACATCCGCGAGATCAACGCCAAGGTGCATGTGATGAACGAGCTGATCGACGAAGCGGTCGGCCGCGTGATGGCGAAGGTGAAAGCGCGCGGATGGGACGGCGATACCGACGTTCTCTTCACCACCGATCACGGCGAGCTGCAGGGCGATTTCGGCTTTGTGTACAAGGGGCCGTTCCATGTGGATGCGTTGATGCGCCTGCCCTTCATCTGGCGGCCCGCGCCGAACGCGAAGGTAGCGCCTGCGCGTGTCCAGCAGCCGGTGGAGCAGACCGATCTCGCGCCGACCATGTGTGCGATTGCGGGCATCGAACCCGCGCCATGGATGCAAGGCGCGCCCCTGCCCGTTTCCGACGACGGTTCGCGGGAACGTGCGTTGTGCGAATGGGACAGCCAGTTTCCGGGCTATGGATTCCATCTGCGCTCCATCGTGCGCGACGGATTCCTTCTGACGCGGTACGAGCCTTCCACCCCCGGCGCGCCGAACGGGCTGGAAGAAAGCTGGCCGCAATTCGCGCAGATCACGACGCGGGTGCGCTATGACGGCAGCGAGGGCGAGCTTTACGACCTGAAGAACGATCCGCTGCAATGGCACAATCTTTGGGGCGATCCGAAGATGGCGTCGGTGAAACGCGACCTGATCGCCGATCTCTATGAGAATCTGCCGGTAGAACGGACGCAGAAATTAAAAGTGGAGGCGCCCGCCTAGGGGTGCCTTGGGGTTCGTACTCAAATTGCCGCCGATCAATTCAACAATTTGTCATGGCCCGCGAATGCGGGCCACCCAGGTGATAAAGGGATCTTTCGAATTGAAGAATTGAATTTGTCACGCGGAGACGCGGAGAGCGCGGAGGCCCCGCGTTCTCCGCGTCTCCGCGTGAATCCTCTCTGCACACGAGTTGATACGGGCCTCGTCCATGATCTGTAGGTAGGCTTCACCTGGGTGGCCCGCATTCGCGGGCCATGACAATCGTGATTTAGCGGCTGTTGAGCCTGCCCCTAACGCGCCAAGCCCATGCGCCTGTGCTTTTGTGCCTTGTGAGAGCTGTCGCGAGGGTGCAGTGCGTGGGTTTGAAGGGCGTGGAGCGCTTTTCCGTCGCCTTGTGCGAGCGTCGAGAGAAACACGTCGCCCCATTTCGAGATGTCGTTCTTGCGCAGCTTGGCGAAAAGTTCTTCGTGGCGGCGTTTGCGCTCCACAAGCGGCATATCGAGGGCGCGCAGGATGGCCGCGCCGATGGCTTCGGCATCGTAAGGATTGACCAGAAGTGCTGCTTTCAACTCCGCGGCGGCGCCCGCGAACCGCGACAGCACCAATACGCCGGGATCTTCCGGATCCTGGGCCGCAACATATTCCTTGGCGACGAGATTCATGCCGTCGCGCAGGGGTGTGACGAGGCCCACGCGCGCCGAGCGATAGAGACCGGCAAGCGCCGTGCGGCTATAGCCCTTGTTCACGTAGCGAACCGGCATCCACGACACGTCGCCATAGGTGGCGTTGATGCGGCCGACCGTTTCATCCATCTTCTTGCCGATGTCGATATATTCCTGGATTTCGGAACGGCTCTTGGGCGCGATCTGCAAGAGCGAGATGCGTCCGCGCCAGTCTGGATTGGCGATGAGGAAGCGTTCGTAACCGTCGAGACGGTGCAGCAGGCCCTTGGAATAATCGAGGCGATCCACGCCGATGGCGATGACACCCGGCACGCTGCCGATCACGCCCTGCACGAAGGACGATTTGAGCGCGCGGCGGCCGCGGTTCTGGAAATCTTGCGCTTCGACGCCGACGGGGAAGACGCCGACGCGCATCTGGCGTTTGCCCGCATCCATAAGATGGGGGAAATGCGGACTGGTGCCCAACTCGCTTGCGATGTAGCGGGCGAAATTGGCGGCGTCGTTGTCGGTCTGAAAGCCGACGAGATCGTAATCGCGCAAGGATGGGATGAGGCGTTCGTGGTTGGGTAGCGCCGTCAGGATGTCGGGCGACGGCAGCGGGATGTGCAGGAAGAAGCCGATGCGATTTGCAAAACCGCGGCGACGCAACGCGCTTGCCAGCGGGATCAGATGATAGTCGTGCACCCAGACGAGATCGTCCGGCTCCAGCAGTTTGGCCAACTGGTCGGCGAAATATTCGTTGACGCGCAGATAGCCGGAGAGATCGCGCTTGGAGAATTCGACGAGATTGAGCCGGTAGTGCAAGACCGGCCACAGCACGGAATTGGCGAAGCCTGCGTAATATTCCCGATAATCCTCGCGCGTGAGATCGGTCACGATATAGGAGATGTCGCCCTTGCGCACGGTCCTGGTTTCGCGTTTCTCGGCGGATTTCACCCGGCCGCTCCAGCCGAACCAGATGCAGGAATGCGTTTTCAGCGTGGCGCGCAGGGCGACTTCCAGCCCACCCGCACGCGCGCCGCTTTCGGAATCCGGCACCGAGACACGATTGGAGACGATGACTATGCGTGCCAATATTTGTCCTCCCAGCTTCGGGACAGCCGCATTGCCGTGAGGATAAGACCGGCCATCGAATAGGTTTGCGGGAAGTTGCCCCACAACTGGCCCGTTACCGGATGCACGTCTTCCGACAGCAATCCGTAGTGGTTGGTATATTGCAGCGAATCCTGGAACAGGTCTTTGGCTTCATCTTTGCGATCCTGCTTCCACAGATTGTCGATCAGCCAGAAACGGCAGACGAGGAAAGCGGTTTCCGGCAGGCCGAAATCGTCGGCGCGGGCGTAGCGCATCACATGCTTGCCCCGCAGCAATTCGCGTTCCATCGCGGCGACCGTGGAAACGAAACGCGGATCGTTGGCATCGACCAGTCCGAGTTCGGGGAGCAGCAGAACGCTGGCATCCAGATCCTCGGTGCCGAAGCCCGCGGTGAATGCGCCGCGCGCCGGATGCCAGCTTCGTTCGAGGATCGTGTCGCGGATGCTGTCGGAGCGTTCGCCCCAATAGGCCGCGCGATCGGAAAGCCCCAGATGGGTCGCGATGGCCGCGATGCGATTGACGCCCGCCCAGCACATCGCAGCGGAATGGGTGTGGACCAAGGTGCGTTCGCGATATTCCCAGATGCCCGCATCGGGTTGGAGCGCAAGGGCTGCCGCCTTCTCGCCCAGCGATTCCAGAAGTTCGAACAGTGTGTGGCCTGCCATGCGCGGCAGGCGGCGATCATAGAACATCGGCATCGCGGCCAGGATGACGCTGCCATAGGCATCGTGCTGCTGCTGTAGCACGGCAGCATTGCCGACGCGCACAGGACCATTGCCCATGAAGCCTTCGAGATGGGGCGCGATGACTTCGCTCAGGTCTTCGGTGTGGACGATTCCGTATACGGGTTTGAGGTCGGCTTTCTCATGCGAGGCGATAGACAGAATGAAGGAGATGAAATTCTCCATCGTGCGCGTGGCGCCAATGCGATTGAGTGCCTTGACCACGAAATAGGCGTCGCGCAGCCAGCAGAAGCGATAATCCCAGTTGCGGCCGGACTCCGGCGATTCCGGGATCGAGGTGGTGTGGGCGGCGACGATGGCGCCGGTCTCCTCGAAATTGCTGAGCTTGAGCGTGATCGCCGCGCGGATGATCTGATCCTGCCAATCGTAGGAGACCGACAGCCGGCGCACCCATTCCGTCCAGTAATCGCGCGTGCGTTCGTAAAGCTCGCGGGTGGCGGTTTCGAGATCGCTGGGGAAGGATTCATCCACGCCGAACACAAGCTGGATCGGGCGGGTGAGCGCGAAGGGCGCTTCCTGCGCGATATAGGAGAGCGGAGCGTTGGTGGTGAGGCGGATGACGTCGCGCGAGCCGTCGCCATAGCGGATGTGGTTGCTGCCCATCAAACCGCGCAGGCTTGTTTCGCCGTAATTCTGCGTCGGGCGGAAGCGGATGGTGATGCGCGGCAGGCCCGACACGGGCTCGACGATCCGCACAAGCTGGGGCGGACGCGAGATGCGGCCGAAATTCTGGTAGCGCGGGGCGAAATCGGTGATGCGCACGCTGGCGCCGTCGCGCGCGGTGAGCGTCGTGGTGACGATGGCCGTGTTGCGCTGATATTCGGATTGCGTCTCGACAAGTTCGGCCAGAACGACGTCGGAGAAGCCTTTTTCTTCCTTTCCCGAAAGCAGACGACAGAACACCGGATCGCTGTCGAAGCGCGGATAGCACCACCAGATGAGGCGGGCGCCGGTATCGAGCAATGCCGCGGTGCGGCCGTTGCCGATCAGCGCGAGATCGAGAGGTTGCGGTTTCATGGCGTGTCTCTCGCGATCAGGCCACGCAGCCAGGCGCGCACGGCGGCGGGAGAACGCAGCATGTAGTCCGCGCCATCCATCGCGCGGCCGACGGAGATGCCGACGCCGGAAAATTCCGGCAGCACGCGGAACACGCGCTCGTCGGTCACGTCGTCGCCGAGGAAGACGGGTGTGCGGCTGCGGAACGGCGGGCTTGCCAACAATGCGACGCATGCCGTGGCCTTGTCGTAGCCGCGCGGCTTGAATTCGATCACGGCCTTGCCTTCGAGGATTTCGAGCGCGGGATGGGCGGCGGCGAATTCGCCCGCCGCGCGCGTGAGCGGGGTTTCGAGCGCGGGCGCACCACGATAATGAATAGCGATGGAATAGGTTTTGTCTTCGAGGAGCGTGCCGGGAAACTGTGCCGCGAGCGCATAGAGTTCGCGGCGAATTTTTTCGTCGAGCGGGGCGCGGGATTGAACGGGTGCGGTGGGATTGCCGCGAATCTCCGCGCCGTGGCAGCCGATGACCGCAAGTTTCACGGGCGAAAATAGCATATCGAGCTGCGTTGTGGAACGGCCGCTGACCAGCGCGAGCACGCAATGGGCGCATTCGGCGAGCGCTTTCAACACTTCGCGCAAATCGTCCGGTACCTGCACTTCGTCGGGGCGCGCGGCGAGATCGAGCAGCGTACCATCGACATCGAGCAGCAGCGCGATGCGGGAAAGATCGAAGGCAGGAATGCCGGCGGAATGTGAAGATGCGGTTTTCGGATTGGGAATCATGTCCAGATCAAGTTGAAATTGGCGGTGCCGCCCTTGGCAAACGCAGGGGGAACTTGAAAGTTCCGAAGGGAACAAGGCCATACATATTGCCGTTAACGCAGCATGTCGGCGCGGCGCAAAACCCATGCAAAACGGAAATCCCGCAGCCCTGCGCGCAAAGCATCGGGCAAACGGTGGTCGGGCCGCGTGACGCGCGAAAGCAACGCGCTGGATCTCGATAACGGCGTGTTCACCTGGAAAGATCCGAAGCGGATCGCGCGATCCCTGAAGCGCTCGGCGGAACACAGTCACCGGCGCAAAGCCGATCCCTATCGTTCCGCGCTTTCGATGCTTGTTTTCTATATCAACCGCGCGGGCCGCAATTTGCCGCAAAGCCGGAAGAAGATTCTGGAACGCGCGAAATCCGAATTGCGCAAGCAATTCGGCAAGGACGAGAAATAGCCTAAGCCTTCGGCGCCAGTTTCAGGATGCGGCCTTTCGCATTGTCGGTGAGAATATAAAGAGCACCGTCCGGGCCTTGGCGAATGTCGCGGATGCGGTCGTTGAGGTTGGAAAGCAGAACTTCCTCACCGACGATCCTGTCGCCTTTCATCACCAGGCGGCGCACATCCTTGAACTTGAGCGCGCCGATGAAGAGATTGCCCTTCCATTGCGGGAACAGATCGCCGGTGTAGAACGCCATACCGGAAGGCGCGATGGACGGATCCCAATAATAGACCGGCTGATCCATGCCCGGTTTCGCGTGGCCTTCGCCGATCTTCTCGCCGGAATAATCCACGCCATAGGTGATGACGGGCCAGCCGTAATTGTGACCGGGCTTGACGAGATTGATCTCGTCGCCGCCCTTCGCGCCGTGCTCGACGTCCCACAGCGATCCGTCCGATGGGCGCATCGCGAGCCCTTCGGGGTTGCGGTGACCGAGCGTCCAGATTTCGCCGCGCGCGCCTTTGCGGGAGGCAAAAGGATTGTCTTTCGGGATCGACCCATCGGTGTTGATGCGTACGATCTTGCCGTTGTCGGCGGAAAGATCCTGCGCCTTGTCGCGTTCGGTGAAGCGATCCCCGACCGTGACGAACAACGTGCCGTCCTTGTTGGCGATGAGGCGCCCGCCGAGATTGATGGCGGGGCCGGATTCGGGTTGGGCACGGAAGATGATTTTCAGCTCGGCGAGCTTCGGCGATGCGCCGTCTTCGAACTTGGCGCGCGCGACGCTGAGGCCCTGGCCGTTCGGGCGGCGTTCGAAATAGGCGAGATATAAAGTGTGGTTTTGCGCGAAGCCCGGATCGAGCACCACGTCGAACAATCCAGCCTGCCCGCTATTGGTGAGAACGGCGGGAACACCCGCGATCGGCGGCGACATTTGACTTTTCGCAGTGACGAGGCGTAGGCGGCCGGCCCGCTCCGTGACGATCATGCGGCCATCGGGCAGGAACCGCAGGCCCCACGGATGATCGAGGCCGGACGCGACGGTGGTCACGGAAAACCGCATGTCGGATTTGACGGCTGGTGCGCGCGTCAACCCCGGAACGGGGGCTTGCGCGGCCCCGCCCCACTCCGCCGCCGAGACCGCAAATGGAACAGCGATTGCGACGGTCACCGGCAATATCCATGCACGCTTTTTCATCGGTGCCGCCCGTGCTTTGAACCTCAACGGGAACGGAGGATGCCAACAAACGGTTCCCAAATGCAAAAAGGGCGGCGGAATTGCTTCCGCCGCCTTAGGGAGAGATCGGAAACCTCCAACTAACCGCCAAGGCCAATGCTGATGGTGGCGAATGGGCCAAAGAATCCGACATTCCGCGATTGGCGCACATCAATTCCGCCATCCATCGCATCGAAGAAGTAATCCACGCGATAGCCAGCGCTGATCTTGGCTCGGGTAAACTTATAAGAGATGCCCGCAAAACCACCGAGATTTGGGACAGTGGCACCACGCGAGCGATGCTGCGGCGGAGAAGAACTGTGACTGATCTTGGTGCCATGATTAAACAAGCCGCCATAATGTTGGGTGCTGGCGGTTTCGTGTTGAACATCTGCTTTTTGCCGGCCAAAGAGAACCGCAGCGTTCACGCCCCAATCAAATGCCAATTCACCGTTTTCTGGATCACCCAAGACCGGCGTGGATGCACTCCATTCGAGTGTAGGGCCTATTCCACGAAAGCTTCGCGCACTTTGTTCTGTGGCTCTATTAAGAGTGTAGTACCGAGTCGACGGAACGCTTCCATGAATAAACGGCACATACTTGAATTGCAGACCATACCTCGGGTCGCCTTTCAATTCATTGTTCGCCCCGGAATGAAACTGTGCATAGCGCACACCGAGATTGAGGTTTGATGTGCTGCGTTGTGAAAGCAGCCCGAGGCCGACATCCCGTCCCACCGTAAAATCCGCGATGACGTGCGTTTCTTCGGATGAAGTCTTCGTATCCGAATAAGCTCCTACAAGGGGTGTATAAGTGGCGGGTACTGCAGAAGGAGGACGAATGAAATGTACCGGATCAGGCGACGTCTCTCGATGTTCGTATTTTCGGCCCTTCATACGTCCATATCGAGCCGACGCAGAGAACACCCAGTTCGAGCCTTCCGGTCGCAGAGAGATTTTTCCCTCGGCACCCCAGCTATAAGGCGATGGGTATTCCAACCTCGCAGGCGAAGGAAATCCATTTTCGGTCAAATCGGTCAGGAATGAGGGCTCGAACAGTTCATCCTTGCCAACGATATCTTCGGAATGCCACCCGCCTTCTATCCAGACATTCGGGCTGTCCGGCGGCGCCGCCGAAGCATCGACGCCGTAAAGGAGAAGACCTACAATCGACGCCGTTCCCAGCAACTGGCGCCGGTATGCCCCGATCTGCCGAATATTCATTTGCTCGCGCATTGCTTCCCCCTCCGATTAAAAGTTCTTGGTGACACGAACGCCAAACAAACGCGGATCCGTGAGGAACACGTTGGTCGTAAGCCCCGTATCGTCGCTGTTGAGGAAGCCGCCGGTAATCGCGGTCGTATCGAATATGTTTTTCAGATAGCCCATCACCTGCCAGCCATCTTGGCTCGTTAGGATCAGCGCGAGATTGATATTGGTGTAGCCGCGCAAACGATCATAAGGGTTGTCGTTGAAGACACGCGCCCAGGAATAATCCTGCCAGTAGTAGTCGATATGCGCCGTGCCTGCCCATTCTGATGTCAAAGGCACTGTGTAGTCCGCTGACGCCGATATCGTGAAAGGCGGCGCATTCGGCAACTTGTTGCCGCCGAGATCCTTGTCAAATCCCTGCCCGTTGTTGGGCGCACCGTAGGAGTTCGGATCGAGATTATAAAGTCCGCAATCCGTGTCGCCACCGGCCTCCAGGACTGCAACAGGCATGATGCAATTCGATGCCTGGGTGAGAAACGGTCGTTTGACGAACCAGTCCGTATGACCTCCCGTTCTGTCCATGAGATCGACCGCCTTTGATCCGTCCGCCAGACGCGTATCCTCATAGCCGCCGGCAAACTTGAAGCGCAGCCCAGGCGTTGGTTCCCAGGTCGCTTCAATCTCGGCGCCTTTTACCGTCGCATCAAAGTTCAGATTGATGGCAGTGCGGTCCACAATTTCGGAAATCTGGTAGCCCTTGTAGTCGTAGTAAAACATGGCTGCATTGAAAGTCAGAGCGCCATCAAGCAGAGTATTCTTCGTTCCCAGTTCGTAGGAATTTATAAATTCCGGCGCGAACGTGAGCGGGTGAACCGGGTTCCGAATTTCGCGACCGGTGTCGTTATAGATCAGCAACACGGCACCCGGGGGATTGGCTCCGCCCGCCTTGTAACCATGCGAATACGAACCGTAGACCAGTGTTTGATCCGTGATGTCGAGTTTTGGTGTCCAGTTCAGGGCGGCCCGGCCAGTCCACTCGCGCCATTCCTGATCGACGACGCCGACAGGCGGATATCCCCAGCCATTGGTGAGAATTTCGCTGGGAATATCGACAAAATGCTTTTGATCGTCAGTCCAGCGAAGCCCTCCGGTCAGCTTCAGGTCATCGGCAGGCTGGTAGTAGATCTCGCCAAATCCGGCATATGAACTCAACACGTATGGGTTCTGGTTGAGGAAGTAGTTGTGCCCGTTGTTGTTCACGCTCCCGATAGGATTGGGATCGATATAGACGCAGCCACTGCCCGCGACATGTGGATCGGTCCATTGAAATCCGCCAACAAGACACTGGTGCTGGTCGGTCACACCCGGAGTCCACCCATACGCCTGATTTCCCAAAGCGGCCATTAGCGTGAGTGCATTGATAAATACGTGGTAATTTTCCTCAGTCTCGTAATGCAGGAAGTTTCCGCCGACACTGAAATTGAACGGACCGGAAAAGGTCGAGGCCAAACGGACTTCCTGGCTTAGTTGCCAAGCGTGCTCGTCAGAGACATCTTCGGCGACAATCCGGGTGCTGCAGCCCAGTTGGGGGTCGCAAAAATATCCTGTCGCGCTTCCAAAATCCTGACAGTTGTTTCCACCGACGCTCAAGCTTCCATCGTTGCATCGATAGTTTCCGTCCCAGACGAGATAGGCATCTTCAGCCTGGGTTTGGTATGGCGATATAAAAATGTCCGGAGTCGTATTGAATCTGTTGAAGTCTTCAGTCGAGTACAGGAAATCCTGGCTGAACCCCGTCTGTGACGTCAGCGACAAATCCGAGCTGAAAGAGTATTCGGCGTTCAACTCTATGACATCGTTCTTGACCTTGTAGACCGGATCGAGTGTCGATTCGATGACCCGAAGGTTCCGCGACTGCAATGTGCTGGCGTAGATGTTGGTATTTCCCTCAATTCTTCCACCGGCGTTTTTCAACGCAAGTCCGTATGGTAGCGAGTCTCCGTTAGGCGCCTCGAAGGCGTCAGCCGAGTAGAGTGATGTCGGCAGACAGCCCTGGCTGTAATATCCGGCACCACCCAAAGCGCCTGTTGACCCGGAAATGTGTACAGTACCGATATACTTATCGCTGGGATCGGTCTTGCAGAGCTGCTTGCTTGAGCGCAATCGGTCGTCGTTTTCCTGAAAGTGTTCCCAAACGAAGGTTGCGTCGAAATTCTCCGAAGGTTTGAAACGGATGCTCATGCGGCTGGACCAAAGATCGCGTCCGTCGATGGGACTATTGGTGATCGTGTTGAAGCTATAGCCGTCGCGCTTGGTCCATTCGCCCGCGAGGCGCAAATCGAGCCGATCATCGACAATCGGAAGATTGATCATTCCTTCGAAGCGGCGATTCTTGTAGTTCCCGATATCGGCGCTGGCCATCGCTTCGAATTGGTCGCTAGGCTTGGCCGAGATCAGGTTGACGACACCGGCTGTGGCATTTCGGCCGTATAGCGTGCCCTGCGGCCCTCGCAAGACTTCGACTTGGGAAACGTCGTAGAACTCCTGCTCGAAGAAATGATTGCGGATGAACGGGACATCGTTGAACGCAACGGCCACGGCAGGATCCGTGGTCACCGAAATCGCCTGCGTGCCGATGCCACGGATCTGGATGTTGTAGCCGGTGAAATTCGTCTTCGAGAACGTCAGGTTCGGGACCTGCTTTACCAAATCCGGTCCGCCCGCCGTCTGTGTGGCGGTTAGCTGTTCCTGACTCAGCGCTGTGATGGCGATGGGAATACTTTGCACGTCGGCGCCGCCGAGTTTGGACGAGGTGACCGTAACCGTTTCAACAGCTGTGCGCGGCGCTGCGGCTTGCGCGAGCTGCATGGGCGTGTTGACGATCACTTCGCTCTGTTGCTCTCCGTTGCGGATGATGGCGACGGAATCCGTCGAGTAGCGGCGTGTCGCGAAGCCGGTGCCGGAGAGGATGCGGGAGAGCGCGTCGTTGGCGGTGAGATCGCCTTTGGCGCCGCGGGTTTTCAGGCCGCGCACGGCGTCGGACGAGACCATCAGCGAGATGCCGGTCTGCGCGCTATAGGCATCGAGCGCGGAGGCGAGATCGCCCGCGGGGATGTTGAAATTCTCGGCATTTGCGGCGCTTGCCATCAGCGTGGCCGCGGTGCCCGCAAGGATCGATTTCAGGATCGCCGTTCTGGACATTTGCCCCCCTTGAATTCCCGTGTGACGGGATCAGCGTGAAAGTCTGGTGTTGTCGGCTGTTGTCGTGATGCGAAGGCCGAAGACGTCGCGCGCCATCTGCGCGAAGGTTTGCGCGTCGTCGGCGCGGAAGGTGCCGTTGATCTTGAGGCGCGCGGCGGCGCGGCCGACCACCAGCTTGTTGGTGTTGTAGCGGTTGAGCCGTTCGGCTGCGTCGGCGAGCGTTGTGTCGTGGAAGACGATCAGGCCGCGCCGCCAGCCCAGATCGTCGGACAGTTTTGTCATCGACTCGCGCTTCACCGTCATGGCGGTGGCAGTGGCGACCGCGACATCGCCGGGTTTGAGCAACATCGGCGGTTGCGGTTTGGCGGTGTCGGTCGCATCGAGGCGGGCCTTGCCTTCGACGAGGCGCACTTCGATGCGGTCGGGTTCGGCGCGCACGGTGAATTTGGTGCCGAGATCGGTGACGGTATGGCCCGCGGTTTCCACCACGAAGGGATGCGCCGCGTCGTGCTGCACCTGGAAATAGGCTTCGCCCCTGACCAACGTGACGCTGCGGATGCCGCGCTGCCTGTTGAGCTTGAGCACCGTGTCGGTGTTGAGTTCGATGCGCGTGCCGTCGGCGAGTGTGAGCGTCTGCCGGCCGCCGACGGGCGTGGCATAGGTGACACCTTCGGATTTCTTGAAATAGAGCGCGCCGCCTGCGCCGATGGCCGAAATGGCGATCAGCGCGGCGATGGCCTGAAACCAGCGCGCGCGGAGGCGCGACTCCGGTTCCGGCTTGATGCTGCGCAGGGCGACGAGGCGCTCCGTCTGAGCGTAACCGGATTTGAGGCGCAGGAACGCCACGCGATGGGCGGAGGATTCGGCGAGCCAGACGTCGAGCTGCGCCTGGTCGTCCGCCGACCAGTTCCAGAACTGGCGGCGCTGCAGCCAATCGGCGGCCTTCCATTCGATGCCGTTGGCATCGCGATTGGGCGCATCGCTCATGAGGGCCTCCTGCGATCGTCGCCGTAGATTTCGTTCACCAGCGCGCGCACGCCATTGATGAGATGCGCGGACACGGCCTGTTCGGTGATGCCCATGCGGGCGGCGATCTCGCGGCCCGAAAGCCCTTCGATGCGGCCGAGCACGACGGCTTCGCGGCAACGTGGCGGCAGGCGATCGAGGGCGGCTTGCAGGCGGCGCAATTCATCGCGCGCGATGGTGTTGCGCTCGGGGCCGGGCGTTTCGATGGCCGCGTTCAACGCTTCGACATCGGCCACCGCTTCGATGGGGACGATGTGCTCGCGCTTGAGGCGATTGATCAGAAGATTGCGCGCGGTCTGGAAGACAAAGGCCTTGGCGTTGTCGGGGATATTGGTGTGGGCGGCGTCGAACACCTGGACGTAGACATCCTGCCGGAGGTCGGCGATGTCGGCCTTGTTGCGCCAATTGTGCTGCAGGAACTGCATCAGCGCCGCCTCCAGCGGCAGCACCTCGCGCACGAACCAATCCTCCGCCGGGGACGCAGTCATCTCTGCATCCCGGCTTGCGTTTCCACGGTTCGTTTCCGGTGCTTCGGTCATGCCCCCGCCCGTTCAGCCCGAGGGATCGTCGGAAGTTACGCCTATGGAGACAACCGGGCGGGCCAAAACTAAAGGGGCGCGCGCGGAAAAATTTTGGCGCGCAAGAAAAGTGCGGGCGCTGCGGTCAGAGCGCGGACAGAAGCCAGGGCACGCCAGCGGCCGAGCCAGCAGTTGCTTAACGCTAGGAGGAAGGCGACTACGCGCCTTCCTCATGTTTGTCGCCGCCCCTACCCCCCGAGACCCAGGCTGACGTTCAAATACGGTCCATAGAAGCCGCGGCCGTAGCTCTTGGCCGTGTCCTGGCCGCCATCCATGGCGTTGAAGAAGAAGTCGGCGCGGTAGCCGAAATTGATCTTTGCATTGCGATAGCGTGCCGAGGCACCCACATAGCCGCCGAGATTGGGGACGACGGCGCTCCTCGAGCGCGGAATGTCGGATGGCGTGTTGTAGATGTAGGTGCAGGTGACGCCGGCAAAGCCGTTGAAGCCCGGACACTTCTTATACATGTGTGTTTGATGGATGTTCACCTTTTGC